>MLJW01000622.1_pt1 | contig 13069 bp, 7 predicted proteins | sample 888231 | NCBI WGS metagenome assembly MLJW01 (sample SAMN05788063, study PRJNA343431) | mine drainage metagenome | isolation source: sample collected from the inflow into an acid mine drainage treatment plant... | place: Germany: Lusatia, lignite mining district
GCCTGAGCGGGTCGAGCGCCGGGGCCATGAATGCGGTGATGCTTGCCGAGGGGCTGCTGCGCGGCGGGCGCGACGGCGCGCGCGAGCTGCTTTCGACGTTCTGGACCCGCATCGCCGCCAGTGTGCCGATCGGCTTCGTAGTGCCCATGGATGATGGCTCGGGGGTCGCCTTGGCGCCAACGGCCCGCCTCATGCTGCACTGGGCGCAGTTCGTCTCGCCCTATCAGTTCAATCCCCTGAATCTCAACCCGTTGCGGGACCTCCTGGCCGATCTGGTGGACTTCGAAAGCCTGCGAAGGACCGAAACGCCACGCCTGTTCGTCGCCGCCACTCGCGCCGAGACGGGCGGGCTGCGGCTGTTCCGCAACCACGAACTCGACGTGCTGCCGCTGCTGGCATCGGCCTGCCTGCCCAATCTGCAGCATGCGGTGGAGATCGACGGCGATACCTATTGGGACGGCGCCTTTGCCGCCAATCCTGCCATCTTTCCCCTGTTCTACGAATGCGCCAGCCGCGACACCTTGCTGGTACTGCTCAGTCCGTCGAAGCTGGGGCCGGCGCCGCGTACCGTGCAGGGCATCCGGGAGCGCACCATGGAACTGGCCTTCACCGCGCCGCTGATGCGCGAGCTGCACATGCTCAGCCGGGCACGAGCCTTCGCCGCCGCGTCGCCGTGGCGTTTCGGCCGCCTGGACAGGCGCATCATGCAGTCGCGCTTTCACCTGATCGACGCGCATGCATCGATGGGCGAACTCGCAGCAGAAACCAAGCTGGCGCCGCACATGTCCTTCCTCGTGCGCCTGTATGAGCTGGGCGTCGAACAGGCGCAGACGTGGCTTGCGCTGCATGGCGACAAGATCGGCAAGCAGTCCAGCCTCGACCTGTCGGCCTTGCTCGAGCGAAGCTAGGGCCGCCTGTTTCGGCGCTGAATGCGCTCGGCGCCCGGCCCAGCCGCCCTGCGTGTTGACACGCCCAGCCGGCCCGCGGACGATGCGTGGAGAATACGCACCAGGGAGGGCAGGGCAGCGAAGTTGACCCAGATCGCAGCAGGGCGGCCTTGTCAATCCGGACACAGCACGCAAATAGAAGAACGCAGCATCCTCCACGAAGGGCGAAACGAGAGATGAGGTACAAGGACTACTACCAGGTGCTCGGCGTCGAGCGCGGTGCCAGCGTCGACGAGATCAAGCGCGCCTACCGCAAGCTGGCGCGCAAGTACCACCCGGACGTGAGCAAGGAGTCAGGGGCCGAAGAGCGTTTCAAGGAACTCGGCGAGGCATACGAGGTGCTCAAGGATCCGGAAAAGCGCGCCGCCTACGATCGGTTGGGGTCGCGTTACCAGGCCGGGCAGGAATTCCAGCCCCCGCCGGACTGGGGCAGCGGCTTCGAGTTCTCCGGTGCGGGGCCGGCGGGCGGCGGGCGCATGGACGCCGAGGAGGCCGAGGCGTTCAGTGACTTTTTCGAGTCGCTGTTCGGCGGCGCGGCGCGGGGCAACGGCTTCGGGGCTGGCGCGGGGAGACAGTCCCGCGCCGCGCGCGCGGCCGATCACCACGCGCGCATCCTCATCGACATCGAGGACGCCTACACCGGCGCCGAGCGCAACATCACGCTGCAAAGCCCGACGCAAGATGCCACGGGTCGCGTGGTCATGCGCGAGCGCAGCCTGCGGGTGCAGATTCCGCGCGGCGTGCGCGAGGGCCAGCGCCTGCGCCTGGCGGGCCAAGGCGCGCCGGGGGCGGATGGCCGCAGCGGCGACCTCTACCTGGAAATCCAGTTCAAGCCCCATGCCTGGTATCGGGTGGTCGACAGGGACCTGTACCTCACGCTGCCCGTGGCGCCCTGGGAGGCGGCGCTCGGCGCGCAGCTGACCGCGCCCACGCCGGCGGGCAAGGTGGAGGTGAGCATTCCGGCCGGCTCGCAGACCGGGCGCAAGCTGCGCCTGCGCGGCCGTGGTCTGCCGGCTGCGGAACCGGGCGACCTGTACATCGAACTGAAGGTGGTGCTGCCGCCGGCCGAAGACCCGAAGGCCGCCGAGCTGTATCGCAAGATGGCTGCCGAATTGCGTTTCAATCCGCGCCTGCATCTGGGGGTTTGAACCATGATTGCCACCGTCCTGAAAAGCTTTCCCATGGACGACAGCGTTCTGCTCAGTCTGCAGGACATCATGCGGGGCTGTGCCCAGCCCGAGACCTGGGTGATCGAACTGGTGCAGGCGGGCATTCTGGAGCCGCTGCCGGCGCAGGCCGCTTCTCCGTCGGAATGGAGGTTCGCGTCGCAGGCGCTGTTCACGGCGCGCGCCGCATGGCGCCTGCAGCATGACCTGGGGGTGAATCTGGAGGGCGCTGCCTTGGCGCTTGATCTCATCAGCCAGCTGGCCGAACTTCGTGCCAAGCTGGTGCGCGCCGGTATCGAGAACGACTGAGCGCCCCCAGGGCCGGGCTGCGCCCAGCCCGCCCCCCGTGGGGGTCAACGAAACTTGGGACGGCCCGGCGTTTCCTTGAGAGGCCGGAGCTGTGGACGCGCCCTAGGTTCCGAGCGCCTCGAGCAGCTCGTTTTCCACGGCGATGACCGTGCGTTCGTTGCTCAGGGCCGGGGACTGGAGCACGAAGGTGTCCTCGACGCGTTCGCCCAGGGTCATGATCTTGGCCAGCTGTACGCTGATGCCGCGCGCGGTCAGCACGCGGGCAATGGCGTAGAGCAGGCCGGTGCGGTCGCTGGCGCGCACGCTCAGGATCCAGCGTTGGCCGCGCTCGTCGGGACGCAGTTCCACGCGCGGCTGCACCGGGAAATGGCGCACCCGACGCGACACCCGGCCATGTACCGGCTCGGGCAAGGGCCCGCGCGCGGCCAGGGTGCGGGCCAGTTCCACTTCCAGCATCGAGATGAGGTCGCGGTAATGCTGGGCCAGATTGGGCTCCACCACGACGAAGCTGTCCAGCGCCCAGCCGTTGCGGGTGGTGTGGACCTTGGCGTCGAGGATGCTGAAATTGTGGGTGTCGAAGAAGCCGCAGATACGCGCGAACAAGTCGGGCTGGTCGGGGCAGTACACCAGCACCTGCAGACCCTCGCCATAGGGCGCCAGACGGCCGCTGACCACGGGCACGCTGCTGCCCGTGTGGCGCATGAGCTGGCGCGTATGCCAGGCCACGTCGGCAGGGTCGTGGCGCAGGAAATAACTGGAATCCAGCGTGTCCCACAGCGGCTTGGAGCCTTGTTCGTCGATGCCGTAGAGGTGGAGCAGGCGATGAGCCTCCATCTGGCGCTGGCGCAGTTCGGCCTGCGGGTTCGGCGCCTGGCCGCCGAGCACGCGCAGCGTGGCGCGGTACAGGTCCTCCAGCAGTTTGGCTTTCCAGCCGTTCCAGACCTTGGGGCTGGTGCCCCGGATGTCGGCCACGGTCAGCAGGTACAGCGCCGTGAGGTGGGGTTCATCGCCCATGAGGCGCGCGAAGCGCAGCACGACCTCGGGGTCGCTGAGGTCTTCCTTCTGCGCCACGCGGGACATGGTGAGGTGCTGTTCGACCAGGAAGGCGACGAAGGCGGTGTCTTCCGGGCTCAGGCCGGTGGCCTTGCCGAAGCGCCGCACCTCGGTGGCGCCGAGCACGGAGTGATCGCCACCGCGACCTTTGGCGATGTCGTGGAACAGCGCGGCCAGCACCAGGCGCCAGGGCTTCTCGATGCCGGCAGCCAGCTGGGCGCAAAACGGATATTCGTGGGCGTGTTCCAGGACGAAGAAGCGCCGCACGTTGCGCACCACCATCAGGATGTGCTGGTCCACCGTATAGACATGGAACAGGTCGTGCTGCATCTGCCCGACGATGCGGCGGAACGGGCGCAGATAGCGCCCCAGCACGCTGGTGCGGTTCATCAGCCGCAGGGCGTGGGTCGCCCCCTGCGGCGACTGGATGATGCGCAGGAAGGCGGCGTGGCTGCGCGGGTCGCGACAGAACGCCGTATTCATGCGTTCGCGGGCGTGGTAGAGCGCGCGCAGCGTGGGTGCGGTCAGGCCGCGAATGGCGGGCGCGTGCGTGAACACGACGAAGGTTTCCAGGATGGCCGGAGGATCGCGCTCGTAGAGCCCGAGGTCGGCGGGCTCGAGACGCCCGTCCTTGTCGAGAAAGCGGCCGTCCTCGACGCCTTCGATGCCCGTGATCGGGGTTCCCGGCTGCGCCGCGAGCTCAGGCCAAAGCCGGCCCTCGATGGTCAGGAGCACGATCTGGTTCAGCTGCTCCACGGCCTTGGCGGCCCAGTAGTAGTGCTGCATCAGCGCCTCGCCGGCGCGTTTGTTCGGTTCGGGCCTGAGGCCCAGCGCGGACGACACGGTGTTCTGCAGATCGAACACCAGCCTGTCTTCGCGCCGGCCGGCGGCGATATGCAGATGCGCGCGGATGCGTTTGAGCGTGCGCTCGTTGGTCTGGATCTTGCGCGCCTCATAGGCGCTCAGCACGCCGCTGCGGCGCAGTTGCTGCCAGTTGCCGCCCAGGCCGGCGGCGCGCGCCACCCACAGCAGCATTTGCAGATCGCGCAGGCCGCCGGGACTTTCCTTGCAATTGGGTTCCAGCGCGTAGGGCGTGTTCTCGAACTTGGCATGGCGCTGGCGCATTTCGAGCATCTTGGCGCGGAAGAAGGCGCGCGCTTCCAGGTGGTTCTTGAAGGCCTTGCGGAAGCGCCGGATCAGCACGGCATCTCCGCACAGCGCGCGGGATTCGAGCAGGGTGGTCTGCACCGTGACGTCCTGCGCCGACTCCTCGATACAAGCCAGCACGGTGCGCACGCTGGGCCCGATCTCCAGCCCGGCATCCCAGCATGCGGCGACGAAACGCTCGACGGCCTGCTGGGTGGTCGCGTCGGCGGCGTCCGGCAGCAGGATGAGCACGTCGACGTCGGAATAGGGGAACAGCTCGCCGCGCCCGAAGCCCCCGACCGCCATGAGCGCCGCGCCTGCCGGCATGCCGGCCAGCGTCCACAGTTCGCGCAGGGCCTGATCCACCGCACGGCTCAGGCCGCGTAGAAGCTGGCTGATGCGCTGGGGGCGGGTCTTGAAGTCGCCGAGCAGCCGTTGTCGGGCCTCATGCCAGAAACCCCGCACGCCGGCGATGTCGCGGGCCGGCAATTCGGGCCGTGTTCGGCCTGCTTCGGTCGGCAGCGGCGGAGCCGGTTGGGCGGAACTGGAGGATGCCAAGGACTGCTTAGGCCGTGGTGGCGAGTTCGCGCACGAATTCCGGCGGGGCAGGCGTGCCGGCGGACACGGTGAGCACCTCGTAGCCGGTCTCGGTGACGAGCACGGTGTGTTCCCACTGCGCCGACAGCGAGCGATCCTTGGTGACGATGGTCCAGCCGTCGGGCATTTCGCGAATCTCGCGCCGCCCGGCGTTGATCATCGGCTCGATGGTGAAGGTCATGCCGGGCCGTAGCTCCTCCAGGGTGCCGGGGCGGCCGTAATGCAGGATCTGGGGGTCTTCGTGGAATTTGCGGCCGATGCCGTGGCCGCAGAATTCGCGCACCACGCTGTAGCCGGCAGCTTCGGCAAAGGTCTGGATGGCGTGGCCGATGTCGCCGAGGCGCACCCCGGGGCGCACGCGCGCGATGCCCTGCCACATGGCTTCGTAGGTGATCTGGCACAGGCGCTGCACATGGGTGGGCACCTTGCCGACGATGAACATGCGGCTGGTGTCGCCGTGGTAGCCGTCCTTGATGACGGTGACGTCGATGTTGACCACGTCGCCGTCCTTCAGCGTGCGGTCGTTCGGGATGCCGTGGCACACCACGTGGTTGACCGAGGTGCAGATGGATGCGGGATAGGGGGTGTAGCCCGGCGGGGCGTAGTTCAGCGGCGCGGGAATGGCCTTTTGCACACCGACGATGTAGTCGTGCGCCAGGCGGTCGAGCTGCTGCGTGGTGACACCGGCCTTCACGTGGGGCGTGAGATAGTCCAGAACCTCGGAGCCGAGCCGGCCGGCCACGCGCATCTTGGCGATGTCTTCCTGGTTTTTGATGGAGATGCTCATAGTGCGGGCGATTATCTCACCGGCCACGCCGGACGGCATGCCCGGCGGCGGTGGCCGCGTTCGCGTCAGGGTGTCGCCATCTAAAATGCGCGCTTCGCAAGCCGCCACGGGAGGCAATCTGCCGCCGGTGGCGTGGCCCAGGCGTTCCGGGCCTGGCGCTTGCGCGGTGTTCACGTCTTTCCCGCATCCCATTCCCGCCTGCGCCTTCCATGCACATTTCCACTTTCGACGGCGCACAAGCGCTGTCGCCATTTCGTCGCCAGGCCCTGTTGCTGCGCCTGCGGCAGGCGCAGCCCGCGCTGGCCGCGTCCATCGTCGACATCCATGCGCGCTTCGTGCACTTCGTCGCGACCGATGCCGAGCCCGCCCCCGAGCTGCACAACCGCCTGGGCGGCCTGTTGCGCTATGGACCCTCGTACGACGGCCCGCTGCAGGGGCCGGCGCTGCTGGTGATCCCGCGCCTGGGCACCATTTCGCCCTGGGCCAGCAAGGCCACCGACATCGCGCACAACTGCGGGGCCGAGGTGCGGCGCATCGAGCGCGGGGTGGAATACCGTTTCGTGCTCAAGCCGGGCGGACTGTTCGCCAAGCTTGCGGCCCTGAGCGAAACCGAACTGCTGGCGGTGGCTCCGCTGCTGCACGACCGCATGACCGAGACCGTGGTGCTGCAGCGCCAGGAGGCCCACCGTCTGTTCGCCGACCTGCCGCCGCAACACCTGCGCACGGTGGACGTGCTGGGGCAGGGGCGCGCGGCGCTGGAGCAGGCCAATGTGGAGCAGGGCCTGGCCTTGTCGGCGGACGAGATCGCCTATCTGGTCGACGCCTTCGCCGGGCAGTTGCGCCGCAACCCCACCGATGTCGAGCTGATGATGTTCGCCCAGGCCAACAGCGAGCACTGCCGGCACAAGATCTTCAACGCCCAGTTCGTCATCGACGGCCAGCCGCAGCCGCTGTCCATGTTCGGCATGATCCGCCACACCCACGCCACCAGTCCGCAGGGCACGGTGGTGGCGTATTCGGACAACTCCGCCGTGATGCAGGGCGGCGAAATCCAGCGCTGGCAGCCGCAGGGCCCGCAGCATCGCTACGCCGCCGAACCCGCGCTGGCGCACACGCTGATGAAGGTGGAGACCCACAACCACCCCACCGCCATTTCGCCGTTTCCAGGTGCGGCCACCGGGGCGGGCGGGGAAATCCGCGACGAAGGCGCCACCGGGCGCGGCGGCCGGCCCAAGGCCGGATTGAGCGGCTTCCACGTGTCGAACCTGCGGCTCGACGCGGCGCAGCCCGAGCCGTGGGAGCGAACGGAAATCGGCCGCCCGGTCCACATCGCCAGCCCGTTGCAAATCATGGTGGACGGGCCGATCGGCGCCGCCGCCTTCAACAACGAATTCGGCCGCCCCAATCTGGCCGGCGTGTTCCGCGTGTTCGAACAGCCCGCCGCCGGGCGCACCTGGGGTTACCACAAGCCCATCATGCTGGCGGGCGGCCTGGGCGAGGTGGCCGACGCGCATACGCACAAGCTGGAATTCGCGCCGGCAACCCTGCTGATCCAGCTCGGCGGCCCCGGCATGCGCATCGGCGTGGGCGGGGGCGCGGCGTCGAGTCTGGCCACCGGCGCCAACGCCGAGCATCTGGACTTCGACTCCGTGCAGCGCGGCAACCCGGAGATGCAGCGCCGCGCGCAGGAGGTCATCGACGCTTGCCGCGCGCTCGGCGCGGCCAATCCCATCCTGGCCATCCACGACGTCGGCGCCGGGGGGCTGTCCAACGCCTTCCCTGAACTGGTGGACGGCGCTGGGCGCGGCGCGTGCTTCGAGCTGCGCGACGTGCCGGTGGAGGAAAGCGGCATGAGCCCGCGCGAGATCTGGTGCAACGAGAGCCAGGAGCGCTACGTGCTGGCCATCGCCCCCGAAGCGCTCGACGACTTCGCCGCCATCTGCGCGCGCGAGCGCTGTCCCTATGCCGTGGTCGGCCGGGCGCAGGCCGAACCGCAACTGCGGGTGGGCGACGCGCTGCTGCCCGAGCAGCCGGTGGACATGCCGCTGTCCGTGCTGCTGGGCAAGCCGCCGCGCATGGTGCGCGACGTGCAGCGCGTGCCGGTGCAACTGCCCGACGTGGACCTCACCGGCGTGGCGCTGGACTGGGCCGCCACCACGGTGCTGCGCCATCCCAGCGTGGCGTCCAAGCGCTTTCTCATCACCATCGGCGACCGCACCGTCGGCGGGCTGTCGCACCGCGACCCCATGGTCGGCCCGTGGCAGGTTCCGGTGGCCGACTGCGCCATCACCCTGGCCGACTATGCCGGCGTGCGCGGCGAAGCCATGGCCATGGGCGAGCGCACGCCGCTGGCGGTGAGCGACGCCCCCGCCTCGGGCCGCATGGCGGTGGCCGAAGCCATCACCAATCTGCTCGCCGCACCGGTGGCCAGCTTGTCCCAGGTGAAACTTTCCTGCAACTGGATGGCCGCCTGCGGCCAGCCGGGCCAGGACGCCGCGCTGTACGACACCGTGCATGCCGTGGCCATGGAGTTGTGCCCGGCGCTGGGCATCGGCGTGCCGGTGGGCAAGGATTCGCTGTCCATGCATACCCGCTGGCAGCAGGACGGCGAGGATCGCAGCGTGACCTCGCCGGTGTCGCTGGCGGTGTCCGCCTTCGCCGTGCTGCCCGACGTGCGCAGCGCCTGGACACCGCAGCTGCGCCGCGACGCCGGCCCCAGCGTGCTCATCCTGGTCGACCTCGGCCACGGCCGCAAGCGCATGGGCGGCAGCATCCTGGCGCAGACCCTGCAGCAGGCCGCCTCGCCCGTGCCGGACCTGGACGACGCGCAGGACCTTCTGCGCCTGACCGCCGCGCTGGCCGCGCTGCGCGAGCACGGCCGCGTGCTGGCCTACCACGACCGCAGCGACGGCGGCCTGTGGGCGGCCGTATGCGAAATGGCCTTCGCCGGGCGCGCCGGCGTGGCGCTGAACCTGGACCTGCTGATCGCCGCCGCCGAGGCGCTGCCCGACGCGGGCGATGCCAAGAACTGGGCGGCGCAGGTCGCCGAGCGGCGCAACGACCTCGCCCTGCGCGCGCTGTTCAACGAGGAGCTCGGCGTGGTGCTGCAGGTTGCCGCCGACGCGCGCGACCGCGTCTTGCAGACGCTGCGCGCGCACGGACTGTCGGCCTGCAGCCATGTCGTCGGCCAGGTCACCGACGGCGACGCCATCGAGATCTGGCGCGACACGCAGAAGGTGTTTGCTGCCTCGCGCGCCGACTTGCTGGCGCATTGGGACCATGTTTCGCACGCCATCGGCCGCCTGCGCGACAACCCCGCCTGCGCCGAGGCCGAGCACGAGGCGGTGCGCGGCGCCGACGCCGGACTGCACGCGCACCTCACCTTCGACCTGCACGACGACGTGGCCGCGCCCTTCATCGCCACCGGCGCGCGGCCCAAGGTCGCCATCCTGCGCGAGCAGGGCGTCAACTCGCAGCGCGAAATGGCCTGGGCGATGGACCAGGCCGGCTTCGACGTGTTCGACGTGCACATGAGCGACCTCATCGCCGGCCGGGTCGACCTCAAGGACTTCCGTGGTTTCACCGCCTGCGGCGGCTTCAGCTATGGCGACGTGCTCGGCGCCGGCGAGGGCTGGGCGCGCAGCATCCTGTTCAACCCCAAGCTGGCCGACGACTTCGCCCGCTTCTTCGGCCGCGGCGACACCTTCGCGCTCGGCGCCTGCAACGGCTGCCAGATGCTGGCCGCGCTCGCGCCGATGATTCCCGGCGCGAGCGCCTGGCCGCGCTTCACGCGCAACCAGTCCGAGCAGTACGAGGCGCGCCTGAGCATGGTCGAGGTGCTGCCGTCGCCGTCGATCTTCTTCAGCGGCATGGCGGGCAGCCGCTTGCCGGTGGTGGTGGCGCACGGCGAGGGTCGCGCCGACTTCTCCCAGCAGGGCGACGCGGCCCAGGTGCATGCCGCGCTGCGCTTCGTCGACGGCAGCGGCCGGGCCACCGAGGCCTATCCGTTCAATCCCAACGGCAGCGCCGGCGGCCTGACCAGCGTGACCACGCCCGACGGCCGTTTCACCGCGCTGATGCCCCACGCCGAGCGCGTGTTCCGCGGCCTGCAGTTCAGCTGGTGCCCGCCCGAGTGGGGCGATGCATCGCCCTGGATGCGCATGTTCCGCAACGCGCGCGCCTGGTGCGCCTGAGCATGCGCAAGAACCAATCCGCCGCGTTGCCGCGCGCCCGCCTCGGCGGGCTCGACACCCTGCGCGGCCTGGCCATCGTGTGGATGATGAGCTTCCACTTCAGCTTCGATCTGAACTGGTTCGGTTTCATCCATACCGACTTCTACACCAGCCCCTGGTGGCTGTGGCAGCGCGTGTGCATCGTCAGCCTGTTCCTGTTCACCGCCGGGCTGGCGCAAAGCCATGGCGACTCGCGCGGGCGCCGCGAAGCCGCATTCTGGAGACGCTGGGGGCAGATCTTCGGCTGCGGGCTGCTGGTGGTGGCCGGGAGCTATCTGGCGTTCCCGCGGAGCTTCATCTACTTCGGCATCCTGCAGGGCGTGGCGGCGATGCTGCTCGTGCATCACCTCGCCAGCCGCCGCCTCGGCGCCTGGGTGCTGCTGCTGGCGCCGGTGGCGATTGCCGCACCCGAACTCTGGGGCCATCCCATGTTCAATCCGCCGCTGTGGAACTGGACCGGGCTCATCACGCAAAAACCCATCACCGAGGACTACGTGCCGCTGCTGCCGTGGATCGGGGTGTTCTGGGCTGGCGCGGGTCTGGGCGCTTTGCTGGCGCGGGTGGACTTCAAGCCGCTCGCCGCGCTGCCCGCCGTGCGCCCGCTGGCTTTTCTCGGGCGCTGGCCATTGACGATCTACATGCTGCACCAGCCGGTGTTCGTCGGATTGGTGTGGCTGGCGGCGCATGTTCGCGCCTGAGCCACGGCGGACCAAGCGGCTACCAAGCAGCTACCAAGCGGCCCGCCGTGGCGGGCTGGCCCCGCGCGGGTTCAGACTTTCACCGCTGGCTCGCGTGGCGACAGCCGGGCTTGGCGCGCCGTTGTCGCGGGCTGGGTCGGGGCGAGCTGTTGTGGCGCGACGATCACGATGGCCGGCAACAGCGGAGGCATGGCCCATGGCGGTTGAACCGCCAGAGTCTGCAGGGTTTGCAGCGGCAGCAAGGCCTGTTCGCTCATTCGCGCCATGACTTGCTGCAGGTGCTGCATCCCTTGCATCTGCAATTGCATGTCTCGCATCTGCGGCATTGCCCAGGCGGGTGGTGCGCCGCCTTCGCTGCGCTGGATCACGATGCGTTCATGACCCTGTGGGCTTTGCCATTGCCAGGTGCTGACCTTCATGGCGCCGTTCGGTCCTTGGACGACCTTCACGGTTTCGTGCATGGGAACGGCATGGCCGCCAACCTGGATCAGCAGGGGTTGCGCCGCCAGCGCCAGCGCGGGCATGAAGGCGGCAGCGGCGGCGACAAGGGCTGAAGCTTTTCGCATGATGAACCTCCAATGTCGAGTGGAACGTAACGCAATGCGCCGGCCGGCACGGCGCTCGTCATGGGCATGCCGGCCCGACGTACCTTGGTTCCGCCTGCGCCGTCGCGGGTTCCTGAAGCCAGACTTAAGGTCGGCGTGCCGGCGGCGCGGCGGTCCTCAGCATTCGATGATGTTCACCGCCAGCCCGCCACGCGCGGTTTCCTTGTATTTGGCCTGCATGTCGGTGCCGGTTTCGCGCATGGTCTTGATGACCTTGTCCAGCGAAACGGCGTGATGGCCATTGCCGCGCAAGGCCATGCGCGCGGCATTGATGGCCTGCACCGCGCCCATCGCGTTGCGTTCGATGCAGGGGATTTGCACCAGTCCGCCGACCGGATCGCAGGTCAGGCCGAGGTGATGTTCCATGCCGATCTCGGCGGCGTTCTCGACCTGGGCCGGGCTGCCGCCGAGCACGGCGCACAGCGCTCCGGCGGCCATGCTGCAGGCCACGCCGACCTCGCCCTGGCAGCCCACTTCGGCGCCGGAGATGGAGGCGTTTTCCTTGTACAGCAGGCCGATCGCGCCCGCCGTGAGCAGGAAGTCCATCACGCCCTGGTCGTCGGCCTCGGGCGTGAGGCGCGTGTAGTAATGCAGGACGGCAGGCACGATGCCGGCGGCGCCATTGGTCGGTGCGGTGACCACGCGCCCGCCTGCGGCGTTTTCCTCGTTCACGGCCAGCGCCCAGAGGTTGACCCAGTCGAGTGCGCGCAGCGGGTCGAGCGGGCTGGCGGCAGGCTTGCCGTACAAGGCGCGGAACAGTTCGGGAGCGCGGCGCTGGACGCGAAAACCGCCGGGAAGCTGGCCCTCGGTGCGGCAGCCGCGCGCAGCGCAGGACTGCATGGCGTGCCAGATGCGCAGCAGGCCGGCGTCGATCTCCGCATCGCGGCGCCAATGCCGTTCGTTGATGCGCATGACGTCGGCGATGCTGCACCGATGCTGCTCGGCCACCGCAAGCAGTTCGGCGCCGCTGTGGAAGGGCAGCGGCAGGATGGTGGTGTCCGGCGCGATGGTGGCGTGGCGCGAGCCGTCGGCCGCGAGTTGCTCGCTGACGATGAAACCGCCGCCGACCGAGTAGTAGCTGCGCTCGGCGAGGGTTTCGCCCTGGGCGTCGAAAGCGGCGAAGCGCATGCCGTTGGGGTGCAGCGGCAGGGGGTTGCCGCGCATGAACAGCAGGTCGGCGCGCGGGTCGAAGTCCAGCTTGTGGCTGCCCAGCAGGATCATGCACTGGTCGCGCCTCACCGCGTCGATGCGGGCGGGGATGGTGTCCACGTCCACATGGTCGGGCTCTTCGCCGAGCAGGCCGAGGATCACGGCCTTGTCGCTGCCATGGCCCTTGCCGGTTGCCGCCAGCGAGCCGTACAGCCGGCATTGCACGCGGGCGGTCGCATCGAGCAGGCCCTGTTGCTGCAGTCCGAGCGCGAACAGGCGCGCGGCCCGCATCGGCCCCACGGTGTGGGAGCTCGAAGGGCCGATGCCGATCTTGAACAGGTCGAAGATGGAAACGGCCATGGCCTTTGTTTCGGGGGCGC
>MLJW01000623.1_pt1 | contig 13038 bp, 8 predicted proteins | sample 888231 | NCBI WGS metagenome assembly MLJW01 (sample SAMN05788063, study PRJNA343431) | mine drainage metagenome | isolation source: sample collected from the inflow into an acid mine drainage treatment plant... | place: Germany: Lusatia, lignite mining district
GCACCGGGTCGGAGGCGACCAGGAACGCCGTGCTGTCGGTGCAGGGCGACGGCGGTTTCAAGAAATCGTTCCGCCACGAAACCCTGGTGCCCAGAATCGCCGTGCTCGATCCCGAGCTGCTCGCCACCTGTCCGCGCGCGCTGATCGCGGCGGACGGCATGGATGCGCTGACCCAGCTGCTCGAATCCTACCTGTCCCTGAAGGCGAACCCGTTCACCGATGCGCTTGCCCTGTCCGGCATCGCCGCCGTGCGCGATGCCCTGCTGCCCTGGTTCGAGGGCCGGGGCGACCTGGCCGCGCACCGTCGCGCCATGGCCTACGCCGCGCTGCTGTCTGGCATCACGCTGGCCCAGGTGGGGCTGGGCTCGGTGCACGGGCTGGCCGCTCCTCTCGGCGCCTTCTTTCCCATGCCGCATGGAGCGGTGTGCGGCACCCTGGTGGCCGCGTGCAGCGAGATGAACATCCGCGCGCTGGGTCAGCGCGAGCCCTTGAGCCCGGCGCTGGATAAATATGCCCAGCTGGGACGGTGCCTGGGGCAGAATCATGGCCTGGCCGACGTCGCGGCAAGAGACGCCTTGCTGCAGATTCTCGCCGCCTGGACGGAAGCGCTCGCGTTGCCGCGCTTGTCCGGTTATGGCATGACGGCGCTGGATATTCCCCGCGTGGTGGCCAACTGCCGCGGCAGCAGCATGAAGACCAACCCGATTATTCTACTTGACGCCGAGGTCGCTGCCATCCTCGAGCAGCGCCTGTGAACGGCGATCGCCATTACCTGTGGTCCTTGCTGGCGATTCTTGCGCTGGTCACCGTCTGGTCGGCCATCGCCCCGCACGATTACCTGACCTGGGGGCTGGAAGTGTTTCCGGTGCTGGTGGCCCTGCCGTGCCTGGTGCTGACCCGGCGACAGTTTCCATTTTCCCGCCTGGCGTACGGCCTGATGCTGGCGCATGCCGTCATCCTGCTGGTCGGCGGGCACTATACCTATGCCGAAATGCCGCTGTTCAGCTGGCTGCGCGACACCTATGACCTTTCCCGCAATTATTACGACAGGGTCGGGCATCTGGCCCAAGGCTTCGTCCCAGCCATCGTCGCGCGTGAAATCCTGCTGCGCAACTCGCCGTTGCAGCGCGGGAAATGGCTGTTCTTTCTGGTGAGCTGCGTGTGCCTCGCCATCAGTGCCTGCTACGAATTCATCGAATGGTGGGTGGCGCTGGCGTCCGGCGACGATGCCGTGGCGTTCCTGGCGACCCAGGGCGATGTCTGGGACACGCAGTGGGACATGCTGCTCGCCCTACTGGGCGCGGTCGCTGCCCAGCTGTGGCTCTCCCGGGCGCACGACCGTTCGATGGCGCGTCTGGAACTCCCGAGGCCGCCGGGCGTGCGGGGTGGCGGTTAGCGTAGCACTCCTGCGGGGGACGTGTAGCTGTCCAGCACGCTGATGTAATTGACCCGTTCATAAGCCGACGGGTCGATGGCATGGCGTTGGCTGACGCTGCCCTTCATCTGCTGCACGGACTGGTATTCGTGCCGCTCCAGCCATTGCCCGAGTCCATCCAGAATCTCTCCCAGGCGGCCGGGGCCATGGATCAGCAGCGCGCTGCACAGCTGGGTCACGTCGGCTCCGGCCAGCAGCGCCTTGATGACGTCCTGCGCGGTATGAAATCCGCCAGTCACCGCCAGCGAGAGCCTGACCCTGCCGTGCAGCAGGGCCACCCAGCGGATGCGCAGCCCCGACTCGGAGGAAGTCGAAAGTTCCAGCCTGGGCACGACCTGCAGGGTTTCGAGGTCGATATCGGGCTGGTAGAAGCGGTTGAACAGCACCAGCCCGTCGGCGCCGGCGGCCTCCAGTTGCAGTGCCAGATGGATGGGTGCGCTGAACTGTGACGACAGCTTCATGGCGATGGGCAGGCTCACGTGCCGTTTCGATTCCGCTAGCAGTTCGACATAGCGCCGTTCGATATCGGCGCCGCTTTCGTCCATGCTGGCGGCGACATGGTAGACGTTGAGCTCCAGCGCGTCCGCCCCGGCCTGCTGCAATTGCGCCCCGTAATCCAGCCAGCCCTCGAGCGAGGTGCCGTTCAGGCTGGCGATCACCGGGATGTCCAGCGCCGACTTGAGCCGCCGCAACTGCTCCAGATAGGTATCCACATAGCCGGTGAAGTCGCCCGGGACGGGATGGAAGGACTCCGCTTCCGCGTGCCCGATGGCCTGCTGGTGGAAGAAGCGAGCCGCATGATGTTCGTCGTGGGTGATTTTTTCCTCGAACAGCGAATACATGACGATGGCGCCGGCGCCGGCATCCTCCAGCCGTCTTGCCGTGTCCAGGTCGCGCGACAGCGGTGAGGCGGACGGTACCAGGGGATTGGCCAGCTTGAGTCCGAGATATTGCGTCGACAGGTCAACCATGTTCAGCCTCCCCAGCCCCTGCCTTCATCTGGGCCTTGAGCGCGGATACGCGGGCAGAGTCCCCCCAGTCGAGTTCGGACAGCTGTTTGTAATAGTGGTAACGGTGGCGCACGTCCTGTTGCGCCTGTTGCAGAAAGCGCTCGGCATCTTCCGGATGGGTTTGCCACAGCATGCTGAAGCGGGTCTCGGACTGGACGAATTCCCGGTAGGGGATGGACGGCTCCGCGCAGTCGAGATGCAGCGGGTTCAGCCCCTGCGCCACGCGCCCGGGGTTGAAGCGGAACAGCGGCCAGTGCCCGCTTCTGACTGCCAGGTCCTGCTGGCGGTGGTTGTTCGACAGGTCCACGCCGTGCGCGATGCAGGGCGAGTAGGCGATGATGAGGGAGGGACCGTCGTGCGCTTCCGCCTCCAGGAAGGCGCGCAGCGTCTGCACGTCTTTCGCGCCATAGGCGACGTGCGCCACGTAGACATTTTCGTAATCCATGGCCAGCAGCGCCAGGTCCTTCTTGGCGCTGGATTTGCCGCCGGAGGAAAATTTGGCCACCGCCCCGCGCGGGGTGGCCTTGGAAGTCTGGCCGCCGGTGTTGGAATAGACTTCGGTGTCCAGCACCAGGATGTTGACGTTCTGGCCCGAGGCCAGCACGTGATCCAGTCCGCCGTAACCGATGTCGTAGGCCCAGCCGTCGCCGCCGATGATCCAGACGCTCTTGCGGCACAGGTTGCCGGCCATGCTCCCCAGCGTTGCCGCGCGTGGGTCCTGCAGCGGCGCCAGCGCTGCGCGCAATTCGGCGACCCGCTGGCGTTGCTCGTGAATCCCGGCTTCGCTCGACTGGTCGGCCTGCAGCAGGCCTTCCACCAGTTCCGCCGGGAGATGCTCCGTCAGTTGCTGCAGCAGCTCACGGGCGAACGCCGTCTGCTGGTTGATCGAGACCCGCATCCCAAGGCCGAATTCCGCGTTATCCTCGAACAGGGAGTTGTTCCAGGCCGGCCCCCGCCCTTCGGTATTCATGCTCCAGGGGGTGGTGGGCAGGTTGCCGCCATAGATGGAGGAGCAGCCGGTCGCGTTGGCCACCACCATGCGGTCGCCGAACAGCTGGCTGGCCAGCTTCAGGTAGGGTGTTTCACCGCAGCCGACGCACGCCGACGAGAACTCGAACAGTGGTTGCAGCACCATCGCCCCCTTGATGGTCGCGAGGTTCAGTTCGCGCCGGTCGTATTCCGGCAGGGACAGGAAATAGTCCCAGTTCTCCCGCTCCTGAGCCCGCAGCGGTGGCTGCGGCGCCATGTTCAGTGCTTTGCGGCTGGCATTCGATTTGTCGCGGATGGGACAGATGTCGACGCACAGGCCGCAGCCGGTACAGTCCTCCGGCGCCACCTGGTAGCTGATCTGCCATCCCGGCGGGAAATCCTTGCCCAGCATCGGCATCTGCTTGAAGGTGGCGGGCGCCGCATCCGGTTCCGCCGTCCGGAAGATCTTGCTGCGGATCGCCGCGTGCGGGCAGACCATGGGGCATTTGCCGCACTGGGTGCAGAGATCGGTTTCCCATACCGGGATCTGCAGCGCGAGATTGCGTTTTTCGAACGCCGCAGTGCCCAGCGGGAAAGTGCCGTCCGCCGGCATCAGGCTGACCGGCAGGGCGTCGCCGCGTCCGGCGATGATTTCCGTTGTCACCTGCCTGACGAACATCGATGCGGACGCCGGAACCCCTCCGTCCGCATGCGGATGCCCGGCGCCGGGCCGCCCGGTTTCAATGCGCCGCAGCCGGGCCAGGGTTTCGTCGATGGCCTTGAAGTTGAGTTCCACCAGGCGCCGGCCTTTTTTGCCGTAGGTCTTTTCCACTGCGCTCTTGATCGCCGCGATGGCCTGCTCCTGGGGCAGGATGCTCGAGATGGCGAAGAAGCAGGCTTGCATGATGGTATTGATGCGCTTGCCCATGCCGGCTTTTTCTGCCACGGCGTAGGCGTCGATGGCGTAGCAGCTGATTTCCTTGTCGATGATCTGGCGCTGCATGGCGAGGGGCAGGGAATCCCACACCTGGTCGGGCGGCAGCGGGGTATTGAGCAGGAACACCGACTTTTGCGCGGCCTTGTCCAGCAACGGGTAGCGATGCAGAAAAACCGGCTGGTGGCAGGCCACGAAGTTTGCGTCGTTGTCGCCGATCAGATAGCTCGAGCGGATCGGGTCGGGTCCGAAACGCAGGTGCGAAATGGTCACGGCGCCGGCCTTTTTGGAGTCATAGACGAAATAGCCCTGGGCATGCCAGTCCGTGTCTTCGCCGATGATCTTGATGCTGTTCTTGTTGGCGCTCACCGTGCCGTCGCTGCCGAGACCGTAGAATACGGCCTGGAAGGTCCGGTCATGGGCGTCGGTGCGGTAAGCCGCGTCCCACTCCAGGCTGGTGTGCGTCACGTCGTCATGGATGCCGATGGTGAAATCGTTTTTCGGCCGAGCCTGCCGCAGCTCGTCGAATACGCGCTTGACCATGCCCGGGGTGAACTCCTTGGAGGCGAGGCCGTAGCGGCCGCCGACGACCCTGGGCAGGGCGCCGAACTTGCATGCGCCGGTGCTGTAATGTTGCGCCACCGCAGTCAGCACGTCCTTGTACAGCGGCTCGCCGTCCGATCCGGGTTCCTTGGTGCGGTCGAGCACCGCGATGCTGCGGCAGCTCGCCGGCAGGGCGGCAATCAGGGCCGCGGCGTCGAACGGCCGGTAAAGGCGAACCCTGAGCAGGCCGACCACCTCGCCTTGGCGCATCAGGAAATCCGTGGTCTCCGCCACCGTTTCCGCCCCCGAGCCCATGAGGATGATGACGCGCTCCGCCTGCGGGTGGCCGGCATACTCGAACAGGCGGTAGTGCCGCCCGGTCAGATCAAAGAACTGATCCATGGCCTGTTGCACGATGGCGGGGAAGCGCTGGTAATACGGGTTGACGGATTCCCGCGCCTGGAAATAAACGTCGGGATTCTGCGAACTGCCTCGCAACACCGGGTGTTCGGGGGACAGTGCCCGGGCACGATGCGCGGCGATGGACGAAGGCCGGATCATTGCGTGCAGGACAGCGTCATCGACAGCGTCGATCTTGGCCACTTCGTGGGAGGTACGGAAACCGTCGAAGAAGTGCAGCATCGGGATGCGCCCCTCCAGGCTTGCGGCATGGGCAATCAGGGCAAAATCCATGGCTTCCTGCGGCGAGTTGGAGCACAGCATGCCGAACCCGGTCTGGCGGGCGCTCATCACGTCGCTGTGGTCGCCGAAAATGGACAGTGCCTGGCAGGCCAGCGAGCGTGCCGCGATGTGGAACACCGTCGGCGTCAGTTCGCCGGCGATCTTGTACATGTTGGGCAGCATCAGGAGCAACCCCTGGGAAGCGGTGAAGGTGGTCGCCAGGGAGCCGGTCTGCAGCGCCCCGTGGATCGCCCCTGCGACTCCGCCTTCGCTCTGCATCTCGATGACGTGCGGCACCGTGCCCCACAGGTTCGCCTGGCCGCCGGAGGACCATTCGTCGGCCCATTCGCCCATGGTGGACGAAGGCGTGATGGGATAAATGGCGATCACGTCGCTGAGCTTGTGGGCAATCATGGCAACGGCCTGGTTGCCGTCGATAGTGAGCCGATTCATGATTGCCCTCCAATCCCGTTGATCACGTCGATTGATGCCTGTCCGTTATTGTAGAACTCTGCGGGGAAAGCTGTGCGGAGATTTTAACGGGGAGCGCCCAGTGCGCGAGAAGGGCGTCATGCCGACCTATTCAAACAGGCGTTGACCGATGTATTCTCCAGCCCTGGCACCCGGAGGGCATGCAAACAGGCCACTACCGACCACGGTCGTGAATTGGTTGAGCATGTCGAACTTGGCCATGCGCTCGAAGATCCTGCTGAACCCGGTTCTGGGATCGCGCTGGTAGCACTGGAACAACAGGCCGGCATCAAACGTCGTTGCCTGGCGCCAGGGCGGCCAGCGTTCGGCGATCCGGGCCGCGCCGTTGTCGTACGAGTAAGCCCTTCTGAGAATCTGGGCGCCGTCGTTGTTGGCAGGGGCCGCCATTGCCGCATGTGCGTTCTCCGCCATGACCGGGTTGCCTTCCCTGTCGGTCGCATTGATGTCCAGTGGGTCGAATTCATTCTGTTTGCCGATCGGCGCCCCGGAATATTTCTGCCGCCCCACGGTCTGTTCCTGAAACCCCAGCTTCATTTTGTCCCAGTGCTCCAGCGCAATGCGCGTCGGACGAATGACCATGTAGCTGCCGCCGCGCATCCAGGCCGGGCCTTCTGCTCCCACCCAGACGAACTGGTTCATGGATGCGGCATCCCCGGTCGGCACATTCATGGTCCCGTCCTTGAAGCCCATCTGGTTGCGCGGGGTTTCACCCGGTCTGAATCCGCCTGAAAATCCGGGCTGGGCCCAGCGAATGACGGCGATGCCGTTGGCCAGTTCAACCAGCTGGCGTATCGCATACTCGACCACTTGCGGATCGTCGGCGCAGGCCTGCACCGACAGGTCGCCTCCGGTGCGCTCTGCCACCCGCTGGTCGCCGGTGAAGCGCGGCAAATCCGCCAGTGCGGCGGGACGGCGCGCGGCCAGCCCGTATCGATCAACCCCGTCTTTTTCGAACAGACCGGGCCCGAATCCGAAGGTGATGGTCAGGCGCGCGGGCGGCAGGCCCAGCGCGGCCCCGGAGTGGCCCGGAATCCTGTCCGGATTGGCATGGGGATCCACATTTTCCGGCTCTCGGCTCATTTTCGCCGCAGCATCGGTCCAGGCTTTCAGCAGCAGAACGACGTCTTCACGTTTTGTCGTGACCAGATCGAAAGCCATGAAGTAGGTATGGCTCTGCATCGGAGTCGTAATCCCGCTTTGATGTTCTCCCCGAAAAGGTACGGTCATCGGGAGGGGCGGCTCGCTGGCTGTCTGCGGGGATGCGACAGCACTCAATGCGGCGAGCGCTGTCGCCGCCGCTAACGCGGCACGGGCCACGAACATGCGTTTCCCGGTGCTGGGTTTGAGGGTTTTCGTGTGGTTCATGGGGCACCGAGGACCAGAGCGTTGACGTCGTCTTCGACGTAATAAATGCCTTTGCCGTCAGGGGTCAATGCGATGCCGAACAGGTCGCCGTTTCCGGGCGGCGATTGCGCCTGGTTGGAATCCAGCCACTGCGCGTAAATCTGCTTTCCTGACGCCGGATCGATTTCCACGGCCTGGCCATTCTTGCCGTTGCAGACGATCAGATGCCCGACGGCAGTCATGACCATCGCCAAGGGCCAGGCCAGCAACCCATCCCGCGTCAGGACCGTACCCTTTCCGGCGCTGTCCGTCCTGGTGCTTGCATTCTGGATGGCCGTGATTTCGTTATCCAGCCCGTCCGTGACATAGAGCGTGTCGTCAGGGCCGAGCGCCAGCCCGGTGGGGCCCAGGAGGAAATTGTCGCGGTCGGCGCGCTGGGCGAAACCGTTACCGACCACCGTCTGGCTCCGCAGCACAGGCGGCCTGCCTTCCGGGATCGTGAGTTCCAGCCGCAGTACGGTCGCCTCGTGTACCGCGACCGGGTAATGCGTCGCCGGATCCAGAATTTCCGGGCCCGGCACGCCGAAGCCTGCCATGCTGATGAACAGGGTCGCATGGTCGCCATGGTCGACGGTCACCATGTTGCCCCAGGGGCCGTTGATGGCAGGCCCGGTCCAGGTGGCGACATGCCGGCCGTCGGGATCGAACACCAGCAGACAGCCGTCGCCTTTGGTGCGTGTCGTGCCGTCGCTGCTGGGAGTGCTGCCGGCGATGACCCAGCCGCTTTTCAGCATGGTCATGGCCGTCGTCAGGCCAACGCCACCCGGACAATCCTTCAGGTTCTGCGCGACCTGGGCAAACAGTCTGGTTTCCCTGGTGCTGGGGCGATATCGGATGATCGTGGTACCGGTACCCTGCAGGTTCGAAATGTTGTTGAAGTTGTCAACCAGCACGTCATCTTTTTCGATCGACCCCATCGAAACCGGAGCCACGATGACGGCGTATGGATTGACGTCGCCATTTTCCGGGATGGTCGATGCCAGCATCTTGTGTCGATGGATGGTTTCGAGCAGGCCCTTGGGCTCCGCGCCGGCGGGCGTGATGCACATCAGCCCGAGGCCGAGCACAACGATGAACGGAGCCAGGCTGGTGCGAATGATTGACGTGCCCCGGGATGGCGACCGTTTGCGGGATCCTGTCGTGTCGGGTTCTGAAGGGTAATGGATGATCATGATTTCGACGGCTTTCTCTCAAAATGAAATATTGGTTCGTACGCCAAGAACCAGCTCGTTCTTGATGCGCTGCGCCGGGTTGTCGGGGTTTGCGATTCCCGCGCCCGGATTGAATACATACTGAAGGTCGGGCTGGACCTGCAGCCATGGTTTGACCTGATATTGGTAAGTTGCTTCGATGAAGGATTCACCGCTGCGAACCGGGTTTGCACTGCCGTTGAAAAGATTCGTGTCGCGATCCATGGCGGCCGCCTGTTTGCTGACATGGGCATAGCCGACCCCGATGCCAAACATGTCCGCAGTCCGGTAGGCAAATGGGCTGTGGAATACCATTCCCGCATTGGCGCTGAAATCGATCAGGTTGCGGTCTGTCAGGGGTGTACCCATGACGCGCGCAAACAGGGCGACGGTCCGGTTCGGGTCGCGCGCGTCGCGCCAGACCAGATGATCAGCGACGGCGTACATGGCGTAATTCCCCTGATGCTGCCGGGCGAGCCCGCTGCTGGATGGGTTGGAAAGCGAGAGTCCATTTTGATCCAGGCGTTGGTCGGCGAACTGTTCGCTGTCATACCAGGCGCCGATGCGATAGGTCCAGCCAAGCGGGGGTGATTCGCCTGCCTCAACCATGCTTCCCAACGCTGGATAGGAAAACTGAAATTCCACGATCGACAAGGCGCCTCCCCGGGTTGGGAAACTGGTGCCATGGCGATTCTGCAGTTGCGGATCCCCGCTGTTGTTTGCCACCGGGCTGCCATTGAACACGCCCGCGAGGACGGTCATGCCGTCCGTGGGGCGAGCCCTGATGCGGGCACCGAGCGCGGAGAGCGGGTAGGCCGGTCCCCCTCCCGGCAGGTCGCTTGACGGCAGCATCGGCCAGCCGAACATCGTGTTGACGAAATCCAGGGCGTTGCTGCTCACCATGAATTCCTGATCGAGGCTTTGTTGCCCGATCTTGATATCCAGACGGTCTTCTTCCAGAAATTTCTGGTCGTACCAGAGTTCCCACAGTCGTGTTGCCCGGTTGGCCTCGATGCCGCTCGCGGTCTGCAGCGTTTGCAGATTGTCCGCGCTCAAATTGTTGCCGTGAATCTGCAGCGCGCTGACGTTGAATAGTCCGCCATACCAGCCAAACGCACGCTGTGTATCCAGTTGCAAGGCGGCCTGGGTCAGGCCGTCGTATTCGAACCCTCGCCGTGTACCGCCCGAGGTGTTGCCAAAATATTCGCTGGTCTCATTAATGGCGAGCGAAATGCCGTGGCGGCTCAATTCCCTCCTCAGTCCCCACATGTCGCCCAGCAGCGCATTGCTCCGGTTCACGCCATCCATGAATCCGAATAGCCCCCCGGATGGGGGCGACTGGAGATCATCGATGCTCGCAGGAATCGAGATCGGCGGCGGCGCCGCATTCGCAATGCCTGGCACCGCCAGCGCAAGCGCCGCAGCCAGGCAGGCGATGCTGTGCCAAGGTTTGCCGGGCAAGACCGGACTTTCATCAATATGCATTTGAAACACCCAAGTAAATCTATATAGGAATCATTATCATTTGCATTTGAGTCGGAGTCAAGAAGTCTGCGTGTCGTGATCGTGGAGTTGGTAAATATGAAGAAGCCGTGGGCTTGGCCACGGCTTCTGGAGTACTTGCGTTTCGTGAGGGTGCCGGGGAGGCGCTGTGCTCGGCAATTATTCTTCCAGCAAGCTGCGCAGCATCCACGCAGTCTTTTCATGCACTTCCAGGCGCTGGGTCAGCAGATCGGCCGTGGGTTGGTCATTGGCCTTGTCCACTACCGCAAACAGACGGCGAGCCGTGCGTGCGGTGGCCTCCTGTGCCGACACCAGGTGACGAATCATTTCCATGGCCTTGGGAACGCCCTCGATTTCCTTGATCGAAGCAAGTTTGGAGAATTCCCTGTAGGTGCCGGGCGCAGGACATCCCAGCGCACGAATGCGCTCTGCAATCAAATCCAGGGCGGTCCACTGCTCGGTGTACTGGCCCATGAACATCAGATGCAGGGTATTGAACATGGGGCCCGTCACGTTCCAGTGAAAGTTGTGGGTCATCAGGTAGAGGGTGTAGCTGTCGGCCAACAGGCCGGACAGCCCTTCCGCAATCTTCAGCCGGTTATTTTCGGAAATGCCGATATCAATTTTTACTGCTTTCTTCTGCTTATCAGTTGCCATGGCGAGCTCCTAGAGATGAAACGATGAAAGTGTGCCTGCTTTCGATTCTACATTCATCCGGATAACTGACTCCAGGTTCGCGAAAAAAAGACGCAAAACACTGAAGCCTGGCGTCGAGCAGCTCCATACGCACCTGCAGCGGCACCTCGCTTTCCTTCGATACGCCGAGGCATACACGGTACATGGCCTATGTGCGATAGCAGACGGACAAACGCAGACGGCAATAATAGTATGACGAGAAACGTGCAAAACACAGCAGCAATGAGGTCATCCCATGAAAACGATGAAGAGATTTTCGTCAGGTGCTGACGTCGTTGTAAACGACGTTGCAGGCCGCGAAATTAGCAGGACCTGAGCATGACAGGCGTGCGGCGAAGCGGCCTGTGCAGTTCCCTGATGCGCAGAGCCGTCGATTACACGGCCCGCGCCACGCCTCGCTGGGTCAAGCGTCTGAAGACCGTGCTGCACGCGTCATTGAGTTCCTGGATCTCACATCGGGCGGGCAGCAAGGGCGCAGCGCTGGCGTTCTATACCCTGTTCGCCATGACGCCCATTCTGGTGCTTGCCATTGCGGTTGCCGGCTACATCTTCGGTGCCGAAGCCGCTCAGGGTGAGGTCGTGGCCCAGATACAGGGACTGGTCGGGCCGAACGGGGCGCAGGCGATTCAGGCGTTGCTGGCCGCTGCGCGGGATCCTGCATCCGGGCGCGTGGCAACGGTCGTGGCGAGCTTTCTGCTGCTGGTGGGTGCCACCAGCGTCTTTGCCGAGCTGAAAGGAAGCCTGGATGAACTGTGGGGTGTCAAGAATACGCTCCCATCTGCCTTCAGCGTGCGGTTCATAAAAACGCGTCTGCTGTCCTTTGGCATGGTGCTGGTGCTGGCGTTTCTGCTGCTCGTCTCCCTTGTGGTCAGCGCAACGCTGGCCATGCTTGAGCGCTATGCGGACATGGCTCTGGGTACTTCCGCCGCGGTTCTTGAAGCAACATCCTCTGGCATTTCGTTCGGAGTCATCGCCTGCCTGTTTGCCGTCATCTACAAGATGTTGCCGGATGCACCGCTGTCGTGGCGAGACGTCTGGATCGGTTCCGTCTTCACGGCAGGGTTGTTCAGCCTGGGAAAGTATGCGATCGGCCTGTATCTGGGCAACAGCGGCGTGACGTCGAGCTTCGGCGCCGCCGGGTCGGTGATTGCGCTGCTGCTGTGGGTCTATTACTCGGCGCAGATTTTCTTTCTGGGCGCTGCATTCACGCGACAGTACGCTCTGTGGTTCGGTAGCCTGCAGCATGAAAGGATGCGCGTCGAGCAGATGGAACGCCACGCCCCCGGCGCAAGGTCCGGGTAGCGCCACGCACGCCGCATTCCACGCGGAATGTCCGGGCGCGAGATCGGGCGTGATCGACGCCGGTCATGCGTGAGCAATGAACAATGGTGAAAATGGCAACGGGAGCCTGAGCTCCCGTTGATGCAGTGCAGTCTGACTTCGGATCAGCGATTGCAAACGTACATGGTCACTTCAAAACCAAAACGCATTTCAGTAGCTTCGGGCTTGGTCCACATGATGGTCTCCTAAAGTTAAGTTGATTTAACAAACCGGCGCGATTTTTTGCCTGCTTGTATGACTCCTACTATATCCGGGTGTTTCAGTACGGTACACGCGCGCATCATGAGTTGTGGGTCATGCATTTCATGAATCAACATCGAAGCCGCGCTGGATCTCAGCTAGAGGCGAATCAGGTGATCGAACGCGCCGAGTGCCGCCTTGGCGCCATCCCCCAGGGCGATGACGATCTGCTTGTAAGGCACGGTGGTCACGTCTCCGGCGGCGAACACCCCAAGCACCGAGGTCTGGCCGTGGCTGTCGACTTCGATCTCGCCATATTGGCTCAGCTTGACCGTGCCCTTGAGCCAGTCGGTGTTAGGCACCAGGCCAATCTGGACGAACACGCCCGCCAGCTCGATGTGGTGCGCCGCCCCGGTAGCCCGGTCAGTGTAGGTCAGACCGTCAACCTTGTGGCCGTCGCCGGTGATCTCGGTGGTCTGCGCCTGGGTGAGCACTTCAATGTTCGGCAGGCTGAACAGTTTTTTCTGCAGCACGGCATCGGCGCGCAAATGGCCGTCAAACTGCAGCAGCGTGACGTGCTCGACAAAGCCGGCGAGGTCGATCGCCGCTTCGACACCGGAATTGCCGCCGCCGACCACGGCGACGCGCTTGCCTTTGAAC
>MLJW01000624.1_pt1 | contig 12973 bp, 10 predicted proteins | sample 888231 | NCBI WGS metagenome assembly MLJW01 (sample SAMN05788063, study PRJNA343431) | mine drainage metagenome | isolation source: sample collected from the inflow into an acid mine drainage treatment plant... | place: Germany: Lusatia, lignite mining district
CGACCTCGGCGCCGCGTTCCACGATCAGCACGACCGTAGCAAGACCATCAGGCGCTTGCTCAAACGCCTGAGCGATCTCGGATGCGATGTTCCTTTGGAGCCGCATATGGCTACGGCTTCCTAGTAGCCGACCGTTACCGTCGGCCATGACCCCGCCGGCTCAGTGGTGCGCCGAGTCGTCGTGCGGCGTGATCATGTGCTTGCTCAGTTCGGCGCGCAACTCGCGCAGCTTGGCCTTCACGGCGCGTTCGTTGACCAGCCCGATGCGCATCAGGATCTTCTGCCCTGCCGACGCCGATTCCAGCGCCGGATCGGCGAACCGGTACAGCACATGGCGCTGGACCAGCTGCAGCGGGCCGGACGGTTCGGGCGCGGCGAGCAGATTGTCGATCACCGCGAGCAGGCGATCGTTGAACTGGCCGCTCGGGTAGCCCAGTTGCCGCCATGCGGCCTGGAACAGCGGGTAGAAGCGCAGATAGACCGCGACCAGCGCACGCGCATCGACGCCGCGCACCATCGCCATGTAGGGCGCGTAGCGCTGCGCGTTCGCCGGATCGAGCAGCAGCTCGTCGCCGTGCGCGTCGACCCGCGGGCTCCCGGGCGCGGTGTGCAGCGGCCACGCGTGCACCGGGACCTGGGCGCGGCCCAGGTTGTCGACGGTGGCGATGACATGAACGATCAACCCGTCGGCGATCCACCAGTGTTCGAAGTCGGCGCGGCCGAGCAGCGAGGCCAGCGCGCGGCCGAACTCGCCGTCGCTGTGCTCCAGCGGCGGCAAGGCGCTCGACGCGGCCGGCACCTGAAGCACCGGGGGTGGCGGCGCGGGAACAGCCGCCGGCGCCGACGCCGCCGCGCTTGCCGCGACGGCTGCCGGCGCGCTGGCCGCCGGCTCGTGCCGCAAGTACTCGACCCAGTGCTCGACGCGTTCCCAGTGCAGCAGCGCGAGCACGACCGCGGCGACCACCAGGACCAGTGCGCCGATTTCGACGCCATCCATTTCCTTCATCGCAGCCTCGCTTCGGTGCTTGGGGCACCGGCTCGTCCGATGGTAGCAACCGAGGCCCGATGTCGCCATCGCGCGGCCGTGCTGCTTGCCGCTGGCCCGCCGATGTGACTAAGCTGGTCCGTGGGAACCGAACCACCGGCCAAGTGCCGGTAATGGCCACAGGGGGAAATATGGACCACGCCGCCAAGGCGTCGAGCGACCGCGGGACCGCGGCGAACACCACCAGCGACGGTCCCGTCGGCACACCCGAGCAAGTGCTCGCGGCGCTGCACGCCAGCCGCGACGGACTGTCGTCGGACGAGGCCGCGCGGCGGCTGCAGCGCGACGGCTCGAATGCGCTGCCGCAGCCGCACGACAATCTGCTGCTCAAGCTGCTGCATTACTTCTGGGGCCCGATTCCGTGGATGATCGAGGCCGCCGCGCTGCTGTCGGCGCTGGTTCGCCACTGGCCTGACTTCGGCATCATCGTCGCGCTGCTGCTGTTCAACGCCGCGGTCGGTTTCTGGCAGGAATACAAGGCGGCCAGCGCGCTCGACGCGCTCAAGCAGCAGCTGGCGCTGCGCTGCCGCGCGCTGCGCGACGGCCGCTGGACCGAGCTCGATCCGGCCGCGCTGGTCGTCGGTGACATCGTTCGCGTTCGCCTGGGAGACATCGTTCCGGCCGACCTGCATCTGCTCGACGGCGAGCCGCTGAGCGTCGACCAGTCGGCGCTGACCGGCGAGTCGCTGCCGGTCGAGCGCGACGCCGGGCAGACGATCTACTCGGGGTCCATCGTCAAGCAGGGGGAAATGGTCGGCGTGGTCCACGCCACCGGCGTGCGCACCTACCTCGGACGCACCGCCGAGCTGGTCAACAAGGCCGGCGCGGTGTCGCACTTCCAGAAGGCCGTGCTGGCGATCGGGGACTATCTGATCTACGTCAGCCTCGGCCTGGTCGCGCTGCTCGTGCTGGTCGAGCTGCAGCGCGGACTGCCGTGGGTCGAGTTGCTGCAGTTCGCGCTGATCCTGACCGTCGCGTCGATTCCGGTGGCGATGCCGGCGGTGCTGTCGGTGACGATGGCGCTGGGCGCGCTGGCACTGTCCAAGGACAAGGCCATCGTCTCGCGCCTGGAGTCGATCGAGGAGCTGGCCGCGGTCGACGTGCTGTGCTCGGACAAGACCGGCACGCTGACGCAGAACCGCCTGAGCCTGGGCGAGCCGCTGCTGCTCGGCGCCGCCGACGCGGCGACGCTGACGCTGCACGCCGCGCTGGCCAGCCGCGCCGACGACGGCGACGCGATCGACGGCGCGGTCTACGCCGCGCAACAGCAGTTGCCGGCGGGATGGAGCGAGGAACACTACACGCCCTTCGATCCGGTCGGCAAGCGCGCCGAGGGCAGCTGGCGCGCCGCCGACGGCAGCCGCTGGACGTGCAGCAAGGGGGCGCCGCAAGTCATGCTCGACCTGGTCGGCGCCGACGCCGCGTTGCGCGCGCGGGCGCAGGGCTGGATCGACCAGCAGGCCGCGCGCGGCCTGCGCACCCTGGGCGTGGCCAGCCGCCGTGACGACGCCGGCTGGCAGCTCGACGGCGTGCTCGCGCTGCTCGATCCGCCGCGCGCGGACTCGGCGCAGACCATCGCCGAGGCGCGCACGCACGGCCTGGCGGTCAAGATGGTCACCGGCGACAACGTCGCGATCGCACGCGAGATCGGCGACCGCCTCGGCATAGGCCGCAACATCGTCGCCGCCGACACGGTGTTCGGCGCCGGCGCCGGAGCCGGCGCGTCGCTGGCCGCGAGCGTGGTCGCCGCCGACGGTTTCGCGCAGGTGTTCCCGCAACACAAGTACGCCATCGTGAAGGCGCTGCAGGACGCCGGCCACCGCGTCGCGATGACCGGCGACGGCGTCAACGACGCGCCGGCGCTGAAACAGGCCGACGTCGGCATCGCGGTGTCGGGCGCCACCGATGCGGCGCGTGCCGCGGCGGCGCTGATCCTGACCGCGCCGGGCCTGTCGACGATCGTCACGGCGGTCGAAGAATCGCGCAGGATCTTCGAGCGCATGAACAGCTACGCCGTGTACCGGATCACCGAAACGATCCGCATCATGATTTTCGTCGTGCTCGCGATGCTGTTCTACAACTTCTATCCGATCACTGCGGTGATGATCATCCTGCTCGCGTTCTTCAACGACGTGCCGATCATGACCATCGCCTACGACCGCACCGCGGTCGACCCGGCGCCGGTGCGCTGGGACATGCGCCGCGTGCTCACGGTGTCGACGGTGATGGGCTTGACCGGCACCGCCGGCAGCTTCCTGATGCTGTACCTGGCGTTGAACTGGCTGCACCTGCCGATCGCGAAGGTGCAGACCTACATCTTCCTGAAAATGGCCGTCGCCGGCCACCTGACGCTGTTCGTCTCGCGCACCCGCGGCGCGTACTGGCGCCGGCCCTACCCGGCTCCGGTGATGATCTGGTCGGCGGTGCTGACCAAGGTCGCCGCGACGCTGGTGTGCGCCTGGGGCCTGGGGCTGGTGGCGCCGATCGGCTGGGGCGACATCGCGCTGGTGTGGGGCTACTCGATCGCTTGGTCGCTGCTGACCGACCTGGCCAAGCGCGCGGTGTACCGCCACTTCGAGCACAGCGCGCCGCGGCACCGGCGCTTCATCGACTTGCTGCGCCACCGGGTGGTCGGCGCGGGCCGCTGAGGCGGCCTGTGGCACGAACAGGCTGCGGCGCACGCGCCGCAGCCCGTCCAGCTTACTGCTGGGTCCAGTGCGCGACTTCGGTGGCGTGCGCGTCGATCCAGCCCGCGGTGACCTTGGCCAGCGGCTCACCCTTGTCGAGCTGCACCATCATCGACTGGATGTCGTCGAGCGGCAGCTTGAACTGGCGCAGGAACGCCACGACTTGCGGCGAGCGCTTCTCCAGCGCCGGGTTGACGATCGCGTCGATGTGACCGCTGACGCCGTAGACCTGCTTGGGGTCGGCCAGCGGCTTGAGCGGGAAACGCGACCAGATGCCCAGCGGCTTCCACGCGGTCACGACGATCCACTGCTTGTGGGCGACGGCGCGCGCCAGTTGCGCCTGCATCGCCGCGGTCGAGCTCGTCAGCAGCTGCATGTCGTGCATGCCGTAGGCGGCGATCGCCTTGTGCGTGTTGATCATCAGGCCGGCACCGGCTTCGATGCCGACGATGCGGTTGCCGAACTTCGCGTGCGCCGCGTCGAGCTGCTCCAGCGAGTCGATCGGCACGTACTTCGGCACCGCCAGTCCGAGCCAGGTGCCGGTGGTGATCGGGCCGAGGTCGACCAGCTTGTCCTTGTAGCGCTCCCAGTAGGTCGCGTGCGTCGTCGGCAGCCACGCGGTGAGCAGCGCGTCCGAGCGACCCGACGCCACCGCGGCCCACATCGGTCCAGCCGACGTCGTCGTCAGCTTCACCGGCACGTGCAGCTTCTGGCGAATGATGCTCGCAGCGATGTGCGTGGTCAGATTGCTGCTCGGCCACGCCTGCACGTAGGTCAGGCGCAAGGGCGCGGGCGCGGCCAGCGCGGGCACCGCCAGCGCCGAGGCCGCCAGCGCGACGCCGGCCAGGAAGTCTCGTCGTTGCATCATCGTTGTTTCTCCTTGTGGTTCTGACCCAGGGCCTGGGTCACGCGATCCAGCAGGATCGCCAGAATCACCACGCACAGGCCACCGACGAATCCCCTGCCGATGTCGAGTTGCGTGATGCCTTGCAGCACGACGTTGCCCAGGCCGCCGGCGCCGATCATCGCGGCGATGACGACCATGGACAGGCCGAGCATGATCGATTGATTGATGCCAGCCATGATCGACGGCCGCGCGCTCGGCAGCTGTACCTTGACCAGCAGCTGCCAGCCGGTGGCGCCGAACGATTGCGTGGCCTCGACCAGCTCGCGCGGCACCTGACGCACGCCCAGCGCGGTCAGCCGCACCAGCGGTGGCAGCGCGAAGATCGTCGTCGAGATGACTCCCGGGACGAGGCCGAGACCGAAGAAGATCACCGCCGGCACCAGATAGACGAACGCCGGCATGGTCTGCATCACGTCGAGCACCGGGCGCAGCATGCGGTCGAGCACGCGCGAGTTGGCGCTGGCGATGCCCAGCGGCAGGCCGACGATGAGCACCAGCAACTCGGCGGCGAGCACCAGCGCCAGCGTCTGCACCATCGCGTCCCAGTAGCCGAGGTTCCACACCAGCGCCAGGCCGACCGCGGCGAACACGCCCAGCGTCCACGAGCCGACCCGTCGCGGCCCGTGCGCCAGCAGCACCACGACGACGACCAGCGCGATGAACGCCGCCGGCGGAAACCACAGCAGCGCGCCCTGCAGGCCGCCGATCAGGTGCTGGACGGCGTTGGAAAAGGTGTCGAAGGCCTTCGCGTAATGGTCGGTCACGGCGCCGACGCCCTGGCTGACCCAATCGGCAATCGGCAAAGGTTGATCGAATCGCATGAGATGTCTCCTTTTGCTGCGGGCGCGCGGCGCCCGCTCGCGGTTCAGGTTCGCGCAGCGGCGGCGGGCGTGTCCGCGGCAGCGACACCGGCGGCGGGCTGGGAATCGGCCGGCGGCGCGACGGCCTCGGCAGGCGCGGCGGCCTCGGCAGGCGCGGCGGCGCCGTCGCCGGCCGCGCTGACGTCGCTCTGGGCCAGCGCGGCCAGCACCGAGCTCTTGTCGACGACACCGATGACGCGCTGACGGGCGTCGACCACCGCGACCGGCGAGCCTTCGACGTGGATGCGCTGGATCACGTCCGACAAGGTCGAGTCGGCCGTCACCGTAGGCCGCGCCTGGAAAGTCGACGGGTCGAGCTGAGCGCGGTCGCGTTGCTCCATCACGTCGGCCAGGCGCACGAAGCCGAGCAATTTGCGCGCGTTGTCGACGACGAGCAGGCCGCCGAAACCGCTGCGCTCCATCTTGCGCAGCACGACCCGAGCCGAATCGCCAGGCTTGGCGGCGACGCGCAGCGGCTGCATGATCTGCTCGGCGGTCAGCACGCGGGTGCGGTCGGCACCCTCGACGAAGGCCGACACGTACGCGTCGGCCGGGTTGGCCAGGATGTCCTGCGCGGTGCCGACCTGGATCAGGCGGCCGTCGCGCAGGATCGCGATGCGCGAGCCGATCTTGATCGCCTCGTCGAGGTCGTGCGAGACGAAGACGATGGTCTTGCCGATCCTGCTTTGGATTTCCAGCAGATCGTCTTGCAACTGGCTGCGGATCAGCGGATCGAGCGCGCTGAACGCCTCATCCATCAGCAGGATCTCCGGATCGGCGGCCAGCGCGCGCGCCAGCCCGACGCGTTGCTGCATGCCCCCGGACAGTTCCGACGCGTGTCGATGCTCGTAGCCCGACAGGCCGACGGTCTCGATCACCTGCATCGCGCGCGCTTCGCGCTCGGCGCGGTCGACGCCCTGGATTTCGAGGCCGAACGCGACGTTGCCGAGCACGGTGCGGTGCGGCAGCAGCGCGAAGCTCTGGAACACCATGCCGAACTTGGCGCGGCGCAGCTGGCGCAGCTGGCGCCGCCCCATCGCGGTGACGTCGACGCCGTCGACTTCGATGCGTCCGGCGCTCGGTTCGAGCAGGCGGTTGATCAAGCGCAGCAGCGTCGACTTGCCGCTGCCCGACAAGCCCATGATGACGAAAATCTCGCCGGGAAGGATGTCCAGCGAGACATCGTGCACGCCGACGACGACGCCCGTCTCCTCCTGGACTTCCTTCTTGCCGACGCCGGCGTCGAGCTGACGCAGCGCGCGGCGCGAGGCGCGGCCGAAAATGCGGCTGACGTTCTTGATGCGGATTTTCGGTTCGATGTCTGGAGCGCTCATGTCAGGTTCGGGCTGCGGGCCGTCGCACGACCACCGGCAGCGGGGCCGAGGCGTCGACGACCACGGTGCGGGTCGGGAAGGCGAAATCGATGCCGAGCTCGGCGAACGCGCGCACCAGACCGATGTTGATCGCCTGCTGGGTATCCATGTAGATCGCGTAATCGGACGTCGTCATCCAATACACGACTTCGAAGTTCAGCGACGAGTCGCCGAAATCCTTGAAATGGGCGCGGTCGAAACGCGCGTTCGGCTGCGCGGCAATCAGCTCGCGCACCAGTTCGGGAATCGCCGCCAGCGCGTCGGCCGAGGTGTCGTAGGTCACGCCGAACGCGAACACGATGCGGCGCTCCTGCATCATCCGGTAGTTGCGCAACCTCGCCTTGGTCAGATCGGTGTTCGAGAACACCAGCAGTTCGCCGCCGATGCTGCGGATCCGCGTCGTCTTCAAACCGATGTTCTCGACCGTTCCCGAGTACTGATCGACGACGACGAAGTGGCCGATCTGAAAAGGCTTGTCCAGCACGATCGACAGGCTGGAAAACAGGTCGCCGAGGATGTTCTGCAGCGCCAGGCCGACCGCAATGCCGCCGACCCCGAGGCCGGCGAGCAGCGTCGTGATGTTGAAGCCGAGGTTGTCGAGCAGCAGCAGCACCAGCACCGACCACAGCGCGAGGCGCGCGATGAAGCTGCTCACGGCCAGGCCGGTGGCGGTCTCCGGGTCGTCGAGCATCGCGCGGTCGCGCGAGGTCTTGATCCAGTCGTCGATGAAGCGACCGGCCCACAGGCCGATCTGCGCGAACAGCGCCGCGGTGGCGACGCCGGCGATCCAGCGGTGCAGTTCGGCGCCCAGCACCAGGTTCTGTTGCACCGGCGCCAGCGCGGCCAGCGTCAGCAGGCCGACGCGGGTCGACGCGATCGCGCGCACCGCCGCATCGTCCCAGGTGTTGCTGGTGTGCGCGGCCAGCGCGCCCAGCCTGGCGACCAGGCGCGGCTTGAGCGCTCGCACGACGATCGCGACGCCGGCCAGCCAGGCGGCGGCGATCAGCCATGCGTGCAGCGGGTTGCCGAGCACGACGACCGAAAGCCAGGCGGCCGCGGAAGGGCTCATGCCGGCACCTCATCGCCGAGTTCGGCGAACAGACCGACCACGTGGCGAGTCCAGTGCGCGATGTCGTGGCGCACGACCTGGCGATGCAGCCGCTCCATGCGCGCGCGCTGCTCGTCGCGCGGCATGGCCAGCGCGCAGTCGATCGCCTCGTCCATCTGGCTGCGGCTGTACGGATTGACGAGCACCGCACCGTCGAGCTCGACCGCGGCGCCGGCGAACTCCGACAGCACCAGCACGCCGCTTTCGTTGACGTGCGCGGCGACGTACTCCTTGGCGACGAGGTTGAGGCCGTCGCGCAGCGGCGTGATCCAGCAGATGTCGGCGGCGCGGTAGCAGTTCAGCGTCTCCTCGATGGGCATCGCCGTCGTCGACAGCAGGATGGGCAGCCACGTCAACGTGCCGAAGTGACCATTGATGCGGCCGACGAGCTGCTCGATCGACTGCTGCGCATGGCGGTACACACGCATGCCGGCGGCCGCGGCGACCGCGGTCAGCAGCAGCTTGACGCGCCCGTGCAACTCGGGGCGGCGGCGCAGCAGCCGCTCGTAGCACAGCAGCATCTCGCGTATGCCCTTCGTGTAATCGACCCGACCGACCGAGACGATCAGCGTCTCCTCGGGGTTCGCGCGTCGGATCTCGGCGACACGCTCGACGCTGCGCGGGGTACGCACGAGGTCGCGGATCAGCGTCGCGTGGGTGCCGATCGAACAGACGTCGATGCGCACACGGCGTCCGTCCAGGCGCAGCTCGACCGGGACCTTCGGCTCACCCAGCGCCTGGCCGGCGCCGCGCAGCGTCGGATCGACCGGCTGCTCGACGGCTCGGTCGACATCGCGCAGCGCGCGCACCGCGGCGATGAAATTGCAGGCGTAGCGCGGGATGTGGAAGCCGACGACGTCGCAGCACAGAAGGCTGGCGACGATCTCGTCGCGCCAAGGCAGAATCGCGAACAGATCAGCGGCCGGAAACCCGGCGTGGTGAAAGAACGCGATGCGCACGTCGGGTCGCGCCGCACGCACGAAACCGGGCACCAGCCACAGGTTGTAGTCGTGGATCCATACCGTCGCTCCGGGCGCCGCTTCGGCGCACGCCGCTTCGGCGAACAGCCGATTCACTTCGCGGAACGTGGCCCAGTCGCAGTTCTCGGTCGAGTAGTGCGAAGGAAAGCTGTTGATCACCGGCCACAGTGCATCCTTCGACGTGACGTGATAGAACTGGGCGATCTGCTCGGTCGTCAGCGGTACGCGCACGACCTCGTAGCTGCCGTAGCTGTCGTCGATGCGCACGCGGCGCTCGAAGCGCGACGAGCGCCCCGTCGGGGCGCGCTTCCAGGCGACCCAGCTGGCGCTGTCGACCTGGCCGATGAAGCCCTTGAGCGCAGGAACGATGCCATTGGGGCTGGCGTTCTCCTTCAGCATGCGGCGGCCGTTCTCGACGTGCTCCTCGTACGGCTCACGGTGATAGACGATGACCAGCGATGCAGCCATGGATTTCCTCCCCAGCATGGAAGCGCTCGAGGGCGTCGAGCACGCCGGCGGCGCCTGCGGCGCGCGCTCGGTAGACGTTGGCATGCGAGGCCAGCGCACGATCGAGTTCGGGCTCGCGGTTGCCCACCGCGACGCCGCTCAGTCCGGTGTCGAACATCGACAGATCGTTCAGCGTGTCGCCGGCGACCAGCGTGCGCTGCGGCGGCAAGCCGAGCGCGCCCAGCGTGCGCAGCAGCGTCGGGCCTTTCTGCACGCCGCGCGGCAGCACGTCGAAGAAGCGGCCGTCGGAAACCAGCGTGTCGAAGCCCAGCGCCTCGACGTCGGTCGCCGCCTTCGCCGCCGCGGTCGCGTCGCGGTACAGATAGGAACGACGGCGACCGCCGCAGCCCTGCTGCTCGAGCAGTTGCGGATGCGCGCGCATCGCGTCGCCGATGGACGCGTGAGCGTGCGGTGGCCAGGCCTCGTCGAGCCAGTCCTCGACTTCGCGCAAAGGCTCGAGCCGAGGGCCGCTGTGCACGCTGGTGCCGACGTCGCCGATGCAGTGGTCGGGCCGCACCGGCAGCGTCTCGGCCAGCTCGCGCATGAAGGCCTGGCCGCGGCCGCTGACGAAAATCAGCACGACCTCTTCGCGGTGCCGCCCGATCCACTCGTAAAGCGCGGCGCGCGCGGCGTCATCGCCACCGAGGAAGGTGCCGTCGAGATCGGTCGCCAGGACCACGGGCTGCTGCCCGCGCGGCGGCCGCGTCACCGGGCTTCCGGTGCGCTTGGCACCGGAAAAACGCAGTATCCGTTGGCACCGCCCGAGGCGGCTGGAGTGGCCCGGCGGGCCGCAAACTCGCGTTCGTTCACGAGGTATCTCCGAAGTCGTGGGCGCACGCATGACGCCCGGTGAAAAGGATGGCCGCTGCAAACGGCGGCCACGTCGACTTGGTGGATACGTCCTGACATGCAGGTCGAACCCTGAAGCCGCGTCACGCGAAGCGGCTTCGGATCTGGGCGCAGCCCAGACGCAGGAGAGCTGGGAGCGCCTGTCGCCCCTCGAGCGGGACGACGATGGATAGACGCGGCGAGCGCCTGGGCACCACAGCGTCGTTCACCGAAGAAGTGGTTCAACCGTAGCCGAAAACCAGCCTCGATTCAAGGCGAATGACCTTCGCGGGCCGAGGGCTGCTGCTGCGCGCGGCGCAGCAGCACGCGCCATTGCCCGCTCGCCAGCGCGGTCCCGGCGAGAATCACCGCGCAGCCGCCGACCATGGACGGGGTGACCGCCTCGTGCAGGAACAACGCGCCCCACAGCATGCCGAACACCGGGATCAGGAAAGTGACCGACGCCGCGTACGCCGCTCCGACGCGAGCGATCAGCCGGAAATACAGCACGTAGGCCACGCCGGTGCACAGCACGCCGAGCGCGGCGACACTGGCCCAGATGCCGCCGGACACCGCGTGCTCCGGCCACAGCGCCGCCGCCGGCAACGCCAGCGCCAGCGCGGCGAAGGCCTGGCTGCCGAACGCCACCGCCGCGGCGTCGACGCCGGCCAGGTGGCGACGCGCGTAATGCGCGGCGAAGCCGTACGACACCGGCGCCAGCAGCGCGGCGCCGACGGCCAGCGGCGCGCCGCCGTGCCAGACGCCGGGCTGTTCGCCGACCAGCAGCGCGACGCCGAGCAGGCCGACGAACAAGCCGGCGAGCTGGGCGCGCGAAATCGACGCGCCGAACAGCGCGGCACCGATCACCGCGGCCCACAGCGGCGTGGTCGCATTGAGGATGGCCTCGAATCCGGCGCCCAGGTGCAGCGCCCCGACCGCGAACAGCGTGAAGGGCAAGGCCGAGTTGCTCAGGCCGACGACGGCCAGCGGCAGCAGCTTGCCGCGCATCGTGTGCCCGCGCCGGGTCATGCGCAGCACCGGCAGCAGCACCAGCGCCGCGACGCCGACGCGCAATGCGATCAGCGGCACCGGCCCGAGCTCGGGCACCGCGATGCGCAGGAACAGGAACGACGAGCCCCAGATCGCGGCAAGTACAAGCAGTTCGAGGGATGGCATGGTCGAGGGTGTCGTGGCGTTGCGTTTGCCCGATCGCGGCGGTCGCCGTGCTCGGGTCGCTGGCAAGACCGCAATCTAGCGGTTGCAGCGCTTGTCGTCTTTCCGAAAATGGACATCGGCGACGGCGCACGCACGCGCGAAGCGGCTTTCCTACAATGGTCCGACTGGTCGAAAAACCCGAACGAGGAACCGTCACGATGTCTGATACCGCATACACGCCGCCCCGCGTCTGGACCTGGAAACCCGGCAACGGCGGGCGCTTCGCGAGCATCAACCGGCCGACCGCCGGGGCCACCCACGAGCAGGAGCTGCCGGTCGGCGAGCAGCCGCTGCAGCTGTACTCGCTGGCCACGCCCAACGGCGTCAAGGTGACGGTGATGCTCGAGGAACTGCTCGAGCTCGGACATGCCGGCGCCGAATACGACGCCTGGCCGATCCGCATCGCCGACGGCGACCAGTTCGGCAGCGGCTTCGTCGCGATCAACCCGAATTCGAAGATCCCGGCGTTGCTCGACCGCAGCGGACCCGAGCCGATCCGCGTCTTCGAGTCCGGCGCGATCCTGCTGTACCTGGCCGAGAAGTTCGGCGCGCTGCTTCCCCGTGCCGGTGCGGCGCGTGCCGAATGCCTGTCATGGCTGTTCTGGCAGATGGGCAGCGCACCGTTCCTCGGCGGCGGCTTCGGCCACTTCTACGCCTACGCGCCGCACAAGTTCGAATACGCGATCGACCGCTACGCGATGGAGGCCAAGCGCCAGCTCGACGTGCTCGACCAGCGCCTGGCGCAGCAGCCGTGGGTCGCCGGCGACGACTACACGATCGCCGACATCGCGATCTGGCCCTGGTACGGCCAGCTGGTGCTGGGCCGGCTGTACGACGCGGCCGAGTTCCTGCAGGTCGACGGCTACCGCCACGTTGCGCGCTGGGCCGCCGAGATCGACCAGCGTCCCGCGGTGCGCCGCGGCCGTCGCGTCAACCGCGACTGGGGCGACGCCGCCGAGCAATTGCCCGAGCGGCACAGCGCGGCCGATTTCGACCGCGTCGGCTGATACCCGCGTGGCACGCCCACTGCCCCGACTGCACGCGATCAGCCCGGAACCGCCGCCGCCGCCGGGCGCCGCGGCCTTTCTGCGCCAGCTGGGCGAGACGCTGCAGCGGCACGGCCCGGTGCTGCTGCAGCTGCGCGCCAGGGAGCTGGCGCTGGAGCCTTACCTGGAGCTGGCGCGAATCGCCCACGCGCTGTGCCGCGAGGCCGGCTCGCTGCTGCTGCTCAACCATCCTGCGCTGCCTGCCGCCGCCACTGCGCCGGTCGGCGACGGCGTGCATTGGCCCAGCGCGGTGCTGACGGCGCGGCAGGCGCGACCGCGCGACGGGCTCATCGTCTCGGCCGCGTGCCACACGGCCGCGCAGCTGCGCGCCGCCCAGCGTCTGGGGGTCGACGCGGCGACACTGTCGCCGGTGCAACCGACCCTGTCGCACCCGGGCGCCGAGGCGCTGGGCTGGAC
>MLJW01000625.1_pt1 | contig 12972 bp, 12 predicted proteins | sample 888231 | NCBI WGS metagenome assembly MLJW01 (sample SAMN05788063, study PRJNA343431) | mine drainage metagenome | isolation source: sample collected from the inflow into an acid mine drainage treatment plant... | place: Germany: Lusatia, lignite mining district
GGACCGGGGCGGCTGCGCGGACCGGGAGACCGGTTCTGCGCGGCCGCCCCGCCGTTCGTCCGCTCACGTACGGCCGCTCCGGGGTGACCGGGTCACGCTGACAGGCGCGCCCTCGCTGAGGCGCACAGCCTTGCGGACCTGCAGGAACCCGCCCGATGGGCAGGCACGCCGGCCGACGGGTGCCGTCAGCGACGCGGGACGGGACAGGTCTCCGGGTCGGTCATGCGCTGCAGGAGGCCGAACGCGACGAGACCGACGGCGAGAGCAGCCGATGCCGCGTCGTGCGGCGACCCACCGAGGATCCCTGCGGCACCCACGAGGGTGAGTGCGGCGACGACGGCGCACGGGGTGCAGCCGATGTCCAGACGCCGGCCCGTCCCCCGCATCGGCACATAGCTCGCCAGCGTCGCGGCGCCGATCAGGGACGCGACACCGACGAGAGCCGCCCACCCGACCGGACCGGGCAGCCCGCCGCCCACGCCCGCCAGCGCCACACCGACGACGGGCACGGCGACGAGGCCGGAGAGAACGCGCCGTCGCGGCCATCGGCCCACCACCACGAGACGTCGCGGCGGCATCGGTCGCGGTGCGGTCTGCAGCGGGTTCATGTCATGTCCTCTTCCTCGAGCTCCTCGAGCCGGATGAGGGCGTCGCGACCACCCTCGAGATAGTCGAGCCAGGGCGGCGCGGCACGACTGGGCAGGTCCGCCTGCGCGTCCCATGACGCCCGAACCGCGTCGATCGCGGCTACGACCCCGTCGTCGTCCGTCGACCGGACGGCACGGCGCACGTCGGCCAAGGCGACGGCCGCACCTTCGTAGTACTTCACGCCGCGCCGTTGGGTGCCCGTCTCCCCCGGCCTGCCCTGCCTGTCTGTGCCACCGAGGTCGCTAGTGCCGGTCATGCCGGCCATGCCGGTCATGCCGGTCGGGACCCGGCAGAGAGACAGATGGCCCGTGGCGGCACTGAGCCGCTCACGGGCCATCTGTTCGCGCTCCTGGAGCTTCACCAGGAACGCCTCACGTCCGGTCAGCACCGAACTCGGGGCCGCGACGGCACCCGGGGCGCCGACGGACCGACGGTGGATCAGCGGCAGGTGCAACGCTGCGACGGCTCGACGTTCGCCATCACGGCGTCGACGTGCATCCCGCAGCCGGACCAGGTGACCTTGCCACAGCGGCTGCAACGGGCCGGACTACACATAGCTCACTCCTCAGTGGTGGTGTCTGATGTCTCCAGTATACCCCGGGGGGTATCCATGTGCCAGTCGTGTCCGCCTGTCGGACCGTCTGGACGCCTCGTGCACGAGATGCCCCGGCATACTCGCCGTCACGCCCCGCGTCATGCGGTGCGGATGACCTCGACCAGCGCGTCGAGAGCGATCCGCCCCTCGCCGGCGGGGCGCCGCACCCGCTCGGCGCGCGTGATGCTCAGGCCCGGGAGCCCCGCAAGATCAACCACGACGTCCGCCGCGCTGAACAGGACATCAGGGTTCGACGGCCCCCCCGACCCCTCGGTCGGGTTCGTCGTGTCGTGGCCGACGACCAGGAGGACCCCGCCGATCGCGAGAGCCGTCGCGGCGTTGCGCACCACGACCCGGCGCGAGGCGGCGTCCAGGTGCAGGTACATCATCATGACGGCCGCGCTTGCTCGCGCCGGCGGGACGTACCGCACGACGTCCTCCTGGAGCCACGTGATGCGTCCCGCGGTGTGCGGCACTCGTTCGGCCTGCACGAGCTTCGCCTTGCGGATCGCCTCGCCGGAGAAGTCGACCGCCGTCACGTCCCACCCGTGCTGGGCGAGCCACAGGGCGTGCCGACCTTCGCCTGTACCGAGGTCGAGAGCCGATCCGGGAGCACGGCCGCCGAGCACCTCGACCGCCCACACGTTCGGCTCGGGCGACCACACCAGGTCCGTACCTGCGTAGCGCGCGTCCCAGCCGGCGGAGTCCATGGTGCGGTTCGCCTGCGTCACGCCAGCGAGAGGAACAGCTTCTCGAGCTTCTGGACGTCCAGCGTCTCCTGCCCGTCCGACTCGATCAGGCACTGCCGCATGCCGGTCGCGATGATCGCGAAGCCGGCGCGATCAAGAGCCCGACTCACGGCCGAGAGCTGCGTGACGATGTCCTCGCAGTTCCGGCCCTCCTCGAGCATCCGCAGGACGGCGCCGAGCTGACCCTGCGCCCTCTTGAGCCGGTTGATGACCTTGCCCATCTCGGCCGGGTCGAGCTCCATGCCGACTCCCTTCAACGCGTCGCTCGCGAAGGATACCCCGTCGGTCAGCTGGATCACTGTGAGCCTCCGGTCACGGATGCGCGGTCGTCAGAACGGCTCATCGGTCAGGACGCGGCGCTGTGGGCGGCGACCTTGGCCCGGACGTCGTCCATGTCGAGACCGCGGATCCCCGAGATGAGCTGCTCGAGCGACTCACCCGGAAGTGCGCCCGGCTGCGAGAAGACGAGGATCCCGTCGCGGAACGCCATCAGCGTGGGGATCGAGGAGATGCCGGCCTGGGCGGCGAGGGACCGCTCGGCCTCGGTGTCGACCTTCGCGAACACGATGTCCGTGTGCTTCTCGGACGACTTCTCGAACACCGGCGCGAACATCCGGCACGGCCCGCACCACGCGGCCCAGAAGTCGACGAGAACGATCTCGTTGTCGACGACCGTCTTCTCGAAGACGCTCTCGGTCAGGTTGACGGTGGACATGCTGGCTCCTCACGGTCGGTTAATACCCTCGGGGGTATAACGGTCTCGCGAGTGCACTATTCCCCGTCCGCGGGGCCGGCGCCAACCGACGCGCTCAGGCCGACGGTGCGAGATCCAGCTGGTAGGTGTCGCCGACGCGCTCGAACCCGATCCCTGCGTAGTACGCACCCGCGGCCCCGGGAGCGCTGACGACACGCGTGTAGCCCTTGTGGGAGAGGAGCCTGCTGGTGCGGAACACGAACTCACCCGGCGTGAAGTCGCGGTAGCGCGCCGTCACGTAGTCGAGGTCGATCTGAGCCACGCCGGATCCCGCGTCGTGCAGCAGCACGTACCCGACCGTCTCCTCGGCACGCAGGATCAGGTAGGCCTCGCCGGACCGAGGCGCACCCAGCCGGAACTCCGGCGAGAACTCGCGGATGTCCCCCTCGTGACGTCCGAGCAGGTAGCCGAGGTACGCGTCATCGGGTTCGACCTCGACGACCGCGTACGAGGCCGTCGAGTGCCGGGATCGCAGCAAGCCTCGGAGGTAGAACAGGTTGATCCCGACGAGCACGGTGTTGAGACCGACCATCGGCCACACCCCGACGCCGACGTTGAACGCGACGAGGATCAGCGATCCGACGAGGTTGATGAGCCTCAGGCGCAGGATCCGGGTCTGGAGCAGCGACCACACCAGGATCGCCGAACCTACCCAGCCGACCAGGTCGAGCAGACTCATGTCGTTCCTTCCACCCAGAATCCCGCTATCCGAGACCCGACGGTAGTCTGGGTACCGGCACGGAGCGTGCGACGACGCGGGAGCGCGTCTCGCCCGCCACCCCGCACCCGCCCGTGGACCTCGCCGAGCCGGTGCGTACCCGGCGAACGGTCATCGGACGAGGTCGGACCACGTCGGAAGAAGCAGGACACATGACACCCACGCAGGCGCGCGACGACCTCGGCGCCGTCGACACCACCCCGGTGCAGGGGGGTGAGCCCGTGACGGTCCGCGGCATCGACCCCACCGACCTCGCGACGTTCCTGCGCGTCGTCGACGCCCTGGTCGAGCTCCCGCACGACCACCCGCACCACGCCGTGGCGCGGCGCGCGACGTCGGGGCTCTTCAAGGCGGTCAAGAAGCAGCGCCGCACCGAGAAGCGTGAGTCCGTGAGCACCGCCGACCGCGCGGTCGTCGCCGCGACCGCCACCGGCAGTCCCGGCCGGATCGACGACGAGACCCAAGGGATCCCACTCGTCTCGTCGGCGCGCGGGGCGAGCGCCGGGACGCTGCTGCGCGCACGCCCGTGCTACATCTGCAAGCAGCTGTACACCGAGGTCGACGCGTTCTACCACCAGCTGTGCCCGACCTGCGCCGCGTTCAACCACGCGAAGCGCGAGGCGCGCACCGACCTCACCGGCCGCCGTGCACTGCTCACCGGCGGCCGGGCCAAGATCGGCATGTACATCGCGCTGCGACTCCTGCGGGACGGCGCCCACCTGACGATCACGACCCGCTTCCCGCGCGACGCCGCGCGTCGTTTCGCCGCGCTGGCCGACAGTCCCGAGTGGCTCGACCGGCTCTCGATCGTGGGGATCGACCTGCGTGACCCGACGCAGGTCGTGGCCCTCGCGGACGCGGTCGCTGCGGCGGGGCCGCTCGACATCCTGATCAACAACGCCGCCCAGACGGTGCGCCGGTCGCCCGGCTCCTACGCACGACTCGTGGACGCCGAGCTCTCACCGCTCCCCGACGGTCCGGTGCCGCAGATCACCAACCTGGGGCACACGAGCGACGCGCACCCCCGCGCCCTCGCCGGCTCGGTGACGACCCTCACGAGCCCGACGCTCGCGATCGCCGGGGCGACCGACGTCACCGCGCAGGCGCTGACCGCCGAGGCCGCCTCGCTGAGCCGGCTCGTCGCAGGGACGTCGATCGACGCGGGCGGGCTGGTCCCCGACACGCACCACACCAACAGCTGGGTCGCCACGGTCGACGAGGTCGACCCCATGGAGCTGCTCGAGGTCCAGCTGTGCAACCAGACCGCGCCGTTCATCCTCGTCAGCCGCCTGCGCGGAGCGATGAGAGCGTCCACGGCCCGGCGTACCTACGTCGTGAACGTCTCCGCGATGGAGGGCGTGTTCTCGCGCGGCTACAAGGGCCCGGGCCACCCGCACACCAACATGGCGAAGGCGGCCGTCAACATGCTGACCCGCACGAGCGCAGCGGAGCTCGCCGAGGACGGCATCCTCATGACGAGCGTCGACACCGGGTGGATCACGGACGAGCGGCCGCACCCGACCAAGGTGCGCCTGGCCGAAGAGGGGTTCCACGCCCCGCTCGACCTCGTCGACGGGGCCGCCCGCGTCTACGACCCGATCGTCCGGGGCGAGGCGGGCGAGGATCTCGTCGGGTGCTTCCTGAAGGACTACGAGCCTGCAGACTGGTGACCGGTGACCGCACGGCTGGGCGCGTCGGCGCAGTGCCGTGATGCTGCGGCGCCCCTGGCAGAGAGGTTCTGGAGTGCTGAGACCCGCACGGCTGAACCAGGTCCTCGCCGCGCTGCTCGTCGTGACGTCGGCCGTGCACCTCGGCGCCCTGCTGACGTCCGCGACCCGGCTCGCGGGGGTCACCCAGTGGTTCCTCATGCCGCTCCTCGCGGCCTGGGTCCTCGCTGCGACCTCCGGCCGACCCCGAGGCCGGCTCGTCCGACTCACCCTCGCGGCCCTGGCGGCGTCCTGGCTCGGTGACACCGCCCCCGATCTCGTCCCCTCGAGCTCGAGCTTCCTCGTGATGGTCGGGTTCTTCCTGTGCGCGCAGGTCTGCTACATCGCCGCGTTCTGGCCCTTCCGATCCCGTTCGGTGCTCGCGTCGCGACGCGCAGCCGCGTCCGGCGGGTTCCGCACGCAGCCGGTCGGCGCCGTCGCGTACGGCGTCGTGCTCGTCGCCCTGGTCGCGGCATGCGCGCCGGGCACCGGGTCGCTCCTCGTCCCCACCGTCGTCTACGGCGCGTGCCTGGTCTCGATGGCAGCGCTCGCGACCGGGGTGAGCGGACGCGTCGCTCTCGGTGGCGCGATCTTCCTGGTCTCCGACTCGTTGATCGCCCTGCACGCGTTCACCTCCTGGTACGCGCTCCCGCAGCACGGGTTCTGGGTGATGCTCACCTACGTCGGCGGGCAGGCCCTGATCGCCACGGGAGTCGTCGCGCAGGTCCGCACGGGAGCGCGTGCCAATGTCGGCCATGGCGCGTCGGGCCGGCGTACGGTCGCCCCACCGGACGCCGAGCCCGTGCCGCCGGCGCTGACCTGACCTGAACCGCGAAGGAGGACGCCCATGCTCGTCGCCGAGTACACGATCCCCGGCATCCACGTCCGGGAGCACGAGGTCCCGGTCCCGCTGCGGTGGGACCGACCCGACGGCTCCCCCACCCTGACCGTGTTCGTCCGCGAGATCGTCGACCCCGCCCGCGCGAGCGAGGAGCTTCCCCTGCTGCTGTTCCTGCAGGGTGGCCCCGGCGGGCAGGGGCCACGTCCGACGGCGTCGGGCTGGTGGTCCACCGCCCTGCAGACCCACCGCGTCGTGCTGCTCGACCAGCGCGGCACGGGGCGCAGCTCGCGCGTCGACGGCCACTGGATCACCACGGTCGGCTCGGCCGAGGACCAGGCCGACGTGCTCGCGTGCTTCCGTCAGGACGCGATCGTCGCGGACGCCGAGCACGTGCGACGCACCGTGTACGGCGGCGCCCGCTGGGCGACCCTCGGCCAGAGCTACGGCGGTTTCCTCACGCTCGCCTACCTGTCGAGCTCCCCCGAGGCGTTGACCGCGTGCTACGTGACCGGGGGCCTGATCGGGATCGAGGCCGACGCGGAGACCGTCTACCGCCGGACCTACCCCCGCATGGAGCGCCGAAACGCCGAGTACGACCGCCGCTACCCCCAGGACCGGAGCCGCCTGTCGACGATCGCCGACCACCTCACCGACGGCGGCGTGCGACTCCCCAACGGCGACCCGTTCACGGTCGAGCGGCTCCAGACCCTCGGCCTGCGGTTCGGCATGAGCACGGGGTTCGAGCAGCTGCACTGGCTCCTCGACACCGCGTGGTCGGCGACGATCACACCGACCCTGTCCGACGGCTTCACCTCGGCGGTCCAGGAGGCGACGGGGTTCGACGACAACCCGCTCTACGCGGTGCTGCAGGAGAGCATCTACCAGCAGGGCGAGGGGGCGTCCGCGTGGGCTGCGCAGCGCGTGCGCGACGAGCGCACCGAGCTGGCGACCGACGCCCGGCCGCTGCAGCTCACCGGCGAGATGATGTTCCCGTGGATGTTCGAGCAGTACCGCGCGCTCCGGCCCTTCCGGGCGGCCGCTGAGCTGCTCGCCGCGCGGACGGAGTGGCCCCACGTCTACGACGCCGCGCGGCTCGCCGCCAACGAGGTCCCGGTCGCCGCGGTCCAGTACGTCGACGACCCGTACGTCGACCTCGACCTCGCGACGCAGACCGCTCAAGCCGTCGGGAACGCCCGCGTCTGGGTCACGAACGAGTTCCTGCACGACGGGCTCCGGGTAGCAGGGGACACGATCCTGCCGCGACTCGTCGACATGGCGACGGGTCGCGTCTGAGGGAAGCCGCTCGCGCGGTGGCCGGACGCGCACCGATGCCGGCTCGCACCCCGAAGGGTGTGAGGATCAGGTCATGTCCATGAACCACCGGAGCGAGTGGTCCTCTCTCCGCTCGTACCGCCAGGACGCCCGCGTCACCGGTCACCGCCTGACCCCAGGGACCTCGCGCCGCATCCTCGCGTACGCCCGTCCGTACCGCGCGCAGGTCGCCGTCTTCCTCGTCCTGGTGGTGCTCGCGTCCCTCCTGGTGGTCGCAACGCCACTGCTGCTCCAACACATCGTCGACAACGGTGTCGGCGGACGCGACCGACGACTCGTGGTCGTCCTCGCCTCGCTCGTCGCCGTTGTGGCGATCGCCGAGGCCGGGCTGAACCTCGTCCAACGGTGGTACTCGTCGCGCATCGGCGAGGGCCTCATCTACGACCTGCGCACGGACGTCTTCACGCACGTCCAGAAGCAGTCGATCGCGTTCTTCACCCGCACCCAGACGGGCTCGCTCGTCACCCGGCTGAACTCCGACGTCATCGGCGCGCAGCAGGCGTTCACCTCGACGCTCTCAGGTGTGGTCTCGAACGTCGTGTCGGTCGTCGTGGTGCTCACGACCATGCTCGCGCTGTCCTGGCAGATCACCGTCTGCGCGCTGCTCATCGTCCCGGTGCTCCTGCTGCCGGCACGCCGGGTCGGGCGCCGGCTCGCGGGCCTCACGCGCGAGGGCATGCAGCTCAACGCCGAGCTCGGCAACCGGATGACGGAGCGGTTCAACGTCGCCGGCGCGCTGCTCGTCACCCTTTTCGGCACCCCGGAGCGGGAGAGCGCCGAGTTCACGGAGCGCGCGGGTCGCGTCCGCGACATCGGCGTCCGGATCGCGATGAGCAACCGCGTCTTCTTCGCCGCGCTCGGGGCGATGGCGTCGATCGCCACAGCCTTCGTGTACGGCGTCGGCGGATGGTTGGCGATCAGCGGGACGGTCACGATCGGCACGCTCGTCGCGTTCGCCGGGCTGCTCGGTCGGCTCTACGGACCGGTCACCGCCCTGAGCAACGTCCAGGTCGACATCATGACGGCGCTCGTGTCGTTCGAGCGCGTCTTCGAGGTGCTCGACCTCGAACCGCTGGTCTCCGACGCACCGGACGCCGTGCCACTGCCCGACGGACCGCTGGGCGTCGAGCTGAGCGGCGTCTCGTTCCGATACCCGAAGGTCTCCCAGGTGTCCCTCGCGTCGATGGAGCAGCGAGCCGTCGGCGACGGGGAGGACCTCGCCGCCGAGGACGCCGACCGCCGCCCCGACGACGCGGACGTCATCGACGACGTCACGCTCGCGATCGAGCCGGGTCGGATGCTCGCTCTCGTCGGGCCGAGCGGTGCGGGGAAGACGACCCTCGGAGGTCTCGTCCTCCGCCTGTACGACCCGACCTCCGGGAGCGTACGGATCGGCGGCCGTGACCTCCGCGCGGTCACCCAGGCGTCCCTGCACGTCGCGGTCGGGATGGTGAGCCAGGACGCGCACCTCTTCCACGACACCGTGCGGAACAACCTCCTCTACGCCGACCCGGGAGCCGACGACGCCGCACTCCATCGGGCGCTCGCCGCGGCACACATCGACGACCTGGTGCGCCGGTTGCCCGAGGGGCTCGACACGATGGTCGGAGACCGAGGCCATCGGCTCTCCGGCGGAGAGAAGCAGCGCATCGCGATCGCCCGCCTCCTCCTGCGCTCTCCCCGCGTCATCGTGCTGGACGAGGCCACCGCGCACCTCGACTCCGAGTCCGAGGCCGCCGTCCAGGACGCGCTCGACACCGCGATGACGGGACGGACGTCGATCGTGATCGCGCACCGGCTCTCGACCGTCCGACGGGCCGACGTCATCGCCGTCGTGGATCGCGGGCGCATCGTCGAGCGCGGCACCCACGACGAGCTGCTCGCCGTCGGCGGGTTGTACGCCGAGCTCTATCGGACCCAGTTCGCCGACCAGGCGGCGTGACGGCCGGCGCGGAACTGCAGGAACCGCGGCCGCATCGGCGTTCCCAGGTTCGCCGCGTATCCTGATGCTCTCCCCCCCGAACGGAAGCCCCTCATCGACCGTCCCCTCGTCTTCGTGCACGGCACGCGCACGTCCGCGGACATCTGGTCCGCCCAGGTGGTCGCGATGGGACTCTCCGGCCACGACTGCGTCGCCGTCGATCTCCCTGGGCACGGCACGCGCGCGTCGGAGCGATTCACGCTGGCGGGCGCTCTCGAGACGATCGACCGTGCGGTCGACGGGTGCGCGAGCCCTCCTCTTCTTGTCGGCCTCTCGCTCGGCGGGTACTCGGCGCTGGCCTACGCGGCCGACCACCAGGAGAAGCTGGCGGGCGTCCTCGTGTCCGGCTGCTCGACCGAGATCCGTGGCAAGCCGCTGGCCGCGTACCGCCGCGTGTCGTACCAGGTCGCTCGCCTGCTCCGGCCGCAGGGAGGCACCTGGCACGTCGTCACGGACATGCTCGCCGCGCTCAGCGGGCACTCGGCCCTCGGCGACCTACGCCGCATCCTCGTCCCGGTGTGGCTCGTCAACGGTCGTCTCGACCCGCTCCGGTTCGAGGAGCGTCGCTTCCTCGCAGCCCGCCCCGGGACCTTCCTGACCGTGGTCCCGGGCGCGGGCCACGACGTCAACACCCATGCCCCGATCGCGTTCAACCGCGTCCTGCTCGATGCGCTGCAGCACCTGCGTGCGCCTCGCCTCAGACCGGCCCGATCGGCAGCGAGTCCCTCGGCGTGAGCCATGGGTACGGCGCGCGGCGTCGCCGTGGAGCAGCCGCAGGTCGACCGTGCTGACCACACCGACCGTGCCGTGGATGACGACGCGGGGCACGCGGACTGGCAGTCTTGTCCGCATGCAGATCTGGCCAGGACGTCCGTACCCGCTCGGCGCGACCTACGACGGCACCGGGACCAACTTCGCTCTCTTCTCCGAGGCCGCCGAGCGCGTCGAGCTGTGCCTCATCGCACCGGACGGCACCGAGGAGCGGATCGACCTCCCCGAGGTGGACGCCTTCGTGTGGCACGGGTACGTCCCCGCCCTTCAACCGGGACAGCACTACGGGTTCCGCGTCCACGGCCCCTACGACCCGGCGACCGGGCAGCGCTGCAACCCGGCGAAGCTGCTCCTGGACCCCTACGCCAAGGCGATCGACGGCCAGGTCGACGGCGACCCGTCACTCTTCTCCTACGCGTTCGGCGACGAGGAGCAGCGCAACGACGACGACTCCCTCGGCCACACCATGACCTGCGTCGTGGTCAACCCGTTCTTCGACTGGGGCCACGACCGTCCGCCGCAGCACGAGTACCACAACAGCGTGATCTACGAGGCGCACGTGCGCGGCCTCACCAAGCTGCACCCGGCGGTCCCCGAGGAGCAGCGTGGGACGTACGCCGCCCTCGCCCACCCTGCCGTGATAGAGCACCTGACGGACCTCGGCGTCACCGCGGTCGAGCTCATGCCGGTCCACCAGTTCGTCAACGACCCGTCCCTGGTCACCAAGGGCCTGTCCAACTACTGGGGCTACAACACGATCGGGTTCTTCGCGCCGCACAACGGCTACGCGGCGTACCCGGACGGCGGTCAGCAGGTCCAGGAGTTCAAGTCCATGGTCAAGGCCCTGCACGCCGCCGACATCGAGGTGATCCTCGACGTGGTCTACAACCACACCGCCGAGGGCAACCACATGGGTCCGACGCTCGGTTTCCGCGGGATCGACAACGCGAACTACTACCGGCTCGTCGACGAGGACCAGGCCCACTACTTCGACACGACCGGCACGGGGAACTCGCTGCTCATGCGGTCCCCGCACGTGCTGCAGCTGATCATGGACTCGCTGCGGTACTGGGTGCAGGACATGCACGTCGACGGCTTCCGCTTCGACCTCGCGGCGACCCTCGCGCGTCAGTTCCACGAGGTCGACCGGCTCTCGGCGTTCTTCGACATCGTCCAGCAGGACCCGGTCATCTCCCAGGTCAAGCTCATCGCGGAGCCGTGGGACCTGGGTGACGGCGGCTACCAGGTCGGCGGGTTCCCACCCCTGTGGTCGGAGTGGAACGGGAAGTACCGCGACACCGTCCGAGACTTCTGGCGCGGCGAGCCGTCGACCCTCGGTGAGTTCGCCAGCAGGTTGTCCGGGTCCTCCGACCTCTACGAGCACACCGGCCGGCGCCCGATCGCCTCGGTCAACTTCGTCACCGCTCACGACGGCTTCACCCTGACGGACCTGGTCTCGTACGACGAGAAGCACAACGACGCCAACCAGGAGGGCAACAACGACGGCGAGAGCCACAACCGGTCCTGGAACTGCGGCGTCGAGGGCCCGACCACCTCGCCGGACATCCTCAAGCTGCGTGCGCGCCAGAAGCGCAACTTCCTGGCGACGCTGCTGCTCTCCCAGGGCGTCCCGATGATCGCTCACGGGGACGAGCTCGGCCGCACCCAGCAGGGCAACAACAACGTGTACTGCCAGGACAACGGCTTGGCATGGGTCGACTGGGACCTCGACAGCTCGCGTACGGCGCTGCTCGAGTTCACCCGCACCCTGGTCCACCTGCGCCGTGAGCACCCCGTCTTCCGGCGCCGCAGGTTCTTCGCCGGCTCGGCCGAGCACGGCGGCGAGTCCGCGCTGCGCGACATCGCCTGGCTCACGCCTGCGGGCGAGCACATGTCCGACTCCGCCTGGCACGAGGACCACGCCCGTGCCGTCATGGTCTTCCTCAACGGCGACGCGATCCTCGAGCCGGACCTGCGGGGAGAGGAGATCCTCGACGACAGCTTCCTCATCCTGAACAACGCCCAGCCCGACAAGCTCGCGTTCACGCTGCCCACCGACGAGTACGGCGACACGTGGACGGCCGTGCTCGACACCGACTCCCAGGTGACACCGGGCACGGTGTTCCGCGCCGGTGCCGAGGTCATGCTCGAGCACCACTCCGTCGTCGTGCTGACGCGCCCGCCACTGCTCCGTCGAGCTCTGACGCCGGTCACCGCACCCGATCCGGCATCTGCCGTCACCTCGGCGTACACCCCGGCTGTCACTCCCGGGAACACCCTGCCGGACACCTCGGTGGCGGCCCCGGCGCGACAGGCTCGTCTGTGACGGACGCCCGGTCGACGACCTCGACGCGGCGGCTGCCCGCGCCGGGGCGACCGGTTCCCGTCTCGACGTACCGGGTCCAGCTCGGCGCGGACCTCACCTTCGACGACGTCGCCGCACGGGTGCCGTACCTCGCCGACCTCGGCGTCACGCACGTCTATCTCTCGCCCGTGCTCCGAGCCGCCCCCGGCTCGACCCACGGCTACGACGTCGTGGACCACCAGGAGGTCGCGCCGGTTCTCGGCGGGCTCCCGGCGCTGCGACGGCTCGCCGCCACGGCGCACGACGCAGGGCTCGGGCTCGTCCTGGACATCGTCCCCAACCACATGGCCGTGCCGACTCCGGCATGGCACAACCGCGCGTTGTGGTCGGTGCTCGCCGACGGGTCCGAGTCGCCCTACGCGGCGTGGTTCGACGTCGACTGGTCGGCCGGTGCGGGCGCCGTCCTCATGCCCGTGCTCGGCGATCGCATCGGCACGGTCCTCGCCCGGGACGAGCTCGTCCTCGAGGAAGCGACGATCCCCGGCGAGGACGCACCGCGCACCGTCCTGCGC
>MLJW01000626.1_pt1 | contig 12962 bp, 10 predicted proteins | sample 888231 | NCBI WGS metagenome assembly MLJW01 (sample SAMN05788063, study PRJNA343431) | mine drainage metagenome | isolation source: sample collected from the inflow into an acid mine drainage treatment plant... | place: Germany: Lusatia, lignite mining district
GCTTCGGCGTGCTCGGCGAGCACGGCCGCGGCAGCGCCTCGCACGACGGCCTGCGCGGGCCGCGGCTGGTCTACATGGCCACGCTGGGCAAGGCCGCCGGAGTGGCCGGCGCCTTCGTCGCCGGCGCCGACGCGGTGGTCGAGACCATCCTGCAGCGCGCGCGCAGCTACACCTTCGCGACCGCGGCGCCGCCGCTGGTGGTCGAGACGGTGCGCGCGGCGCTGCCGCTGATCGCCGCCGACGACTGGCGCCGCGAGCGCCTGCGCGAGCTGATCGGACGATGGCGCGCCGGCGCCGGCGAGCTGCCCACCGGCTGGCGGCTGGCCGATTCGGACACGCCGATCCAGCCGCTGCTGATCGGCGACAACGCCGCCGCGCTGCGCGCGATGGCGGCGCTGTGGGAACAGGGCCTGTGGGTGCCGGCGATCCGCCCGCCCACCGTCCCGGCGGGCACCGCGAGGCTGCGCCTGAGCCTGTCGGCGGCGCACTCGGCCGACGACGTCGATCGGCTGCTGCGCGCCCTCGGCTCGCTGCCGCGCTGACTCGCGGCAGCGGCCGGCGGCGCCGCGGCGCCGCCGGCGCGCCAGTTCAGAACAGCGCCGCGGCCTTCTGCAGCGCGATGACCACGCCGATCAGGAAGGGGATGCCGATCGCCAGCCAGGCCAGCATGCCGACCGAGCCGAACGTGCCGCGCGCGGCATGCTCAGCGTGCGCCGCGCCGTGCTGCTCGTGCTGCAGTGAACGCTCGCGCGCGAGCTGCTCCTCGTCCATGTTGTGCTTCTCGTGCACCGGCCGCACCATCAGGTTCAGCACCAGGCCGACGGCGAGCAGCAAGGCGAGGATGTACAGCGTGCGGTCGTAGACCAGGTTGTGCGCGACCCCGGCGTTGATCTGCGCCTGGCGCAACGCGGCGATCAGCAGCGGGCCGACGATGCCGGCGACCGACCACGCGGTCAGCAGCCGGCCGTGAATCGCGCCGACCATCTGGGTGCCGAAGATGTCGGCCAGGTAGGCCGGCACCGTCGAGAAGCCGCCGCCGTACATGCTCAGGATCAGGCATATCGCGATCACGAACATCCCGGCCAGCCCGAGGTGGCCGAGCGACGGGAGGCTGACGTACAGCGCGATGCCGAGGATGAAGAAGGTCGAGTAGGTCGCCTTGCGCCCGATGTGGTCGGAGATGCTGGCCCAGAACAGCCGGCCCAGGCTGTTGAACAGGCTGATCAGGCCGACCAGCCCGGCCGCCGACGCGGCCACCGCGGCCTTCTGCGCGGTGCTCAGCGATGTCAGCGAATCGAGCCCGATCAGGTGGCCGCCGAACACATCCTGCAGCATCGGGCTGGCCATCGAGATCACGCCGATGCCGGCGGTCACGTTCAGGCACAGCACGCCCCAGATCAGCCAGAACTGCGGCGTCTTCCACGCCACGTCGAGGTGCACGTGGCGGCGCGTGATCATCGCGTTGGCCGCTTCATCGGCTGGCGGCTCCCAGCCGGCGGGCTTCCAGCCGGCCGGCGGCACGCGCATGCCGAACGCGCCGGCGGACATGACCAGGAAATAAATCAGGCCCATCACCATCAGCGTCGACGCGACCCCGGCCGAAGCGTTGCCGCCGCCGAAATGCTTCATCAGCGCCACCGCGATCGGCGCGCCGATCATCGCTCCGCCGCCGTAGCCCATGATCGCGAAGCCGGTGGCCATGCCGCGGCGGTCGGGGAACCACTTGATCAGCGTCGACACCGGTGCGATGTAGCCCAGCCCCTGGCCGACGCCGCCGATGACGCCGCAACCCAGCCACAGCAGCCACAGCTGGTGCGTCTGCACGCCGATGCCGCCCAGCGCCATGCCGCCGCCCCAGCAGATCGCCGCGATGAAGCCGGCCTTGCGCGGGCCGGCGTGTTCGAGCCATCCACCCCACAGCGCCGCGGCGATGCCGAGCACCGCGATGAACATCTCGAAGGTGTGCGTGACCGCGGGCACCGACCAGTTGCAGCTCGTCGTCGACATCATCGCCAGCAGACCCTGCGCCTTGCAGGTGGCCTCGTCGGTTCCAGCCAGCAGCTTGGTCATCGGCAACCAGAACACCGAGAAGCCGTAGGCCATGCCGATGCACAGATGGATCGCGAGCGCCGCCGGCGGCGCCAGCCAGCGGTTGAAGTTCGGGCCGGCCACCGTGCGCTCGCGCGCCAGCAGCCCGCCTTGCAGCGGGGCGTTCATCACCTCGGACATGCGTGTCTCCCTATCGTCCTGCGATTGGATGGATGCAAGAGCTCCGACGTGGTGGATGTTCGAAAATATGTCGAAGCTTGTCCGGCGTTATAGCGGCAAAATTCGATATGTTCTATATGGATTGCCCGATACAGCTATGAAAATCCAACGGGCGAAAAACGCGCCGCGAGTCAGTCGTGGGCGTAGATGTCGAGCCGGCTGGTTTCCGGCAGCCACAGCAGCGCCACGCCGGCGCTGAGCGCTGCGATCGCGACCGGATACCACAGGCCCTGATAGATGCTGCCGTGCTCGGCGACCAGCGCGAACGCGATGGTCGGCAGCAGCCCGCCGAACCAGCCGTTGCCGATGTGATACGGCAGACTCAGCGAGGTGTAGCGGATGCGAGTCGGGAACAGCTCGATCAGCGCTGCGGCCAACGGCCCGTAGACCAGCGCGACGCCGGCGGCGAGCAGCGCCAGCAGCAGCACCAGGCGCACGCGGTCGATGCGCTGCGGGTCGGCGTGCGCCGGATAACCGGCGGCGCTCAGCGCCTGCGCGAGCTGGCCCTGCAACTGGCTCAGCGCCGCGGCGTAGGTATCGCCGGGCAGTCCCTTGCCGTCGAACACGACGATGTCGTGCGCGCCGACCTGGATGCGAGCCAATCCCTTCGCGTTGCGCTCGCGGTAGTCGACCGCGGCGCCGGCGAGCAGCTGGCGCGCGACGTCGCAGGAGCTGTCGAAGCGGACGATGCCCAGCGGATTGAACTGGAATGAGCAGTCGCGCACATCGGCGACCAGCGTCACCGGGGTTCGCGCGGTCGCCGCGACCAGTTGCGGGTTGCCGGCCGCGGCCAAGGCATGGAACACCGGGAAATAGCCGAACACCGCGAACAGCAGCCCACCGACGATCACCGGCTTGCGCCCGATGCGGTCGGACAAAGCACCGGCCAGCCAGAAGCACGGCGTCGCCAGCAGCAGCGCCGCCCCCATCAACGTGCCGGCGGCGACGACGTCGAGCTTGAGCGTCTGCGTCAGGAACAACAGCGCGTAGAACTGGCTGCCGTACCAGACGACGCCCTGGCCCGCGGTCAAGCCGAACAGCGCCAGCAGCACGTTGCGCACGTTGGCACCGTAACCGAAAGCCTCGGTCAGCGGCGCCTTGGCGATGCGCCCTTCGCGTTTGATGCGCATGAACGCCGGCGATTCGGGCAGGTGCAGTCTGATCCACACCGACGTGCCGAGCAGCACCAGCGAGACCAGGAAACACAGCCGCCAGCCCCAGTCCTCGAACGCGGCGGTGCCTAGCGCTTCGCGCAGGCCCAGCGTCATCGCCAGCGACAGCAGCAGGCCCAGCGTCGCGGTCGTCTGCACCCAGCCGGTGTAGGCGCCGCGGCGGTGGCGCGGCGCGTGTTCGCCGACGTAGGTCGCGGCGCCCCCGTATTCGCCGCCGACGGCCAGGCCCTGCAGCAGCCGCACCGCGACCAGGATGATGGGCGCGGCCACGCCGATCGACGCGTAGTCGGGCAGCAGGCCGACGACGAAGGTCGACAAGCCCATCAGCAGGATCGTGACGAGGAAGGTGTACTTGCGCCCGATCATGTCGCCGAGGCGGCCGAACACAATGGCGCCGAAGGGGCGCACGACGAAGCCGGCGGCGAACGCCAGCAGCGCGAAGATGAAACCCGATCCAGGGTCCAGCCCGGCGAAGAACCGGCGCCCTATCGTTTCAGCCAGCGCGCCGTACAGATAGAAGTCGTACCACTCGAAGGTCGTGCCCAGCGCCGACGCGAACACGACGCGCCGCCCGTCGCGGCGCTTCGCCGGGACGGTCATCGAATCACGCTACGCCGCGCCGCGTTCACAGCTTGTCCACAGGTTTTCAGACGCCCCAGACGACGGGCTCGTCGGCGTCGAGACTGCGCTTGAGCAACTGGATGAAGGGCCACGCGCGCTGGTGCAGCGTGATGCCGCGAGGCGCGCCGCCGGCGTCGGCGCGGGCGCGCTCGTCGTCGGCCACCGCGGCCTGCAGGCGGGCGATCGCGTCGGCCATCGCCGGCGGCTCGATGATGCCCTGCGCGCCGGGCTCCTTGCCGATGATCGACAGGATGCGCTCGGCCGGCGCCTGGTTCATGAACAGGTCAGAGTCGGCCTTCGATTTGAATCGGTAGAGCATGCGCTGGGTACTCCTTGCGTCGAGCCCCGAGCATACGCCGCGCGGCGCCGCCCGCCCATCGGGCGTGACGGCATCGTCAGCGCCAGCGGCAAAGCGAGCGCAAACCGCACCCCAAACCTAGGGGAAACCCTTAAATCTTGTCAATTATCAAGGAAAACGCATCTGCATCGGCCTATGTTTGCGCGTTGTAACGATGCGCATGTGTGTATTGCCACACTGCAACCGGCCGCGCAGGCCAAGGAGCGCTGAAATGATCGATGGAACCGTCGTGGCACTGTCGCGCTGGCAATTCGCCGCCACCGCGCTGTACCACTTCCTGTTCGTGCCGCTGACACTGGGCATGACCTTCATGCTCGCGGCGATGGAGACGATCTACGTCACCACCGGCCGCGCGATCTACAAGCAGATGGTCGAGTTCTGGGGCAAGCTGTTCATGATCAACTTCGCGCTCGGCGTCGCCACCGGGTTGACGATGGAGTTCGAGTTCGGCACCAACTGGTCGTTCTACTCGGGCTTCGTCGGCGACATCTTCGGCGCACCGCTGGCGATCGAAGGCCTGATGGCCTTCTTCATGGAGTCGACTTTCATCGGCCTGATGGTGTTCGGCTGGAAGCGATTGAGCAAGATCCAGCACCTGCTCGTGACCTACCTGGTCGCGCTCGGCTCGAACCTGTCGGCCTTGTGGATCCTGGTCGCCAACGGCTTCATGCAGGATCCGCAGGGCGCGCACTTCAACCCGGTGACGATGCGCATGGAGTTGACCAGCCTGCCCGATCTGATCTTCAGCGCCGACGCGCAGGCCAAGTTCGTCCACACCAGCATCGCCGGCTACGTCACCGCGGCGATCTTCGTCGCCGGCGTCAGCGCGATCTACCTGTACCAGAAGCGGCACATCGAACTGGCCCGACGCTCGTTCCGCATGGCCGCGCTGTTCGGCGTGCTCGCCACCGCCGGCGTGATCACCCTCGGTGACGCGCTGGGCTATGTCGGCGCCCACGCCCAGCCGTCGAAACTGGCCGCGATGGAAGCGATGTGGACCACCGAACCCGCACCGGCCGCGTTCAACGTGATCGCGTGGCCTTCGCAGAGCGAGCACCGCAACCTGTTCGCGATCCGCATCCCCTACGTGCTCACGCCGCTGCTGACGCACACGATGACGCAGACGGTTCCGGGCATCGACCAGATCGTCGCCGAGAACGCCAAGCGCATCGAGAACGGCATTCCGGCGGTGGCGGCGCTGAAAGTGCTCAGCAGCGACCCGACCAACGCTGCCGCGCTGGCGCAGTTCGACGCGCACCAGCGCGACCTCGGCTACGGCTTCCTGCTCAAGCGCTACGCCGACGACGTGACGCGGGCCACGCCGGCGCAGATCCAGCAGGCGGCGTGGGACAGCATTCCGAATGTCTTCGCCGAGTTCTGGGCCTTCCGCACGATGGTCGCGCTGGGCCTGCTGATGCTGGCCTTCTTCGTGCTGGCGACGATTTTCTCGGTGCGCGACGACGTGCAGCACCAGCGCTGGTTCCTGCGCCTGGCGCCGTGGATGATCCCGGTACCGTGGATCGCCTGCGAAATGGGCTGGATCACCGCCGAGATCGGCCGCCAGCCGTGGACCGTGTTCGGCCTGCTGCCGACCTGGATGAGCGCGTCGACGCACAGCGTCGGTTACATGGTGTTCTCGCTGACCGGCTTCGTGCTGCTGTACTCGAGCTTCATCGCGATCGAGATGTATCTGATGGTCAAGTTCATACGCCAGGGTCCGGTCGGTCACGGCGAGACGGCAGCGCCTGCGTTCGGCGGCGGCCATGCGGCAGCGGGCGCGATGTTGCGCAAGGAGGTTTGACGCGATGGAACTCTATCTCTTCCTCAAAGTCCTGTGGTGGCTGCTGCTCGGCGTGCTGCTCGCCGGACTGGCGATCATGGTCGGCATGGACATGGGCGTGGGCACCCTGCTGCGCTTCGTCGGCCGCAGCGACGTCGAGCGCCGCGCCTGCCTGAACGCTGTCGGCCCGCACTGGGACGGCAACCAGGTCTGGTTCATTCTCGGCGGCGGCGCGATCTTCGCCGCCTTCCCGCTGCTGTACGCGACCGCGTTCTCGGGTCTGTACATCGTGATGCTGCTGCTGCTGTGGACGATGATCGTGCGTCCGCTCGGTTTCGAGTACCGCAGCAAGCTGCCGTCGCCGCGCTGGCGCAACGCCTGGGACTGGGCGCTGCTGGTCAGCGGCGCGGTGCCGATGATTGTGTACGGCGCTGGGGTCGGCAATATGTTCCTCGGCGTTCCGTTCCACTTCGAGTGGGACATGCGCTCTTACTACACAGGTAGCTTCATCACGCTGCTCAACCCCTTCGCCGTGCTCTGCGGCCTGCTGTCGCTGGCGCTGTCGGTCTATATGGGCGGGGTGATGCTGATGGGCCGCGCCGGCGGCGAGGTTGCCGAGCGCGCGCGGCGCGCCGCGTCGTGGGCCGCGCTGGCCGCGGTGGTGCTGTTCAGCGCCGGCGGCGTCTGGGTGTCGATGCTGCATGGCTACGTGCTCGACCATTCGCCGGATCCGGCGATCGCGCAGAATCCGCTGCAGCAAAGCGTCAGCCTGCAAGCCGGCCACTGGCTGGCGAATTTCCGCGACGTGCCGCTGCTTTGGCTGGTCCCGGCGCTGGGCTACGTCGGCATGCTGCTGGGCTGGGCGCTGGTGCGCGCCGGACGCCACACCTTGGCCTGGTGGGCCGGCGCGCTGGCGTGGATCGGCGTGCTCGGCACCGCCGGCGCCGCGCTGTTCCCGTTCATGATGCCGTCGAGCTCGAACCCGGCGCAAAGCCTGACGATCTGGAACAGCGTGTCGAGCCGCACCGACCTGATGTGGTCGACCGGCTTCGCCGTCGTCTTCGTGCCGCTGATCCTCTGGTACACGAGCTGGGCGTTCTGGGTCATGCGCGGCACCGTCGATCGCAAGGAGATCGAAAACAGCGATCACGCCTACTGAACCCGGAGAACGCCATGAAAACCCTGAGCCAATTCGTCGTCTACATGGTGATCGCGCTGATCGCGATCGTGCTCGGCGTGATCCTCGGCGACTACGCGCCGTGGTACTTCGCGTGGCTGGTCGGCACCGTGATGCTGGTGCTGGTGGCGGCCGCCGGCGGCGCGTGGATGGACGCGCAGGACGAGGAAGCCGCGAGCCGGCGCCACTGAACACGGCGCCGAGCGCACTGCGGCGACCAGCCGGGCCCGGGCCCGGCTTTTTTATACCCCTATGAGTTTGCCCTGGATCAAGCACATGCGATCCAGGCCGGCGCGCTGGCGAAATTTTGCCAATTGTCAATCCTCACTTTGGGCTACGCCCCGAACATCGCGCCACAACACTCATTAGAGGGGAGACAAACCATGGATTCCGCCGCAGCACTTCGCATGCTGCGCGGCAGTCTGGCCGGCGCATTCCTGCTCGGCCTGGCGCTGCACGCGCACGCAAGCACCCCGGGGCCCACCGAAACGGCGACGCAGTTCGTCGCCGCGAACTCGCCGTCGACGACGACCTCGCACGTCGTGCCGACGCTGGGCTACGGCCCGACCGCGCCCGAGGCGCCCCAGGACCACAGCAAGTTCAAACAGCTGCAGGGTCCGTTCACCAGCGGGCCGCAAGTCACGCAAGCCTGCCTGAGCTGCCATACCGACGCGGCCAAACAGGTGATGTCGACCTCGCACTGGACGTGGAAGACCTGGGACCCGAAGACCCACCAGATGCTGGGCAAGAACCACGTCTACAACAACTTCTGCGTCAGCCCGATCAGCAACGAGCAGTTCTGCACGGTATGCCACGCCGGCTACGGCAGCACCGACCCGAACACCTTCATCCCGTTCTCGCAGCGCCCCGAAAAGGACGTCGACTGCCTGGTCTGCCACGACCAGACCAAGGATTACCACAAGATGCCGTTCATGGGCGGCAACCCGGCGGTAACCAAGGTGCAGGTGCGCCCGGGCTGCAACGAGGTCTACGGCACCGACAAACCCTACGTCGACCCCGAGAACCTGGCGAAGATCGCGCAACACGTCGGCCTGCCGACCCGCTACACCTGTGGCTCCTGCCACTTCTACGGCGGCGGCGGCGACGGCGTCAAGCACGGCGACATGGACAGCTCGCTGGCCGACCCGGCTCGCGCCGAGGACGTGCACATGGCGACCAAGGGGCTGAACTTCCAGTGCCAGCAGTGCCACGTCACGACCAATCACAAGGTCCCCGGTTCGCGCTACCTGATCGACGCCGACCCCAAGGGCGGGCCGTTCATGCCCGGCAGCCAGCACAACCCCGACCCGGCCAGCTGCACCTCGTGCCACGGCCAGGAGCCTCACGTCGGCCACGGCCTGGAGGATCGCGTGGTGGCGTCGACGCTGAACATGCACACGCGTGACATCGCCTGCGAGACCTGCCACATCCCCGAGTACGCGCGCGGCGGCCTGCCGACCAAGATGCAGTGGAACTACGCCACCGCCGGCAAGCTCAACGTCAACGGCGAACCGCTGGTGCTGCTCGACCACAAGGGCTGGAACACCTACTGGGGCGTCAAGGGCAGCTTCAAGTGGGCCACCGACGTCGTGCCGAGCTACACCTGGTTCAACGGAGTCGAGCGCTGGATGACGATCGGCTCGAAGATCCAGGACTTCTCGAAAGACGGCGTCGTGCAGCTGAACCTGCCGCAGGGTTCGGCGACCGACGGCAAGTCGAAGATCTGGCCGTTCAAGATCATGCGCAACAACCAGCCTTACGACACGAAGACCGGCATTCTCGCGGTGTTCCATTCGTTCGGGTTCGACAAGGACGCCTACACCGAGAACTACAAGTGGCAGATCGCGCTGCGCAACGGCATGAAGGCCGCCGGGCTGCCGTACTCGGGCCACTACGCTTTCGTGCACACCGACATGTACTGGCCGATCGCGCACATGGTGGCACCGAAGGAGAAGGCGCTGCAATGCGACCAGTGCCACGCCGCGCAAGGCCGACTTGAGCACATCGACGGCGTCTACATGCCGGCGCGCAGCCGCGACCACCAACCCTGGCTGGAGCGACTCGGACTGCTGCTGGCCGCGCTGGCGCTGGCCGGAGTCGTCGTCCACGCCCTGCTGCGCATCGTTCTGCGCCGCCGCTGAAACCCATACGGAGAACCATCATGAGCGAAGGACGCATCTATCTGTTCAAGCGTTTCGAACGCTTCTGGCACTGGAGCCAGGCGCTGCTCGTCATCACGATGCTGTACACCGGCTTCGCGATCCACGGCTACCTGCCGATGAGCGGCTTCCGCGGCACGCTGCTGCTGCACGAGGCGGCGGCGGTGCTGCTGGTCACGTTGTGGGTGTTCGCGATCTTCTGGCACTTCACGACCGGCGAGTGGAAACAGTACATCCCGACGCTGGACAAGGTCGGCACGATCGCGCGCTACTACGCGATCGGCATGTTCCGCGGCGAATCGCACCCCTACGAGGTCACGCCCGAGCGCAAGCACAACCCGCTGCAGCGCCTGGCCTACCTCGGCCTGAAGCTGGTGATCAATCCGCTGATCTGGTTCAGCGGCGCGCTGCTGCTGCTGTTCGCGTGGAACGCGATCGGCACGATGCCGCTGGGGCTGGACCTGCGCGAGGTCGCGCTGCTGCACACCGCGGCCGCCTACTTGATGCTGCTGTTCTTCATCGCCCACGTCTACCTGGCGACGACAGGACACACGCCGCTGTCGTACATCCGCGCGATGGTCACCGGCTGGGAAGACGCCGACGACACCCACGGCGTGCGTTCGTGAACGAGGAGAATCTGATGCCCAACGCGAAAACCCACCTGCTCAGCGGCGTCGCCGCCGCGCTGCTCGCCGGCGCCGCGATGTTCGCCGCGCTGCCCGGCCACGACGCGCGCGCCGAAACGCCGGCACCCGACTCCGGCCACCTGGCGCGACTCGAAGCGCACATCGACCGCGCGCTCGACGGCGGCACGCTGAAGACCGTCGACGGCGCCGCGCTGCTCGACTCGGACGTGCTGCTGAAGATCTACGTCTACGCCTACGGCAAGCGGCCGGTCGACTACAGCGCGATACTGACCGCGGACACCCAGGCCATAGACCCGCCGACCCCGGTGCAGCCGACCGCTGCGCAGAAGGCGGCGATCGACCGCCTGCTGCAAGCCGCGCGCGCGCACCCGAAGGTGCTGATCCGCGCGCACGAGATCGCGCTGTTCCCGTACGACGCGAAGGCCGGCGGCTACGTCATGCAGAACCGCATCTTCGCCAAGCTGGCCGGCAAGGGGTATTTCTTCGACAACTCGCCGTATCACTTCGTCTACGTCGACTTCGAGCCCTTCTCGGTCTGGCGCACCGCCGACCCGGCCAAGCGTCAGTCGATCGACACGGCGATCAAGGACTTCGAGCAGTTCAACCTCGACATCGTCGGCCAGGTCGTCGCTTCCGGGGGCGATTCCATCTCGATCAAGCCGCTTGCCGCGACCTTGAAGGACAATGTCGGAGGCACAGTGCTGACCGAGGGGGGAGGGGCCTGAGCGCGGCGGACCACCGCGGCGGCGCGTGAACCCTCTTCGGCGAACGCAGCGAGGAGGGTTCACCCCATGGTCGATGTCGAAATCCTGATTGCCGGCGCCGGACCGGCCGGTCTGTTCATGGCGCGCGCGCTGGCCGGAAGCGGCCTGCGCGTGGCCATCGCCGACCCGCAGCGCGCCGCGGTGCTGGCGGCGCCGGCCGACGACGGCCGCGAAATCGCGCTGAACCAGCGTTCGCTGCGCATGCTGCGCGAGTGGCAAGCGTGGGACCGCATCGCCGACGCCGATCGCGCGCCGCTGCGCGCCGCGCGCGTGATGGACCGCGACCTCAGCGCCGCGATGCGCTTCGACCCGAGCGACGACGGCGCACTGGGCACGCTGGTGTCCAACCATGCGCTGCGCCGCGCGGCCTGGGAGGGCGTGCAGGGCCAGGATGCGCTCGAGCTGCTGCTCGAACAGCGCGTCGTCGAGCTGCGCCGCGAGGCCGACGCGATGGTCGCGACGCTGCAGCACGCCGACGGCACGCAGCGCACCCTGCGCGCGCGCCTGGTCGTCGCCGCCGATACCCGCTTTTCGCAGCTGCGCCGGATGATGGGCATAGGCGCCGAGCAGTTCGACTTCGGCAAATCGATGCTGGTGTGCCGCATGCGCCACGACAAGCCGCACGAATCGACCGCGTGGGAGTGGTTCGGGCTGCAGCAGACGCTGGCGCTGCTGCCGCTGGCGCCGGGCCAGTCCTCGGTCGTGCTGACGCTGCCGCCGCTGGACATGCAGGCGATGCAACAGCTCGACGCCGACGCGTTCGCGCACGACATCGAGCGTCGCTTCGACCATCGCCTGGGCGCGATGGAGCTGATTTCCGATCGCTTCGTCTACCCGCTGGTCGGCGTCTACGCGCAACGCTTCAGCGCGCCGCGCTTCGCGCTGCTCGGCGACGCCGCGGTCGGCATGCACCCGGTCACCGCGCACGGCATGAACTTCGGCCTGCTCGGCGTCGAGCTGCTCGCCGCCGAGCTGCGCGGCGCCGCCGACGTCGGCGATGCCGAGCGGCTGGCGCGCTACGCGCGCCGGCTGCGCCTGGCCACGCGCCCGCTATACCTGGCCACCGAAGCGGTGGTGCGGCTGTACACCGATTCCAGGCCGCCGGCGCTGGCGCTGCGCGGCATCGCGCTGCGCGCGGCGCAGGCGCTGGCGCCGCTGCGCGCCGGCGTGACCCGCGCGCTGCTCGACTCGGGCGAGCCGCTGGCGCTGCGGCTGGCCGCGCGGCTGCCGCCGCTGCCCGGCCTGCCGCGGCTGGGCTGAGGCGGCGCCGGGCGCGTCCGGCAAGCGCCGCTCAGCCCGGCTCGTACAGTTCGCGCAGCTGCGCGTAGGGGCCGGGCTGGGACTCCAGCGCGGCCACGCGGCCGCGCTGCACGACGCGCCCTGCTTGCAGCACCGCGACCTCGTCGACCAGCTCGGCCAGCGCGCCGAGGCGGTGGCTGATCAGCAGCACGGTGCGCCCGGCCATCGCCTGGGCCAGCGCGGCGAACAGCTCGCGCTCGGTCGCCGCGTCCAGCCCCTCGGTCGGCTCGTCGAGAATCAGGATCGGCGCGTCCTTCAACAGCGCTCGTGCCAGCGCCAGCCGCCGCGCCTGACCGCCCGACAGCATCGTGCCGCCTTCGCCGAGGCTGCTGTGATAGCCGTCGGGCAGGCCGACGATGAACTCGTGCAGCTGCGCGCAGCGGCAGGCGTCGACGATCTGCGCCTCGGTCGCGTCGGGGCGCGCCAGCAGCAGGTTGTCGAGCAGCGTGCCGTGGAACAGATAGTCGTCCTGCGACACCACGGCGAGCAGCGCGCGGGCGTCGTCGCCGGCGTAGTCGCGCAGCTCGTGGCCGCCGACGCGAGCGCTGCCCTGGTATTCGCGAAAGCGCGCCAGCAGCTGCACGACGCTGCTCTTGCCGGCGCCGCTGGCGCCGACCAGCGCGAGACGCCCGCCCGGCGCGACGTCCAGGTCGACGCCGTCGAGCGCCCACGGCGCGTCGTCGGCATAGCGCAGGCGCACGTCGCGCAGCACGACGC
>MLJW01000627.1_pt1 | contig 12960 bp, 12 predicted proteins | sample 888231 | NCBI WGS metagenome assembly MLJW01 (sample SAMN05788063, study PRJNA343431) | mine drainage metagenome | isolation source: sample collected from the inflow into an acid mine drainage treatment plant... | place: Germany: Lusatia, lignite mining district
GGCCAGGATGTCCAGGCCCTCGCCGTCGGGCAGGCGCATGTCCACGATGGCCACGTCGAAGCCTTGCTGCGCCATGCGGGCACGCGCCTCGCCCACGCTGGCCGCCTCCTCCACCTCCCAGCCCTCCCGCACCAGGGTCAGGGTGTAAAGCTCGCGCAGATCGGGTTCGTCATCGACGACCAGAATGCGTATCGGTGTTGCTGCTTCAGGCATAGGATGTTTCGTCGTCAGAACATCGATTCACATGCAGCGCTGCACGGGCCGCCCCATGGCAGTCAGGCCTCGCCAGCTTGCACAGGCGGTTCGGCGGCCATGGCGAAGATGACGAACTCGCCAAACGCCTTGGGCTCGTGTTCTCGCCGCACCCGGTATTCCAAACGCGCCGCATACCGGGAACACAGTTCCTGGGAAATATACAGACCCAGTCCGGTGCCGCGGCTGTCCGTCGTGAAAAAAGGCTCGAACAATTGCGCGCGCAGCGGCGCCGCCACCACCGGCCCGTCGTTGGCCACGCTGATTTCCTTCACCTGTCCGACGCCCCGCTGGCGAATGCGAATGGCGCCGTGGCGATTGCTGGCAAAACGCCGTGCGTTGCTCAGCAGGTTCACGAGCACCCGGCGCAGATGCTGCGGGTCGAAATGCATGATGGCCGCCTCGTCGTCGGCCAAAAGCTCGATGCGCCCAGGTGTGTCGTGGCCGAATTCGAAAGCCAGTTCACGCAGCAGGCGCATGGGCTGAAGCTCGACGCCTTCGCGTGCGGACGAGCGCCCAAGATCGAGAACGTCTTCGACGATGCGATTGAGCCTGTCCACATTCTGCGCGATCAAGGCCGACATACGCTGGCGCTGCTCCTCGCTCAGGCCCGCCTCCGCGGCAAGCTGGTTGGCCTGCGCAATGGCGCCGAGCGGATTGCGGATTTCATGCGCCACCCCAGCCACCAGCCGGCCCAGCGCGGCGAGTTTGTCCTGCTGAATCTGGTGGCTGATCTCGCGCAAGTCCTGTACGAACACCACATAGCCATGCCCGCCTGGAAGCTGGCGCAGAAGTTGCACACGTGCCTGCAAACGCAATCCGTCGGCGCCGTCGAACATCACCGGTTGCTGCACCTTTCCGGACGCGTCCTGCCGGCGCACCGCTTCGGCCAGCACGCGCGCGCCAGGATAGGTGGCCAGGCCCGCACGCTCCAATTCGGACACATCCTTGTCGCGCAGGCCCAGCATGCGCATGGCGGCGGGGTTCGCCGCTTCCACGCGCAATACCGAGTCGAGGACGAGCACGCCGTCGGGCTGCTCCAGCAGGACGTGGCGGTTGATGGCCTGCTGCCGGTTCGCGCGAACTTCGCTGCTGCGCGCGCGTTGTTCCTGCCGCACCAGGCGCTGGGAGAGCTGCCAGGCGAGCAGTCCCATGGCGAAATAGGCCGCGCCGACGAAGCCAGCGCCGAGGAATTGCGGATCGGCCAGGCCGGCCGGCTCGGTCAGCATCAGGAAAGCCTGCGACAGCAGGACCAAAGTCACCGCTGCCGCCGTGGCCAGCGTGAAACGCAAGTTGCCATAGACGCCCGCGGCCAGAACGGGCAGCGTGTAGCTGAGCACGAATTCGCGCGAAGGCTGGCCAGCGAGGAATTGCAGCGCCGCGTAGCCAAGCAGGTCGGAGCACACGGCGGCCAGCACTTGCCAGGCAAAACCTCGCGACGTGATCAGGCTGAAGCCGAGCTGCAGCACGACCAGCACGACATAGGCGAAGGCCACCCGCATGCCCAAGGGATTGAAGCCGCGGACCTGGGTGAGCGCCATCAACACGAACCATCCCAGCAGGATGACTCCCATCACCAGTCTTGCCGCACCCAGCAGCCGGAATGCGCGCAAACGCTCGCGGCTCGGCGCGGCACCTGAGATCAAGCGGTCGAGCAAGTGCCGGGATTGACTGGAATTCGAGGCCGATCGCGGATAGGCGAATCCGCTGTCCGCTTCGGCGGCCCGCCCGCGCGATTCAGCCCAGGCGGGCATGTTCGGAGCAGCAATACGGCCGCTCGCCCTTCCAGACACAGCGACTCGCCGGGACGTGAACCCCGCAGTGCTGGCAGGCGTGCATGGGCTCGGGCGGCGCAAGCGCCTTGCGCTTGCCTGCGCGGTGGATCGGGCGCTGCTGGCTTCTCTTGAACACCATCAGTCCGACGATGACCACCACGAACAGAACGAGGTACTTCATCGGTGCAGGATGACCTGAAGCACGAACCGGGAGCCGACATAGCTCAGCAGCAAAAGGGCCGAACCGGAGAACAACCAGCGCAAAGCCTGGCGACCCCGCCAACCCAACACGCCGCGCCCCAACAGCAACACCGCGAAAAGCAACCAGGACGCGACCGCGAAAACCGTCTGATGATCGAACTCAAAAGCGTGGCCGAACAGCTTTTCGCTGAAACTCACGGCGAACACCAGCGAGGCCGTGAGAAGCGCAAAACCCAAGGCTGCGAGACGATAGGTCAGCTTTTCCAGCGTCAGCAGGGGCAGTGCCGGACCCAGGCCGGCCAAGGTCGGCCGGCGCCGGTGCAAGGCGCGCTCGGCCGACCACAACATGAATCCATGCAGCACGGCCGCGCCGAACAGCCCGTAGGCTGCGATCCCCATGGCCCAGTGCAGGGCGAAGGCCACGCCCGCCCCCGTTGGGGTCGGCCGGTCGCCCGGGAAGATCCAGGTCAGCAGCAGGGAAATGGCCGCCAGCAGGCAAATCCAGGCCCGCAAACCCTGCAACGGGTAGTACAGGCTTTCGACCCAATACACCGCCGCAACCAGCCAGAAGGTGAGCGACAGGGCGGGAGCAAAACCGAAATCGGGATCGTGCAGCCCCATGAGCACCAGAATGAAGGTGCCGGAATGCGCAATCCAGGCCAACAGCATCGCGACCGTTGCCGCATCGCGATATGCCGGCATGGCGGGAGCGGCGACCACGGCAGACCGCGGACCGCGCGGGCGGGCCAAGAACGAAGCCAGCAGGTAGAGTGCGAAAGCCGCACCGTTGACTAAAATCCACATGTTTCGAGTTTAACCGAGGGCCTTGCCACTCTGGCCCGCCCCTTGCAGCCATCCGGCGATCCGCGCCGCCCCCTAGCCGCCCCGGCATGACGCGGCCTTGCCCGCACAGGGCGACCCCACCTTCCAACCCCGAACACGCATGCTCAACAATCTGACTCAGCGCTTGTCCCGCGTCGTCAAGACGATTCGCGGCGAGGCGCGCATCACCGAAGCGAATGTTGCCGACATGCTGCGCGAGGTTCGGCTCGCCCTGCTCGAGGCCGACGTCGCCTTGCCCGTGGTGCGCGAATTCACCGCGCGGGTCAAGGACAAGGCTCTGGGCCAGGAAGTCGTCGGCTCCTTGTCTCCTGGCCAGGCGCTGGTGGGCGTGGTCCACAAGGAACTCGCGGCGCTGATGGGGCCGGGCGCTGTCGGGCTGAACCTCGCCGTGCAGCCTCCCGCCGTGGTGCTGATGGCAGGCCTGCAAGGCGCCGGCAAGACCACGACGACTGCGAAGCTGGCGAAGTGGCTGATCGAGCGCCAGAAAAAAAAGGTGCTGACCGTGTCGTGCGACGTCTATCGCCCAGCCGCCATCGCCCAGTTGCAAACCGTCTCGCAACAGGCAGGCGCCGAGTTCCTGCCCTCGTCGCCAGACGAGAAGCCGCTGGACATCGCCAAGCGCGCGATCGCCTATGCCCGTGCGCACCATATCGATGTCCTGCTGGTGGATACCGCCGGCCGGCTTGCCGTGGACGCCGAGATGATGCGCGAAATCGCCGACCTGCATGCCGTGCTCGCGCCCATTGAAACCCTGTTCGTGGTGGACGCCATGCAGGGCCAGGATGCGCTGGCCACGGCGCGCGCGTTCCATGATGCGCTGCCCCTCACCGGCATCGTGCTGACCAAGTTGGACGGCGATGCGCGCGGCGGCGCGGCGCTATCGGTTCACCACGTCACCGGCGCGCCGGTGAAATTTGCCGGCGTCTCCGAGAAGATCGACGGCCTGGAGGCGTTCGACCCGACGCGAATGGCCGACCGCATTCTGGGCATGGGCGACGTGGTCGCGCTGGTCGAGGAGGCGCAGCGCAGTGTCGACATCCAGGCCGCGCAAAAGCTGGCGCAGAAAGTGAAGTCGGGCGAGCAGTTCGATCTCAACGACTTCCTCATGCAACTCCAGCAGATGAACAAAATGGGCGGCCTGCAGGGCCTGATGGACAAGCTGCCCGCCGAGATGCAGGCGCGAGCGGGTCAGGCCGACATGGACAAGGCCTCGCGCGATGTGCGTCGCATGCAAGGCATCATCTGCTCCATGACGCCGCAGGAACGGCGCAAGCCCGATCTGATCAAGGCCTCGCGCAAGCGCCGCATCGCCACCGGCGCGGGCGTCCAGGTGCAGGACGTCAACCGCATGCTGGGCCAGTTCGAACAGATGCGCGACATGATGAAAAAGATGAAGGGCGGCAAGCTGTTCAAGATGATGCAACGCATGGGTGGAGCCGGAATGGCGCGGCGCTGATCGGCGCTCCGCCTTGCCTGGCGCCGCATTCGCGGATCAACGCCCAGGATGATCGTTGGAGGCAAACAACGTGCCCCCGTTGCCGACCATCCACAACTTGCGCGCCGCCAGCACCGCGTCCGGATAGGCCGCCTGGCCCCGGGAGCCGTTGTAGCGCCCCAGCGCCATGAACAGGTCGCCATGTTCCTCGTCGAGGTAATGGCGCAGGATGACGCATCCGTATCGCAGATTGATCTGCATATTGAGAAGCCGCTCCACATCGCCATCGCCGATCTGCCGGGTCCAGAACGGCATCACCTGCATCAGGCCCATGGCCCCTGCCGATGAGATCGCGTACTTCTTGAATCCGCTTTCCACCTGGATCAGACCGAGCACCAGCGCGGGTTCGAGCCCTGCGCGATGCGCCTCGTACCACACGGTCTGCAAGAACGCCTCGCGCACGACGAAGTTGGGTATGCGTGCGCGCAACCGGGCCGATTCCGTCGCCAGCCACATGAGATAGCCGATCAGGTGCTGGGGGCTGCGAAAATGCGGCCTGGGCGGCGAAGGATCGGCGATCTGCGCCGCGAGCGCCAGGCGCACAGCGTCCGACAGCTGCTCCTCTTTTTGGCCCCCGGCCCAGGCCGAGCCCGTGCCGGCGCCTATCGCACAGAACAGGGCGATGCCGACGGCAAAGCTGCGCAGCGCCCGGACGCCCACACCATTCATGGCCTGCGCACCCGGAGGAAGGCAACGGGCCGCACGGCGCTCAACTCTGAGAACGCTGACGCAGATGCGACAAGACGCCGTCGAGCCGAACCGAGGTGGGCGCTTCGTCGCGCCGGTGCTGATACTCCAGCGTCCCTGCCGCCAGGCCCCGCTCCGAAACCACCAGTCGATGCGGCACGCCGATCAGTTCCCAGTCGGCGAACATCGCCCCCGGGCGCTCGCCGCGGTCGTCGAGCACCACGTCCATGCCGGCTTCCTGCAATTGCGCGTGCAGCCGGTCCGCCGCTTCGCGCACGGCGGCATTGCGCTCGTAGGCGATCGGGCAGATGACCACGGTAAACGGCGCGATGGCCTCGGGCCAGATCATGCCGCGGGCATCATGGTTCTGCTCGATGCACGCCCCGAGAATGCGGGTGATGCCAATGCCGTAGCAGCCCATTTCCAGGGTCTGCGACTTCCCGTTCTCGTCCAGATAACTGGCGCCCATGGCCGCCGAATACTTGGTGCCGAGGTAGAACACATGTCCGACCTCGATGCCGCGACAGATGGCCAGTTGTCCCTTGCCGTCCGGGCTCGGGTCGCCGGCCACGACATTGCGAATATCGGCGACCTCGGGCTGCGGAAGGTCGCGGCCCCAATTGACCCCGGTGTAGTGGAAATCCTCGACGTTGGCGCCGACGACGAAATCGTGCATATTGGCCACCGTCCTGTCGGCCACGACACGCAGGGGCTTGGCGGTGGCGATGGGACCGATATAACCCGGTCTGCAACCGAAAGCATCCAGAATCTCGGCCTCGGTGGCCATGCGCGCATCGGCCATGCCCGGCAGCTTGGAAACCTTGATGTCGTTGACCGCGTGGTCGCCGCGCACCAGCAGCAACACGATCTGCGTCGACAGCACTTGGCCCTTGTCGCCGCGCGTATCGGCTGCCATCACGACCGATTTGACGGTGCGCGACAAAGGCAGGCCAAGGAGGCTGGCGACATCCTCGCACTTCGCGGCGCCAGGCGTTGGGGTTTTACACAAATCCTCCGCGGGGGCCTGGCGCGCAGGGATCAGCGGCAAGGCTTCCGCCAGTTCCACATTCGCGGCATAGCTCGAATCGGGACAGTAGGCGATGGCATCCTCGCCGGTTTCGGCAATGACGTGGAATTCATGGCTCATGGACCCGCCGATCGCCCCGGAATCGGCGGCAACCGCGCGGAACTCGAAACCAAAACGCTGGAATATGTTCTGGTAGGCGGCGTACATGACCCGGTAGCTGCGCTGGGCGCCGTCGAAATCGCGATCGAAGGAGTAGGCGTCCTTCATCACGAATTCCCGTGCGCGCATCACGCCGAAGCGCGGGCGGCGCTCGTCACGAAATTTGGTCTGGATGTGATAGAAGTTCACCGGCAATTGACGCCACGACCGGATTTCGCTGCGCGCAAGATCGGTGATGACTTCTTCCGAAGTGGGTTGGACCACGAAATCGCGCTGGTGCCTATCCTTGATGCGCAACAGTTCAGGGCCATATTTCTCCCAGCGGCCGCTCTCCTGCCATAGCTCGGCAGGCTGCACCACCGGCATGAGCAGTTCGATGGCGCCGGCACGGTTCATTTCCTCGCGCACGATGGCTTCGACCTTGCGAATGGTGCGCAGGCCCAGAGGCATGTAGGTATAAAGGCCGGCGGCCAATTTCTTGATCATTCCCGCGCGCAGCATGAGGGCTTGGCTGGCGACCTCGGCATCAGCGGGAGCCTCTTTTTGAGTGGATATAAAAAAATTGGAAACGCGCATGGAACGTATGGGCTTGGAAGTGGGAAGCGAACAAGGAGGGAGCGGTGGGCCGCGATTTGAACTCGAGCTTGCTGACCCCACCGGCATCGTGCAAGGTCCTGAGAAGGCGCTGCCTGACCGAGGGCTGGTGCCTATAATCAAAACCAGATTCTAAAAGATGAGGGCTATTGGCCATGTTGGACCGCGAGGGTTATCGTCCCAACGTCGGCATCGTCCTGCTCAACGGCAAGAACCAGGTGTTCTGGGGGAAGCGGGTCAGCGCGCATTCTTGGCAATTCCCGCAAGGGGGCATCAATGCCGGTGAAAATCCCGAGCAGGCGATGTACCGTGAACTGTTCGAAGAAGTCGGACTCAAGCCTTGCCACGTGCATGTGCTCGGGCGCACCCGCAACTGGCTGCGTTACGACGTGCCGCAACAATATCTCCGTCGTGACAACCGAGGCATCTACAAGGGCCAGAAGCAGATCTGGTTCCTGCTCAAGCTCACGGGCCGTGATTGCGACGTCTGCCTGCGCGCGACCAGCCATCCTGAGTTCGACGCGTGGCGCTGGGACGATTACTGGATGCCGCTGGACAGCGTGATCGAGTTCAAGCGCGAGGTCTATCAACAGGCCTTGTCCGAGTTGGCGCATCTGCTGCCGCGCGTGGAACCGCGCACCCGCTACTTGCGCTCCAATGTGCGGCATGGTCGGCCGCTTCATGGCGCTGCGCTCAATCCGGACGCCGTGCCCGAGTGAATAACAGCGCACATGTGCGCTGCCCCTGCCTGGCATCACTTCTTGGCTTGTCGCGAGGATTGTTCTCGGCTTGCGCTTCTGCGCGAGCGGCCAGCTTCGACCTGTGCGGCGCAAGCACTATGGCTGCGTCAGCACCAGGTTGTCGCGGTGGATGAGTTCGGGCTCCTCCATGAAACCCAAGATGGAGGCGATCTGCGTCGTCGGGGCGCGCCGGATCAGCCTGGCTTCGGCCGCCGCGTAATTCGTCAAGCCGCGCGCGATCTCCCGGCCTTGCGCGTCGAGCACAGCAATCACGTCGCCGCGCTCGAACTCACCCACCACATCCACGACCCCGACCGGCAACAGGCTGGCACCGCCTTCGCGCAGACGCTGCGCGGCACCGGCGTCCACCTGGACGCGCCCGCCAATCTGCAGATGATCGACCATCCACTGTTTGCGCGCCGCAAGCTTGCCCGCACCGGCGCGCAGCTGGCTACCGATGACTTCGCCCGCAGCCAAGCGCAACAGGACATCCGTTTCCCGGCCACTCGCGATCACGGTATGCGCACCGCTCTGCGCGGCGCGCCTGGCAGCCAACACCTTGGTCAGCATCCCCCCCTTGCCAATGGAGCTTCCCGCCCCGCCGGCCATGGCCACGAGCGAGGGGTCGTCCGCCTGTGCGTCAACGATCAACTCCGCAGCCGGATCCTTGCGCGGATCCGCTGAATACAGGCCGGGCTGGTCGGTGAGAATGACGAGCGCATCGGCTTCGACCAGATTGGTGACCAGGGCGCCGAGGGTGTCGTTATCGCCGACCTTGATCTCGTCGGTGACCACGGTATCGTTCTCGTTAATCACCGGCACCACGCCATGCGCCAGCAAGGTCAGCAAGGTGCTGCGCGCATTCAAATAACGGCGGCGATTGGCAAGATCGGCATGCGTGAGCAGGATTTGCGCGCAATGCCGTCCGCGTGCGCTGAACGCGGCCTCATAAGCCTGCGCCAGACCCATCTGGCCGACCGCGGCAGCAGCTTGCAACTCCGGAATTTCGTGTGGACGCTTGGCCCAGCCAAGACGTTTCATGCCTTCGGCGATCGCGCCACTCGAAACCAGAATGATCTCCTTGCCCAGACCATGCAGGGCCGTGATCTGGTCCGCCCATCTGGCCACGGCGGCATGATCGATGCCACGTCCATCATCCGTCACCAGGCTGGAACCCACCTTGACGACGAGGCGGCGCGCGGCGGCGATCACGGAAAGCTTGTCGAGTTGCTCAGTCTTCATCGCGGACAAATCGCGGATCGTGCGTCGCTTCGGGGCCTTCGGGCGCAGGCATGCGTACGGCATCGAAGATGTCACGCAGCAAAGGCTCGAGCCCCTCGCGCGCCAGGGCAGAAACGACATACACCGGCCCTTTGTGGCGCAAGCGCCGCACGATGGCCGACACGCGAGCCTTGCGTTCGTCGGGCGGCACCATATCGATCTTGTTGAGCACCAGCCAGCGAGGCTTGGCGGCTAGATCGGGGTCGTATTTCTTGAGTTCGGCGACCACGCTGCGCGCATCGCGGACGGGATCGGCCTCGGGATCGAATGGCGCCACGTCGACCAGATGAAGCAACAAGCGGGTGCGCTGCAGATGCCGCAAAAACTGGTGCCCCAATCCCGCGCCCTCGGCCGCGCCCTCGATCAGCCCTGGAATATCGGCCACGACAAAACTCTGCCCCTCGCCCAATCGCACCACGCCGAGTTGGGGATGCAGGGTGGTGAAGGGGTAGTCGGCGATCTTGGGCCGCGCATTGGACACTGCGGCGATCAAGGTACTCTTGCCGGCATTGGGCATGCCCAGCAGCCCCACATCGGCCAGCACCTTCAGTTCGAGTTGCAGCTTGCGCTGCTCGCCCGGCTGCCCCGGCGTGCACTGGCGCGGAGCGCGGTTGGTGCTGGATTTGAAGCGCAAGTTGCCCAGCCCCCCCGCACCCCCATGAGCAAGCACGATACGTTGGCCCGACTGCGTCAGATCGGCCACCACCTCGTGACTCTCGGCGTCGCGAATGAGCGTCCCCACGGGAACGCGCAACAGCAGGTCGTCGCCCGCGGCCCCGAACTGGTCGGCGCCACGGCCGTGCTCGCCATTTTTGGCCCGGTACAGGCGTTGATAGCGAAAATCGATCAGCGTGTTGAGATTGGAATCCGCCTCGACGTAAACATGCCCTCCACGCCCGCCATCACCGCCGTCAGGCCCGCCGAATGGGATGAATTTCTCGCGACGAAAGGACATACAGCCGTTGCCGCCCTTGCCGGCAAAGACTTCGATCAGCGCTTCGTCGATGAATTTCACGTGCGGATGCTCTCAAAACACAAGCCCCGGCTTGCCAGACCCGTGGCAAGAATGCCAGCGGGCTGCAAGCCGGGGCTTGAGGGTCATCTGGAAAAGCCGCGGCATTCCTGCCGCGGCTTGCCGAACTCAGGCCTCGGCCGTGTTCAGCGGAGTGATGTTCACAAACTGGCGATTGTGTTCGCCTTTGCGAACAAACTTGACGTGGCCGTCGACGAGCGCGAACAGCGTGTGATCCTTGCCCGTGCCGACATTCACACCGGCGTGGAAGCGCGTGCCACGCTGGCGCACGATGATGGACCCCGCAGGAATGGCCTCGCCACCGAAAGCCTTGACGCCAAGTCGCTTGGCTTCCGAGTCACGCCCGTTGCGGGTTGAGCCGCCACCTTTTTTCTGTGCCATGTTGTTCGCTCCTCAAGCTGCGATGCTTTCGATCTGCAGCTCGGTGTAATTCTGCCGATGACCTTGCCGCTTCTGATAGTGCTTACGGCGGCGCATTTTGAAAATATGCACCTTTTCGCCGCGCCCATGCGCCAAGACCTTGGCCTTCACCGCCGCGCCCGCAAGAAGCGGGGTCCCGATCTGGGTGTCGGCGCCGTTGAATACGGCAAGCACCTGATCGATCACGATGTCCTGGCCAATGTCTGCGGATAACTGTTCTACCCTGATCTTTTCGCCGGCGCAAACTTTATATTGCTTGCCCCCGGTTTTTATGACCGCATACATATGACTACTCCTGGAAAATGACTATGCGGGAACGCATGGCAGCCACGCAGGTAGCCAACCTTAGGCCACGCACTCGCAACCGTGCCCGCATTCGACCCGCCCCGAGGGTCAAAATGACCAAGCAAAGGGCGTTAAACATTGCATCATAGCAGAATGCGCCTCAGCGAACACCGCTTCCGCGCCCAAAGACCGCACGGCGCCAGCCGCGGGCAGAGGCGCGACGACATGCGATGGAAGATCCACGACACGCCGCCTCGGCTCGACTGAAGGACCTTATAAAATGCCGTCGGATTTGCCAAGTGGCTTTCAGCTAAGCGCACGCCCCTCTCCAAAACCAGCACACTTCGTGACTTCCACGCACTCGATTCAGTCGATTCTCTCCCCGGTAGCCCAGGACATGCTGGAGGTTGACGCCGCCATCCGCCGCAACCTGTCGTCCGAAGTGCTGCTGATCAACGCCATCAGCGCCTACATCATCTCCGCTGGTGGCAAGCGCCTGCGACCGGCCCTTCTTCTCTTGACTGCCAAAGTCCATGGATACACGGGACCGCATCATCACACCCTCGCGGCCGTGGTCGAGCTCATCCACACGGCAACGCTCCTCCATGACGACGTGGTTGACGAGTCCGCTCTGCGGCGCGGCCGCAAGACCTCGAATGCCGCCTTCGGAAATGCGGCAAGCGTGCTCGCTGGAGATTTTCTTTACTCGCGCGCCTTCCAGATGATGGTGACTGCGGACAATTTGCGCATCTTGCAAATCCTGGCCGATGCGACCAATGTCATCGCCGAGGGCGAGGTGCTGCAGCTGCTGAACCTGCATGACCCCGAGGTCAGCGTGGAACGATACTTGAAAGTGATCGGCTACAAGACTGCTGCATTGTTCGAGGCCTCCGCGCGCATAGGCGCCGTGCTCGCTGGCTGCGGAAAAGAACTGGAAGACAACGCCGCCGCCTATGGGCGAACGATAGGCACGGCATTCCAACTCATCGACGACGCCCTGGACTACAACGGCAAGCCGGGCGAGATGGGAAAGAACATCGGGGATGATCTGCGCGAGGGGAAACCCACGCTCCCCCTGATCGTCGCCATGCAACGCTGCGCGGCGCCGGAGCGCAAACTGATCGAGGACGCCATCCGTTCCGGACAAGCCGAAGCGATGCCGCAAATCCTGCAGATTGTCGACCAAACCCGTGCGCTCGACATTGTTTACGCAACAGCTCAGGCCGAGCTGTCTAAGGCGCGAGGCTTCGTCGACGCACTAAAGCCATGCCCTGAACGCGAGGCTCTGATAGACTTATGCGCTTACTCTTTGGACCGCAACGCCTGAGCCATTGAAGCCTTGGAGCTTGTGCGTCCGCCAATCCGCATCGGGGTGTAGCTTAGCCTGGTAGAGCGCTACGTTCGGGACGTAGAGGCCGGAGGTTCGAATCCTCTCACCCCGACCAAAAATCTTTGCAAAATCAATAACTTGCGAAGATTTTCCGGAAAGACAAAAATCCCACGAATTGAAATCTGTGGCAATTCTGTGCCACAGATTGCCTGAAAGTCCGGCGTGCGCCCCACGCCAAACGGCTTGAGGCCAGCAAGGTACTTGTGCTTCGGCGAGAGCACGATCTTGCCGTCAGGCGTCGTCTCCAGCGACATACGCTGGCCGACGCTGATACCGAGTCTTCAGCACAGGCGGGGGCACGATCAGCGCCGCGCTGTTGCCCATTTTCTCAGCATCACTTCCATGGCTTGCTCGTGTCAGACGTTGCTGACATGCAGTCGATTCAAACCTGGTTGCAACATAAAACGATGTTGCACATCTGGCAGCGCTATTGAACCGCCGGAGCCAAACCCGAATAGCTGAATTTTTGACTTGATTGATGTCGATCACGCCCGAAAGGGCTTTCCCCTAAGGCCGATTCGTCAAGCTATCGCTACAAAGAGTGCGCTTGCCATGCATCGCGAATGCGAATCCCGTTCGTGATCGAACCATACCTGTGTTTCAGAGGACATGGTCAAGCAGAACAGGATTCATGATCAGCAATTTTTTGAAAGGAGTGCCCGATGAGCGCAGTGCTTGAGCCCGCCCACGCCCCGGCCCATGGTGCCGACCATGCCCACGACCACCCGCACGGGTGGCGGCGTTGGCTGTTCTCGACCAATCACAAGGACATCGGCAC
>MLJW01000628.1_pt1 | contig 12955 bp, 8 predicted proteins | sample 888231 | NCBI WGS metagenome assembly MLJW01 (sample SAMN05788063, study PRJNA343431) | mine drainage metagenome | isolation source: sample collected from the inflow into an acid mine drainage treatment plant... | place: Germany: Lusatia, lignite mining district
ATGTAGTCGGCGCCACCGACCGTCAGGCCAACGATCTTGTCCAGGGCGTCGTCGCGCGCGGTGAGGAACACCACCGGGACACGCTGACCTGCCGCGCGCAGCCGCCGGGTCACCGCAAATCCGTCCATGTCGGGGAGCATCACATCCAGGAGCACGAGGTCCGGGTCGACCTGCCGGACGACCTGCAGCGCACCAGCGCCGTCCGCCGCGACGTGCACCTCGAAACCGGCGGAGCGCAGTGACGCAGCGAGCAACTCGCGGGTAGTCGGCTCGTCGTCGACGACGAGCAGTCGCGCCACCGGCAAGTTCATGGTTCGAGTCTCCTGTTGTGACCTTGGCGTTGACCCGGAGGACTCTGGGTGCGCGGTGTGCACCGGCCCCGCGTGCCACGGTGCCGCCGCGCCCGTCGGTGTGTCGCGGGAGCGGGTACGTCGAGACCGGCGGAGAAGGGGCCGTGGCCGGCGGGGCAGACCTCGAGACGGCAGGCGCCGCGCCGGGTCTGGCGTCCATCGAAGGCGAGGGCGAGGGCTAGTGGGCGCGACAGATCACGGCGATCTGGCGCCCGGCGATCGCCGGAGCCGTGGTGGATCGTCCTGATGCGACTACGTCACGGGCGGGTCAAGCGGTCAGTCGGCAGGGGTGTGGAGACCACAGGCTCTGTCGAGGTCCGTCGCCGGGACACCGCGGTGACCAGCACGACGATCGCCGATACGAACGTCAGGCTCACGAGGCCGTCGCCGAGGCCCAAACCGCCGACGGAGGATGGCTTGCCGGTCCAGTCCGCGACCGAGGCGCCCAGGGGTCGGGTCAGGACATAGGCGACCCAGAAGCTCGCGATCGGACCCCAGTGCCACCAGCGGTAGCCCGCGGCCGGCACGCAGATCGCCAGTGCGAAGACGACGACCGAACCGGCGTAGCCCGCATGCCAGGTGAACGCTGACAGGTCGCCAACGGCGGTCCCGGTTGCGAAGGTCGCGGCGACGGCCGCCCAGTAGAACAGCTCGCGACGCCACGTCGTGACCGCATGGACCGAGAGCGTGCCCTCCACGCGCCACCAGGTCCAGAACACCGCGGCGAGGATCAGTGCGTAGCCGATGCTCGAGTAGAGGTAGGGCACCTTGAGCACGACGTGGACCACGTCGGCTGCCATGGTGCCGAAGATGCCGACCATGACCACCGCGAACCAGTAGGTCCACGGGTGGTACCTGCCGCGGCTGAGCTGGAGCCCCAGGGCGACCAGGAACACGACGAACGTCCCCAGGACCGCGATCACCGGATTGACGGCGAACACGAGGTAGTCGGACGTCGACTCACCCAGCGCCGTCGAGAGCCCCTTGATCACCCAGAACGTCGCGGTGACCTCCGCAACGCGGACCACGGTCGATAGCCTCGAGGGCACCAAGCGCAGGGTCGAGAGCACCCGGGCATCCTGGGACGTCCACCTGGAGGAACCCTGTGAGGACCCGGCCTGTCGTCGGTCACGGGCGGTGGAACGCCGGTCCGGGACGCGCGTGACGGCGCGCCCCGGTGAGTCCCCGAGCACCCGGACGGAACCAGCGTCAGGCGCGAGCATGCCGAGCATGCCGAGCATGAGGTTGATGGCGGTCGATGTGCTGGCGCCGTTGGCACCGAGGAGCGCGACCGTCTCACCCGTGCCGATCACGAGGTCCAGCCCGTCGATCGCTCGCAGGTCTCCAAGATCCTTGCTGACTGCCCTGAAGTCCACTGCGACGTCTGTCATGACCACGACGTGAAGAACCGGGCCGCTTCGCGATCAGTGCCCGCGCGTCACGACGTCGTGATGACATCCGTCACCCCAGGGCAGTCCGCCGAGGATTCCGATGAGGACCGACGCGAGGAGAGGCCGGCGGCCCGCACGACCTGGGGCATCTTGCTGCTGGTGCCCGGAGCGACGGCAGGGATTCGCCGAGTGGACGTCAAGAGGCAGGTCCCGTCGCTCCCGGGCGCCCCTACACGTCCCGTCGGCGCAGGAGCACGAGGGCGGCGGCGAAGGTGACGGCGACCCAGCCGGCGAAGACGGCGAGCCCGACCCATGGGGTGAACTGCAGGGGTTGGGCTGTCTTCTCGATGATCTGGAAGCCGGCGTTGGACGGGAGCCATTGCGCGATGGCGTCGCGGTGCCAGGACACCGGCAGGAAGTTCATCATGATCGGCAGGATGAACAGCAGACCGGCGAGGGTCGTGATGGCCGCCGGTGTGCTGCGCAGCAGGGCGCCCAGCCCCACCCCGAGCAACCCGCACAAGGTGAGGTAGAGCGCGGCACCCACCACGATGCGCAGCGCGTTCGGGCTGGTCAGGGACACCCCGAGGTGTCGGGTGTCGCGGTTGAGGATCCACTGGGAGGCGAAGAACGTCACGAATGTCGTCACCGCCGCGACCACGAAGGTGACCACGCCGAACACGGTCGCCTTGATCGCGAGCAACAGCCCGCGCTGGGGGACGGCGGTGAAGGTCGTGCGGATCATCCCCGAGGAGTACTCGGCGGTCACGATCAGCACCCCGAGCACCCCGATCGCCAGCTGACTCAGGAAGAGCGCGTTGAACGGGAAACCAGCGGCGTTGAAGGCGGGCCCGATGGGCTCACGGCCCGAGGTGCGGCCCAGCGCGAACAGCGAGCCGAGCCCGATGGTGAGCCCTGCGGTGACCAGCAGCGTCCAGAAGGTCGAGCGCAGCGAACGGATCTTGGTCCATTCCGAGCGGGCGACACCGGTCGGTCCGGGTCGGTGGTCCGGTCGTACGGTCGAGGCGAAGGTGGGGGCGATGGCGCTCACGGGTCAGGCCTTCCTGTGCGAGGCGACGGGTGCGGCCGGAAGCTCGGCGAGCTGGTCCGCGCCGTGCGCGCGGAACTCGACGTCATCGGCGGTGAGCTCCATGAAGGCCTGCTCGAGCGAGGCCTTCTCGCTGGTCAGCTCGTGGATCGCGATGCCGTGGTGCAGCGCGAGGTCGCCGATGACCGATCGCTCGAGACCGGCAATCGTGAAGGTCGGTGCCTCGCCGTCGTGCCCGGCCTCGACCTGTCCCACGTCGCTCGACCGTTCGACCAGGAGCTGGTGCAGGCGCGCGGCGTCCGGTGAGGACACCCGCACGCGCCCGCCCGAGGCGCGCGCGACGAACTCGGCGACCGAGGTGTCGGCGATGAGCCGCCCCCGCCCGATGACGACCAGGTGGTCGGCCGTCAGCGCCATCTCGGCCATCAGGTGGGAGGACACGAACACCGTGCGCCCCTCCCCCGCGAGCGACTTCAGAAGGTTGCGAACCCAGATGATCCCCTCCGGGTCCAGACCGTTGACGGGCTCGTCGAGCAGCAGCACCCCGGGGTCCCCCAACAACGCCGTCGCGATGCCGAGCCGCTGCCCCATGCCCAAGGAGTACTGCCCCGCACGCCGGCGCGCGACGTGCTCCAGGCCCACGAGCTCCAGGACCTGCTTGACCCGCCGGGGACCGAACCCGTTGGACTGGGCGACCGCGAGCAGGTGGTTGTAGGAGCTGCGCCCAGGATGGATGGCCTTGGCCTCCAGCAGCGCACCGACCTCGTGCAACGGGTAGCGGTGCTCGCGGTACGCGGTGCCGTTGACCGTCACCGACCCACCGGTCGGGGAATCCAGACCCAAGATCATGCGCATCGTGGTGGACTTGCCCGCACCGTTCGGACCCAAGAACCCCGTCACATGACCCGGCGAGGCCGCAAACGTCAGCCGGTCCACCGCGAGAGTCTCGCCATACCGCTTGCTGAGCTCACGCGCCTCGATCATCAAACGCTCCGGGGTGTCGGGTGAAGTGCCATGGCCCCAGCGTGCCCCGCCGCCGGTGCCGTGTCATCAGCCCTCAGAACCGTCCCGCCAGGACGAACATCATCCCCCAGGCTGATCACCTGTCGACCCGCTCCGCCTGGCAGCCCGCCGACCTGACGTCCCGGCGGACTCCCCGACCTTCGGGTTTGACCCACCTCCAGCTCGAGACCCTTCTCGGTGCCACACGCACACCGGACAACCCGTACGGCTTCGCCCCGACGTGCCTGATCGGGCTCCTCGGATCACGGATCTTCGGAGCGTGCGCGGCCGACATCGCCCACCTCAGTGAGGAGCACGGCCACCGGGTCCTGCGTGTGGTCGGCAAGAGGCACCACGTCGCCGCCCTGCACCCTGTGCCGCGCACGACCATGCGCGACGACCGGGCCGGCACGACCCTGAAGGGCCACCCAACGACATCCTCGCCGCCTACCTGGTCCCCGGAACCTCGAGGCGCCCGTACGTCGCCTTCGCGTGTTCCATCGCGGTCACGTAGCTGCTCCGCTGCCAGGCGTCGCCGGCGGTCCCGACCGGGACGGCGAGGAGGCCACGCAGGGCCTCAAGGCTCGCGAACTCCTTCCGTTCGAGGTAGACCTCGAGCTCGTCCAGCATGGTCTGGGCGTACCCCGGCCCGCGCCGGATCAGCGCGGAGGTGGACATCACAACGTCCGCGCCGACGAGCAGGTTCTTCACCACGTCGGAGCCGTCCGCGACCCCGGTGGTAGCGGCTAGCGAGACCGTGGTGTGGCGGCGCAGAGCGGCGATCCAGGTGCGGGGCAGACGGCCCTCGTCCGGCGTGGACAGGGCCCAGGTGGTGTTGGCCTCCAGGGTCTCGATGTCCACGTCCGGCTGGAGGAAGCGGTTGAAGAGGACGAGCCCGTCCGCACCCGCCTGCACGAGCCGCAGCGCGACGCTGCCCACCGAACTGAAGAAGGGGCTCATCTTCACCGCCACCGGGATGCCGACTGCGGCCTTCACCGCCGCGACGATGTCCAGGTGCCGTTCGATGACGCGGCTGCCCGAGGTGGTGAGGTCGCCGGGGACGAAGTAGATGTTCAGCTCGAGCGCGGCTGCTCCGGCGTCCTGCAGCTCGCGGCCGAAAGCCGCCCACCCGCCGACGTCGGCCCCGTTCAGGGAGGCGATCACCGGGATGTCGACCTCCCGGGCCGCGCGCTCCACGAGGGTGAGGTAGTCCTGGGCGAGGCTGCGCTCGTCGAGGGCGGCCTCAGGGAAGTAGTCCAGAGCCTCAGCGAAGGATTCCTCGTGCCGCTCGAGGAGGTCGATGTCGCGGGCGGCCTCGCGGCGCAGCTGCTCCTCGAACAGGGAGAACAGCACCACCGCACCCACTCCGCCGTCCGCCAACGACTTGATGCCGTCAAGGGTCTGCGACAGGGGGCCGGCCGAGGCCACCAGGGGGTTGCGCAGGGTCAGGCCGAGGTACGTCGTCGTCAGGTCCATGGCTATTTCCTCGCGTCCGCGGCGAAGTCCGAAGCGCTCCGCATCGCCATTCGTTCGTACTCCGCCCACCGCAGGTCCACCTGCTCCTGCCCATGGACGAGCAGTCGTTCCGCGGCCTCGGGGTCGGTGGAGCGCAACATCCGGAAGCGGAGCTCCTTGTCGTGGTACGTCGCCAAGGGGATCCGGGGCCGCGGCGAGTCCAGCAGGAACGGGTTCTGGTCCAGCTCTCGGAGCACCGGGTTGTAGCGGACGAGCGGCCAGTGCCCCGAGGCGACGGCCGCGTACTGCTGGTCGAGGCCCTTGCGCATCTCGATCCCGTGGGCGATGCAGTGGCTGTAGGCGAGGATCAGGGAGGGCCCGTCGTAGGACTCCGCCTCCCTGAACGCCTTCAGCGTCTGCTGCTTGTCGGCCCCCATCGCGACGCGTGCGACGTACACGCTGCCGTACGCGATCGCCTGCATGGCGAGGTCCTTCTTGTTGGTCAGCTTGCCGCCGGAGGCGAACTTGGCCACCGCGCCCAAAGGCGTGGCCTTGGACGCCTGGCCACCGGTGTTCGAGTACACCTCGGTATCCAGGACGAGGATGTTGATGTTCCGGCCGGAGGCCAGCACGTGGTCGAGTCCGCCCGAACCGATGTCGTAGGCCCAGCCGTCCCCGCCCACGATCCACACCGATCGGCGCAGGAGGTGGTCGGCCACCGAGCGCAGGTCGGCGGCCTCGTGGCCCGGCAAGGCGTCGAGCCTGTGCTTCAGGTCCTCGACCCGCGCACGCTGCTGAGAGAGCTCCGACTCGTACAACTGGGGAGCGTCGAGGATCTCGTCCACGTAGGCGTCCCCGAGCTCGCCGCGCAGTTCCGTCAGCCGTCGTCGGGCCAGCTCGGTGTGCAGGTCGGCGGCGAGTCGCAGGCCGAGGCCGAACTCCGCGTTGTCCTCGAACAGGGAGTTGGACCATGCCGGACCACGCCCGTACTTGTTGCGGGACCACGGCGTGGTGGGCAGGTTCCCCCCGTAGATCGACGAGCAGCCGGTGGCGTTGGCGACCGTGGCACGCCCGCCGAACAGCTGCGTGAGGAGCTTCAGGTAGGGCGTCTCGCCGCAGCCCGCGCAGGCACCGGAGAACTCGAACAGGGGCTCCAGGTACTGCACGCCGCGGACGTTCGCGAAGTCGACCCGCGAGCGGCGGTTGACCGGGATGGTTTCGAAGAATCGGACGTTCTCCCGTTCCGCAGTGCGGTCAAGCTTCGGCTCGAGGTTGATCGCCTTGCGCCCGGCGGCCGCCCTGATCGGCTTCGCTGGGCAGGCCTCCACGCACAGGCCGCAGCCGGTGCAGTCCTCGGCGTACACCTGGAGGGTGTACTGCGACCCAGGCAGCCCGGCCGCGTTCAGCTCGGCGGTCTGGAAGGACTCGGGGGCGCCCTCCAACGCCGACTCGGGGTAGTACTTGGCGCGCAGGACCGCGTGCGGGCACACGAAGGCGCAGCTGCCGCACTGGATGCAGGCGTCCGGGTCCCACACCGCGATGAAGTCCGAGACGTTCCGCTTCTCGTACTTCGTGGTGCCGGACGGGTAGGTGCCGTCCACGGGAAGCGCGCTGACCGGGAGGTCGTCGCCCTCGTCCGCGAGCATCCTCGCCGTGACGTTCCGGACGAACTCCGGAGCCGTGTCCGGGACGGGCGGGATCATGGCGGCGTCGCCCACCGGTTGGGCGGGTACCTCCACCCGGTGCAGGTGCGCGAGCGCAGTGTCGACGGCGGCCTCGTTGCGGGTCACCACGTCGGCGCCCTTGCGCGCGTAGGTCTTCCGGATGGATCCCTTCACCGCCTCGATCGCTGCGTCGCGGGGCATGACCCGGCTGATCGCGAAGTAGCAGGTCTGCAGCACCGTGTTGGTGCGGTTCCCCATTCCGGCCGCTCGGGCCACCGTGCCTGCGTCGATCGTCCACAGCTCCACGCCGAGGTCGATGATCCGTTGCTGCATCGGCACGGGCAGGCGGGAGAACACCTCGTCCGGCGGGTACGGGGCGTTGAGCAGGAGCACCGTCCCGGGCCGTGCACACCGCAGCACGTCCACCCGTTCCAGGATCGACCAGTGGTGGCAGCCGATGAATCCGGCCCTGCTGACGAGGTACGGCGCGGTGATCGGTTTCGGCCCGAACCGCAGGTGCGAGACGGTGCGTGAGCCCGACTTCTTCGAGTCGTAGACGAAGTAGCCCTGGGCGAAGGTGCCCTCCCGGGCTCCGAGGATCTTGATGGTGTTCTTGTTGGCCCCGACCGTGCCATCGGACCCGAGCCCGTAGAAGACCGCACGCACGGTCTCGGGGTCCTCCACGTCCAGGTCGGTGGGATAGGGCAGCGACAGGTCGGTGACGTCGTCGGTGATCCCGATCGTGAAGCGGGGGCGCGGGGTGTCCCGCGCGAGCTCGTCGAAAATCCCCTGGACCATGCCGGGGGTGAACTCCTTGGAGGACAGCCCGTACCGTCCGCCAGTCACCAGGGGCATGTGCCCCCGCCGCCCCGTGCCGACCGCTTCGCCGAGAGCGGAGACCACGTCGAGGAAGAGAGGCTCGCCTCCCGCGCCGGGCTCCTTCGTCCGGTCCAGCACGGCGAGCCGGGTGCAGCTTGCCGGGATGGCGGCCAGGATCTCGTCGGTGGGGAAGGGCCGGTACAGGCGCACGTGCACCATGCCGACCCGTTCGCCGCGCTCGCGCAGGTGTTCCACCGTCTGCGTCACCGTCTGAGCACCCGAGCCCATCACCACGATGACACGATCGGCCTCCGGGTCGCCGCAGTACTCGACCACGTGGTACCTGCGCCCGGTGAGCTCGCCGAACTCGTCCATCGCACCGCTGACGATTCCGGGGGTTGCCGCGTAGAACGGGTTGACCGTCTCCCGGGACTGAAAGTACGTGTCCGGGTTCTGCGCGGTGCCCCGGATGTAGGGGTTCTCCGGGGAGAGCGCCCGACGGCGGTGCTCCCGGATCGCGTCCTCCGGCACCAGGGTGCGCAGCTCGTCGTCGGAGAGCATCGTCATCGTGTTCAGCTCGTGGCTGGTCCGGAAGCCGTCGAAGAAGTGCACGAACGGCACACGGGAACGCAAGGTCGACATCTGCGCGATGGCCGCCATGTCGTGGCACTCCTGCACGCTGGCCGAGGCCAGCAACGCGAAACCGGTCTGGCGGACCGCCATCACGTCCTGATGGTCCCCGAAGATCGACAGGCCCTGAGCGGCCAACGAGCGGGCCGCGACGTGCAGCACCGCGGACGTGAGCTCGCCCGCGATCTTGTACATGTTGGGGATCATGAGGAGCAGGCCCTGGGAGGCCGTGAAGGTCGTGCTCAGGGCTCCGCCCTGCAGCGCCCCGTGCAGAGCGCCGGCCGCGCCGCCCTCGGACTGCATCTCGACGACGGTCGGCACCGTCCCGTAGATGTTCTTCCGGTGCTTCGAGATCCACTCGTCGGCGAGCTCGGCCATGGTGGAACTGGGGGTGATGGGGTAGATGGAGCACAGCTCGTTGAGGCGGAAGGCGACCGAGGCTGCGGCCTCGTTGCCGTCGATGATCGTGGTCATGGTGCTTCTCCTCAGCGCTCCGCGATCATGTCGATGGCGTGCACCGGGCATTGTTCGTAGCAGGTACCGCACCCGGTGCACTTCTCGTAGTCGAAGCGGTATCCGTGCCCCTTGCCGAGCTTGATGATCGCGTCCTCGGGGCAGGCGCCCAGACAGCCGTCGCACTCGAAGCAGTTGCCGCAGGACAGGCACCGGCCGGCCTCCACGTGGGCCTGCTCGAGGGTCAGCCCGCCGACGATCTCGTCGAAGTCGGTCACCCGGGCCGTGGGCTCGAGCTCGGGCTGGGTGGTGCGCATGTTGTCGCCGAAGTACCAGACGTGCAGCGTGTCGAAGGTGGCGACCGGGTGCTTCGCGGCTTGGACCACAGGCCGGTTCGCGAGCCACGCGTCGATCTGCCGGGCAGCGCGCTTCCCGTGCCCGACCCCGATCGTGACCGTCCGCTCGGACGGGACGGCGTCCCCGCCCGCGAAGATGCCGGGCACGTCCGTCATGAGGGTGCGTGGGTCCACCGTGACGACGTCGTCGTCGAAGCGCATGCCGGGGATCTTGTGGAGGAACTCGGAGTCCGTCTCCTGACCGAGCGCGAGGATGACCGTGTCCGCCTCGAGGTGCTCGAAACGGCCCGTACCGCGCGGCTTGCCGTTCTCGTCCAGCTCCATGATCTCGACCGTGAGGTCGGACTCGTCCACGGAGGAGATGGTGCGCAGCCAGTTCATCTGCACGCCCTCCGCCATCGCCTCCTCACGCTCGACAGCGTGAGCCGGCATCTGCTCCTGCGTGCGGCGGTAGACGATGATCGACTCTTCCGCGCCGAGGCGGCGGGCCACACGAGCCGCATCCATGGCGGTGTTGCCGCCTCCGTAGACGGCCACCTTGGACCCGATCTCGGGACGGGCCCCGGAGGCGACGTCCCGCAGGAAGGAGACCGCATCCACGATGTGCGAGGCGTCCATGGCCGGTATGTCGACCCGGCGGGACAGGTGGGCGCCGATCGCCACGAAGACGGCGTCGAACCGGCCCTCGACCTGCTCCTGCAACAGGTCGGAGACCTTGTGGTCGGTGATCATCTTGACGCCGAGGTTCGCCACCCGGGCGATCTCCGCGTCGAGGACGTCCCGGGGCAGTCGGTACTCAGGGATGCCGTACCGCATCATGCCACCCGGTTGGGCGGCCCCGTCGCGGATCTCGACCTCGTGGCCGAGCATCGCCAGATGGTAGGCCGCGGCCAGGCCGGACGGCCCGGCACCGACGACGAGCACGCGGCGACCCGAGGAGTTGCGGGGCGGGACGAACTGCCAGCCCTGTTCGATCGCCAGGTCTCCGAGAAAGCGCTCGACGCCGTGGATGGACACCTCGCCGTCAAGTTCCTTGCGGTTGCAGGCCGTCTCGCACGGGTGGTAGCACACGCGGCCATGGATGGCGGGGAACGGGTTGTTGCTCACGAGCTCGCGCCACGCCGCCTCGTCCTCGTGGGCCTTCACGAGGCTCAGCCACTCCTGGATGTTCTCCCCGGCGGGACAGGCGCTGTTGCAGGGCGGCAGCAGGTTCACGTAGATGGGCATCCGGGAGCGGACCGGTCCGGCGCGTCCCACGGCGTGGGCGAGGTCCGGCAGTTCCGTCATGTCACGGCGGTTCGGATCCATAGCCGTCCTTCATCGGAGCACGGAATCGATTTTCACCCTACGCTCCGAGCGTGATCCCGGAGGGCGGGATCGAAACGGCGCCATGAACCGAGTCCCCGCCCGCGTGAACTGCGCCACCTAGATCCGCAGCCGCCTGCTACCGGCACTGGGCCCGCTGAGGGTCGTCGCCATCCAACCCGACGACATCGAAGACCTCCTGGACCACGGGGTCGCCCACCGCCTGTGTCCGCGCGGACCATGCAGTGGACCCCGAACCTGGCCCGCCGGATCCTGGAGTTCACCTGCACCCACGAGATCGCGTTCGAGCGCTCGCCGTTGACGATATTGATCCGTCAGGCATTGCGACACCTCGACGACATTGAGGCGGCCAGAATTCGGGTGACCAGCGGGCAAGACAGGCTTTGCGAAACCTGTGGCCAGCCGATCGCGCCCGCCCGGCTCAAGGCACGCCCCGTCGCGCGTACCTGTATCGAGTGCGCCGCACGACGTGGTGGTCGTGGCCACGAATGGCCGCCTACGTCATCCGGCTCATCGGGCATCCGGTAGGTGGCGCTGCTCGAGGCAAGCGGCGAACGGAGGCCTCCGGAGCCTATGTTTGTCGCGGTTGCGGTAGGCGCGGGCGATGAGCCGGTGGTGCCTGGCCAGCGCTACGTCCCGGGAGGCATCGTGGATGTACCCGATCAGGAGGGGACTCTTCCGGAGTCGCTCGAGACCCCTGAGGACGATGAGCGGGCTGACGATGCGCTTGGTGGACCTGATCTCGACGATCCGGCTCCGCCTTCTACTGTGGAGCGCAGGTCGCGTCTGCGCGGGTTTCTGGGGATCCTCGGCCCGGGCCTGGTCACAGGGGTGGCAGACGATGATCCATCAGGGGTGGCGACCTACTCGCAAGCGGGGGCCGCGTTCGGTGTGGGCCTGCTGTGGACGGCGCCGCTGTCGTTACCGCTCATGTACGCGGTGCAGGAGATCTGCGATCGGACCGCGTTGGCCACCGGCGACAGCCTGGGCACTTTGGTACGGCGGAGGTTCGGGCGGGACGCACGGTGGGTGGTCGCGGTGCTCGTCGTGGCACTGCTCATCGCCAACTGCCTCAACGTCGCCGCGGACCTGGCCGCCATCGGCTCAGGCATGCAGCTCCTGGGCCTTGGGCCGGACCATCTCTGGGCCGCGATCGCCGGCGCGGCGCTGACGGCGGGGCTCGTGTGGGGATCGTTCGAGCGACTTGCCAAGATCTTCAAGTGGTTGTGCTTGGTGCTGCTGGGATATGTCGGCGTCCTCTTCGCCGCGCAGGTGCCCTGGCACGACGTGGGCGCTGGGACGCTCGGGCTTCGGATGACGTGGACGTGGAATTCCATCGGACTCCTGGTAGCGGTCTTGGGCACCACGATCTCGCCGTACATGTTCTTCTGGCAGAGCGCGCACCGCATCGAGGAGATGCGCTCCGAGACCGGGACGAGCGACGCGTCGCAGCCTCTGCCCGATCGGAGCCCCAGGAAGGCCTGGACCAAATTGTTCGCTTCCCGGGTCGATGTGTTCGTCGGCATGCTCGTGAGCACGCTCGCGATGTTCGCCATCATGGTCTCCACGTCCTCGACGATCGGCCGCAACGGTCCCGTGACGATCAATACGGCCGCAGACGCGGCCAAGGCACTCGCGCCGATCGCCGGCCCTCTTGCTTCGGCCGTCTTCTCGATCGGCTTCATAGCCACAGGCGTCCTGGCTGTTCCAGTGCTAGCCTCGAGATTTCATGACGAGGGCGTGCCGGTGACGTGAAAAGTGCTCCTGACCTGGGATGATGTGGATTGTCGAGGTCCAGATCAGCCAGTTCGAGGAGCACCTTCCAGGTGAAGAAGACTACCGGGTTCTACCCGCGGCCCAGCGTCGACACGAAGGCCAGCACGGCGGTCGGTCAGGCCGGTGGGGTGCTGTTGACCGCCACGGTGCGGGCCTCGGGCCTGGACGCGGCGTTGAGCGCCGAACTGTCGCGGTGGCGGTCGCCGTTCGCGACCCATGACCCGGCCAAGGTGCTGGTGGACCTGGCGCTGACGTTGGCCCTGGGCGGAGACACCTGCTCGGACCTCGCAGTGGTCCGGGCCGAGCCGGCGCTGTTCGGCCAGGTCGCTTCGGACCCGACGGCTTCGCGCACGATCGCCGCGCTGGCCAGGGACGTGACGCGGGTGCTGCCCGCGATCGCCCGGGCCCGCGCGGACGCCCGGGCCCGGGTCTGGAAGCTCGCCGGGGTCAACGCACCCGACCACGCCCGTGACGGCGTGAACCCGCTGGTGATCGACGTGGACGCGACGTTGGTGACGGCGCACTCGGACAAGGAGCAGGCTCGTGCGACGTTCAAGCGGGGGTATGGGTTTCACCCGTTGTGCGCGTTCGTCGACCACGGCACTGAAGCGCCCCAGGTTTTCGGCCGCTGCTATGCGGGTTGCGGCTCTCGGTTGAGGGTCGCGTAGTGGGCTTGCTCGTACTC
>MLJW01000629.1_pt1 | contig 12931 bp, 17 predicted proteins | sample 888231 | NCBI WGS metagenome assembly MLJW01 (sample SAMN05788063, study PRJNA343431) | mine drainage metagenome | isolation source: sample collected from the inflow into an acid mine drainage treatment plant... | place: Germany: Lusatia, lignite mining district
GCTTCGCCGCGCAGTTCGCCCACGAGCCGCTGGTCATCGACAAATGGTTCGCACTGCAGGCCGCGGCGCCCGGCGCCGGGGTCGACGCGGTGCGCGCGCTGATGCGTCACGCCGACTTCAGCCTGCGCAACCCGAACCGCGCGCGCAGCGTGATCTCGACCTTCTGCCACGGCAACCCGGGCGCCTTCCACCGCGCCGACGGCGCCGGCTACGCATTCTGGGCCGAGCAGGTCGCCGCGCTCGACGCGCTGAACCCGCAAGTCGCCGCGCGCCTGGCGCGTGCGCTGGACCGCTGGCGCCGCCTCGCCCCCGCCTACCGCGACCCCGCCGAAGCGGCGCTGCGCGGCCTGCTGGCGAACCCGGCGCTGTCGGCCGACACGCGTGAAATCCTCGACAAGGCGCTCGCCTGAACCCACGGAGCTGACATGGCGCAAAACCACATCACGCTGTCGCGCTGGCTGATCGAACAGGAACGCAGCCACGGCCACATCCCGGCGTCGCTGCGGCTGCTGATCGAACAGGTCGCGCGAGCGTGCAAACGCATCAGCCGCACGGTCAACCGCGCCGCCAACAGCGGCACGCTCGGCACGCTGGGCAGCGAGAACGTGCAGGGCGAAGTGCAGAAACAGCTCGACGTGATCGCCAACGAAGTGCTGCTCGAGGCCAACGAGTGGGGCGGACACCTCGCGGCGATGGCCTCCGAGGAACTCGAGGCGATCCACACCATCCCGCACCGCTACCCGCGCGGCGAATACCTGCTGATGTTCGATCCGCTCGACGGCTCGAGCAACATCGAAGTCAACATCACGATCGGCACCATTTTCTCGGTGCTGCACCTGCCCGACGGCGTCGGCACCGTTCGCGCCGAGCACTTCCTGCAACCCGGGCGCCAGCAGGTCGCGGCCGGCTACTGCACCTACGGACCGCAGACCACGCTGGTGCTGACGCTGGGCCACGGCGTGGCGATGTTCACCCTCGACGTCGAGGACAGCGGCTTCGTGCTGGTCAAGGAGTCGGTGACGATTCCGCGCGAGGCGCGCGAGTTCGCGATCAACATGTCGAACATGCGCCACTGGGACGCTCCGGTGCGACGCTACATCGACGAATGCCTGGCCGGCCGCGACGGCCCGCGCGGCAAGGACTTCAACATGCGCTGGGTCGCCAGCATGGTCGCCGACGTGCACCGCGTGCTCGAGCGCGGCGGCGTGTTCCTCTATCCCTGGGACAAGCGCGAACCCGATCGTCCGGGCAAGCTGCGGTTGCTCTATGAAGCCAACCCGATGGCGCTGCTCGTCGAGCAGGCCGGCGGCCAGGCGCTGGCCGGCGCCGAGCGCATCCTCGACATCGTGCCGACCAGCCTGCACCAGCGCGCCGCCGTGATGTTGGGTTCCAGCGATGAAGTCGAGCGCCTGGGCCGCTACCATCGCGAAGCCAATGGTGTAGAATAATCGGTTTCGTGCCGGTGTAGCTCAGTCGGTAGAGCAGCTCATTCGTAATGAGAAGGTCGAGGGTTCGATTCCTTTCACCGGCACCAATGAAATCAAGAACTTAGCCCGCTCGTCGCGGGCTTTGTTTTTCTCGGGGCTACACCGGGGCTACATCGCCCCACGCTGGCGACCCCCCGAACCAACCCGGCGAACAGGGCTCATTCCTGCGCACCGCGCAGTTGAAGACCTCCGGTCCCGCAATCGCCCGAGGATCGCCGAGGCCGGCCACGCGACACTGCGAACACAGCGAAGCACGTCCACGGTAGCGGCGGCGAAGACGCGCAAGGCACGAGGGCTCGACCTGACCGACGCACCAGGACCGAACGGCACGCAGGAATGGGCCATTGATTTGGGCCGATTCCACGCAATAGGCCCTTCCATTGGCCCATTTATGGCGAGGGGCAACACCACTTCCGGCGTGGGCTACGCGGACGGTAACAGCACTTTCCGACCGGATTTCGCTGTTACCTGATGCGGCGATTTCATCAGTAACGCGGGGAGCACGTTGGCCGGACTTCATCGGCGCAGGACCAGCAGGTAACACCACGGGCAGGCCGCCGCATCGCGTCCATGATCGACGGCCACCGCAACCGGGCCGAACCCCGCGCAGCACCATCGGCCAGGCGCAGCACCCGCAGAAGCGAAAGACCCGGCGCGAGGCCGGGTCAGGGTGGCAGGTTAGAGCGGAAGTCAGGTGGAAAATCGAGCCTCAGCCAGCATGTCTGCCAGCCCGTCGGCGGCAGCGGCGGCGTCACGGGCCAAGGTCTCCAACGCATCCTTGATCGCGCTCCGGTCCTCGTCGCGTTGCATTTCGTCGTCGGACGGCTCCGAAATCCTGGCCTCGGCGAACGCCTGCGAGACACGGGCCAGGCTGGCCGCGCGCCACAGCGCGCGTTGCGCCTCGTTGATGATGTCGTCAATGCTCGCGTCAGCCATGGTTGCCCCCTTGGTCGCTTTGGGCAACGAATCGAGCGCGGCCCGGATCACGGCGCTGTCCAGGCGCCGCGAGTTTGGGGCCGTACACGGTCCTGGCAGCGTCCCAGATTGTCTCGGCGGGCGGCTCGTCGTCCGTCACCATCTGGCAGATGGCATCGTTCAACACATCGAGCCGAACAGCGATGTCCCGGATGATCGCGTGGGATTCCACATCCAGATCGGCAGCGCGGCGCTGTAGATCGTCCAGCCAGCACTTCGATTCGTAGAAAGCGGCCAGCACGAGACCAGCTTTCCCGCGTCCACTTCGGACCTCGGCGCGTCGGAACCGCCAGACGCAACAAGGGCCAATGCAGCGGGCCATGCCCTGGCGGCGGTTTCCGACTCGCCGATTGCGACCTCCTTTTGCTGAGCGTCGGTCACTCGCCATGCCCACGGCGTCCGGCGTGGGAGGACTTGATTCCAGGCACAGACACTGTAGCCATTCACTCCGCGGGTAATGCTGTCGGTCCTAGCCATGGCGACCTCCGTTCTTCTCTGCGCGGTCCATCGAGGTCATCAGATCGCGGACCTCCTCGACCATGCCGTGCAGCATCCACAGGTAATCGTCTTGGTGTCGCTCGCTCATGCACTTGAACGAGTCGAACCCCTCGCCATAGATCGCCATCAGCGCGGCATCGAGTTGAGCCAGGCGCATGTCGATTGAGTTGCGGAAGTCGATGTTGATGGCCGAGGGGTTGACCCGAAAGACCTCGCTGGCCTGCCCGAATCGAAGGTCTTCGCGTGAGTCAGCCACGGCGCACCTCCATACCGCTCAGCGCCTCGACCCCACGCATGATGGTGTGTGTCAAGACCTCGGCGGCGTAGCCTAGGCCGCAGGCGGTGTACCTATGAAGAATTTCCAGATCGTTCCCAGCTTCGAACTGCTCGCGTCGAAGGTCAGCGACACGCAGCAAGAGCAGGATGGCATCCAGCCCGTAGGCGCATCGGTACAGGCCCTCCAGTCGTTCGGGGAGGTCAGGCAGCGCCTTCCCGATCTCGGGGTTGATGGCCAGCAGCGCAGTGTCCTTGCCGAAGTCCAGGCGGTCCCGCCGCTCACTTTCGGCGCGGGCTTCGGCCAGGCGCTCGACTTCCAGCAGCACGGCGAACGCGGCATCCCACGCTGCCGCCTCGGTGGCGGCCTCGCCGCTGTCAACGCTGCTGCACTCGCGTTCGGCGACGACATGCCAGCCGTAGGGCATGGCGCAGGGCTCGGGCTGACGCCAGACATGGAGCTCATGCCCGCGCGCCCGGACGGTGGTGCGGTCGCCTTGAGCGCCGCGAACAGGTGCGTTACCCATGGTGCACCCCCGCCGACTGGATGCGACCGGCGCGCAGCAGCGCATGCGCGTCGTCCATGGCTTGCACCACGTCAGCCATGCGATGATGCCGAGCCCAGCCCTTCACGTAGCCCAGCAGTTCGGCCAGGGCGTCCAGGGGCTCGCTGTGCGAGCGGCTGCGGGTCGGGGGATGTGCGCCGATCTGGCGCGGGATGGCGGGCGCGGTGCCCGGGGTAATGCATGTGGCGAGTGCCATGGCGAACCTCCGTTGACGGTCTAGAACCGCCGCCCCGCTCTCAAACGGGGTGGCAGGCCGAAACGGGGTTGAGAGACCGGCAACGGCGACCGGCGAGCCTTTCGGCTCCCCCGCCCGGCCCGCCAAAAACGGACACGCCAAGCGAACGAAAGCCGCGCTGCGGCATACGCACAGAGCGGCTTTCGCCGCCGTTGTTCGGGCTCTCACCCCCGGTCGCCGATGTGGGCGACGGGGTGGATGATGCAGGCAGCGCAGCCGACCTGTCAACCGTCAGTGGCCGGATCACGCGACCGGTGCGCAGCGGGCGACGCCAAAGGACCACGGCCTGGAACGCGGGCAGCGGCGGACGCAGCGATGAAGGCCACCAGCACCAGGGCGACCGGGGCCGGACCGCACGGCACCGCAAGCATGGCCGCGACGCAATCAAAGCGCCCCCGATCCCTGCGCCGCAAGCGCCGAGGCCGTCAGCGCCTCGATTTGCCGCCTTGGCGATGCCGGGCCGGCGCTGGGCGACCTCGACAGCAGCAGGGACGCGGCGACCGATGCCACCGGGCCGCGACCAGGCGAAACGCCGCCAGATCGACGCGGGCCGGGCCAGCCTGGGGCACTCCGAACAGGCGCCCAGCACACGGCGGGCACCGCGCTGCTCGACCAGCAGCACCACCAAGCGGCCCGGCCCGCCGCCAGCACCGCGCTGCTCCAACAGCAGCGCCAGGGACATGCCAAGGTCGGAGCGCAAAGCCGCCGCCAGCACGCGACGCGATCGGAGCGCACGCCATCCGCACGCCATGAAGCCCTGGGCCGTCAGCGCCTCAATTTGCCGCCTCGACGATGCCGGGCCGAACTGTGGCCGCGCGCCTTGTCAGGACATCGACCGAGCGCGGCCCCCAGGTCATCGAGCGGCGCACGCGGGCAGAGGTCATGCCGGCAGATCGTTGGTTCGGCGCGCAGTGAGCCGGGATCGACGCGCCCTGCCCCACCGCCAGCGCCGAGGCGTGCTGCACAGATTGCGTTTCCGATTAAACGCACATACACTAAATCACATGAAAGCGCGCTACACCTGGGACGAAGCCAAACGGCGGGCCAACCTGGCAAAGCACGGTCTCGACTTCGCCCAGGCGCCCGAGGTCCTGGAGTCGCGCTTTCGGTTCGATGTCGCCATCGTGCGGGCCGGCGAGGCGCGCACGTTATCGATGTCCTACGCGCTGGGCTTCCTGGCCGTGCTGACGGTGGTGCACACCGAGCGCGATGGCGCGACGCGCATCATCAGCTTCCGCCGGGCAAGCCAAGAGGAACGCGAGGTGTACCGTGACTGGCTCGAAAACGAATGCGATGAACCGTAAGGCGGTGGTCGAAGCCGTGAAGGCGATCCCGGCCGGGAAGGATCACGCCTGGGACGGGCTGAGCGAGGATGAGCGCCCCGCCACGGCGGCCGAGCTCGGCGCGGCGCTGGAGCGCTACCGGCGAAGCCGGGGCCGCCCGAAGCTGGAACGGCCGAAAGTCTCGATCACCCTCCGGGTGGACGCGGACGTGGCGGACGCACTGCGCGCCAGCGGCAAGGGCTGGCAGACGCGCATGAATGACGCCCTCAAAGACTGGCTGCGGGAGCACTCGTCCACGTAGCCCCCTGGGGCGCGCTGGCCAGACACGGCGACGAAAGCCACCAGCGCCCGGTGGCCAAGGGAGGCGCACGGCACCGCCAGGCGGCCCGATTTGCCGTCTCGGCGGCCCATCGGGGACGGCCTTCCATGCTGCCCTGGGGCACGACCACCATGCGGCGACGCCGACACCCGACGCGGCGGTGGCGGCCAGGAAAGGAACCTTCGCGCCAGGGAAGGGGCCGCCAAGCGCCACAGGAACCAGCCGAGGGGCGACATGGCAGGGCGCCAAGGCGGCAGCCACCGGGGGCAGAGAGGAAAGGACTAGACATTGTGGTCCTCGAACACTTGGCATGCCTCTTCGGACATCAGGTCCTTCTTGATTCCGGCGTGCAGCAACTCTTCGACCGCACTGCGCCTGACCTTCAGCCTTTTGGCGCACGCGGCGTCGCCGCGGTTCTTTCGGGTCACGCAGCCCCAGCGGGGGCGGTCGACGATCACATAGGCTCCGCCACTGTTGACACCAACCGAACACTGAGCCACTGGGGGTGTGGGTGGGTCAGCTTTGCATCGGCGCCCACAAGCCCCGCTGCCTTGGCCTGGCACGCAGCGCTTGCGCATGAAACAGCCGCTCGATGCGATGCAGCCCACGTGTGTCAACCCGCGTGCGACGCGGGCCGGCGAGCACGCAGCGACATCAGGACCGGAGGTCTTGAACAGGGACGATTCCTTGACCCCAGGACCCGAGGGCCAGCCCGGCCGCGATGTTCGGCAACGCACAGACCGGGTGCCTGCACGGGAATATTTTCGGGTTCGCACCGCCTGCGAGGGTGCTGTCGAGTTTATCCCGGTCATTTCGTTTGTGTGCCTGCCGGCGGGATCGCCGGTCAGCCCGAAGCGTCGGGAACGCCCGGCCCCTCCTTTCGTCGGCAACCGACGCAACGACACCATGCAGCCAGTCAGATCGACCCCCTGACGAGGACAATCTCATGAACGACACGGCGAATACGCGACTCAGCCTACGGGAGGCCTCCTTCTTGACTTCGTCGATCCCTCGATCGAGTGGCGCCGGGTCTTCGCGGAGTGCTGGGGAACCTTCCTCCTGGTGCTGGTCGCCGCCGGCGGGGGAGCGGTCGCGGCACGCAGCCATGACGCGATCCCCTTGGGCTTTCAAGTCATCGCTCCGGGACTCATGGTCATGGCCATCATCTACTTCATGGGCACCGTCAGTGGCGCGCACCTGAATCCCGCGGTGACCGTGGCCTTCGCCTTGCGGCGCAACTTCCCCTGGTCGCGAGTCCCGGGCTACCTGATGGCACAGTTGGCGGGTGGCGTTGCCGCAGCGCTGTTCCTGCGCGTCATGTTCGGCACCGGCTGAATGCTCGGCGCCACTGTGCCGGGGCCTGGCATCACGAGCATCCAGGCCGTCGCCATGGAAACGGTGTTGAGCGCCGGCCTGGTGAACACCATCCTGGGCACGGCTTCGGGCGCCCGCAACATCGGCACGAGCGGCGCCCTCGCCGTGGGGGGGTACATCGCCCTTGCGGGACTGTGGGCCGCGCCGATCAGCGGTGCCTCGATGAATCCGGTGCGTTCCCTGGCGCCGGACCTTGTGCGGGGCTGCGTATTTCAGCCCATCGTGGACGGCATTTCAGGCTGATCGTGGACGGCGTTTCAGCGTGATCGCGGACGGCGTCTCAAACTGATGGTGGACGCTGTTTCAGCGTGATCGCGGACGGTCGGGGGCGCGCAAGTGATTCCTTGAGGCGGCCTAGGCTGGTCGATTTTTCGACTGAAGCCGATGCCCACAACGAGAGTCACGATGCGCCACATCCGAGAGACCTTGCGCCTGCACGAGCAGGCGAGCCTCCACCGCCTGGCGTCGAGCTTGGGGTTGGGCGGCCTTCGCCGCCAGGCCGCTGCCGGTAGCGGCAGCTACGATGGGCGCTTTGCGCGGCCACGCGGAGGAATTCGATGTCGACGATCACCGAGGCGCCCGATGCGGCGCTGCTGGCCGCTGTGAGCACGGCGCCGAAGGCCGAGCTGCACTTGCACCTGGAAGGCACGCTGGAGCCCGAGATGGCGTTCGCGCTGGCGCGGCGCCACGGCGTCGCGCTGCGCTGGCCCGACGCACAGGCCTTGCGCGCGGCCTACGCCTTCGACGACCTGCAGGCCTTCCTCGACCTGTACTACTCCGGCTGCGACGTGCTGCGCAGCGCGGACGACTTCTTCGAGCTGGCGTGGGCCTATTTCCGCCGCGCCGCGGCCGACGGCGTGGTGCGCGCCGAAGTGTTCATCGACCCGCAAAGCCACACCGCGCGCGGCGTCGGCTTCGAGGTGTTCATGCCGGCACTGGCGCGCGCGGCTCAGCGCGCGCGCGACGAGCTGGACCTCAGCGTCGACTACATCGTCTGCGCGCTGCGCCACCTCAGCGAGGACGATGCGCTGGCCATGCTCGAGGCGTCGCGACCGTGGGCCGCGCACTACATCGGCCTGGGCCTGGACTCGTCCGAACGCGGCCACCCGCCGGCCAAGTTCGCGCGGCTGTTCGCGCGCGCCGGCCAGCTCGGTCTGCGCCGCGTCGCCCACGCCGGCGAGGAAGGCCCGGCCGCGTACGTCGCCGAAGCGCTCGACGAGCTCGGCGCCGAACGCATCGACCACGGCGTGCGCGCGCTCGACGACGCCGCCGTGCTGGCGAGGCTGGCGCGCGAGGGCGTGCCGCTGACCGTGTGCCCGCTGTCGAACGTGCGCCTGCGCGTGTATCCGGACATGGCCGCGCACCGGCTGCCCGAGCTGCTGCGCGCCGGCGTCGTCGCCACCGTGCACTCCGACGACCCGGCCTACTTCGGCGGCTACGTCAACGACAACTACACCGCGCTGTTCGCCGCCCATCCGCAGCTTGGCGCCGACGACGCCTACCGACTGCTGCGCGACGGGCTGCAAGCCAGCTTCGCGCCGGCCGCGCATGTCGCCGACTGGATCGCGCGGCTCGACGCGCACTGGCAGCGCTGCGGCTACGCGGTACCCTAGAACGAGCCCTCAGTGGCCGGGGTCGGCGAGCCGCTTGACGGTCGCAGCGTCGACCCGCCCGCCGAAACTGTGCTCGAGGACCTCGCGAAAGGGATTCGCAGCGCCGGCGGCGGCGATGCTGAACAGCGTCATCGACGACTGCAGCTTGGCCGCGTCGACCGTGGAGAAGATCGCGGTGGCGCCCAGTGCCGGCTGCGCCAACAGCAGCCGGGCGCAATCGGCCAGGCGCCTGCCGAGGACCGGGTCGGCCAGGTAGGCGCGTGCCTCGGCCAGGCTGACGATCGCATAGCGCTGCGACATCGGGCTCGGGTTCCGCGCCAGCCCGGTGAGCTGTGGAAACACGAACCACATCCAGTGCTCCTGCTTCGCGCCCGCCTTGAGTTCGGCGACCGCGACTTCGTAGGCCGTCGTGGCCGGCGCGCGCACGACACGATCCTGTGCGTCGACGAAGCGCTGCAGGTCGAACGCCGCAGGCGATGCTTCACGAGTCGGCTGCTTGCCTGCGGTCGCCTGCTCGCGCATCGGCTCGGCGATCGGCTTGTCGACCCCGGAGACATCGTCGCTTGTCGAATCGGCGCGCGTCGCGCTGTCGTGCCTGGTCGTCGCTGCAGGCCCAGGCGTCTGACCCGATCCCGGACCGCACCCGGCCAAGGTCGAGATGGTCAGCAGCGCCGCGGCGACGCGGCGTGGGACGGGCGTGGTCATGGTCGGGTCGGGTTCGGCGAATCGCGCCATGGTGACCGAGCCGCGGGGGCGTCGCAAGCCCATGGAAGCGCGCTGACGCAAATATGACGCGGATTCGAACCCCACGCTGCGGCCGGCTTAGCATGTCGATCGCCACCTTCACTTCGCGAGCGGCTCGGGCGCTCCTGCAATGAACTTTTTCGTCATCTCGGTGTTCGCCGTCGTCTACCTCGGCATGGCGCTGGGCGGCCTGCCCTTGCTGCAGCTCGATCGCACCGGCATCGCCCTGCTCGGCGCCATCGCGATGGTCGCCGGCGGCGCGCTGAGCGTCGACCAGGCGCGCGCCGCGGTGCATCTGCCGACGCTGCTGCTGCTGTTCGCGTTCATGGTCATGTCGGCGCAAATGCGCCTGGGCGGCTTCTACGATGAAGTCTCGCGACGCATCGCCGCTCACGGCTGGTCGGACGGCGCGATGCTGGCGGCGGCAATCGCCGCGGTCGCGGCGATGTCGGCGGTATTCGGCAACGACATCGTCTGCCTGGCGGCGACGCCGGTGTTCATCGACGCGCTGCGCCGGCGCGGGTCCGCGCCGCTGCCCTTCCTGATCGCGCTGGCGTGCGCGGCCAACATCGGCTCGGCGGCGACGCTGGTCGGCAACCCGCAGAACATCCTGATCGGCGAAACGCTGCGCCTGTCCTTCGGCGGCTATATGCGCGAGGCCGCGCTGCCGGTGCTCGGCGGTCTCGTCGCGACCTGGCTGCTGGTGCGCCGGCACCTGCGCCCGGCGCCGCGCCACGAGGCCGCTGAGCCGGCGCTTGCCTTCGACCGCTGGCAAAGCGCGAAAGGCGGCATCGTCGTGGCCGTCGTCGGCGTGCTGTTCGTGTGCTCCGACTTGCCGCGCGACGTCGTCGCGCTGGCCGGCGCCGGCGTGCTGCTGTCGAGCCGCAAGCTGCACTCGCGGCAGATGCTCGGCCTCGTCGACTGGAATCTGCTGGTGCTGTTCGTCGGCCTGTTCGTCGTCAACGCCGCGCTGCAGCACACCGGGCTGCCGCAGCGCGCGCTGCACCAGCTGCTGGCCTGGGGCATTCCGCTGCAGCACTCGGCGGCGTGGCTGACGCTGGGCTTCGTGCTGTCGAACCTGGTGTCGAACGTACCGGCGGTGATGCTGCTGCTGCCGTCGACACCGGCAGCGCTCGGCCCCGGGCTGGCGCTGGCGACGACCTTCGCCGGCAATCTGTTCCTGCTCGGCAGCATCGCCAACCTGATCGTCGCCGACGCCGCGCAGCGCCGCGGCCTGCGCCTGGGCTGGCGCGAGCATGCCGCCGTCGGCGCGCCGCTGGCGCTGCTGACGCTGGCGCTGACCCTGGCGCTGACGTGACAGCGGGTTCCACCGGCTGATGGCGATGCAGCGCCAAGGTTCTTTTACCGTTAATGTGCTGGATCTTCGGCGCGATAAGTCCTATCGCGTACGCCAAACAGCGCTGGCTTAGGAACTTTTGTTCCACGCCACACTCCGATCGTCTCTGCGCCCCGCTGGGTCAAGCGGCGGACCACGCACCGGGTGTGCCACCGGGCACGCACGGCCGACAATCGAGCGTCACGAGGTGAGCGATGCAATCCTTGACCGTCTACGCCGCCGAGCGACTGCGCGCCGGCGCGGCGCGAGCGCAGATCGAAGGCGAGATGGCGCTGCTGGGCTGGAGCCCGGAACAGGCGCGATCGGCACTGCGCGAAGCGCTGATCGGGCTGGGCGCGCCGGCGGCGCCGGTGGCCACCGCGGCGCCGCAGCCGTCGACCGCGCTCGACGTGGGCATGAGCCTGTTCGGCTTCGCACTGCTGGCCATCGTCGTCTGGGCCTTGGTCCACCTGGGCTTCGGCCTCGCCGACCAGGCCTTCCCGGACCCGCTGGGCAAGGCCGACGCGCGCGCACTGGCCCGCTCCATCCACAGCGCGATGGCGTCGCTGGCGGTCGCGCTGCCCGGCTACGCGCTGGCCATGCGCTGGTGGTTCGCACGCTACCGCGTCGCCGGCACGCGGCGCGAGCCGGCACTGACGCGCTGGTTCACCTACGGCGTGCTGCTGTGCGCGTCGCTGACCATGATCGGCGACCTGATCACGGTGGTCTACGCCATGCTGCAAGGCGAGGCGACGACGCGCTTCGCGCTGAAAGCCGCGTGGCTGCTGCTGCTGGCCGCACTCGTCGTCGCGCTGTACGGGCTGGAGAGGCGCCAGCTGCAATACGGGCGCTCACCACCGCGCGGTGCGCTGGCCTCGATCGGTGCCACGGCGCTGCTGCTGGCTCTGGCCGGTCTCGCGCTGGGCCTGAAGCTGGCCGGAACGCCGACGACGGCGCGCGCACAGGCGCTCGACGTGCAACGCGCGCAGCGCCTGCTCAAGCTGGCCGGCTGCGTCGAGCGCTACGCGCGCAACGGCGGTGAACTGCCGCAGTCGCTGGACGCGCTGCTGGCGTCGCCGAGCGAAGCGAATTGCGCCACGGCCGCGCGCGACCCGCTGACCCAGGCTGCCTTCGACTACCGGGTGCTGACGCCGATGCGCGACCAGGGCAGCGGGCGCAGCGGTCGCTTCGAGCTGTGCGCCCATTTCGAACGCGCCGCGCCGGCGTCGGCCGGGACGGAGCTCGGCCCTTGGCAACGACACGCAGCGGGTCGCGAATGCCGCGCGCTCGACGTGCGCACGCCGGTGGCGGCACCGCGCTGAAGCCGCGTACACCCGCGTTGCCGAAAATGCTCAGGCCTGCGGTGCCCGGCGCGTGGCGGCGAAGCGCGCGGCCAGCTCCTGGCGCAGCTCGCGGCGCAGTCGCGCCGCGTCGTTGCGCCTGATTTCCTCGGCCGTGCGCGGCTGCCACGGCGGCACCGCGGTCGGGCGCCCGTCGTCGTCGACCGCGACCATGGTCAGGAAACAGCTGTTGACGTGGCGCCTGGCCTGGCTGGGGATGTCCTCGGCGACGACCTTGATGCCGACTTCCATAGACGTGCGCCCGGTATGGTTCACGCTGGCCAGGAAGGTGACGATCTCGCCGACGTGAATCGGTTCGAGGAACATCACCTGGTCGACGCTGAGCGTGACCACGTAGCGCCCCGCGTAACGGCTGGCACAGGCGTAGGCGACCTGGTCGAGCAGCTTGAGGATAGAGCCGCCGTGGACGTTGCCGGCAAAATTCGCCATGTCCGGAGTCATCAGCAGCGACATCGTGAGCTGGTGCTTCGTCGCCTGAGGGTTCGATTCCATCGCGTTCATGCTTCGGCGTCGAGCTCCTCGATCTGCCGGCGAGCCAGCGCCAGCCGTTGCAGCAGGCCGGGCGGCGTCGCCGCGCCGAGTTCGATCTGCAGGCTGTCCCACAGCGTCGCGGCCTGCGCGAAGCACTGCCGCGCGGCGTCGCGCTCGCCGAGTCGGCGCAGCGCGGCGCCCTGGAATCCGTAGCCGTTGGCCAGCGCGTCGAGCCGCTGCGGCTCGGGCTGCTCGCGCTCGCCGGCGGCCTCGCTCCAGGTCGCGGTGGCCAGCGCCGCGGCGCGCGCGGCCGCCGCGGCGTCGCCGGCGGCCAGCTGCAGCCTCGCCTGCTCGAAGCTGCTGTGCGCGAGCACGTCGGCCAGCTCAGGCGTATAC
>MLJW01000630.1_pt1 | contig 12897 bp, 8 predicted proteins | sample 888231 | NCBI WGS metagenome assembly MLJW01 (sample SAMN05788063, study PRJNA343431) | mine drainage metagenome | isolation source: sample collected from the inflow into an acid mine drainage treatment plant... | place: Germany: Lusatia, lignite mining district
GCCACGGTGCGTGCGTTGCAGCCGTTGAGCAGGCGCAGCCGCCACGCGCGCGGCCCCAGCGCCAGGCGCGGCGGCGGACGCCCGTTGACGAACAGCCGGTCGCCGAGGAACTCGGGGCGGCCGTGCGGGCCGCTGTCGGGCCTTCCGGCGTCGTAGTCGAAGCCGCTGCCGTCAGCCTTGACGATGCGGTCCTGGATCACCAGCGCGAGCTCCTGCGCGGCGCCGCCGAGCGCGGCCAGCACCGCGTCGTCGGCCGCGTCGCGGATGAAATACAGCCCGGCCAGCCCGGCGTGGACGTGCGGGCCGGTGTGATCCATCGCATGGTCGTGGTACCAAAGCAGCGTCGCGCGCTGGTCGTTCGGGTAGTGGCAAGTGTGTTCGCGCGCGAAGCGGTAGGGGTTGCCGCGCAAGCCGATCGGCACCAGCGGCCAGCCGTCGCTCTCGATCGCCCGGCCCGCCAGGTGGCCTTGCACGCGCCCGCCGTGCAAGTGCGCGACGACGCCGACGTCGGTTTGCGCGACGATGCCGCCGCACGAGCTGCTGTCCAGCGGCGACGTTCCCGGCGGGGTCGGCATCGCGCCGTCGTGCGGCGGCAGCGCGTTGACATAGGTCACCCGGCACGGCAGCGCGCGGCGCTGCTCGAAGGTCGGCCCCAGGTAGTTCGCCAGCGGCGCGTCGCCGGCGACATCGACGCTGTAGACCCAGGCGTTCGCTGCGGCGGGAGCGGGCGCGTCGCCAATCTGCACGCGGCGTGCGCGCACCGCCAGCGTCGTCTGCGCACCGCGCAGCGGCGCGCAGGCGTCAGGCGCGCGCGCCAGGCTGGGCAGCCCGGGCAGCAGCGCGGCGCCAGCCGCTCCCGCCCAGCGGAAGAAGCGCCGGCGCCCTGCGAGCGGCGCTGCGGATTCGGTCACTTCGCGGTTTTCGCATATCACATGCTTCATAACCCAACCCCATGACGCCTTTATTAACCATCATGGTACGGTGGATATCGACCGCTGACGACACGGCGCAACGTCGGCCGGCGCCGCACGCGTGTCAGCGCGCGCGGCGCCGGACTCGATCGCCGAGGCCGATCAGAACGACCTTTGCAGCTGATTCGGATACGGCCTATAGATCACGAATTCGACTTGTTCCATGATCAGCTCCGCGGAGTCGAAGCCCCCCCCGACGTCTTCGTTCGGCTCCGCACCGCTGCCGAGCCTGGCAAAACCGGCTGGAGCACGAAGGTCACCTTGCTCGTCGAAGTGCGCCACGACGTAGCGCGGATTGTCAGCCGTCGCCTCGGTGACTCGCGCCACCACCGCAGCGATGTTTCCCGGGTACGGCAGGTGCTTAAACGGCATGACCTCGCGCAGTCTGAAGCCAAATACGCGACCGCCAACTAGCTTTGGCTCGATCTCGTGGCCGAACGAGTTCCTAAACGTGTCGAGCGTGTACGCCTGATCAGGCAAAGCGGTAACAAATGCTCTTGCCAGCTCCTCTTGCGACAATTGCTCGATTTCCGCCTCCAAGGTGTGCAAGCCTTCCGCACTGCCTGGCTGCAAGGGCGGCAAGGACCGCAGAGCTGCAAGCGTCACGTGCGCTTGCTCGTAAAACGCGTCGCCAAAGCCGAAGCACTTGCGCATTTCCTCTGACTCAAACAGCGCAAGGAGCATTTCGGCTGCCGAAAGGTGTTTCAGCTCGGCATTGCGGTAACGAACCGCATGTGGCGGCGTTTGCCGTTCGACATCCCACGCGTGGGCATCCTCCAGGCGCTTCCGCTCGACTTGGGCATTGTCCGCCTCCAGCTTGGCCACCAGCTTGGACATCTGCTTCGTCTGCCGCTGCACGACACCGCTGTAGACTTGATCGAAGACGCTGTAGCTGGGCATGGGCTTGTAGCCGTAAAGGGCAAGGGGTGGCCTGGGCAGCTCGCTCCGGACGACCCCGACCCGGCGCTGCAGGTCGCCTCCGGGCTTGGCCTTGCCCGCGACCCGCCGCGCTTGGACTTCCGGTTTCGATTCGGTTTTCGCGGATTTCACGACCTTGGGTTGCGCCAGACGGTTGATCCTGTCCATGTCGACTTTGCGCGCCTTGGCGCCATTCGCATCGGCTTTGTACTTGTGGCCCGGCTTCGAGTTCGCGTCGACCGAAGAATCGGTGCCGGGCTGCTTTTGCTGGGGGCCGTATTTGGCACGGATTCGCTCCAGCCGCGACTGGTACGGGCGTGCCGTCACCTCCTTGGCCTTTGCCCCAATCTTCCCGTCTTCTCCGCTCGAGCCCGCATAGGCGTCGGCACCGACACTGCCTAGCATCACCGCGGCCAGTGCCGCCGCCAGCGGGGCGCGTCGGCCACGCGCGTCAAATCGATACGCCATCATTCACTCCGTTGCGACCACCCGCGGGCGAGCCACGCGGCACGCCCCAGCAGAGGCCGACGGCGCCGGGGTGTCTCGGCGCGATCGGCGGATTCGGCGAATTGCCGGATCTACAGGGTTAGATGCGGCATCGGCGAAAAGTTTTACGACAAGAGTTTTATGCGCGTGAAACCGCCCGCAGGTTCGCGTGCACCGGCCTGAATGTCCGCGCGCTTGCCGTGCGGCTTCTCGTTCCGTTCCGATGATGGTCAGGTGCGCCACGGTCGCTCAAACCAAGCGAACTTCAGATTACGTCGCGATGCACGGGCATCAAACGACAAGCACGGAACTGCGAACGCCGCCTGGTTCTAATTCCGAAGATCAAGCACATAGCTGGATCTGTCGAAGCATCGGCGCCTCACCACGATGTCATCGGCCCCCACTGGGATGGACTTGAACCATCCCGCGAGGCGACACACGGAAATGGAGATCGCGATGAAGCACCCGGACAAACCTGCTCGCTTGAGGCGCGCGCCGCTGGCCGCTGGACTGGCCGCGTTGATACTCGGCAGCATCGCCGCAGACGTTGGCGCCGAGCCGAGCGCTGACGCCAAGCGCCGTGCGACGTCACAAGGGCTCAAGGAAGGCAAGCCACGCGTGGGCTCGAAAGGTCCCAACATGAAGCGCATCTTGGAACTGGCGAAGCCGAAGAGGCACGATGGCGGAAATGCGGCCGCCGCGTACGTTGGTGAGCCGAAGAAGGCGACGAGGAGAGCGCTGGATCCGCAACGCCTCGAGCATCTGGTGAAGTCGAGGAAACCTTACAGTCCCTCTGGCACCCCGACCGGCAGCGCCCATGTGCTGGGCCAGCCGCAAGCTGTCGGCATCGCGCGCATGGACAAGCCGAACGCTTCGGGCGAAGCGAAGGCGAAGGCCGGCCCGTACGACGCAGCGCACACGCAACGCAACGAGCGCAGCACACGGTTGGCCACGGAGCACAAACCGCGGCCAGCAACCGGCCACACGAGAAAACTCCGACAAGCGACTCGCGTCGATGCGAGCCTGAAGACAGGCGCAGTTGCCCTGTACACACGCAACGGCAACACGTCGGCCTTGCGGGAGTACGACGCTGATGTCCCGCCCGTGCCGACCCCGTACACGGTGTCGCCGCACGCCAACCCCCAGCACCCGGGCTCGGCGCAGCCGTCGTTGAACTCAGCCTCGATGGATTACCCGCCGCAATACGCCGAGATCGACGAAACCGATGAGCTGTATGCATATCTGTTCGCGAGCAGCGGCAACATCGACACGCTTGCGGACCTTGGCCTCGACACCCACTCCGGTTTTTCGCTCTTCCAGGCCAACTATGTGCTGTTCAAATCGCTCGGCGACGAAGTGTTGCCGGACTTCGATGCGCACGGTGACCAGCGTCATTTGAAAGTGAAACCGTCGTGGAGGCTGGAAACGACTTGCCCCCTGGTTGCGCGCCGCGACCCCGCGTTGATCAGCTCACCCCTCCAGGACCCCGCGTGGGAAGGTAGCGAGTTGGTCGACATGATCGAAGCAGAATGGGACAAGGAATTCCCGGTACACACTTTCTACCCGGTGCATTTCAAGCAGCCAAGCAAGCCGGATCTGTCCCGACTGGGCGATACGCCCCGGTTGGCCGCGCTGGTGATTCGCGTCGAGGAGTCCGATGACCGTGCCCATGTCGTGCTGCTTCGAGCGGCCGAGGATGCTTCGTGGCTGGCGGTGCGAATCTGCCAGCGGCAAGCAAGCGATGGCACGCTCGTGTGGGAACAAACCTTCACGCCGATCGACCCGAGCAAGATCCGCAATATCGAAATAGCGGTGTACGAGTTCAACTGAAGTTCGGCTGCCATGCCCCTGCAGCGCCCGCGTGCAAGCGCTCGGGGGAATTTCCCGATTCAGTTACCGCAGGGGCGGCGCCGAGGACTCACGCGAATCGACGCGCAAATTGCGGCTCAACTGCTGTGCAGCAAACAACGATTCGGGAACCAAGCCGACATCAGGAATCCAACGCTACAGGCTCGGAATGTTTCCGAATCTGCTGCGGGCGTTCGCCACCCAACGTCTGCAGCCTTGAGGCAGCCAATCACGTGTCTGCCCGTCGGGTGGACATCATGGAAAGCATCATGGCGAACCCATTTCATGCACGCGCCCCGTACAGCGCCACGGACACCATCGCGCGCAATGCGTACAAAAGTGACGTCGATGGGAATCACCGCAAGCCTGCGGCCCAGGCCCGGCACGCGACGCACGCCAACCCGAACCGTTGCCAACGGCTTCGGAGTGACACCCGGCCGCGGTCTGTACCCCAGGCTGCGTGCCGCCAAACAGTCTGAAAGACCAGCATTCACCCTGACTTTTCCGACGCTCTTGCTACGGCCCGCCACGCGCAGGCCTTGATGTGACTTGATTTAAGGAGATTGCCATGACGAAACGCCACCTACCTTTGCGCCTGAACCACTCGCCGCTTGCAGCGGGCCTGGCCTTGATGCTGCTCGGCAGCGTGTCGGCTGAGGCCTGGGCGGCGCGGCCCGGCGCCGACAGCCTCGGCGAGCGCCCGGCGCAGGCAAAGCCATACGACGACCGCGAAGCGCGCGACGGCGGATCGAGCCGGCGCAAGCTCAACACCCGGCCTACCCTGTACGACAAGCGCCTGGCGGATCTCCGTCAGAAAATCGAGGCTCGGCAAGCCCACGCGAAACCCGAGGTCGTCGCCGAGAGCACCGACGACAACGCGGCCCTGGAACCATGGACTCTGACCGTCAGCCCGTCGCAGAAATCCCAGTCCGATAATTCGGAAAGCCATCGGCAGGACACGATCCGTTCCTCGCCCGCCTTCGAGCATCCGCTGACGAAGGTCCGGCTCATTCAAGAGCGCCGCGCGGCTGCCGAGGCGCAGGCCGAGGCGATGAAGAACTTGCAGAAGTTGCCCAAACGGCGGAGCGATAACGCGCCGGCGCCTGTCCCGCGCAAACCGCCGCATGGTCCCACCCCGAGCGAGCTCAAGCGAGACCCTGTTGTTTCGATCCGCAGCGCAACCGGGCTTGCACCGAAGCTTGCCTCGAAAGACTCACGACGCTCGTCACTGCAGAGCACCGCTTCGACACGCGACGGCGCCGTATCGCCTGGCGCTGGGTCGCGCAAGGTCGAGAAGATCGTTGCCCCCCAAACCGGCAAGCTTGCCCCGAAGCCGCAACAGATCAAGCAGGACAATCGCTCTGCTCGCCTTTACGAGCTGCCCGAGCATCGCAAGACCGTGCGCAACGAACTGGTGCAGGCGATCGAGAAACGACGGAACCAGGCGCTCGCGAAACGCGACACGCACCTACGCGATCGAGCCCCGATGCAAGGCCTCGCCAAATCGCGCCAGGCCTTGCTAAGCCGCGGAGCGGCCCACCCGCCCCACCTGGCGGATCCGCTGAACCTGCAAATACCGGGCGTCCTGGGCTCAAGCGCCGCCACCACGCCGCGTTCGTCGCAGGCCGTCACGGGGCAGCGCATGCAGGCCTACAGCGCGCCGCAAGCCTACGAGAGTTCCAACGCTTCGTGGTCGAACCACGACCCGGCGCTCGATGCGCGGTGGCGGATGTCGGCGGTCGAGGCCTTGTCGGTTTTCTATCGCGTCTCGGGGCTGCGTTCGATCGAGCGCGGCCTTCGTGACCTCGAACCCGAAACCATGCAGTCGCTGAACTTGACCGATGCAATGGCCCAAGTCCCCGCTGACGATCGGCAAAGCGTGCTTCTCGAAATCGACCCGAGCCAAGGCCGATGGCGCGAGGAAATCGTCTGCTGGCGGGAGCTGTTCGCCGACCTGACGATCAAGCCTGTCGTGCGCTTCAAGCAGCCGATCGCCATGGAGCACGTCCCGCAGATCGAATCGATCGTCACCGCGCTTGTTCGCATCGCCGATCGCGACGGCAACCCAGCGGCCTATGCGGTCGTGCGCCGCGCCCATGGCGACACGCACTGGGAGCTGCTGGGCGTCGATGTGCCGTTGCCTGACGACGCCAGGCCGGCGGTCATCGCACGGTGCGACGACGAAAACCTGCTCAGCCGAGTCGAACTCGTCGTGTACCGCTCGCGGTTCGATTGACGCATTTGCAGGGGCCGGCACCGCTGCTCAGCACAGAGGGTCCACGCGAACCGACGCGCGAATCGACGCGCGAATTGCGGCCCAACCGCTGAGCAGCAAACAACGATTCGGGAACCTAACCGACATCAGGAATCCAACGCTACAGATTCGGAATGTTTCCGAATCTGCTGCGGGCGTTCGCCACCCAACGTCTGCAGCCTTGAGGCAGCCAATCACGTGTCTGCCCGTCGGGTGGACATCATGGAAAGCATCATGGCTAACCCATTTCATGCACGCGCCCAGCGTACTTCGCTGACCACCGCAATCGCGACGCTGATGCTCGGCCTCGCCGGCGCGGACGCACACGCTAGTGGCAACGGGCAAGCGCAGCTTCGCGCCCCACACAGCGCGGCTGACACCGCCGCGCGCAGCGCGAACAAGTGCGACGGTGATGGACGTCAACGCAAGCCTGCAGCCCAGAGCCGGCAAGCGACGCGCGCCAACGCTCAACGCTACGCTGCCACCAGAAACGCGGGAGATGGCAAGACGGTATGGGAACGGCTGTACAGCTTTGCTCAGCGGCCGAAACCTGAAAAGCAGACAAAGATGCGCGAAATCGCGCCGCACCACGTCGGACGTCCGCTTCCTTGGGAGACACGCCCGCCCAAGCGGGTCGCAGCAGCGAACAAGCGTGACATCGCGCCCGCCGTCAAGGGCGTCGCCCAGTATGATCCCCAGCAGGAAGCGAAGCGGCTCGAACTGCGAAATGCGCAGCTGTTGCGCCCGGTTCTCCAGTCGAAGCACGCCGTCCGCGACACCCCACTATCCCTGCATCGGGCGGCGGAGCGAACGAACGCCCATCACCGCCCCGCCGCTTCGCTGCAGCGGCACGATGAAAAGTCAGAGCTCGCGCAGTCGAAGGTCATGGACGATGACATCATCCATATTTCGATCACCGCGAGCGAGCTCGGCCTGGACGCTGCGTACCGGCTTTCGGCGGCCGACGCCGTCGCCCTGCTGCTGCATGTGTCCGGGCTCCAGCCCTCGGACTCGCTGACGCACGACAGGGCGTGGCGCTCATTGCGCACGACGACCGTGGCCGATGAATGTCGCGCGCAGGTTGAGAATCAAACCGACGACAGCACGCGCAAATTGTTCATTCCTGGGGAGACGGGGCTGAAATGTTCCGAACTCGGCAATGATCCGGACGTCGTCGCGCTGATCGCTCGCGTCAAATACGGCGAGGGTGACGAACCGGCCTACGCCGTCTTGCGCCGCTCGGCTTACCGCAATGGTTGGGAGGCGGTGACTCTTGATCAAAGCCCGCGCGAAATCAACGGCAAGGTTGTGTCGGAACTCGTCTTCGAGTCGATCGACGACGACGAGATCGTCGCCGTCGAGGCCTACGTGCGCGATGCGAAAAACCGTGCGCTGCTGAGCTTGGAGAATGGCCGTGCCGATGCAATTCGCATCGCCGCAGGCGTCGCAGGAAAAAAGTTCACCAATCAGGACCCGCGGCCCTCGCCCCGCGAACTTGATGAACAAGCCGTCAAGTCGCGCGCGAAAAATCCCCCGGGGATTGTGCCGTATCAGAAGCCGGCCCCGCAGCACCAAAGCGCCAGACAAATTGACTCGCGTACTCGTGCGACAACCATCCACGCAAGCGGCAAGACGCGCCCCAATGCAGTCAATCAAGACCTACAGGCTAAGCTCAACCAGCCGATCGGCGAGCAGACTTCGTCCGACGCGGGGCATGATTACACACCCCGTCACCGTGTATCTGAACTGAAGAACAATGCCTCGCTCTATGCTATTGAGGAAAACTCGGACGAAGACTCGCTATATTCCATTGACGAGTACTCGGGCGGAAACTCGATCGACGCGGAGCACGGCACGCTGTCATCGACGCTCCAAATTGCGGAATGGATTGCGTATCTGTACAACAGTAACGCGCCGATCACCGCTGAGCCTAGCAATTCGCTGCAGGAAAAACACGCTGACTCGAAACTTGGCGCTGCGCTTATCGATTACATGAATATCGGTCGCCTAGTGATCGATCCGGCAACCAGCAGGAACTGGCACGCACAACTTACCGAGCGGTTGGCGCAACTGTCAAACGATAAGAACGGTCAGCCTGCTGCCATTATTGCAATTTTCCACGAGCCGGTATCATGGCGTGAGCTCGCGGTTGGGCAACTCATAACTACTGCTGTCGGGCGCGATGAGCAAGGTTGCCTCACCGCCGCGAGCTGGCTGGCGCCTGGGAAAAATGAGTTCGGTTGGTTCGCAGCGCGCTTCAAGGGTAATCCGCAGCATTTTGACCATGCGACCGTATCGAAGCACCACTATTGGGAGCCGTTTGATTCAATTGAGCAGCTCAAGATCGAGGCAGCAGTGTTCCTGCTGAATCCCTTATAGCGTCGCGGTAGAGTCTATGCAGCCCCCGGACAGGGGCTACAGCACCCCCGGATAGGCGCCGCCGTCGAGCACCAGGTTCTGGCCGCTGACGAAACCGGCCGACGCGCTGCACAGAAAGGCGCAGGCGGCGCCGAACTCGGCCGGGTCGCCGAAGCGACCGGCCGGATTGTCCGCGGCGCGCCGGGCCAGCAACTCGGCCACGCCGATTCCCGACGCCGCCGCCTGAGCCTGCGCGACCGCGCTCAGGCGGTCGGTGGCGAAGGGACCGGGCAGCAGGTTGTTGATCGTCACGTTGTGGCGCACAGTCTTGCGCGCCAGTCCGGCGACGAAACCGGTCAGGCCGCTGCGCGCGCCGTTGGACAGGCCGAGCACGTCGATCGGCGCCTTCACCGCGGCCGACGTGATGTTGACGATGCGGCCGAAGCCGCGCTCGATCATGCCGTCGACGCTGGCCTTGATCAGCTCGATCGGCGTGAGCATGTTGGCGTCTAGCGCGCGCAGCCAGTCGTCTCGATTCCAGTCGCGGAAGTCGCCGGGAGGCGGTCCGCCGGCGTTGGTCACGAGGATGTCGATCGGGCCCGCTGCGCGCAGCGCGTCGGCGCGGCCCTGCGGCGTCGTGATGTCGCCGACGACTTCGCCGACCTCGACTGCGCAGCGCTCGCGAATCTGCCGCGCGGTTGCCGCCAGCGCATCGGCGCCGCGCGCGGTCAAGGTGACGTGTACCCCTTCAGCGGCCAGCGCGAGCGCGCACGCGCGCCCCAGCCCCTTGCTCGACGCGCAGACCAATGCGCGGCGTCCGGCGATGCCCAGATCCATGCCCAGCTCCTCGTGTTGTGGCGCGACGTCGCTGTGCGCCGCTCGACTGCCGCGGCGCGTCAGCCAGCGGCCAGCTGCTCGAGTTCGCGCTCGCCCAGGTAGCACCACTGCCCTTCGGCCAGGGCCAGCGCATCGAGCTCCAGGCCGCCGATCGCCACCCGCCGCAACGCCACGCAGTGGTTGCCGGCCGCGGCCAGCATGCGCTTGACCTGATGGTACTTGCCCTGCTCGAGTTCGATCGCGATGCGGCACGCATCGAGCTGTTCACAGCGCACCGCGGCCAGCGGTGCAGGCTCGTCGTGCAGCTGCACGCCGCCCAGCAGCGCCGCGACCAGCGCGGGCGTGACCGGCTCGGCGGTGTCGGCGACGTAAAGCTTGCCGACTCTGCGCTTGGGCGACGACTGCGCGTGGATGAACGCGCCGTCGTCGGACAGCAGCAGCAGCCCGGTGGTGTCGTGGTCCAGCCGGCCGACCGGCTGCACGTCGCGCTGCCGCAGCGGCTCGGGCAGCAGGCTGAGCACGGCCGGGTGATGGCTGGGGCGGCGCGAACACTCGTAGCCCGGCGGCTTGTTCAGCGCCAGGTAGACGCGCTCGCGATAAAGCCAGGGCTCGTCGAACACGGTGAACGCCAGGCCCGCGGTCTCGACCAGGCGAGCCGGGTCGTCGACCAGCTCGCCGGCCACGCGCACGTGAGCTTCGGCCACCAGCTGCTGGCAGTGCCGGCGGGTGCCGAAGCCTTGGGACTGCAGCATGCGATCCATGCGAAGGCGGCTCATCGCCGCAAGTCTAACGGCGGCTCGCTCCGCCGACGCGCGTCGACGGCGCAGCACGCTGCAGCGCTCAGGCGCCGCGCAGCCTTGAGGCGACTTCGGCCACGCGCCGGCCGTAGCTGTGCGCGGTCGTCAGATCGCCCTGCGGAATCTCGTCGACGCTTGCGTCCGATGGCGATTGCACCAGCAGCCCGACCGATCCACCAAGGTTGTTCGCATCGTCGCGAGTGGCGGCTTTCGCATTGCTCGGCGGCAAGCCGAGACTGACCCAGATTCCGCCGTGCTGCGAAGCCAGCGTCTGCATCGCGATCAGCGACACCTGCTTGTCGCCGTTGAGGCTGGCGCTGTTGGTGAAGCCGCCGAACACCTTGTCCTGCCAGGCTCGCGTGAACCAGGCCTTGCTCGTCGCGTCGGCGAACTTCTTGAACTGCCAGCTCGGGCTGCCCATGTACGTGGGCGCGCCGAAAATGATCGCGTCGGCCGCGGCCAGGCGCTCGAACGCGTCGGTCGGCACGTTGCCGTCGGCGTCGATTTCGACGAGTTCGGCGTTCGCTCCGCGCGCGACGTGTTCGGCGACGCGGCGCGTATGGCCGTAGCCGGAGTGGTACACCACCATGACCTTGTTCATCGATGTTCTCTCGTTGGGTAGGGTGCCGCCGCATCCCGTTGACGCGGCGCATCGGCAATGTAGTTCGTCGTAGAACTACTTGCCCGGGCGAGGTCTTTCCCCGCTTGCGCGTTTCGTGCTAAACACGACGCATCGCGCGCCGAGTTCCGGCGCGCCGCCGCCAGCCGTCATTTCAGCGCAGCCCCATGAACAAGCTCCCCACCTACGACGACGTCGCCGCCGCCGCGGGGGCGGGCGTTCCCTGCATCTTCGCTGCCTGGGGTTACGGCACCGCATCCATGGCCGCCGGCAGTGCCGCGGTCGCCGCCGGGCTGGCCGAGGCGGCCGAGATCGCGAACCGCCTGTTGCCGGCATAACGCACGGCGCGCGGACGAACACCGCAGCCCAATCATCTCTCCGCGATGTTGCGGTGCGCGGGTTCCCGCCTTGGCCATATCGACGGCAGTATCGGTGGTTTATCGAAGCGGGAGCAAGACTTGCCTGAGTCAAAGGAGATCGTGAGCGGGGGCACCGACTCCTCGGTGTTCGGGATCGCGGGCGGCGAGATGGCCGCGCTGATCGCAGCGGCCGATTGGGATGGTACGGTCCTTGGCCCCCGTTCCACGTGGTCCCAAAGCCTGACGACCATCGTACGCATCCTGGTGACCTCCCGCTACGCCATGTGGCTGGGGTGGGGACCGGATCTGAGCTTTTTCTATAATGACGCTTATGCGCCGACCCTTGGTGTGAAGCACCCCACCGCGCTTGGCCAGCCCACCCGGCAGGTGTGGGCCGAGGTTTGGAAGGACGTCGGGCCGCGCGCGGAGTCGGTTATGCGCACGGGTGCCCCGACCTGGGACGAAGGCCTGCTGTTGGTGCTGGAGCGCAGCGGCTATCCCGAGGAAACCTATCACACGTTCTCCTACAGCCCGCTGCCGGACGACGACGGCACGATCGCCGGCATGCTGTGCGTGGTGACCGAGGAAACCCAGCGGGTCATCGGTGAACGCCGCCTGGATACGCTGCGCGACCTGGGTGCGGCCCTGGGTACTGCCCGATCCGAACCGGAGGTGATGCAAGCCGCCGAACATTCGCTGGCGCGCAATGACCGGGATATGCCGTTCGCACTGATCTACCTCTACGACGACGCCACCGGTCACCTTTACCGTTCGGCTGATATCGGCGGTATCGGGGACGCGATCGCCCCGGGCGTGTTGCCCGACGCCAGCGGGCTGCCGTTTCCAGCGGCGGCACTGCTAAGCGGGCAGCAAACCCGCTGCGTTCACGACGTGGGCGGCCTTCCGGGACTGCCGAACGGCGCATGGGACCGCCCGCCGCGCTATCTCATGGCCGTGCCTATCGCCCAGCAGGGCCAGGCACATCCAGCCGGGCTGTTTATCGCCGGTTTGAATCCTTACCGCCCGCTGGCTGAGGCCTATGCGGGATTCATCGAACTCGTGGCGGCGCAGAGCGCCTCCGGCCTGGGTGCGGCGCGCGCTTATGAGGCCGAACGCAGGCGGGCGGAGGCACTGGCGGAGATCGATCGCGCGAAGACCGCGTTCTTTTCGAACGTCAGCCATGAATTCCGCACGCCGCTGACGCTGATACTGGGGCCGCTGGAGGAGGAGATTGCCGTCCTGGTTCGACGCGACCCGGTGGCGGCGGAGCGGTTGTCGATGGTGCATCGCAATGGGCTTCGCCTGCTGCGTCTGGTGAATACGCTGCTGGACTTTTCCCGCATGGAGGCGGGCCGGGTTCAGGCCCGGTTCCAGCCGACCGATCTGGGTGCCTATACCGAGGAACTGACCAGCACGTTCCGCTCCGTCTGCGACCGGGCCGGCCTTCGGC
>MLJW01000631.1_pt1 | contig 12866 bp, 11 predicted proteins | sample 888231 | NCBI WGS metagenome assembly MLJW01 (sample SAMN05788063, study PRJNA343431) | mine drainage metagenome | isolation source: sample collected from the inflow into an acid mine drainage treatment plant... | place: Germany: Lusatia, lignite mining district
GAACAGGAGCTCCTGCAACGTGCCCGTCGTCCCGACGTGCACGCGCTCGCCGCGCGGGAGCTGAGGGTGGTGCGCCTCGGAGCCCCAGTGCCACCCCGCGCCCGGCGCCTCGGCCGCGCGAGCGAGCGCGGCACCCACCATCACGGCGTCGGCGCCGCACGCGACTGCTTTCACCAGGTCCCCGGACCGCCCCACGCCGCCGTCCGCGATCACGTGCACGTAGCGGCCGCCGGACTCGTCGAGGTAGTCGCGGCGCGCGGCCGCCACGTCGGCGACCGCGGTGGCCATCGGGGCGTGGATCCCGAGCGAGACCCGCGTGGTGTACGCCGCGCCACCGCCGAACCCGACCAGGACCCCGGCAGCGCCGGTCCGCATGAGGTGCAGGGCCGCGGTGTACGTCGAGGCGCCACCGACGATCACGGGCACGTCCAGCTCGTAGATGAACCGCTTGAGGTTGAGCGGCTCCGCACGGCCCGAGACGTGCTCGGCCGAGACCGTGGTCCCGCGGATGACGAAGAGGTCGACACCGGCGTCGACGACCGTCTGCGAGAACTCCTGCGTCCGCTGCGGGGACAGCGCGCCGGCCACCGTGACGCCGGCGGCGCGGATCTCCTTGAGGCGCTGGGTGATCAGCTCGGCACGGATCGGCGCACCGTAGAGCTCCTGCATCCGCGCCGTCGCACGGGGCGCGTCCAGCGCCGCGATCTCGGCGAGCAGGGGCGTGGGGTCGTCGTAGCGGGTCCAGAGGCCCTCGAGGTCGAGCACACCGAGGCCGCCGAGACGACCGAGCGCCACCGCGGTGTCGGGGCTCATCACCGAGTCCATCGGTGCGGCGACGATCGGGAGGTCGAAGTGGTACGCGTCGATCTGCCAGCTGACGGACACCTCCTCGGGATCACGCGTCCGGCGGGAGGGCACCACCGCGATGTCGTCGAAGGAGTACGCGCGGCGTCCGCGCTTGCCGCGACCGATCTCGATCTCGTTGCTCACCGGTCCAGGCTACCGGGGCCTGTGGGTCGCCGGTGGCACGCTGGACCCAGGACGACCACCAGGAGGAACGATGAGCTGGACCGACGGACCGTTGCTCGGCTTCGACACCGAGACGACGGGGGTCGACGTCACCCGGGACCGGATCGTGACGGCGGCTGTCGTGCTGCGCGACGGGGAAGGGACCTCCGTGCGGACCTGGCTGCTCGACCCCGGCGTCGAGATCCCTGCGGCGGCGACCGCGATCCACGGGATCACGACCGCTCATGCACGCGCTCACGGGGCTCCGCCCGCGATCGCCCTCGAGGAGATCGCACACGCGCTCACGGCGGCTCTCGCGATCGGGACGCCCGTCGTCGCGTTCAACGCGTCGTTCGATCTGTCGCTTCTCGAGGCCGAGCTCCGGCGCCATGGGCTCCGGTCTCTCGCCGACCGTCTCGGTGCGGCCGTCTCCCCGGTGATCGACCCGCTCGTGCTCGACAGGTCGGAGGCGCGCTACCGTCGTGGCAAGCGCACCCTCGCGGACCTCTGCGGCGTGTACCGGGTCGCCGACTCCGGGAGCCTGCACACGGCCGACGTCGACGTCGTCGCGACCCTCGACGTGCTCGCCGCGATCGCCGACGCGTACCCGCACCTGCGCGGGCTCACCCCGACGGCCCTGCACGCATACCAGGTCGCCGCGCACCGCGCCTGGGCGGAGGAGTTCAACGCCTGGCGCGCCACGCGCGGCATGACCGGCCCCGGCGCCGAGCTCACCTGGCCCGGTCGGGACGCCGCTCCGTCGCCCGGGGTGTCCTCCGACGCCGCAGCACGTCCGGCGTGAGTCTGACATCACGATACGGGTACTGACCAGGAGAACCACGCGATCGTTGACGCAGGGAGACCCGGCGCGCATTGCGGTATCTCATATATGAGTTACCGTCGAGCCATGACCATCGTGATGGAACCGGCCGGATACCTCGCCCAGGTCGGCGCGCTCGTCCGAGGCGCGCGGCAGAACCGCGGCCTCACCCAGGCTCAGCTCGCCGAGGTCCTCGGCACCAGCCAGAGTGCGATCAACCGGATCGAGCAGGGCGCCCAGAACGTCAGCCTCGACATGCTCAGCCGCATCAGCGCGGCGCTCGACAGCGAGATCATCTCGATCGGACAGGCGAAGCACTCCCACCTCCGGGTCACCGGCGGTCGGCAGCTCTCCGGCCGGATCGAGGTCAAGTCCAGCAAGAACGGGGCGGTCGCGCTGCTCTGCGCCTCGCTCCTCAACCGGGGGCGCACGACGCTGCGCGGCGTCGCACGGATCGTCGAGGTCGACCGCATCGTCGACGTGCTCCGGAGCATCGGCGTGGCTGCGGTGTGGTCCTCCGACGGTCGAGACCTCGAGATCCACGTGCCGGCAGACCTCGACCTCGAGTCGATCGACGTCGACGCGGCGAAGCGCACGCGCTCCGTGATCATGTTCCTCGGCCCGCTGCTCGGGATGCGCTCCGAGTTCCACCTGCCGTACGCCGGAGGCTGCGACCTCGGGACCCGGACGGTCGAGCCGCACATGATCGCCCTGCGGCCGTTCGGCCTCTCGGTGCAGGCGACCGCGGGCAGCTACCACGCGACCGTCGCGCCGCGCGTGGAGGGCGAGGTCACCGTCGTGCTGACCGAGCGGGGCGACACCGTCACGGAGAACGCGATCATGGCGGCGGCGCGTCACCCCGGCATCAGCGTGATCCACAACGCGAGCCCGAACTACATGGTGCAGGACCTCTGCTTCTACCTCGAGCTGTTGGGTGTGCGGATCGACGGGATCGGCACCACGACGCTCCGGATCCACGGTGTGAGCGCGATCGACGTGGACGTCGACTACGCACCCTCGGAGGACCCGGTCGAGGCCATGAGCCTGCTCACCGCCGGCATCGTCACGGGCTCGGAGATCACCGTCGCCCGGGTGCCGATCGAGTTCATGCGGATCGAGCTCGCGACGCTGGCCGAGATGGGGCTGCGGTACACCCAGTCCGACGAGTACCCCGCCCGGAACGGACGCACCGCCCTGGTCGACGTGACCGTCCACCCGAGCGCGCTCCGCGCGCCGCTCGACAAGATCCACCCGATGCCGTTCCCGGGGCTGAACATCGACAACCTGCCCTTCTTCGCGGTCATCGCCGCATGCGCGGAGGGCCACACGCTCGTGCACGACTGGGTCTACGAGGGGCGCGCGATCCACCTGACGGACCTCACCCGCCTGGGCGCCGACGTCCGACTCCTCGACCCGCACCGCCTCGACGTCATCGGCCCGACCCGCTGGTCCGGCGCCGAGGTGAGCTGCCCACCGGCGCTGCGGCCGGCCGTCGTGATCCTGCTCGCGATGCTCGCCGCGCGCGGCACGTCGGTGCTGCGCAACGTCGACATCATCTCGCGCGGCTACGAACAGCTGCAGGAGCGCCTCATCGAGCTCGGCGCTCAGATCGAGACGTTCCGCGACTGACGGCCCGGCGGCCGGGACGCCGCTCGATCCGTCTCGGCCAGTCGCCGCCTCGGGTGCCGACCGTCACCGCGTCGTGTAGTTCGGCGCCTCGATCGTCATCTGGATGTCGTGCGGGTGGGACTCCTTGAGCCCGGCCGCCGTGATCCGGACGAACTGACCACGGTCCTGCAGCTCCGGGATCGTGCGAGCCCCGACGTAGAACATCGACTGGTGCAGGCCACCGATCAGCTGGTGCGCGACCGCGCGGAGCGGGCCACGATAGGGCACCTGCCCCTCGATCCCCTCCGGGACGATCTTCTCGTCCGAGGCGACGTCGGCCTGGAAGTACCGGTCCTTGGAGTAGGAGACCCGGCCACGCGACGCCATGGCCCCGAGCGAGCCCATCCCGCGGTAGTGCTTGAACTGCTTCCCGTTGACAAGCACCAGGTCACCGGGGCTCTCCTCGCAGCCGGCGAGCAACGAGCCGAGCATGACGCTGTCCGCCCCGGCGACGAGCGCCTTCGCGATGTCGCCGGAGTACTGCAGGCCACCGTCCCCGATCACCGGGACACCGGCCGGCGCGGTCGCCTTCGACGCCTCGTAGATCGCAGTGATCTGCGGGACGCCGACCCCCGCGACCACGCGCGTCGTACAGATCGACCCCGGTCCGACACCCACCTTCACGCCGTCGACGCCCGCGTCGACCAGGGCCTGGGCACCGGCGCGCGTCGCGACGTTCCCGCCGATCACCTCGACACCGCGCGCCGCGGGATCGGACTTCAGACGACGGATCATCGCGAGCATCGCCTGTGCGTGCCCGTGCGCCGTGTCCACCACCACGACGTCCACGCCCGCCTCGACGAGCGCCATCGCGCGCTCCCAGGCGTCGCCGTAGAAGCCCACGGCCGCAGCGACCCGCAGCCGTCCTTCGTCGTCCTTCGTCGCGTCCGGGTACTGCTCCGTCTTGACGAAGTCCTTCACGGTGATCAGACCGGACAGTCGACCGGCGGCATCGACCAGCGGGAGCTTCTCGATCTTGTGCTTGGCGAGGAGCGCGGCAGCGTCGTCGCGTGCGATCCCGACCGGGGCGGTGACCAGCGGCATCGGCGTCATGACCTCGCGCACCCGACGCGTCGCGAACTCCGCCGCAGGGACGAACCGCAGGTCACGGTTGGTGATGATCCCGAGCAGCGTCCGGTCGCCGTCGACCACGGGAAGCCCGGACACCCGGTACTTGCCGCACAGCGCGTCGAGCTCGGCGAGGGTGGCGTCCGGGCCGACGGTCACGGGGTCGGTGATCATCCCGGACTCGGACCTCTTCACGAGGTCGACCTGGTGGGCCTGGTCGTCGATCGAGAGGTTGCGGTGAAGCACGCCGATGCCGCCCTGGCGCGCCATCGCGATCGCCATGCGCGCCTCGGTCACGGTGTCCATCGCGGCGGAGAGGAGCGGGACGGACATCGAGATGTTCCTGGTCAGCCGCGTCTGGGTGCTCACCTCGGACGGGATCACATCACTCTCGCCCGGGAGCAGAAGGACGTCGTCGTACGTCAGTCCGGTGAGGGCGAACGGGTCGCGGGGAGTGTCGGGTCCAACGATTCCGGGCTCAACCATCTGCCGATGATACGTCGACGTGCTGAACGCCCGGCGCGGCGGAGGACGCCGCACGGGCTCCCGGGGTCAGCGGATCAGACCACGACGGATCCCGATCGCGACGGCCTGGGCGCGGTCCGCCGCGCCGAGCTTGCGGAACAACCGGCGGGCGTGGGTCTTGACGGTGTCCTCGCTCAGGAACAGCTCGGCGCCGATCTGCGAGTTCGACCGGCCGTTGCTCATGCCCGTGAGCACCTCGAGCTCACGCTTCGTCAGGACCACCTCGGCGCCGCCCGACACCGGTGAGCGCGAGCCGATCGAGGCGACCGGGACGCTCGCCGTGGCAGGTGCGCGCGTCGCGGACGACGCGGCGGCCATCACCCCGTCCACCCGTGGGTGCAGGACAGGCCCCGTCGTGAGGTGCGCGAACACGGCGGCGAGCTCCGGGACGCCGACATCCGGCGCCAGGTAGCCGCGGGCGCCCAGGTGGATCGCGCGGTCGAGCGCGACCTCGTCCCCCGGCACCGCGAGCATGACGACGGTCGTGCCGTCGGAGACCGTCCGAAGCCGCCGGATCGCCTCGACCGGACCGGTGCCGGGCAGGTGGGCGTCGAGCAGGACGATCGTCGGTGCCGCGCGGCGTGCAAGCACGAGCAGCTCCTCTGCGGACGCCGCGGACCTGACGGGTGCCAGACCGGGGACACCGTGCGCCGCGGCCACCAGTCGATCGCGTACCACCGATGACCCGTGGCACACCACGACTCCGCTCACCGGGGTCCCCTCTCGCGTCGCGTCGCAGCCCCGGCTCCTACCGGTCCCGCATGATCCTTCTCGGGTATCGACCCGTCGGGGCCCGGAGGTGAGCCCGACCGCGGGGTGAAAAGGATCACCTCGCGCGCGGGATGGGTCACCGGCAGACGGCGAGGACCTCGTGGAGGAGCCCCGTGAGGCTCCGGTTCCGGTGCACGGTGGGTCCCCACGGCAGCTCGACGGCGGAGGGCTCGTCGGCGATCGCGAGGAACAGGGGCAGCTCCGGGTGCGCCTCGTGCAGTGCGTGCACCACGGCCAGGTCGGGTGAGCGGCCGTCGGCGAGCATCACGACGGCCGCGGGGTTCGCCATCGTGGCGATCTCGACGACGCGGTGCGGCTCGAGCAGGCCGGTGACCACGCGCGCGTCCACGGCGCGGTCGGACAGCGCGGCCGCGAGCGCATGCAGTGCCACGGGTCGCACCTCGCCGGGCCCCGCGAGCAGGAGCACCACAGCGATCCTCGCGGGAGACGTCCGGTCGCCCGCTGTGCGGCGGCGCAGTGCGGCGAGCACCGATCCGTAGAGGAGGGCGTCAGGGTCCTCACCGGGGTGCCCCAGGACGGTACGTGGGACCAACGCGGCCCGGGCCGGCTCGACGAGCTCGCTCCACCAGGTCAGGACGTCCTCGCCGTCAGGGAGCTCGAGAAGGCGACGGCACGCCGTCTCGTCGCCTGCGAGCACGGCGTCGACGACCGCAGTCGACGTGGAGCGACCGCGCCACGGCACCGAGACGAGGTACGGCCCCCGAGCACCGGCGGACTGACCCGCTTCTCCGTCGAGCTCGGCCGCGAGCGCGACGCGAGCGGCCTCGGCCGGCGCGACGCCGTCGAGCGTGAGACTGCGCATCACCATGAGCCGCGCGACGTCGTCTCCGCTGTACCGACGGTGCGAACCGGCCAGGTGGGCCGACGGCCCGAGCCGGTAACGACGGTCCCAGGTCCGGAGCGTCGCGGGGGCGACACCGAGGCGACGCGCAACCGCGGCGACCGTGAGAGCCGGCACCGTCGACTCGCTCGACGCCGGTCGCCCGGCAGAGCCACGAGGGTGCACGGAGCTGGGCATGCCTCGATTGTGCCCACGGTCCGCACCGAACGCACGTTGGCTCACCGGGTGAACCGGGGCGATTCACCATCAACGTTGACGACACGCCGCGAATGCGAACCAGAAGTGACCAAAGTCTTGAACAACTTATGGCGCGGTTATAGCGTGGCGATGCGCGAGGTCGACGGCGCGACATCGTCGTCGGTCGGGTTCGTGCACGCAACGCGGTCACGAGGTAGCCGGTTCGAACGGGCAACGGCAGACGACCTGGAGGAGTTCAGATGGCTGAGATCTCACGACTGCCCGGTCCAGTGATGGACCTGTGGGAATGGCAGTTCGACGGAGCGTGCCGCGAGGCGGACCCGACGCTGTTCTTCCACCCCGAGGGGGAACGCGGTTCCGCCCGCCGCCGACGCGCCGAGGCCGCGAAGGCCGTGTGCGCGACGTGCCGGGTGCTCGAGCAGTGTCGACGCCAGTCCCTGACCGTCCGCGAGCCGTACGGCGTCTGGGGCGGACTCTCCGAGGACGAGCGCGTCGCGATGCTGACCCACCAGGTGCGCAAGGCAGGCTGACGACGGCTCGACGCCCGCCACCTGGGAGCGACACGACGAGGCCCCGCCCGGCAGCTGCCGGGCGGGGCCTCGTCGTGCGGGTCGGACGACCTGCGTCCGACCGACGGGACTACTTGACGACGATCGCGAGGATGTCGCGCGCCGAGAGGATCAGGTACTCCTCGCCGGAGTACTTCACCTCGGTCCCGCCGTACTTGCTGTAGATGACCTTGTCGCCGATGGCCACATCCAGGGGGATGCGGTTCCCGTTGTCGTCAACACGACCGGGGCCGACGGCGAGGACCTCGCCCTCCTGGGGCTTCTCCTTGGCGCTGTCCGGGATGACAAGACCGGAGGCCGTCGTCTGCTCTGCCTCGAGAGTCTTGACGACGATCCGGTCCTCGAGCGGCTTGATGGAGACCGACACAGCGGACCTCCCCTTCGCATGTGAGTTCTTCAGTGATGTCCGATGCCACACCGCAGGGTCGCCCGTCGTCGCGGGTGCCGGACAGACCGACCAGCGCAGCTGGCACTCTCCTGCGGAGTGTGCCAGCAGCAAATCTAGGCGCGACCTAGCACTCGGTCAAGGCGAGTGCCAATGCACGGGGTCGTCACGACTCTCCCCACGGATCCGCGCACCGTTCCGCGTGCGAGGATCGCCGGCATGGACGCCGCCGGACTGACCCTTCTCCTCAGCCCCCAAGGCTGGGCGCTTCTCGGTGCGCTCCCGCCGTACGACGAGTCACGCACGCTCGCGATCTCCGAGCGCCTGCGGAACGACGGGCTCGACCCGGTGCTCGTCGCCGCCGCACTGACCCAGTCCCGTCTTCGCGCGAAGGCGCACGACAAGCTCGGCACCTTCGCCGACGGGATGCTCTTCACCCCGACCGGCCTCGAGCAGGCGACCCGTCTCGAGGTGGCTGCCCGCCACGCACAGCGCTACGTCGCGGCCGGGGTCACCCACGTCGCCGACCTCACCTGCGGGATCGGCGCCGACGCGATGGCGTTCGCCGGCATGGGTCTGCGGGTGCTGGCGATCGACGCCGACGAGGTCACTGCCGCGATCGCAACCGTGAACCTCCGGCACTTCCCCGAGTCCGCGGTGCGGCACGCCGACTCGCTCACCGTCGATCTCGCCGGGGTCGACGGCGCGTACGCGGACCCGGCGCGCCGGACGACGGCCGGCAGCAGGGTGCACGACCCCGCGGCCTACTCACCTCCGCTGGACGCCGTTCTTGCCGTGCGGTCGCGCGTGCCGGCGCTCGGCGTCAAGGTCGGGCCCGGGATCCCGCACAGCGCGCTGCCGTCGGACGCCGAGACGCAGTGGGTCTCGGTCGACGGGGACGTCGTCGAGGCGGGACTGTGGTTCGGGCCGCTCGCGCCGCACGGTCCCGGGCGCAGCGTCCTCGTCCTCCGGGGCAGCGCGGCCCACGTGCTCCGCGCCGAGCCCGGTGGCGATCGCCCACCGGTCGGCGCGGTCGGCGAGTACCTGTTCGAGCCGGACGGTGCGGTGATCCGCGCGGGGCTCGTCGGCGAGGTCGCGGACCTGGTCAGCGGCAGGCTGATCGACTCGACCATCGCCTACGTGACGGCGGACATGCCGCACGAGACACCATTCGCGACGGCATACCGGGTCCTCGACACGCTGCCGTTCGGTCTCAAGCGCCTCCGGTCGTACCTTCGCGAACGCGACGTCGGCCGGCTGACGATCAAGAAGCGCGGGACAGCCGTCGTCCCCGAGCAGCTGCGCGCGCAGCTCGACCTGCACGGTCGCGCCGAGGCGACGATCATCCTGACCCGCGTCGCCGGCCGGCAGGTCGTCCTGCTCGTCGACCCCATCTGACGTCCGCCTGCCCGCCGGTTGGCCGACTCTCCCGGCAGCCACCTGGCCGGCCCTGGCCACGGAACCGCACGTCATCCGCCCGGTCACGGCAGGATGGTGCCCATGGACATCCCGTTCGCCCGGTCCGCCCGCTCGAGCGTGGGCATCGAGTGGGAGCTCGCGCTCGTCGACAAGGACTCGGGAGACCTCCGTCAGGTCGCCCAGACCGTCCTCGACGCGGTGCGGCCGCCCACGGGGGGTGAGCACCCGCACATCCGCCAGGAGCTGCTGCTCAACACCGTCGAGGTGGTCTCCGGGGTGTGTCGGACCGTCGGCGAGGCGGGCGCCGACCTCGAGCGGGCGATCGCGGAGGTGCGCACGGTGACGGACCCGCTGCGCGTCGAGCTGATGTGCGCGGGGACCCACCCGTTCGCGCAGTGGGCGCACCAGAAGGTGACCGACAAGGAGCGCTACGCGACCCTGATCGACCGCACGCAGTGGTGGGGTCGCCAGATGCTCATCTACGGCGTGCACGTGCACGTGGGCATCGAGGACCGCGACAAGGTCCTGCCGATCTCGCGAGCGATGGTCACGACGTTCGCCCACCTGCAGTCGCTCTCGGCCTCGTCCCCGTTCTGGGGCGGCAAGGACACCGGGTACGCGTCGAACCGCGCGCTGATGTTCCAGCAGCTGCCGACGGCCGGGCTGGGCTTCCAGTTCGAGCGCTGGGACCAGCTCGAGGCGTACGTCGCGGACATGCTGCACACCGGGGTGATCGACCAGTTCGACGAGATCCGGTGGGACATCCGCCCGTCTCCCCGGTTCGGCACGCTCGAGATGCGCATCTGCGACGGGGCGTCGAACATCACCGAGGTCAAGGCCCTCGCCGCGCTCACCCACTGCCTCGTCGAGCACTACTCGACCCTGCTCGACGAGGGCAGGCCGTTGCCCACGATCCCGCCGTGGTTCGCGCAGGAGAACAAGTGGCGCTCGGCGCGCTACGGCATGGACGCGATCATCATCCTGGACGCCTCCGGCGAGGAAGGGCTCGTGACGGACGCCGTGACCGAGCTCCTGCGCGAGCTCGAGCCGGTGGCCGAACGGCTCGGGTGCGCGGCAGAGCTCGACTCGGTGCGCCTCATCCTCCGACGCGGTGCGAGCTACCAACGTCAGCGCGCGGCCGCACGGAGAGCCGGTGGCGAGCTCGACGCAGTCGTCGCGTCGCTCGTCGCCGAGATGCGCGCCGGGCGACCCTTGTAGGACGGACCGGCGTCGGGGACTCGTCATGCTCGACGAGCCCCGGTCGATCGGGCGCGACTCAGACGAGGACGGACTCGAGCGGCATCGACGAGTCGACGGGAAGATCGAGGGCCGACGGCGGGAGCCCGCGCCGAACCGCCGCGGCGCCGACAGCGGCGATCATCGCACCATTGTCCGTGCAGAAGCGGATCGGTGGGATGCGCAGCTCGATGCCCGCCTCGGCGCAGCGGACCGCCGCCAGATCGCGCAGCTGCGAGTTCGCGGAGAAGCCACCACCGATCACCAGCGTGTCGACGCCGTTGCGACGGCAGGCCGCGATCGTCTTCGCGGTCAGGACGTCGGCGACGGCTGCGGCGAACGACGCCGCGACATCCGTGAGGGGGATCTCCTCGCCGGCGTCCTGACGCGCCTCGACCCAGCGGGCCACGGCGGTCTTGAGACCCGAGAAGGAGAAGTCGTACGCGTGTGCGGCTTGGTCCTTCGCGGCGGTCAGCCCGCGCGGGAAGCGGATCGCGGTGGGGTCGCCCTCCCGCGCGAGACGGTCGATGTGAGGTCCGCCGGGATACGGCAGCCCGAGCAGACGGCCGACCTTGTCGAAGGCCTCCCCCGCCGCGTCGTCCAGCGTCGAGCCGAGCTCGGTGACGCCGGTGACGATGTCGTCGACAAGCAGGAGGCTCGAATGGCCTCCGGACACCACGAGCGCCATCAGCCGCTCCGGGAAGGGGCCGTGGACGAGCTCGTCGACGGCGGCGTGCCCGATCACGTGGTTGACGCCGTACAACGGGACGTCCAGCGCGACGGCCAGGGCCTTCGCGGCGGCGCTGCCGACCGTCAACGGACCGACCAGTCCTGGGCCGGCCGTGACCGCGATCGCGTCGATGTCGGTCAACCCGACACCGGCGCCCGCGAGCGCGTGCTGGACCGTCGGGATCATCGCCTCGAGGTGCGCCCGCGAGGCGATCTCCGGGATGATGCCGCCGAACCGCGCATGCTCGTCCATCGAGCTGGCGACCGCGTCGAACAGCAGCTCGGTCGCGTCCGGTCCGACCCGGACGACCGCGACGCCGGTCTCGTCGCACGAGGTCTCGATACCGAGGACCAGAGGGCCAGGGGCGTGCACGTCAGCCATGCGGTCAGGGTAGTCGGCGCGACAGGCGTCTGCGCCGACGGGTCGCGACCGGCGTGAGCCACGTCACGATCGACGCCGGAATCCGACCAGGAATTTTATGGTTCAAGCATCCGTGACCATCGAAGCGCAGGACCTGACCACCCTCGACGTCGACGCGAGCATTCTCGCCGTCGACGGCACCGTTGCGGACCTCCTGTTCAGGTCCGCCCGTAGCGTCAACACGTTCACCGACGAGCCGGTCGCCGACGAGCAGGTCCAGGCCGCGTACGACCTGCTCCGGTGGGGTCCGACGGCGATGAACGCGAGCCCGCTGCGGCTGCTGCTCGTCCGCTCCCCGGAGGCCCGCGAGCGGCTCGTCGGGCACATGTCCGAGGGCAACCGCGACCGTGTGCTCGCCGCGCCGCTGACGATCGTCGCCGCCGCCGACACCGACTTCCACGAGCACCTCGGCACCCTGGTGCCCCACCTGCCGGGCGCGCGCGACAGGTTCGCCGGCGATCCGCAGGCACGCGCCGGGATGGCACGCACGTCCGCCCTGATCCAGATCGGCTACCTGATCGTCGCGCTCCGCGCCGTCGGCCTGCACGTCGGACCGATGGGCGGCATGGACGCGGCAGCCATCGATGCGGAGTTCTTCGCCGAGAACGGCTGGACCGCGCTGCTCGTCCTCAACGTCGGGCAGCCGTCCGGACCCGAGGCCGTGCGACCCCGGGCACCGCGGCTGGAGTTCAGCGACGTGGCCACCGCGGTCTGACGTCCGGACCCGGCCCGGGTCCGGACGCTTCCGGCCGGTTGCGGGGCCTCCCTGGCCGGGCGGTCACGCGCCCGTCGCGACCGCCCGGCCAGGATCGGCGGACCACTGCGACCACGAACCGGCGTACAGAGCGGCCTCGACCCCGATGGAAGCCAGGGCAGCCACCTCGTGGGCGGCCGTGACACCCGACCCGCAGTAGACGACCACCCGCGAGTCGGGCACGGCGCCGAGCCGGGCGAACCGGGCACGCAGGGTCTCCGGGTCCAGGAACCGTCCTCTCCCGTCGAGGTTGTCCGCGGTCGGCGCACTCGTGGCGCCCGGGATGTGCCCGGCACGGGGGTCGACCGGTTCCACCTCGCCGCGGAATCGCTCACCCGCACGCGCATCCAGCAGCACGGGCCCGCGCGACACCCGCGCGACGCCGTTCTGCTGCACCTCGACCGCGAGGGCCGCGACGTCGTCCGGGCCGCGG
>MLJW01000632.1_pt1 | contig 12859 bp, 6 predicted proteins | sample 888231 | NCBI WGS metagenome assembly MLJW01 (sample SAMN05788063, study PRJNA343431) | mine drainage metagenome | isolation source: sample collected from the inflow into an acid mine drainage treatment plant... | place: Germany: Lusatia, lignite mining district
GTCGACATGGGCGTGGCCCTTGAGCTCGCGCACCCAGGCCTTGCACTGTGCCTGCATGCGCCCCAGCGCCCAGAACCGCTCGATCATCACCGCCAGCGCCACCGCCAGCAGCACGAACATGAGGTAGAGAATGCCGCCGGAAGTCTGGGCGAGATGGGTGATGGTTTCAAGCGACATGATCAGACTCCAAAAACTCGATTCAGGACAATCTCAAAAACATAGTGGATCTTTATGTCAACGCTTTGACAGACGGAGGGCAGTATGCGGGAGGCACATTTCCGCACATACTGACCCTCGCAAAATGCGGTCGAGGTTCAGAAATCGGCCGTTACGCTGGCATAAATGGTTCTTGGCGCGCCAGGCAGGGCAAGGACTTGGCCTTTCGACGCGCCGCCAAGCCAGCCGCCGCCGGTGACGAATTCGAACGGGTTGTACTGTTTGTTGGTCGCGTTCAGGACATCAATGCTGAAATGCACGGTATGGACCATCGACTGATGCGTCGGCACAACGCCATCGAGCCCAATATTCAGAAGTCCGTAACCCGGGATTTTTTGATTGCTCGTCGCCCCCAGTCCGTTGTCAAACATGTTTTGTGCACCGACGTATTGATACCAAATCTTCGGCTCCCAAAGCACGCCGGATTGATAATATTGATAGGTTGCGCCAATATTGAACGTGCGATTCGGCACATTCGCGACCGGAAGTCCGTTGTAGCTGACGCCGCCCGTGACGTAATTGTTGAAGTCGGCCTTCTCGATATTGAGGTTGGCAAAAACATTCAAGTTGTACAGCACGTCGTCCGACGCGCTGATGTTCACGCCTTTGTAGACGGAATCGCCATTGGCATCGCCAAGATAATTGCCGTTCGAATCAAAGAGCGGGATGTACTGGTTGCTGAAGTGCAGGTGATAATAGGATGCGGAGAGCAGGAAATTGTGCAGATAGGCGCCATTCTTCACGTGGATCTTGAATCCGACGTTATAGTCCTGACTCTTTTCCAGGTTGTAGATGGGCGGAGTTGACTGATACAGGCCGCCGCCGCCGCCAACCTGGGGTTCCTTGTACGCAACGGCGTAATTTCCGAATAATGCCAACCAATCCAAGGGGCGATAGTTGGCGCTGATCGACGGCTCGGTGTCGTGGTGCGACACATTCGCGGCAGGGAGCGTGCCCTGGTTGTTGTTCGGATACAGGGCGTAGGCTTGGGGAAAATCCGCCTGAGCACCAGGATAATAGTTGGTCTGATCGTTGATGAATCGGATTCCCGGCGTGATGTCCAGGTTGGAAAGGGGGCTGATCTTGTCCTGCGCGAAAACCGCCAGATCGGTTTGATCCCAATAGTCGCTCCGGTAATGGGCATTGGGAACGGTCTGACTTCCGAAATAAGGCGGATTCGGATTGTAGAATGCGTTGCGCGAATTGTAATGGCTTTTCAGGAAAAAGCCGCCGACGCTGATGACGTTATAAGGTAATGAGATGTCGCCCCAAAGCTTGTCTCCGTAAGTCGAGGTCGACGGGTTGTTGTGTTCAAACAGGTTGCCGGGGTTGCCCATGCCATAATTGTTGTAATGATCATGCACGCGTTCGCCGAGTCGGTACCAAATCAAGTTGTGAATCGCGAGATTGGAGTCGGCCTGAATATTGAATTTGCCGTAGATCAGGCGCGTTTTATTGGTATCGATTTTGTACCAGGCATTGGCCGGGATCGAGCTGTAAAATCCGGATGTGGGTTGACTATAAAGAGGGGTGTTTGCGGTTCCGTCCAGCGTGACCCCGGCGATGGGCTGAACCGGAATCATCACGGGCCGGTATCCCGTACCGCGGGCCTGATAAAAGCCAAATGACATATCGCCCTGGTCGAGCTGTTTGCGCGTCTTCAGGAAAAACGCGTAATTCTGGCTTCGGTTATCAAAACCATCGACGCTGGTTCTGTAGCTGTTGGCGGAGCCCGTGCCGCCCGCGATGATCGTGGACCAGCCGTCATGGGCTCCGGTGTTCAGGCTGTAGGAGAGATTTCTTGCGCCATAGCTGCCCACGCTCAAGCCAATCGAGCCTCCCGCCTGCGGGGTCGGTTGCAGGGGAACGAACGCAATTTGTCCGCCGATGTTGTTGTACCAGCGGTCCTCGGGATCGCCTGGGCCATAGGTGATCCCGATGCCTTGCAACAGGCTGAGTTGAGGAACTTGCGGCGATTCCCACAGCCCTGTCGATGGGTTGACCATCGGCACCCCGTCGAAGGTGACGGAGAGGGCGCCGTTGTCGATCTGGCCATTCGAGAAACCGCCCCAGCCTTGCTTGAGGCCATTGACGCTGATGGAGTTCTTCGTCGAGCCGGTGGCGCCGTATCCCGTGACGCCGACGCCAGGCGCAAGGGACAGCGCCTGCGCGCTGCCGCCCACTGGGCCGGCAGCCTGCAGTTCGGTTTTGCCCAGGACCTTGGTCGATTGCCCGGATTTGAAGACATGCTCGGGCTGGATTTTTTTCGATTCCGTGCTTTGGGCTTTGGCCGTCCCGCCTTGGCCACCGGCCTGGACGGTGCCCAGATCGGTGGCGGCGCTTTGGGCCTGGGCCGCGGCGAACGGCGCCGACAGCAGGGCGGCGAGTAGGGTCTGCGCGAGCACGGTCCGCTTGAACGCGGGCCGGTTGGCTGGGTGTTGCATGCGATCCTCCGGGAATGGCTTTTGGATGTGGCGGGGTGGTCGAACGCCATCGGTGTTCGAAGCCACACATTCCAATCGGGGCGCGTGAAGCCGGGGTTACAGAGACCTGACCGCGTTCTGTCCGAGGCGCGCTGAACTGCGTCGAAGTGTGTCGCCGCCGCATGCGCACGGCATAGGCCGGGGCGTCAGGGGGTGCGAAGCAATCGGCGCCCGTCTCAGTCCGGCGTCGCGAAGGGTCCGGCGTCTTCCGCCTGCGCCCAGCGGTAGCCCACGCCGTGCACGGTCTGCAGCCGGGCGTCCAGTCCGTGCGGACGCAGCGCGCGACGCAGCCGGCCGACGGCCGTGTGCACGGTGTCGGGGTGGGCGCGGGCCGGAATGTCCATCGCCAGGCGCAGCGCCTGCGGGCTCATCACATGGCCGCGTTGCGCGGCAAGCGACCACAGCAGGTGAAAGAGCTGCGGCGCGAGTTCGACGGACTGCGTGCCCACGCGCAGCTGCCGGGTCTGCTCCTGCAGCGCCAGCGTGTCGTCGAGCACCATCCAGCCATCGGGCTGCGGCGCCACGCGCTCGCGCAGCCTGGCCAACTGGGCGCGGATCAACGGCGCCGTGCTGCCCTGGAGCAGCACGGCATCGACACCGGCGCGCAGTGCCGCCAGCGCACCGGGCGCGGCCACGTCGGGCAAGAGTGCCACCACGCCGGGAAGCCAGCCGCTGGGCTGGTGGCGCAGGCGCATGGCCCAGGTGGTGAGTTCGTGCGTGTCGTGGCCGCTCACGGCCAGCGCAGCCCAGGCGTCGCCCTCGCGCAGGCGCTGCAGGGCCTCCTCCGGCTGCACGGGTTGCGAGTTCGGGTAGCCGCAATCCATGCCGGGGGTTTCAAAGCAAACGCACAACACGGAATGTTTGACGGGACCGTTCATGTGCTCTCGCAGGCGGAAAGTCGGTCGTTGAACGACAAGAAATCGGAAAGCGACGATGTGCCGCGCTCCCGAGGCACCGGCCAGCGCGGGAAGATTTCCGACGGGGTGCGCATCCGCGAGCGTCAGCCCAGGATTGAGGACCGCTTGATGCCCGGGCACTGGGAGGGCTCATCAAGGGGGGCTGGCAACAAGTCGGCCATGGGCATCCCTTTGTGGGGCGCCCCAGCCGCCTGCCGCTGGCCAAGATACCCGACGCCGCGCACGGCTTCGCTCCCTGCTGGAAGGGTTCGTCAATATGCCAGTTGTCAGATCCCAAATGCTTCCAGGCCTTTTTAGAGAAGATCCGGGGATACGTAGATCGCCATCGTTTGATGGTCCTGAATCGGAGTTCCGTGGTTCAGGGCGCTTCGCGGCAAGCCCTTATCGTAGAGCCGGACGAAGCGATGCAGCGTCTTCTCCAGGGCTTCGACGCTTTTGAAATGATGAGGTCTCAAGGAAACGCCGGGCCGCTCCCCAGTTTTCTTGACCCTTGCGGAGGGGGGCGCCCCTGGGGTGCTCAGCAGTAGCCCCAGCCGGCCATTGAATCGCGCGACCATGCCATGGGGTTGCAGCGACTTCGGTCTGGTTAGCCGGTGCTCGATGCCCAGCACTTCGCACAGCGCGCCGAATTCATGCGTGCCCGACTGTCCGCTTGGCAAGCGGGCCAGGCAGACAGTCGGGGAACTCTTTGCACTTGTCCATCAGCGGCGTCCGGGTCTTGAACGGTACAGCCTTGCTCATCGCGTTGGGGAACGACCTTGTCGCTGCCGACGACGTGTGGCTCTTCTCCCGATCGTCACGAACACATGGCGCCTGGCCTGCTCGCCAGCCATCTGGTGCGGGCACATCACGTCCAGGTGGATGAGGTGGATGCACACGGGCGCGCAGGCTTTGAAGGGTTTGATGGCCCTCGCCGGCGCAGCGGTCGGTTCAGCGCCGGGCGCTCATCTCCGGCTCGATGAATTTCTTGATGACCACCAGCAGATCATCCGGAGGCAGCAGTAACGGCTGCGCGCAGATCGATCACAAGTTTCTCCTGCGCCGGGTTCAGCATCGCCCGCTGGCGATGCACGGGCGTGGTCGCCTTCCTGGACGGTATTGCCCTTGCGCCGCTTGCGAAGCGCGTCCCGGCTGACCTTGAATTGCCGCGCCAGCCGTGTCGTTGCCCTGGCCGCTCTGGATCGCCCAGGGGATTACAGGCGCGGTACCTGATATTCAGAAATTGATCGGTGGTGCTATGGCCAAACCCGAGTAATAACCTCAATAACCTTAGACGCATAAGTGCTATTGTCCGGTTATTAAAATATTGTTTTAATTCGGTATTTCCTTGGTATTTCCTTAGTACTTCCTTAGTACTTCCTTAGTATTTCAGCCCTGAACACAGGCTATGCATGAACACCCGTCGCCACCCTAGCTTCATGCTGTCCACCACGATAGCCGTGCTGTCGCTGTTGTTGATGCTAGTGCCCCTCACGAAAGAGCGTCTGGGGCAGGCCGTTCCATATGCATGGTTCACCCAAGCCGCTTTAATGCAACAGAGCGGCAGTCCCGATACGACGGCAACCGCCAGTGTCAGCGTTACTCCTCAACTCGGCGCACGCTCCGTCAATTTCTCTACACACCAAATTCCGAGCGGCAGTGGTTTTATAGACCCGAATACGGTACGTGAGTTGCGTATTGGCAGGCTTCAGCCGAAGCCGCCGATTGATTTGGATTACTCCTTTTATCTGGCATATGTTCAGGCTAGCTCTGTGCAATTGTCGCCCAAGCTGCACCCCTGGATTGATTTCTCACCCTCACCGCTGGCCTCTTATCGTCCATGCGGTTTGCCGCCGCATGTGCTAGCACCCCCCTCCACGATCCAAATCTAAATCGCACTGGTTTCCGGCGCCGCCTTTATGCGCGGCAGCCGGAATAGGCACAAGCGCGCGTAAGCCGTGGTCTGCCTGCTTTTTCAGCGACGTTAGCGGCCCCAAATGAGGGCCGTCGTGGAGAACAACAATGCATACTTGGTCAATTTCCAGGCGCGCAGCCTTGGCTGCCGCGTGGGCCGCAGCAAGTCTGAGCGTCGTCCCCGCTTTGGCGCAAGCCCAGCAGAGTCCGACGTTTATTCACATCAACCCTGAGCAACAGACAGTGCTGGGCGTGCATCTGGCTGCGGTGCAAGCAGCAGGGGCCGCGAAAATTAGTCTTCCAGCGCGGGTTGTCGTGCCAACCTCGCAACAGGCTGTCGTGGTTGCTCCCGCCGCGGGCCTTGTCACGCGTTTATTGGTGACAGCGGGGGATACAGTCAAGCGCGGTCAGTTACTGGCTGAACTGAGCAGTCCGCAAATCGCTCAGCTGCAGCGCCAGCGCAACGAATCAGCAATACAACGCAACTTGGCGCGAGATCAGGAGCAGCGTGATGCATTGCTTTCGCAGGAGGGCATTATTCCCGCCGCGCGGTTGCAGTCGGCGCAAGCTCGGCTGAGCGAGGCCGATGAGATGCTCTCCGAACGTGAACTGGCGCTCAAGCTGGCCTCGGGCGATGCTGGCCTCAACGGCCGGGCGCGGGTTCTGGCGCCAATGAGCGGCATCGTGGTGAAAGCCACGGCCGTGCCTGGCCAGCGGGTAGACATGGTCACCCCGCTGTTTAGCATCACAGCCCTTGGTCAGCTCTGGTTGGAAATCGAGGCGACCCCACAACAGGCGGCAGTCTTGCAGCCGGGAGCCAGGGTCGAGGTGCCTGGTATGCAGGCGCGCGGCGTTTTGGAGGCTAAGGCGCCTGTTCTGTCCGCTGGACAAAGCGTGATGCTGCGCGTGCATATCACCCGGCCTGGCGCATTACAGCCAGGTGGCCTGGTAGAGGCCCGGTTGGATTTGCCAGCGACAAACAACATGTGGAGCGTGCCACCGAATGCAGTAACCCAATTCGGCGAGCGTAATGTCGTCCTGGTGGCGGCGAAAGATGGTTTTCGCATCGTGCCGGTACAGATCGCCTCGCACCTGAATGACGCCATGATGATCAGTGGCGCACTCAAGCGGGGCGACAAGGTCGCCGCAGCGGGAGTGGTGGCAATCAAGGCGGCTGCTGCTGAGGTGACGCCATGATGCTGACGGCCATCACGCGCTTAGCGCTGCGTCAACGCGTCTTGTCGCTGGTTGCCATGTTGGCGTTGGTCATCGGGGGTATTTTTGCTTGGCGCTCCATGCCCATCGACGCTTTCCCAGACATGGCGGCACCGCAGGTCGACATCATCATGAAAGTTCCGGGCATGACTCCCAAGGAGGTCGAGACCCGGGTCGTGATACCGATTGAGCAGAGCCTGCTGGGCATCGCACACAAGAAGATCGTGCGCTCGATTTCCAAATACGGTCTTGCCGATATCACAGTCGATTTCAATGGAGGGACCGACGTTTATTGGGCCAGGCAGCAGGTGAACGAGGCGTTGCAGAGTGTGTCCAGTGAACTGCCGCCTACGGCTCATGGCGGACTGGCACCCATCACGACCCCGCTTTCGGATCTTTACATGTTTACCGTTGAGGGGGACGGCTATTCGATAGCACAACGGCGCAGCACACTGGAATGGGTGATCCGCCCGATTCTGCGCACGGTGCCTGGCGTGTCGGACGTCAATATGCTCGGCGGCGTTGTGCGCGCTTTCGTGGTGGAGCCTGAGCCGGCAAAACTTTCAGCCTGGGGACTGTCGCTATCCCAGTTGCACGCCGCGCTGATGACCAACAACAGTAACGACGGCGCGGGCCGGTTGGACGACGGGGAGGAAGCCCGTATCGTGCGCGTGGAAGGCGCATTCACCGATACGAGCGACATCCGCAATACCGTGATCGCGACGGTTCGCGGTACCCCGGTGCGAGTGGGCGACGTGGCGCGGGTCACTGTCAGCCGAACCGCACGCTACGGCATCGTCACCACCAACGGAAAAGGCCCGGCGGTGGAAGGCATTGTCGAAGGCCTGCCGGGTGCGAATTCGGAACAGGTCATCCGTGGGGTGAAGGCGCGGCTGGCCGAACTCGCACCGCACTTGCCTCCAGGCATGAAGATCCACATGTTCTACAGCCGCACCGATCTCATCAACCGCGCTGTCGGCACCGTCACGGAAGCGTTGCTTGAGGCGGTGGTGCTGGTGGTATTGATGTTGCTGGTTTTCCTGGGAAACTGGCGCGCGGCCGTGGTGGTGGCCATGACGCTGCCCCTGTCGGCTCTGGCCACTTTCGTATTGATGCGCTGGGCGGGCATGTCGGCCAATCTGATGAGTCTGGGGGGCCTGGCAATCGCCCTTGGCATGCTGGTCGACGCCGCAGTCGTGGTGGTGGAGAACCTGGTGAGCCACATGAGTCACGACCCCGAGCACCGGCCCGATCCCGATCCTGGTTCTGACATCAGCGATCGACTGAGCCGCGTATTACACGGCGTATCCGAGGTCTCGACGCCTGTGCTCGCGGGTGTGCTCATCATTGTCATCGTGTTCCTTCCTCTGCTCTCATTGCAGGGGCTGTCTGGCAAGCTGTTTCGCCCAGTGGCGATCACCATCGTGTTCGCCCTCGCTTCCTCGCTGTTGATCGCGCTGACCTTCGTGCCAGTCATGGCATCGCTGATGCTCAAGTCCATGCGGCATAGCGATCCTTGGCTGGTGCGCAAGCTTTCGGCTGGCTACCGACACGTATTGGACTGGGCCTTCACGCACAGCCGCACGATCATCATGCTCGCATTGGTATCGCTGGTCGGCGCGGCCTTTGCCTACACACGTGTAGGCAAGACCTTCATGCCAATCCTGGATGAAGGCAACGTGATCGTGCAGTTGGAAACCCTGCCCTCGATCAACCTGAATACGACCGCGGCGCTGGATATGCAGGTCGAGAAGGCACTGCTCAAGGACGTGCCCGAAATCAAGGACATCTACGCGCGCAGCGGCTCGGACCAATTGGGTCTGGACCCGATGGGCCTCAATTCAACGGACACCTTCCTGGTGTTTAAGCCCATGAAGGAATGGCACCGCAGCAAGAAGCAGGTGTTGGCAGCGATGCGCAATGTGCTGGACCGCTTCCCGGGCCTGGCTTACAGCTTCACGCAGCCCATCCAGATGAGGATTGCAGATATGCTCACCGGCAGCCGCGGCGACCTGGTGGTGAAAATCTTCGGGCCTAATCTGCGGCAATTGAGCAGCCTTTCGCAAGAAATTGCGAACGTACTGCGGTCTGTGCGTGGTTCTGACGAGGTCATCGCCCCAAGGCCAGAGGGCGTGGAATACCTTACGGTTAAGGTCAACCGCCTCGCCGCAGGCCGCGCCGGATTCGACATCCAGACGCTGGAACAAGACTTGCGCGCCATGATCCAGGGCGAGCAGGTTGGCATCGTGCTCGAGGGCGTCAGACGCATTCCGTTGGTGCTGCGCGGCGAAGCCGATATACGCCAGAACCCGCAGACCTTCTCGCACATGATGATTGTCGGGCCCAATGGCACAAGTTGGCCGCTATCGCGGTTGGCCGAAGTGTTGCCGACCCAGGGTCCGGCGAAGATCGCTCACGAAGACGGAAGTCGCTTCGCTCAAGTGCAGGCCAATGTATCCGGGCGTGCCCTGGTGAGTTTTGTGGACGCCGCCAAACGCGCAGTGGCCGAAAAGGTCAAGCTGCCTGAAGGCGTGCATCTGCAATGGGCCGGCCAGTTTCAGAACCAGCAACACACCGCAGCACGCTTGGGGAGGGTGGTGCCGATCGCTTTGGTGCTTATTTTCGTGTTGCTGATGACCACCTTCGGTTCAATGCGGCAAGCGCTGCTCGTGTTCGTCAACATTCCTTTCGCACTGGTGGGCGGCATTCTGGCGTTGTGGATCAGCGGTCAATACCTATCTGTACCCGCCTCGGTGGGCTTCATCGCCTTGTTGGGCATTGCGGTGCTCAATGGCCTGGTATTGGTCAGCCATTTCAATGAGCTCCTGCAGCGGGGCCTAACGCTGCAGCAAGCAGCGCGCGATGGCGCAATGCGTCGGCTGCGCCCAGTGATGATGACCGCCACGATCACTGCGCTAGGCCTTATTCCCTTGTTGCTGGCCACCGGGCCCGGTTCCGAGATTCAAAAGCCGCTGGCCATTGTCGTCGTCGGCGGGTTGGCGACATCCACGGTATTGACCCTGGTGCTGCTACCCCTGCTATTCGCCCGCTTTGGTCTGCCGCCTGCTGCGCGCAAGCTTGAGGCCAACAAAATGGAGAACGTCTGATGCAATCGATTCGCCAATCCCTCAACAATCTATGGGTTACCGCGCTGGCGTTGAGCTTTGCTGCGGCACCTGTCCATGCGGCATCGCTGCAAGCAGCCATGCCGATGTCCGCCGCTTTGGAAGAGGCCATTCCTCCGCTGAACTCTCTGCCAAGTCCCACTCTGCCGCGCACGGCCTTGCTCGATCGCTTGCTGGTGGACGCGCCCACAGTGCGCGCAGCCCAGGGCATGCAACAGGCAGCCGTGCAAAACGGGCAGATATTGCTCGATGGCACACATGAATTCGTCGGACAAGCGCAGATGGATCAACGGCGCGTCGTGCCGCCGGACGCGCCGGTCGCTGCGAAGTACAACGAATGGCAGCTATTGATCCAGCGCCAGCTTCGCTTGCCTTCTCAAGCGCGTGCCGATGCGCGCATGGCCGATGCACTCTCCGTCACCGCACACGCCGAACTGGACAGCGCCCGGCAAAATCTGCTGAGCTCCCTGCTTGTGGCCTGGTTCAACGCCCAGCTTGCTCAGGCCGATGTTGCGCTGGCTCAACAGAATCTGTTGCTCATACAAGAGCAAGCGCATGCTTTACATCGTCGCGAGTCGCTGGGAGATGCCAGCATTCTCGAACTGGAGCAAATGCAAGCAGAGGAAGGGCGTGCCAAGTCGGCCTTGCTGCTGGCGCAGGGTATGGCAGACAGCCAGCGTGCTGCGCTGGCAGCACGCTATCCGGCGCTCGCTGCAGACGCCGCGCTCAGTGGGCAACCCGACACGACAGCGCCACTTGCCATGCCAGCATTGCGCGCCAAAGCACTGCTTGCCCTGGTGGAGCAGCACAGTGCGGCGCTGGAGTACGGCCGCGCCACTGTGCAGGAGGCACAGTCTTTGGTCGCGCAAGACGCGGCCATGCGCACTCCCCAGCCCACGGTCGGTGCCTATCTGGCGTCGGATCGCGGTGGCCAGGAGCGAGTCATCGGCCTGCAGTTTTCAATGCCATTTGGCGGCCCGGCACGGGTAGCGCGAGAACGTGCCGCACTAGCAGAGCTCGATACGGCGCAATGGCGGCTACACGACATTCAAGCTCAAACGCTGGCCGGGTTTGAACGTCTATTGATCACAGCGCAGTCACAGGCCTCTGGTGCCCTAGCGCAAGAACAAGCCACGCAGGTGCAGATCCAGGCCAGCACACGCATGTTGCGTGCATACCAATTAGGCGAAGTGCCAATTTCGGATTGGTTGATGGCACGGCGTAGCGCCCTGACTGCGGAACAACAACTGCTGTTGACGCGTTTCGATGCAGCACGATCAGCTGCGCTGCTCAAGTTGGACGCCGGGCTGCTGTTTGATTCGTCACAAAGCACGGGAGTCATGCCTGCTGTAAGCCCCGCACAGGAGCAACCACAACATTGAGAACGTGGCTGTTGCCCTGCTGCGTGTGCAAACAAAGCTCGGTTTGTTAATGTTGCGCCTCGGTCAGTTCCATGAATGAAGCATTCTGAAACGGAGTAGCCGCGATGAACGACAGTCACTTGGCCCGGTGCCTCGCCATGTCTTCGGGCTGGCTCGTGGTCTTGCTCATGCTCGTCCTGTGGACGCCCGGTGCGTGGGCCGGCGAGGCGTTGGAGCCGCCCAGCGTCGTCGCGCGCTTGGCATGGTTCCAGGGTTCCGTCAGCGTCTGGCCCGCGGCTGCTGGGGGCTGGATGCAGGCCGAGACGAACTGGCCGCTTTCCAATGGCGACCATGTCTGGTCCGGTGCCGGCGGGCTCGTCGATCTGGAGGCGGGGCCGCAATCCGTGCGCCTGGGCGCCGATACCGAACTGACCATGCTCGACCTGCGCGAGGCGCAGACCCAGCTCATGCTGACCCGGGGCGTGCTGGAGATCCGCGTGCCCGCGCTCGATCCCGGCCAGCATGTCGAGATCGATACGCCCAACCTCGCCTATGTGCTGGACAGCGCAGGCTCGGTGCGGCTGGAGGTGAACCCGCTGGACGACTCCACCACGGTGACCCAGGGCGCAGGCAGCGGCACAGCATACGGCGTCGGCGGCGCCGCCTTCACCCTGGTGGGCGGGCGCCAGGTGCAATTCGCCGGGAGCGGTCTGCAGGTTGCGGCGGCGACGGACCACCCGCCGCCCGACGCTCTCGACCGCTGGGTGGCGATGCTCGACGCCCGTGCCGACGCCTCGGCCTCGGCAGCCTACGTGTCGCCCTGGGTCACGGGTTACCAGGGCCTGAGCGCCTGGGGCGGCTGGGTGCGCAGCGCCGAATACGGCCCGGTGTGGTTCCCGCGCGTGGGTCCGGGCTGGGCACCTTATCGCGACGGCCGCTGGGCCTGGGTTACGCCCTGGGGCTGGACCTGGATCGCCGACGAGCCCTGGGGCTTCGCGCCTTTCCACTACGGGCGCTGGACCTGGATGGGCGGGGCCTGGGGCTGGGTGCCCGGGCCGCGCGGGGCGCCCGCGGTCTACGCCCCGGCGCTGGTGGCCTTCGTCGGCGGTGCGCCAGGCGCGTCGTTCAGCCTGATCCTGACGTCAGGCGCGCCCGGCGTGGCCTGGTTCCCGCTCGGTCCCGGGCAGCTCTACCGCCCGCCCTACACCTCAAGCCCGGCCTATCTGGTGGCGGTGAACCGGAGCACGGTCATCCCGCCGCGCGCCGATGCGCGGACGACCCGCTTCAACGTCCAGCGCGTGGTCGAGCCCGGCCAGCTTCCTCCCCATGCGCTGACCGCGGTGCCTTTGGCGGCCTTCAAGCAAGGCCAGCCGGTGCAAGGCGTCGTGCAGTCCGCGCGTTTGCCGCAGGCCGGGCCACTGCACGTGGGCGACGCGGCACGCATCAAGCCCGGCGCCAACAGCTGGCTGGGCGGATCCCACGCCGTGCCGGCTCCCGCCGGGCGCAGCGGCCGGCCCGTGCTGGCCACGCGTCCCCCCGCCGCATCGCCGGACCTGCGCGGTGGTTTCGGCGGCGCGGTGCGCGTGCTGCCGCCGCCGCGCAGGGGCGAGCGTCCGCCCGGCCCCGAGGCCGCGCCACCGCAGACCCTC
>MLJW01000633.1_pt1 | contig 12847 bp, 11 predicted proteins | sample 888231 | NCBI WGS metagenome assembly MLJW01 (sample SAMN05788063, study PRJNA343431) | mine drainage metagenome | isolation source: sample collected from the inflow into an acid mine drainage treatment plant... | place: Germany: Lusatia, lignite mining district
CTGGTCGACTTACCCATAGCGGTGTAGTACGCTATTTTACAAAAGCGCCTGGTCAAAATTCAACCGGCACAGATGGTCAGTTTTAAACCGGCACCGACACTTCTTCGGATCAAGTTTGTGCGCGAAGTCCGTCAACGGACCCTCGAGCTCTTGGCGGGTAAAGGTGGACGCTGTTACATGGTTGAAAAGCCATCGCCAAGTCGTGGTTCGGTTGCCTTTGCCCGCAAGCATCCAATGGGCATGCCATGCGGTCGTTGGGTGCTCTGCATAGGGATCTAAGCCGCCGTCACGCAAGATTTTGCTGGCGATGGGGGAGACTTCGAAAAAGTTGGAGTTCTCGCTAGATTCTTGAATAACGTCGCATGCCATCGCCCAATGACGGATGGAGCTCACCATATTCTTGCCGACGCCAAATAACGCGATCGCATTTTCGTTCGTGAACGTGACCTTCGCAATGCGGCCATCCGCATCTGCTTGGTCGAATGCTTTCTTGAGCCACATCTGACGGAGCGGAAATGTTTCATGCCCTGAAAAATGAATGTGGCTGCTTGAATTTTTAGTTGTACGCATGGATCCATTCTAAACTCAACTGGTGGACTTCACCAGTTTGAAGCTTTCGCCCTTGTTATTGAATAAACATTCATCTAGTTGTCTGCCTGATATTGACACGGAGTGTGCCAAATCTTCGGTTCAATGAGTTTTGATTGGTCCGTATCTGGAGATTATGAGAGCTCAAAGAGCAATCTTCAGGCTTGTGTGAGTAAAGTTATAAAATATGAATGTATTCATTTAGATACTTTTCAAATGGTATTGAAAATTTGTATTATATTATCGCTTAATAGTGAAAATTATCATTAATTAGTATTAGCTAACACCTAACACCGGCTGTGAAGCAGCATAAGTAAATGAGAATAAACGCCATATTTACGCGTAATTATTCTATTAGATAGTGATAAAAATATAGTGAGTCTGCGATAATTTATGCACAAAAACACTAGCTGTTGAGAATGTTTTTCATGTGCTAGTATGGCACATGCCTGTCAGGAAAATTCCAAAGAATTACCTCATGGTAACTGGTACTTTCTCCAGTGCCAAGAACGGTAAATCACTTGGATACGAGTCGCTCCTTGAGCGAGATCTAATGATTTTGCTTGAGTTCGACGACTCGGTCAAAAGCTTTGAAGAGCAGCCGGTCAAAGTACCACTTGTCGCCAACGGCAAAAAACTCAAGCCGTACGTCCCTGACATCCTGATTCACTATTTTCCTTCGCCATCCGGTGACATCCAGATATCTGTACTCGGCGAGGTAAAACATTCTGATGATCTTAAAAAAAACAAAGCGAAATACGCATCTAAATTCGATGCGGCATCTCAATATGCCAACAAGCGCGGCTGGGATTGGCGCATATTTACGGAAAAAGAAATCGTTACGCCTTATCTTGATAACCTGAAGTTTTTGCGCGAATACCATAGCTCGGAGCCCGAGCCATCCTTAATAGCCCAAGTGATCAAACACATGGGGAATATACACGGCTCGATCAAGGTCGAAACACTGCTGCATGAGCTATGCCCTAGCGAGGACAACGTATTGCAAATAGCTCCGGTCATCTGGCATTTGATCGCCACAAAACGCATTGCCGTCAACATGACAAAACCTATAACAATGGAATCCAAGCTCTCTCTGCCGAAGGAGACGCCGCCATGACAACCCGCGGCCCAACCCAAATGAAGATTGCCAAAGGCGAATTGGTAAATTGTAACGGGCAAGAGTACGTCATTCTGAGAGTCGTTGACCTCTCCCAGGTACTAGCAAAGTGCGTCAACACCAAAGAAGTCGAATTGCTTGAGATACGATATCTCTCACCGTGGGTCGTAAAAAACCAGGATGTCGCCGAGAAAAAGGACATCGATTTATTGGACGTTGCCGAAACCGACTGGGAAGAGGCCCGCCGAAGGCTGGAAGCCATACGGCCAATGTTATACCGTCAGGAAAGAGGCTCCGGCATAGTGGCGCGCATTTCCAAGGAAACCGGATACAGCCCGGCAACGCTCTATAGATGGCGCGACTACTATAGTAATAGCGGGCTACTGACCTCCCTCCTGCCAACCAAGCGTAGCGGTGGCCAAGGCAAAGGCCGAATTAGCCAGGAGGTTGAGGCCATCATTGAGCACACTCTTGAAAACTTCTACCTGACCGACCAAAAACAAAGCATCAAAGAAACCGTAGACAAGATACAAGGTCTTTGTGAAAAGGCCAGCCTACCTCAGCCGCATTGGAATACCGTCAAAAACAGAATCAACTGGAAATCAGCGAGAGAGAATTTCGAGAAGCGATTTAGCAAACGAGCGGCAAAACAAATTTTCGATGTGAACGAAGGCACGATACCAAATGCAGAATGGCCTCTTGCATTGGTACAGATTGACCATACACCGCTACCCATCATGATTGTGCATGATGTTGATAGGCACTCGATAGGACGACCCTATGTAACGTTCAGCATCGACGTCTACAGCCGCGTGGTTACCGGGATGGAGTTGTCACTTGAGGCGCCGTCAGCAATGTCGGCCGGCCTGTGCCTTTCACACGCCATTCTTCCAAAGGAAAAATGGCTTTCTGAGGACATTGGACTGCCCGATGTGAGTTGGCCCGTTTACGGAGTCTTTGGCATTTTGCACATGGATAATGCCCGTGAATTCCGCGGCGAGATGCTCAAGGAGGCTTGCCGGGAGTATGGTATCGACCCGCAGTTCAGACCGGTCAAGACGCCTCACTACGGCGGACATATTGAGCGCTGGATGGGTACGGCATCTCAAAAGCTAAAGACTCTGGAAGGCGCAACATTTGCCAATCCGAAAGAGCGTGGCGAATATGATTCCGAAGAGCGGGCCATCATGACGTTCCATGACCTGGAACAATGGCTGGTTCTTTTCATCGCCAAATATCATCGGTCACCTCATGCGGGGATCGATGGAGAAGCGCCGATAGATCGTTACCGCAAAGGATTGCTAGGTGGGGATGGCAAGTTGCCACGCGGGTTACCAATGCGACGCTTGGATGAAGAAAAGGTCAGAATCGATTTCATGCCGTTCATAGAGCGCACGGTGCAGAGCTATGGCGTAGTCATCGATGATGTTTATTATTTCTCCGATATTTTGCGTCCATGGGTCAATGCGCCGGATCCAAAGAATGCCAAGCTGAAAAGGCTTTTCAAATTTAGGCGGGATCCTCACGACATTAGCCGACTGTATTTCTTGGATCCGACGTCCAAAAAATATTTCATTGTTCCCTACCGCAACACAAGCTTTCCACCAATCAGCATATGGGACTTCAAGGCCGCGCGCAAAGCGGCCAAGAGTGCCGGCATTAAAGACATAAACGAAAATGTTATTTTCAGTTACGCGACCCGACAACAGGAAATTCAGGAACAGGCCGGCCTGAAAACCAAGGCTGCACGCCGCGAAGATCAGCGTAGAACGCAGCATGCCAAGGCACGAAAGAAACGGGAGAAGGACTTACCAAAGACAATGAAAACCGAGGCCCCTGCCATGCCTCCGGTTATCCCCGGATACGATCCAAATAGAAAGTCGCATTTCGATGACGATGAATAGTACGGAAAATCTCGCATATTCACACCTGAACAAAGCTGCAATCAAGATTGTAGATTTGCCGGATGAGCAGCGCATCCAGGAAATAAAAACTGGGACGTGGATCACTTACACACGGGCCAAACAGGTGCTGGCACAAATGGAGGAGTTGTTTGTTCACCCGCGCATCATCCGCATGCCGAACATGCTGATTGTTGGATCAAGCAATAACGGGAAAACGCAGATTCTGCGGCACTTTGAGGAAAAGCATAAACCCGATCCAAATCCAGAAGGTGACTACACCATCATTCCAGTTCTATTCGTTGAGGCGCCGGGAAAACCGGATATCGGGGCCTTTTACGACAAGATTCTGGAGGCGCTCTGGCAACCATATTCAATTCGGGCTAAAGATTCTGACAAAGAGCGCGAAGTGAAGAAGGTGCTCCGAAGCGTTCAACTCAAGGTGCTCATGATTGATGAAATCCAGCACATCATTGCCGGCGGTCAAGCCAAGCAACGTGAGTTCCGCAATAGCTTAAAGAGCCTCGGGAATGAACTGCAGATCTCCATCATATGTGCCGGCGTGAATGAAGCATTCAATGCATTCAATACTGACGAGCAGTTATCCAATCGATTCGAGCCCGAGTTCTTGCCGAAATGGAGCCTGAATAACGAGTACGGTGATCTTCTGGAGAGTTTTGAGCGACGTCTTCCATTAAGAAAGCCATCCAATCTGCGTGCCGACCCAGCCATAGCGCAGAAGGTACTCTGGATGAGCGAGGGAATTCTAGGCGAAGTCCATGAGGTCCTGAAACGATCTGCCATCCTGGCGATCAAGAATAAGTCCGAACAGATCACCATGGATGTAATTGAGCAAATTCGCTGGACACAGCCATCCAAGCGCAAGGTGGCACCGCCGCCAACCTAATCATGACCAACGCTGCACAGCTTTGGTTGTACCACCCCAAGCCGTTGCCGGACGAACTCCTTACCAGTTGGCTGACACGTATTGCGCATGGGCATGGCATGAAACTGCAAACGTTTTGTCGTGTGGCGTTGGGTAAAGGACAGGAACTCTGGCTTAGGGATGTCGATCGGCAGGCCCCGGACTGGCTCATGCGTGCGCTGTCGGTACATACAGGCGTAGGGTTGCGCGCGATAAGGCGTGCCAGCTTGCTGGATTACAAAGGCGTTCTGTACCGTCGGTACAAATGGAGTGGATATCAGTTTTGGTTGTTGCCCCTCAAGATGGTGGATACGAGCTATCAGCATCATGGGATGCAATATTGTCCGTTGTGCCTGGCGGAAGATGAGGTGCCGTATTTCAGAAAACGCTGGCGGGTGGCGTTTTATACGATGTGCACCAAGCACCAATGTATGGTGCATGATCGGTGCCCAACATGCGGTGCGGCGGTGGAATTTCATCGGCGGGAAATGGGCAAGTTCAGCCAGGTGGATGCCGGCTTGATCACTCAGTGCCATGTGTGTGATTTTGATCTACGCAAATCGAGCGCTGTTAAGCCAGCCATCTATGATGAGTCGGCTTACTTAAAGTGGTTGCCAGCACTTCGCATGCTTGAAGGTGATGGGGTTGATTCGCGCTACAACGTGGGGCTTTTTGCTGTGTTGCACCAGTTGTGCAAGATCATGCTGACACATTACCAGCATGTCCACCTGCGGCAATATGTTTCAGACAAAATCGGCGCGCCGGAAATTGCATTGCATCCCAGGCATGAACCTTTTGAGCACTATTCGTTGGAAGCGCGGCATGTGGTGATTCAGCTTGCGATGTGGCTACTGGCGGATCCAGAAACAAGGATTGTTGATGCTTGGCGGAATAAGGCTGTGCGGTACAACGTGCTGAATAAGGATTTTAAGCCGAGGCCCAAGTGGTATAGGGATATTGTGGCACAATGTGCTGATTGGAGAAAATCTACAATAAAGCAATCGCAAAAATCACACTCAAAGGACTAGATGCTATTTCAAATCTGTGCCAAGTAGTTTGGCGATATCTGCAAGTTTTTTCTTTGAGGCTTCCAGGCGACGAACCTCATCTATGAACTCTTGAGACTCATTGAACCAGCCAGGGAGCAAAATGAGGTACGACAGACTTATCCCAACCAAAACGCCTACCATACTGGCATAAATCGGAGATGTCGCAGGCAAACCCAAAGTGGCAAGCATCCAAATAATAACGGAACAAATTAATCCAATACCACCAACCCACCAAATTCGCTTCCTTAACAAAGATAGTTTAATCACAAGCCGTTCATGTTCTCTTGATGTTATTCCTTGCACTGCAGAGACTTCTCCCAGTTTTCGGAAAAAATAAAACTCTAGACCCCACAGTATTACAACTAGGCCAGAGAGAAACCGTAGCGCCTCAGCACCAAGTAGACTGGGAGCGATATACCACGCCGCGCAAAATATGAGCGGTGTAATCACCAATACTATGAGACGGATTGCTTTCAGCATGGTTAATCGGGGTCAACAACCCCGTTCACAAGTTGACTCTTAAGCCAGCTAGTCATTTTATTCCACACATCATCTTCATCGAGCAGGCCATTTGCACCGAAAGAAACATCAATGCTTCCTGAGATTTTCAGTTCACTACCTGATACCTTATGCCCATCAGATAATAAAAGAGAAACATTTTCACCTTCAATATCCCTCAAGCCGATTCCGAGGTTATCCATTAGTTTCACTGTATCTTCAGCATGGGAACGTTGGAATTTTGGATAGCGTAGCTCAATCCAAACTTCCAGATTGCCATCATAAATTTCATCAATGCCAAGTTTTTCAAATTTTTGATCATCAAAATATTGCTTGAGCAACTCGAAAATAGGGCCAGATGGTCGGAACCGTGCTTTTTCGGGCTGCTGAATTGTGGCTTGATGCCGCGATATGGTCGCTTTAGGCGGACTAAATTCAGTCATCAATGGTTGACCGAATGCTATACTTTTTACATGCGATTTGCGGATACGCTCCTTTGTTGCTTTTTGAGCATCATCGGATAAAACTATACTGGTAGTTGCTAAAAGAGTTGAAGTTTTACTTTTCAAAAGCCATGCTAAATGTGACTCTAGCGAAGAACCCCGCAAAGAAGGATTTTGTATCAGAGCAACATGATTATCAAAAATGGTGAAAAACAATACTCCAGGGATATATTCCTGATTTTTGCCACCTTTCATTGGCTGGGGAGGAATTGATCCAAGTGAAAGGCTCGTTGCTTGAGGATCATCAGTAATTACTGCTTGCGATTTTCCACGCTCAAACGTAGAGAGAAAGCCACAAAGCATTTTATCGACAACTTTGTGTTTACCAATAACACGAATTTCTGTGCTTTGCACATCCAACGGCTCCATTCGGTGTTCGGCCTTCGACAAATTTCTAAGCGCAACACTCACAAGCTGTTGCAGCGTTTGCCCATTTTTTGGATTAAAAACACAACGCCGATAACCAATGGCTTTTGAACTTGTGGTTTTCTTTGTTTTCATTGGTTACCCTGAATATTCTTTTTGAGATTTACGACCGATACAGTAAAGCTACTAACTCACGATATCATAATGTAATCTGTCTAAATCAGTAGAAATATGGCTAATCTCGTAAATATGCCGTTCCAGCGTGATTATTGATGATTAGATCATCCGGTTTATTTATCAACTGGGCCAGCGTTCTCGGATTCAGGCCTTCAGTTATCTTTCAACGAAAAAATAGTGACCTCAGTTCCAGGCTTAGAATATCCCTCAGCATTGTATTCGTCCGGTTCTGCATAGCAAATTTGAATTTCCGGATGTTCTATAGTTGCGAGAACAACCCCAACAGTTGATAGTTTTGTGTTCAATGGGCAAATGACGATATTTTTATCGCCTAACGCTTTCAGGCTATCAATATGAGATAGCAGCTGACTCTTAGTTTGTAGTGGATCAACACATGAAAATTCGAAGTGGTGAATTTCTTGGTTGTCCGCATCTTGTTCTTTCACAAACTTGTTCAATCGGTCAAAGAAGAGCTTGTTCTTATCATGATGTGCCTCAGATACAGATTGGTCTCTTTTCCCCAACCCAATAGACATAGAAGCAGGCTCATAGCGAACAATAACTTCTGCGGCACGCTCAACCTCGAACCCTGCAAGAACCACCAAATGCAGTTTCTTGGAAGGAAGCATTGTTCCAGGGAAACCAAGAACAGACCGAATGGAACGAACACCTCGACTTAACCATACAGCATCGCCAGGCGCATTAAAGCTGTACTCGGCGGCCCCAACATATAGGAGAGTGGCCCTATTCATAACCTGCAAGCTATTAAGCATTCCTAGCAGCATGACAAGCAATTCATGAGAAAGCGAGGTAATATCAATCACCAAGGTTTTTTCAGGGCAGTCGAGAACTGAGTTAATAAATTCAACCAGCTCATCAGCGACGTCCATTACAGATGCCGCATTATTACCAATGATTATTCCGGCTGCCCCAACTAAACCGACAAATTCAGTAATGCTGTTTTTGTTATAAGATCCCCATCCCGCATTTGAAATCCCAACAATTTGAATTGCTCTTTTGCGAGGAAAGTAACTAAGGGCCGTTAGGCAACGTGAGTCAAAACTTAATCCAACCATTAAGACGTAATCGCCGTCAACGAAATGTGCCGGGAGATTTTCAAGTAATATCTTGTGCATCACCATTCCATTCCAATAAGGAAAGCTGGCTAGGACCGCCAGAAGAAGTAGAAACTCCGTTCTTGCGCAAGCGATTGATGTACGCTTGAGGACGCTCAGAAATATCTTTAAGTAATTGAGCCGTTACGGTTAAATATCCTGAAAAGCCAGTTGGGTCGAGAGAAAATGCTGGCGCCAGTCTCCGTGTCAATACATATAGCGCGACTCGTCCCATGCCGCTTTTAGCGCCAATGCTATCTATATAAAAATACCCATGAATAACACCCAGCTTCAATATCGCTTTGATTTCTTGAGATGGTTCATCACTTATTGAAAATGAGAAAACTCTGCGTTGAGTAGATGTTTCATCCATTAAGTAGGCTTTGAATAACGCGCCTATACCATGCACGATATTCCGTAATCGCTCTATATCGTTGAGCCGTATAGCAGGATCTTTGAATTTTTCCGCTTCTTGAGCAAGTTGATCAAAATCCTGCAAAAGTAACTGATCTGCCTGTTTTCGTAATTCTTGATCTTGTATTGAAGGAGAAATCTCGGTTACTGGCGTTCTTGCGTTTATTAAAAGCTGCTCAGTGAACATACGTGCGGCAGGCTCAAGAAAAAATCTAATAATTCCTGACGAAACATGTACAAGTTGCTCAAAGCCAGCGTAACGATAACGTGCTCCCTGTTTTGACATGCCGGATAAACGACGAATGTATTCAGGTCGTGCGTAACGGTATGCATCATCTCCAGAACGGTATGAGCCAGACTCGCCTTGTTCCCATTTTTGTTTGTACTCCGCCTCAATTTTCTTGATGGCTTGATTTTGATCTTCATCCTCAGGAAAGAAGAGGTACGGATCTTTAATTTGACTGCCGTATCTTGCAAGCCTTTTTTCAACTATATTTGCAACGAGTTTAGGATACCGCTCTTTTACAGAGCCGGTATGTACTGATGTGAAGTTGATGGAAGAAAAATCATGCGGAGCCTCAATTGCCACCCCTGAGGTTGTTTTATAAGTTTTATAGTTGAGCTGGGTGGAAATTTTTAAAGAAACTGAACCTGTTGTTCGATAAGACACCCACGTATTTAGTATTTGGGTCTGCTGTTCCGTCAGGTTATCTGCGTCATCAAGAAGAAAATAAACCGGCGCATGCGGAATGATTTTAGATGCTGACAATGCCTGAACTATTGGCAAAAGCACATCTTGAAAACCTAAAAGAGCCCCTTGATATGGCTGGGTTGAACCAGGGAATGAGCGACGCTTGATATATTGGACGCTACTGATATGAATCTCATCAATCAGCCCAATGACAAACTTTAAAATGTTTGGAATGGTTTCAAGTTCCTTTGCGGAAGCTGGAGGAAGTTCTCCATTCCACCCAGCGTACTTCAATTTTCCAAACAGGGTCTGCGTCACCACCGAGCGCAGTGGGTCCTCTAAAGATGCTGAAAAAAGATGTGCTGCACAATGAGCGCCAATAGATGAAAATAATGCACTCAATACCTTCGTTGTCAGCACATGTTCCGAGAGTACTGTACCGCTAGTTTCCTCTTCAAGACGCGCATACTCGGGGGCATTTAGTTCTGTTGCCTTGATCGAAAGATAGACTCCAAAATATGGCAGATCTGAAAGTAAACATTTTCTCCAGAGCATTTGGCTATCTGGTGACATCATTCGCAGCATCATGCTTTTTCCGCTACCGCGATGCCCATTCAAAAATTGATGCCCGCCAACTTGTAGATTTTCAAACTCAGGGTATGGAACAAACAGATCAACAAGTTCCTCTGCTGAAAGATTTTCAGGAGTTTTGACCGCAAAAGGATTCGCGCCAATTTCTGACTGTTGAGCTGTCATGTTGGTTCACCTACGCTTTGTTGGGACAGGCTTTGATAAAACGCAGGGCCGCAAAATTCTTTTAACTCTTCTTTGAGGTGCCCAGAATGATCGTCAGGGTACCCGGAATCATAAAGTTCTGGCACAGCAATTGTTTTGATTGTCTCGACGTTATTGTCAATTACGTCAATCGTCGCCCTAATAGAGTCAATGGTATATATATCACGAGAAAATCGGTTGCAGTACCGTCTTTCCCGATCCATTTTTTCAAGTCTTTCCAATATCTCATCAATTAAATAAGACTCCGTTTTGGATCCCGTGATCGCGCAGCCCCAAGGTCGAGACGTGTCATCAAGTTTGACTTTGTACACCAGTGTCAGACGGCGATCTTTGTGCGAGACCACGTTTGCAGAAATTGCGGCGGCATATTTATGAAAAAGTTCACTATGCGTAGGAATTGAACCATATGTTAAAAGATAGTTGGCCGCCCGACTTCTACTCTCGCAAATCTCATCAGCAAAGCGGACGATCGACGCAATTAAACGTGACCGTATAAAAAATTTCCCTAAAGGCTCTTTATCCTTGAGCTCGCTGATGGTGTCTTTATTGCCAGCAGTTGTTTTACCACCATGCGCTTGGGCAATTAGTGCAATTACTTTTTTCTCTGAGTCATCATCACCTGATGCGGCGCCACAGTTCCTAAGAATGGAAAAACACTTTTTTTCATGGTCTTCTCTACCATGAATATTTCCAGCATCATGAATCCGAATTGCAACTAACAATATATATATTTCATATGGCTCTAAACTGACATTTTCGTCACCTGTCTCTACTCCTAAAAGACTGCCAGCGTAATGCACTACTTCGTCAAAATGCTCTGCATTATGTGCAGTGTAAAGACCCGGAGTAGCTGAATTTGCTGCCAATGCTGCATCAATATCCTTATATATGTTTGCTCGTAGATGATTGAGCAATCCTAGATACATGGCCGCATAATCGACAGTCTGCCGAGGGAATTTCGATTTTTCAGCCGCGTTTCGGACAAAAACCTTTTCTAAGGGCAGCAGTTCCGTCATATATTGTTATTTGTTGACTATTTGGTTGAATACAGCTTTTGCTAGGAGTGGGGGTACGGCATTACCGACCTGTTGCTGCTGAAAACCGATTGATCCAGAAAATCTAAAATTATCAGGGAAGGACTGAAGGCGCGCGGCTTCACGTACAGATAGTCCGCGGTCTTTCCATGGATGAACTAACATATTTTTTCGGAAATTACCGATAACAATTGATGGCTCATTTTCCTTTAGGCGACGATAAATCCCTGTATGACAGCGAGACACGTCAGTATAGTTTTGCATAAGATGTCCAGGAATGTCCTCCCAGTTACCGCCTTGGGGAATATGGCTGTATCGTTCAACAATATGCGGCGCATTGGCTGTCACAAGGTTGTTGTAACATTCATTCAATGTGCCACGTAATGCCTTTGCAAAGTTTGTACGCGCAGGTGCCGCATACAGTTTTTCATCAGGGCAATCACCATTCTCTAGTTCTGGCAAATCCTTGAGCGCTTGAGCTACAGTAACATGTTTCTTGACTGTTGGAGATGGCGCTGAAATTTCTACTCCATGCAAAGAGGCTATAATAAAAAGTCGATTCCGCTTCTGAGGCACTCCATATTCAGCCGAATTTAGAATGAAGTGACTTGTGGTATAACCGGCCTTTTTAAACCCGGCCAAGACCGCGTCCAAGAAAAATCCCTTTTCTGTTTCAAGCAAGCCTTTGACATTCTCAAACACAACCCAATCTGGCTTAACCTCGTTAACTAACCGCAAGTATTCGCGATAGAGCCAGTTATTCTCGTTTCCGGCATCGCGATTCTTTTGATTTGACGTTGAAAAGCCTTGGCAAGGCGGCCCACCAAAAATAACAACTGGCGAGCTCCGATCAAGCAACGGAAAATCAGAGCTTTTGATTTTTCGAATGTCATAATCAAAAAGTTTGGTTTGCTCGTGATTAAGAGCAAAAGTTTTGGCAGCTGATTCATCTGCTTCAACGGCATAGCGGATGTCTATACCACATTCAACAGCACCAGCGGACATCCCCCCGGCTCCAGAAAACAAGTCAATTCCCTGCATATGCACATGCCACTATAATTTAGTAAAGGTAGACGCAGCGTAACGTATAACACTAGGATATGCAACGTGTATTTATCATAACCTTCTGTTAACGTTTATCAATTTACAAAATATTCGGCATCGACAACTTTCAACCTTTCCATAGCGTGTCCAAGTCCAGAATAGATTAGATTTACGGCTTTCACGACATCCATGAAGTGTTTCCGCTCCACAATAAAGACCCGACCGAAAATTTTCTGCCCATCATTAATCTCAACAAAACTTCCCCTACGCATCCTCTCTCCGCCATAACCATCATCACAAATTGAAACCGGATCAATTTCACCATTTTCATCAACCAGATACGGAAGCGAAAATACTGGATGCGTATACCCTGGCAAAGTAATCAACTCTGTTGTTGCAGTGTCGCTTTGTAGATTCGCTTGTTGGATGGCCAGCTTGATTCCATCAAAAACGAACTTATGTTGTTTGGGATCAAGTTCAGATAGTTGGGACTGGACATGTCCCTGTCCAACATCGATGCTGCGAATTGCTCCGTTGCTACTGCTAGCATCCCCAACACTTACTTGCTTATCCTGCGCGGCACCCTTTAGAAAAATTACAGCGGGAGGATCATAGGTGTCATAACGTTCC
>MLJW01000634.1_pt1 | contig 12782 bp, 8 predicted proteins | sample 888231 | NCBI WGS metagenome assembly MLJW01 (sample SAMN05788063, study PRJNA343431) | mine drainage metagenome | isolation source: sample collected from the inflow into an acid mine drainage treatment plant... | place: Germany: Lusatia, lignite mining district
GCGCGGTGCAGTTCATCGCCTACGCCACGGCCGACCTCGATCGGCTGCGAGGCTGGCTGGCCGATAGCGGGGCCGCGCTGGCGGTCGAGGTGCTGCTGGTGCTCGGCGCCTACGCCGGGCCGCGCGACGGCCGCCCGCAGGAGCTTCCCGGGCTGCTGCAGCGGCTCGACCCGGACTGGGGCTGGAGCGTATGCGCGTTCGGGCCGGCCGAGGCGGCCTGCCTGGTCGTGGCGGCGGCGCTGGGCGGCGGCGTGCGCGTCGGCTTCGAGAACAATCTGTGGCTGCCCGACGGGCGCGTGGCGACGGACAACGCCGAGCTGGTACGCCACCTGGTCGACGCGCTGGCGTGCGTCGGCCTGCGCCCGGCCAGCGCCGAGCAGACCTGCGCGCGCTTCCTGCGCGGCTGAAAAAAAACCGGCCACCTCGCGGTGGCCGGTCGTCTGCGCGGTGTGTTGCGCTAGACGGCGCCCGACGGCGCCAGACGCTCAGTTCGACGCGTCGTCGCCGGTCTCGCTCGACGCCTCGTCGGCGGCGGCGTTCTGGCTGTCCTCGAGCGCCTGCAGCTCGGCGGCGGCCTGCGCCTGGCGCTCGGCGTGGTCGAGCACTTCCTTGGCCTTGCGCGCCTGGTGGAAGGCCATGCCGGTGCCCGCCGGGATCAGGCGGCCGACGATGACGTTTTCCTTCAGTCCGCGCAGGTCGTCGCGCTTGCCCATGATCGCCGCTTCGGTCAGCACGCGGGTCGTCTCCTGGAACGACGCCGCCGAGATGAAGCTGTCGGTCGACAGGCTGGCCTTGGTGATGCCCAGCAGCACGTTGTTGTAGGTCGCCGGAACCTGGTCGCGCTCGATCAGCGCCGAATTGGTCTGCAGCACTTCGGAGCGCTCGACCTGTTCGCCGGTGATGTAGTCGCTTTCGCCCGGGTCCTTGATCTCGACGCGGCGCAGCATCTGGCGAACGATCACCTCGATGTGCTTGTCGTTGATCTTCACGCCCTGCAGACGATAGACGTCCTGCACTTCGTCGACGATGTAGCGAGCCAGCGCTTCGACTCCGAGCAGGCGCAGGATGTCCTGCGGCTCCGCGGCGCCGTCGACGATCAGCTCGCCCTTGTTGACGACCTGGCCCTCGTGCACCAGCACGGTCTTTTCCTTGGGCACCAGGAACTCGTGGCTCTGGCCGTCGAGGTCGGTGATGACCAGTCGGACCTTGCCTTTGGTTTCCTTGCCGAACGACACCGTGCCGGTGGTCTCGGCGAGCATGCCGGCGTCCTTCGGCGAACGCGCCTCGAACAGCTCGGCCACCCGCGGCAGACCGCCGGTGATGTCGCGGGTCTTCTGGCCTTCCATCGGAATGCGCGCGAGCACTTCGCCGGGGCCGACTTCCTGGCCGTCGCGGACCTGGATCAGCGCGCCGACCTGGAAGCCCACCGTCACCGGGTGTTCGGTGCCGGGGATCTTGACTTCCTGGCCCTGCTCGTTGAGCAACTTGACCTGCGGGCGCACGACCTTGGCCGAGCCGCGGCGCTTCGGATCGATCACCACCAGCGTCGACAGACCGGTGACCTCGTCGACCTGCTTGGCGACCGTGACGCCTTCCTCGATGTTCTCGAACTTGGCGCGGCCGGCGTACTCGGTGATGATCGGGCGCGTCAGCGGGTCCCAGCTGGCCAGCGCGGTGCCGGGCTTGACCGCCATGCCGTCCTTGACGAACAGCAGCGCGCCGTACGGCACCTTGTGGCGTTCGCGCTCGCGGCCGTAGTCGTCGGTCACCAGCACTTCGCCGGAGCGCGAGATCACGACCTGCTCGCCCTTCGAGTTGGTCACGTAGCGCATCGTCGCGGTGAAGCGGGCGACGCCGCCGCTCTTGGCCTCGACGCTGCTGGCCACCGCGGCACGCGACGCGGCACCGCCGATGTGGAAGGTCCGCATCGTCAGCTGCGTGCCGGGCTCGCCGATCGACTGCGCGGCGATGACGCCGACCGCTTCGCCGACGTTGACCAGGCTGCCGCGGCCGAGGTCGCGGCCGTAGCACTTCGCGCACATGCCGTAGCGCGTTTCGCAGGTCAGCGGCGTGCGCACGCGGATCTCGTCGATGCCCGCGGCCTCGACCATGTCGAGCAGGTCCTCGTCGAGCATTTCGCCGGCCGGGACGATGGACTCCTGCGTCTCCGGGCTGACGATGTCGATCGCGGCAACGCGGCCGAGCACGCGGTCGCGCAGCGATTCGATGACTTCACCGCCTTCGACCAGCGCGCGCATGGCCACCCCCTGCGCGGTGCCGCAATCGGCCTCGGTGATCACCAGGTCCTGCGTCACGTCGACCAGGCGGCGCGTCAGGTAGCCCGAGTTCGCGGTCTTCAGCGCGGTGTCGGCCAGGCCCTTGCGCGCGCCGTGGGTCGAAATGAAGTACTGCAGAACGTTCAGGCCTTCGCGGAAGTTCGCGGTGATCGGCGTCTCGATGATCGAGCCGTCAGGCTTGGCCATCAGGCCGCGCATTCCGGCGAGCTGGCGGATCTGCGCCGCCGAACCGCGCGCGCCCGAGTCGGCCATCATGTAGATCGAGTTGAACGATTCCTGGCGCACTTCCTTGCCGTGGCGGTCGACCACCGCTTCGGTGGCCAGGCGGTTCATCAGCGCCTTGCCGACTTCGTCGCCGGTGCGGCCCCAGATGTCGACCACCTTGTTGTAGCGCTCGCCCTGGGTGACCAGGCCCGACGCGTACTGCTGCTCGATTTCCTTGACTTCGCGCTCGGCGTGGTTGATCAGCTCGTGCTTTTCCTGCGGCACCAGCATGTCGTCGACGCTGATCGAGATGCCGGCACGCGTGGCCAGGCCGAAGCCCGATTGCAGCAGCTTGTCGGCGAAGATCACGGTGTCGCGCAGCCCGCAGCGGCGGAACGAAACGTTGATCAGCCGCGAAATCTCCTTCTTCTTCAGCGCCTTGTTCATCACGCTGAACGGCAGACCCTTGGGCAGGATTTCCGACAGCAGCGCGCGTCCCGCGGTGGTTTCCACCACCGAGGTCTTCGGCGTCAGCGTCTTCGTCGCGCGGTCGCGTTCGTACTCGGTCAGGCGCACGCTGATGCGCGCGGTCAGCTCGAGCACGCCGGCCTGCAGCGCGCGGTGGATTTCACCGATGTCGGCGAACACCATGCCCTCGCCGCGGCCGTTGATGCGCTCGCGGGTCGCGTAGTACAGGCCCAGCACCATGTCCTGCGACGGCACGATCGACGGTTCGCCGTTGGCCGGGAACAGCACGTTGTTCGACGCCAGCATCAGCGTGCGCGCTTCCATCTGCGCTTCCAGCGACAGCGGCACGTGCACGGCCATCTGGTCGCCGTCGAAGTCGGCGTTGAACGCCGCGCAAACCAGCGGGTGCAGCTGGATCGCCTTGCCTTCGATCAGCACCGGCTCGAACGCCTGGATGCCCAGGCGGTGCAGCGTCGGCGCGCGGTTGAGCATCACCGGATGCTCGCGGATCACCTCTTCGAGGATGTCCCAGACGATAGGCGTCTGCGAATCGACTTCCTTCTTCGCGGCCTTGATCGTCGTCGCCACCCCCATCGCTTCGAGGCGGTTGAAGATGAAGGGCTTGAACAGCTCCAGCGCCATCAGCTTGGGCAGGCCGCACTGGTGCAGCTTGAGCGTCGGGCCCACGGTGATCACCGAGCGGCCCGAGTAGTCGACGCGCTTGCCCAGCAGGTTCTGGCGGAAACGGCCTCCCTTGCCCTTGATCATGTCGGCCAGCGACTTCAGCGGGCGCTTGTTCTGGCCCACCATCGCCTTGCCGCGGCGGCCGTTGTCGAGCAGCGAGTCGACGGCTTCCTGCAGCATGCGCTTTTCGTTGCGCACGATGATTTCCGGCGCCTTCAGCTCGAGCAGCCGGCGCAGCCGGTTGTTGCGGTTGATGACGCGGCGGTACAGGTCGTTGAGGTCCGAGGTCGCGAAGCGGCCGCCGTCGAGCGGCACCAGCGGGCGCAGGTCGGGCGGCAGCACCGGCAGCACGGTCAGCACCATCCACTCGGGCTTCGAGTTGGTCTTGCGGAACGCGTCGAGCACCTTCAGGCGCTTGGAGTTCTTCTTGACCTTGGTGTCCGAGCCCTGCAGGTCGCCGCGCAGCGCGGCGGTTTCGGTCTCCAGATCCATGTCGGCGAGCAGCGCACGAACGCCTTCGGCGCCCATGTAGGCGACGAATTCATCGCCAAACTCCTCGCGCTTGGCCGCGTACTCGTCCTCCGACAGCACCTGGCGCTTCTGCAGCGGGGTCATGCCGGGGTCGGTGATCACGTAGGCCTCGAAATACAGCACGCGCTCGATGTCGCGCAGCGGCATGTCGAGGATCATGCCCAGGCGCGAAGGCAGGCTCTTCAGGAACCAGATGTGCGCGACCGGGGAGGCCAGCTCGATGTGACCCATGCGGTCGCGGCGAACCTTGCTTTGCGTGACTTCGACGCCGCACTTCTCGCAGATCACGCCTCGGTGCTTCAGGCGCTTGTACTTGCCGCACAGGCACTCGTAGTCCTTGATCGGGCCGAAGATCTTGGCGCAGAACAGACCGTCGCGCTCGGGCTTGAACGTGCGGTAATTGATCGTCTCGGGCTTCTTGACCTCGCCGTAAGACCACGAGCGGATCTTCTCCGGAGACGCCAAGCCGATGCTGATCGCATCGAAATGCTCGTCCTTCTGGAACTGCTTGAACAAGTCGAGTAGGGCTTTCATGGGGTGACTCCCGATTCCTTAATTGCGTTCCAGTTCGATGTCCAGCCCCAGCGAGCGGATTTCCTTGATCAGAACGTTGAACGATTCCGGCATTCCGGCTTCGATCGAATGCTCGCCCTTGACGATGCTCTCGTAGACCTTGGTCCGCCCGTTGACGTCGTCCGACTTCACGGTCAGCATTTCCTGCAGCACGTAGCTGGCGCCGTACGCTTCCAGCGCCCACACTTCCATTTCGCCGAAGCGCTGGCCGCCGAACTGCGCCTTGCCGCCCAGCGGCTGCTGGGTGACCAGCGAGTACGGCCCGGTCGAGCGCGCGTGCATCTTGTCGTCGACCAGGTGGTGCAGCTTGAGCACGTGCTTGTAGCCGATGGTCACCGGGCGCTCGAACGCCTCGCCGGTGCGGCCGTCGAACAGCATGGCCTGCTTGCGCGAGGCCGTCAGCTTGAGTTGCTGCGCTTCATGGTCCGGATAGGCCATCTGCAGCAGCTGGTCGATTTCCTGCTCCGACGCGCCGTCGAACACCGGCGTGGCGAACGGCAGGCCGCGACGCAGGTTGTCCGCCAGTTCGAGCACTTCGGCGTCGCTCAAGGCGTCGAGCTCTTCCTGCTTGCCGCTGAAGTTGTACAGGCTGGCGAGCAGCTTGCGCAACTCGGTGGCCTTGGCGTGCGCGCGCAGCATCCCGTCGATGCGCCGGCCCAGGCCGTGCGCGGCCCAGCCCAGGTGGGTTTCGAGGATCTGGCCGATGTTCATCCGCGACGGCACGCCGAGCGGGTTGAGCACGACGTCCATCGGCGTGCCGTCGGCCATGTACGGCATGTCTTCCTCGGGCAGGATCTTCGACACCACGCCCTTGTTGCCGTGACGACCGGCCATCTTGTCGCCGGGCTGCAGGCGACGCTTGACGGCGAGGTGGACCTTGACCATTTTCAGCACGCCGCTCGGCAGTTCGTCGCCTTGCGTCAGCTTGCGCCGCTTTTCCTCGAACATCTGGTCGAACTCGTGGCGACGCTTCTCCAGCGACTCCTTGAGCTGCTCGACTTGCTGGGCGATGGTCTCGTCGGCGCTGCGCACGTCGAACCAGTGGTAGTGGTCGAGCTCCTTCAGGTACTCGGCGGTGACCACGGTGCCCTTGGCCAGGCGCTTCGGGCCGCCGTTGGCCGGACGGCCGACGAGCAGCTTGGCGATACGGTCGAAGGTGTCGGCCTCGACGATGCGCATCTGGTCGTTGAGGTCCAGGCGGTAGCGCTTGAGCTCGTCGTCGATGATCTGCTGGGCGCGCTTGTCGCGCTGGATGCCTTCGCGCGTGAACACCTGCACGTCGATCACGGTGCCGTACATGCCCGACGGAACGCGCAGCGAGGTGTCCTTCACGTCGGACGCCTTCTCGCCGAAGATCGCGCGCAGCAGCTTCTCCTCCGGGGTCAGCTGGGTCTCGCCCTTCGGCGTGACCTTGCCGACCAGCGTGTCGCCGGCCTCGACTTCGGCGCCGATGTAGACGATGCCCGACTCGTCGAGCCGCGCCAGCTGGTTTTCCGACAGGTTCGGGATGTCGCGGGTGATTTCCTCGGGGCCGAGCTTGGTGTCGCGCGCGACCGCGGTCAGTTCCTCGATGTGGATCGAGGTGTAGCGGTCCTCGGCGACGACGCGCTCGGAGATCAGGATCGAATCCTCGAAGTTGTAGCCGTTCCACGGCATGAACGCGACCAGCATGTTCTGCCCCAGCGCGAGCTCGCCGATGTCGGTCGAGGCGCCGTCGGCGACGACGTCGCCGCGCGCGATCACGTCACCGCGCTTGACGATCGGGCGCTGGTGGATGTTCGTGTTCTGGTTCGAGCGCTGGTACTTGATCAGGTTGTAGATGTCGACGCCGACTTCACCGGCCAGCGTTTCGTCGTCGTTGACGCGAACGACGATGCGCGCGCTGTCGACATAGTCGACGATGCCGCCGCGCAGCGCGGTGACCGCGGTGCCCGAGTCGACCGCGGTGACGCGCTCGACCCCGGTGCCCACCAGCGGTTTTTCCGGGCGCAGCACCGGCACCGCCTGGCGCTGCATGTTGGCGCCCATCAGCGCGCGGTTCGCGTCGTCGTGCTCGAGGAAGGGCACCAGCGACGCGGCGACCGAGACGATCTGCGCCGGCGACACGTCCATGTACTGCACGCGCTGCGGGCCGACCAGCAGCGTCTCACCCTTTTCGCGCGCCGACACCAGCTCGTCGACCAGGCGGCCTTCGCCGTCGATCGCCGCGTTGGCCTGCGCGATCACGTACTTGCCTTCCTCGATCGCCGACAGGTAGTCGACCTGGTCGGTGACCTTGCTGTCGATGACGCGGCGGTAGGGCGTTTCGATGAAGCCGTATTCGTTGAGCTGGGCGAACAGCGCCAGCGAGTTGATCAGGCCGATGTTCGGACCTTCCGGCGTCTCGATCGGGCACACGCGGCCGTAGTGCGTCGGGTGCACGTCGCGCACCTCGAAGCCGGCGCGCTCGCGCGTCAGGCCGCCCGGGCCCAGCGCGGAGACGCGACGCTTGTGCGTGATCTCCGACAGCGGGTTGGTCTGGTCCATGAACTGCGACAGCTGCGACGAACCGAAGAACTCCTTGATCGCCGCCGAAATCGGCTTCGAATTGATGAAGTCGTGCGGCATCAGGTTCTCGGTCTCGGCCTGGCCGAGACGTTCCTTGACCGCGCGTTCGATGCGCGACAGGCCGGCACGGAACTGGTTCTCGGCCAGTTCGCCGACGCAGCGCACGCGCCGGTTGCCCAGGTGGTCGATGTCGTCGACTTCGCCACGGCCGTTGCGCAGTTCGACCAGCAGCTTGATCACCGCCATGATGTCGTCGTGCGACAGCACCATTTCGCCTTCGATCTCGTCACGGCCGAGGCGGCGGTTGAACTTCATGCGACCGACGCGAGACAGGTCGTAGGCGTCGGCGTCGAAGAACAGACGGTTGAAAAGCGACTCGACCGCGTCCTCGGTCGGCGGCTCGCCGGGGCGCATCATGCGGTAGATCGCGACCTTGGCCGCGAGCTTGTCCGGCGTCTCGTCCATGCGCAGCGTCTGCGAGATGAACGGGCCCTGGTCGAGGTCGTTGGTGAACAGCGTCTCGACGCGGCGAACTCCGGCGTCACGGATTTTCTTCAGCAGCGCGTCGGTCAGTTCCTCGTTGGCCAGCGCGACGATCTCGCCGGTGTCCTCGGACACGACGTTGCGCGCCAGCACCTTGCCGAGCAGGAAGTCCTCGGGCGCGGAAATGCGCTGCGTGCCGCTTTCCTCGAGCGCGCGCAGGTGGCGCATCGTCACCCGCTTGTCCTTCGCCACGACGACGTCGCCGTTCTTGTCGGTGATGTCAAAGCGCGCGACCTCGCCCTTGAAGTGCGCCGGGACGAATTCGATCATGCCGCCCTGGTCCATCAGGTCGACGCGGTCGAAGGTGAAGAAGTGCGCCAGGATCTGCTCGTTGTTCAGGCCCAGCGCCTTGAGCAGGATGGTCACCGGCATCTTGCGGCGGCGGTCGACTCGGAAGTACAGGATGTCCTTCGGGTCGAATTCGAAGTCCAGCCAAGAGCCGCGGTAGGGAATGATGCGCGCGGAGAACAGCAGCTTGCCCGACGAGTGCGTCTTGCCCTTGTCGTGCTCGAAGAACACGCCAGGCGAGCGGTGCAGCTGGGAGACGATGACGCGCTCGGTGCCGTTGATGATGAACGAGCCCTTGTCGGTCATGAGCGGGATTTCGCCCATGTAGACTTCCTGCTCCTTGACTTCCTTGATCGTCGGCTTGGCCGCTTCGCGGTCCATCACGATCAGCCGCACCTTCGCGCGCAGCGCGCTGGCGAAGGTCAGGCCGCGCTGCTGGCACTCGCGCACGTCGAAGCCAGGGCGCGCCAGCTGGTAGCCCAGAAACTCCATGCGCACGTTCTGGTTGTGCGAGACGATCGGGAAGATCGCATTGAACGCTGCCTGCAGACCTTCGTTGCGGCGCTGTTCGGCCGGCCGGTCCTTCTGCAGGAAGGATTCATAGGATTCGAGCTGGGTGGCCAGCAGATAGGGCACCTGGATCACACCTTGGCGGGTGCCAAAGCTCTTGCGAATCCGTTTCTTTTCGGTGAACGAGTAGGACATGGACGCTCCGCTGCGCTGGACTGAAACCGTTTATGTATGCGCTCGGCGTGGCCGGGCGCAGGCATAAACCGTCGGGGCGCGCTTGAAGGCGCGAAAGCCCGAAAGGCTGCAGCAGCCTTCCGGGCCCCGTGGGCTCGAGTGCCGATTACTTGATTTCGGCCTTGGCGCCGGCGTCCTCGAGCTTCTTCTTGGCGGCTTCGGCGTCGGCCTTCGGCAGCGCTTCCTTGACGGCCTTCGGCGCGCCGTCGACCAGGTCCTTGGCTTCCTTCAGACCCAGGCCGGTGAGTTCGCGAACCGCCTTGATCACCGACACCTTGTTGGCGCCGGCTTCGAGCAGCATCACGTTGAACTCGGTCTGCTCTTCGGCCGCAGCGGCAGCACCGCCGCCGGCGCCCGGGGCGGCCACGGCCATCGACGCGGCCGACACGCCGAACTTCTCTTCGAACGCCTTCACCAGGTCGTTCAGTTCCAGCACGGTCATGCCGCCGACGGCTTCCAGAATGTCTTCTTTGCTCAGTGCCATTTCGTCTAACTCCTGAATTCGATGAATGATGTGTCGCGTCGCGGCGTCAGGCCGCGGCGCCTTGCTCTTCTTCGCGCTTCTTCGCCAGCGCGGCGACCGACGCGACAAAGCCGGTCAGCGGCGCCTGCATCACGCCCAGCAACTTGGCCAGCAGCTCTTCGCGGCTGGGGATCGAGGCGAGTTGCTTGACGGCTTCGGCGTCGAGCTTCTTGCCGTTGTAGGCGCCTGCGCGGATGACCATCTTGTCGTTGGTCTTCGCGAAGTCCTGGATGACCTTCGCCGCGGCGATGGCGTCTTCGGAAAAGCTGTAGATCAGCGGGCCGGACATCTCGTCGGCCACGACCTCGAACGCAGTTCCGGTGACGGCGCGTCGGGCCAGCGTGTTCTTCAGAACCTGCAGATGGACGCCTTGACTGCGCGCGTTCGCGCGCAGTTTGGTCATCGGCTCCACGTCGATTCCTCGGTATTCCGCCAGCACCAGAGTTTGCGCCTTCGCCGCAAGCGCCGCGACTTCAGTCACGACGGCCTGCTTTTCGGTGCGATTCAGACTCAAGGTTGACTCCTGAAGGAAATGGCCGCGCCGCTTGCGCGACGACGACCGGTTTGCAGCGTCCTCTGGAGATCGACAAACCGGCCCTGGGCGGGACGGACTGCAGCTTCCAGCGGGTTCGCCATCTGCGTCGGCTTCGAATACCGGGTCGCCCCGGGCTTCTCAATTAAGACATGCATCGCATCTCGCCAACGGTCTTGGATCGCCCGGCGCCACGTTGCCGCGGCGCCGACCCACCAAATGGTTTCGAGGTTGCGGATCGCTCCGCAACCTCGTCATGCATCGAATCAGGCGGCGGTGGCCGCAATGCTCGAGGTATCGACGCGAACGCCGATGCCCATCGTCGACGACACCGCGACCTTGCGCAGGTAGATACCCTTCGCAGTGGCCGGGCGCGCCTTGTTCAGCGCGTCGACGAGCGCCTGCAGATTGCTCTTCAGCGCATCGGGCTGGAACGACGCGCGACCGATCGTCGAGTGCACGATGCCGGCCTTGTCGGCGCGGAACTGCACCTGACCGGCCTTCGCGTTCTTCACCGCGCCGGCGACGTCGGGCGTCACGGTGCCGACCTTCGGGTTCGGCATCAGGCCGCGCGGACCGAGGATCTGGCCCAGCGCGCCGACCACGCGCATGGCGTCGGGCGACGCGATCAGCACGTCGAAATCGATCTTGCCGCCCTTGATCTGCTCGGCGAGGTCGTCGAAGCCGACCAGGTCGGCACCGGCGGCGCGCGCCTCGTCGGCCTTCGCGCCCTGCGCGAACACCGCGACGCGCTTGATCTTGCCGGTGCCGGCGGGCAGCACGACCGAGCCGCGAACGACCTGGTCGGACTTGCGCGCGTCGATGCCCAGCGCAACGGCGACGTCGATCGATTCATCGAACTTGGCGACCGCGCATTCCTTGATCAGGTTCAGCGCGTCGTCGAGCGCGTACAGCTTGGTGCCTTCGACTTTCGCGCGCAGCGCGGCGTAACGCTTCGGAAGCTTCTTCGCCATGATTTACACCCCCTCCACGGTCACGCCCATCGAGCGCGCGGTGCCGGCGATCGTGCGCACGGCGGCGTCGAGGTCGGCGGCGGTCAGATCCTTGGTCTTGGTCTTCGCGATTTCCTCGAGCTGGGCACGGGTGATCGAGCCGACCTTGTCGGTGTGCGGCTTGGCCGAGCCCTTCTCGAGCTTGATCGCCTTCTTGATCAGCACGCCGGCGGGCGGCGACTTGATGATGAAGGTGAAGGACTTGTCGGCGTACGCGGTGATGACCACCGGCAGCGCCAAACCGGGTTCCAGGCTCTGCGTCTGCGCGTTGAACGCTTTGCAGAATTCCATGATGTTCAGGCCGCGCTGGCCCAGCGCCGGGCCGATCGGCGGCGACGGGTTGGCCTTGCCGGCCGGGACCTGCAGTTTGATGAAGCCGACGATTTTCTTCGCCATGCTGTGTTCTCCTGTCGAGTGCGAACGCCCGGCGTCTACGCCGGGCTCCTCGTCCTTGCGGCCTCCGGGCCCGCGCGAGGCAGGCCGTCCTGGGTGCGTCGCACGCCGGGCCGCCCCGCGTGCGAACGTGCGGCCGGCGTATCAGCCGGCCTCAAAACGCGCAGGTCAGACTTTCTCGACCTGCTGGAATTCGAGTTCGACCGGAGTGGCGCGGCCGAAAATCGTCACCGACACGCGAAGTCGCGACTTCTCGTAGTTGACTTCCTCGACGTTGCCGTTGAAGTCGGTGAACGGGCCTTCCTTGACGCGAACCATCTCGCCCGGCTCGAACAGCACCTTCGGCCTCGGCTTCTCGACGCCTTCCTGGATCTGGTTCAGGATCTTGTCGACGTCGGCCTGGCTGATCGGCGCCGGGCGGTTTTTCGCGCCGCCGACGAAGCCGGTGACCTTGCTGGTGTGCTTGACCAGGTGCCAGGTCGCGTCGTCCATTTCCATTTCGACCAGCACGTAGCCGGGGAAAAAGCGGCGCTCGGTGATGGTCTTGCGACCATTCTTCATTTCCTGCACTTCTTCGGTCGGCACGAGGATTCGACCGAACTTCGATTGCATGCCGGCTCGCTCGATGCGCTCGAGCAGGTTGCGTTCGACCGCCTTCTCCATGCCCGAGTAGGCGTGCACGACATACCACTGCTTCTGGCCGGTAGGCACGGGATCCACCATGGTGACCACTCCGTTCAATGTTTCCAGCCGAGGATCACGCCATACAGCAGCCACTCGAGCGACTTGTCGGTAAGCCAGAGAAAAATCGCCATCAGCAGCACGAAGCCGAACACGATGGCGGTCATCTGGATCGCTTCCTTGCGCTGCGGCCAGACGACCTTGCGCACTTCCCGAACCGACTCGCGAGTATAGGCAATCAGCGCCTTGCCCGGCTCGGCCAGCAGGAAAAGCCCTACGGCCAGCGCAAGGAACACCAGCAGCGCGACGACTCGCGCCCAGGCGAAATGTCCGGGAACGACGTAATAAGCGACAAACGCAGCGACGAACGACGCTGCGGCCATTCCCAGACGGGCCTTGTCGGCGGTCGTGGAAACGGTTTCTACGTTGGGATTGGCCATGCTTGACGTTTTGTGCTGGACCCGGTGGTGGCAGGGGCAGAGGGTCTCGAACCCCCAACCTTCGGTTTTGGAGACCGACGCTCTGCCAATTGAGCTATGCCCCTGTATCAACCTTCGGACCGGCCGCGGTGCTGCATGCTACCGGAGTGAAACGCGCCTTGTGAGCGCGCTTCACCGACTGCTTGTGCTGCGTTTTACTCGATGATCTTGGCGACGACGCCGGCGCCGACGGTGCGACCGCCTTCACGGATGGCGAAGCGCAGGCCTTCTTCCATCGCGATCGGGGCGATCAGCTTGACGGTGATCGAGACGTTGTCGCCG
>MLJW01000635.1_pt1 | contig 12694 bp, 11 predicted proteins | sample 888231 | NCBI WGS metagenome assembly MLJW01 (sample SAMN05788063, study PRJNA343431) | mine drainage metagenome | isolation source: sample collected from the inflow into an acid mine drainage treatment plant... | place: Germany: Lusatia, lignite mining district
GAGCTCGACCTGCTCGGCGAGGCGCTGCTCTCGGAGGCCCGTGTCGACGAGGGGGGTCGTGCCGCGCTTGACGTCGCCATCGTGGCGGGGGCACCCGTCGCGATCCGGACCAGAGCGCTGCGCGCGGCGCTCGTCGCGGCGGGCTGCCCGTCGGGGTCCGTGACGCGGGGGCACGTGCTCGCGGTGGACCGGCTGCTGACCGACTGGCACGGCCAGGGCCCGGTGGCTCTTCCGGGTCGGGTCACCGTCCAGCGCCGATGTGGCAGGCTTGAGGTCGGGCCGGACGCTCCGATCGAGGCACCGGCTGCCCCGACCCGAGGAGAGCTGTAGCGGTGGACCCTGTTGACATGGGCGACGACCTCGCCGGCGTGCTGCTGAGCGAGGCGCAGATCGCGGCACGGCTCGACGAGCTCGCGGCGCAGATCGACCGCGACTACGCGGGCAAGGCGGTGCTGGTCGTCGGCGTCCTCAAGGGGGCGGTCATGGTCATGGCCGACCTCGTGCGTCGGCTGCACACCCCGGTCCAGATGGACTGGATGGCCGTGTCGTCGTACGGCTCCGGCACGAAGTCCTCCGGCGTCGTGAGGATCCTCAAGGACCTCGACACGGACCTGACCGGTCGGCACGTGCTCATCGTCGAGGACATCATCGACTCCGGGCTGACGTTGTCGTGGCTGCTGGCGAACCTGCGCAGCCGCGGGCCCGAGAGCGTCGAGATCGCCACGATGCTCCGCAAGCCCGGCGCGGCGAAGGTCGAGGTCGACGTGCGGTACGTCGGCTTCGACATCCCGAACGAGTTCGTCGTCGGCTACGGGCTGGACTATGCCGAGAAGTACCGGAACCTTCCGTTCGTCGGGACGCTGGCCCCGCACGTCTACAGCCACTGATCGTCGAGCGACGCGCGTCCCGATCCTGCCCTGGGCGAACACGTACAGGTTCTGACAGACCCAGCGTGTACGTTCGAGCCGTTCTGCCATGCCGACCGGAGGGATGAGGGGACATTCCCCGTCGCCGATGAATCTCAAGCGCCTGACCCGAGGACCCATCCTGTGGATCGTCCTTGCCGTCGTGATCCTCTGGACCGCTGCCAGCATGCTCGTGGGAACGGGGGTGCAGCAGATCGACACCTCTGACGGGCTGAAGCTGCTGTCGGAGGGCAAGGTCCAGCAGGCGCAGCTCGTCGACGTCGAGCAGCGGGTGTCCCTCACGCTCTCCTCGGACTTCACGACCAACGGGGTCGACAAGGGCAAGAACGTCGAGTTCTACTACATCGCCCCGCAGGGTCCGGACGTCGTTGCTGCCGTCACGAGCGCCAACCTGCCCAAGGGGTACAACTCGACCGTCCCGACGACGCCGTGGTGGAGCAGCCTGCTCGGGATCATCATCCCGATGCTGCTCATCCTCGGGTTGTTCTGGTTCCTGATGTCGAACATGCAGGGCGGCGGCTCGCGGGTGATGAGCTTCGGCAAGTCGAAGGCGAAGCTCGTCAACAAGGAGTCCCCGCAGGTCACCTTCGCCGACGTCGCGGGCGTCGACGAGGCCGTCGAGGAACTCCGCGAGATCAAGGACTTCCTGGCCGAACCGGCGAAGTTCCAGGCCGTCGGCGCCAAGATCCCCAAGGGGGTGCTGCTGTACGGCCAACCGGGTACTGGCAAGACGCTGCTGGCCCGCGCGGTCGCGGGTGAGGCCGGCGTGCCGTTCTACTCGATCTCCGGGTCGGACTTCGTCGAGATGTTCGTCGGTGTCGGTGCGTCCCGTGTGCGCGACCTGTTCGACCAGGCCAAGCAGAACGCGCCGGCGATCATCTTCATCGACGAGATCGACGCCGTCGGTCGGCACCGCGGCGCGGGCATGGGCGGTGGGCACGACGAGCGGGAGCAGACCCTCAACCAGATGCTGGTCGAGATGGACGGCTTCGACGTCAACGCCAACGTCATCCTGATCGCGGCGACGAACCGGCCCGACATCCTGGATCCCGCTCTCCTGCGGCCGGGACGCTTCGACCGCCAGGTCTCGGTCGACCCGCCGGACCTCAAGGGACGGCACCGGATCCTGACCGTGCACGCCAAGGGCAAGCCGATGGCAGACCACGTGGACCTCGAGGCCGTCGCTCGCCGCACCCCCGGTTTCACCGGCGCGGACCTGGCCAACGTGCTCAACGAGGCCGCCCTGCTCACCGCGCGCCTCGGCAAGCAGCAGATCGACGACTCCGCCCTCGACGAGGCCATCGACCGCGTCGTGGCCGGACCGCAGAAGCGCACCCGGATCATGAAGGTCTCGGAGCAGAAGATCACGGCGTACCACGAGGGCGGCCACGCTTTGGTGGCGACCGCGCTCCGGTACACGGACCCGGTGACCAAGGTGACGATCCTGCCGCGCGGCCGGGCGCTGGGCTACACGATGGTGATGCCGCTCGAGGACAAGTACTCGACGACGCGCAACGAGCTGCTCGACACGCTCGCGTACGCGATGGGCGGTCGGGTCGCCGAGGAGCTCGTGTTCCACGACCCGACGACCGGCGCCTCGAACGACATCGAGAAGGCCACCGCAACTGCGCGCAAGATGGTCACCCAGTACGGCATGAGCGAGAAGATCGGGGCCATCAAGCTCGGTCAGGACTCCGGCGAGGTGTTCATGGGCCGCGACATGGGTCACGGCCGCGACTACTCGGAGACCGTCGCCGCGACGGTCGACGTCGAGGTGCGTCGCCTCGTGGACGCCGCTCACGACGAGGCATGGCAGATCCTGGTCCAGTACCGGGACGTCCTTGACGCCCTCGTGCTCGAGCTCCTCGAGAAGGAGACCCTGAACCAGACCGAGCTTGCGGTGATCTTCGCGCCGGTGGTCAAGCGGCCCGCGCGCGACGTGTGGCTGTCGAGCGACGACCGTGCCGTCTCGGAGCGCCCACCGGTGCTGACGCCTGACGAGGTCGCCGCGGCTGCCGGGGTGTCGATGGCTGCGTCCGACGTGGAGGGCTGACGCGTGGCGCCCGACGCGTCGGCCGGGGACGACCTCCCGGTCCGGGACGACGCTCCGACCGGGTACGACGCCGCGCGCGTCGAGGCCGCGATCCGCGAGCTGCTGCTCGCGGTCGGTGAGGACCCGGACCGCGAGGGTCTGCGGGACACCCCGGCCCGGGTCGCGCGCGCGTACGCGGAGACCTTCGCGGGCCTGCGCCAGGACCCGGCGGACGTGCTCAGCACGGTGTTCGACATCGGCCACCAGGAGATGGTCCTCGTCAAGGACATCGAGGTGTACTCGACGTGCGAGCACCACCTCGTCCCGTTCCACGGTGTCGCACACGTCGGGTACATCCCGTCGTCGGACGGGCGCATCACCGGGTTGAGCAAGCTCGCGCGCCTGGTCGACATCTACGCGCGGCGCCCGCAGGTGCAGGAGCGGTTGACCAGCCAGGTCGCCGACGCCCTGGTCGAGCACCTCAACCCGCGCGGTGTGATCGTCGTCATCGAGTGCGAGCACCTGTGCATGTCGATGCGGGGGGTCCGCAAGCCTGGGTCGCGCACCGTCACCTCGGCCGTGCGCGGGCAGATGCGCGACGGGACGACGCGGGCCGAGGCGATGAGCCTCATCCTCAGTCGGTGAGCCGTCACCCCTAGGCTGGCTGTCGTGATCGCAGCACCGTCCGTTCGCCACCCCCGTCCGTTGCCGGCCTCGTTGTCGAGGCTGCAGCGTGCTCTCGTGATGGGCATCGTGAACGTCACCCCGGACTCGTTCTCGGACGGCGGTCGCTGGCTCGACCCCGATGCGGCGGTCCGGCACGGTCTCGACCTGATCGCCGAGGGTGCGGACCTTCTCGACGTCGGTGGTGAGTCGACACGTCCCGGCGCGGTGCGCGTCGACGTCGAGGAGGAGCTGGCGCGGGTCCTCCCGGTGGTGCGCCGGCTCGCGGCCGAGGGTGTTGCCGTGAGCGTCGACACGACGAGGTCCGAGGTCGCCCGACGCGCGGTCGATGTCGGCGCGGTGATCGTCAACGACGTCTCCGGTGGACTCGCGGACCCGGCGATCCGCACCGTGGTCGCCCGAACGGGTGTGGTCTACGTCGCGATGCACTGGCGCGGTCACTCCGACGTGATGGCGGACCTCACGCGCTACGACGACGTCGTCGGTGACGTGCGGGTCGAGCTCGCGCAGCGGCTCGTCGAGCTCCGGGACGCCGGTGTGCGCGCCGAGCAGGTCGTCCTCGACCCCGGTCTGGGATTCGCGAAGGAGCCCCCGGACAACTGGCCGCTGCTCGCCCACCTCGATGCGCTGCTGTCGTTGGGTCGGCCGGTGCTGGTCGGCGCCTCGCGCAAGCGGTTCCTGGGCGCCCTGCTGACCGGTCCGGACGGCCGACCCGTCCCTCCGGACCGCCGCGACGCCGCGACGTCGGCCGTCTCGGCGCTGGCCGCCACGAACGGTGCATGGTGCGTTCGCGTCCACGAGGTGGCAGGCTCGGCGGACGCTGTCCGTGTGGCCGCAGCCTGGCGTGAGGCGTCGGGGACACGGGACATGTCGTGAGGAATGACACGAGAGGTACGAGCATGAATGCGGCGTCAGCGGGACACCCGGGCCCGGCACTGGACAGTGCGGGTCGCCAGCTCGACCAGGTCCGGCTGGTCGGCATCTCCGCGATCGGCCACCACGGGGTGTTCGAGCACGAGCGCCGTGAAGGCCAGACCTTCCGGGCGGACGTGGTCGCCCATCTCGACACGCGACGCGCCGCCGCGACCGACGATCTCGCGCACACCCTGCACTACGGCGTGCTGGCCGAGCAGATCGCGGGTGTCCTCTCGGGGGAGCCTGTCGATCTGATCGAGACGGTCGCCGAGCGTATCGCCGCTACCGTGCTGGCCCACACGCAGGTCGTGGCGGTGGACGTCGCGGTGCACAAGCCGCAACCCGACACGGCGTTGATCCTGGTCGTGCAGGACAACCTGGCCAAGGGCGCGTCGGGCCAGGCGGTGCAGAACATGAACCTGATGTTCGGCATGCCGGAAACCACCGGGCTCGGGGCCCCGGCGCTGCTGCCATGAGGCTGGTAGGGTCTTCTGCAGCGCAGCAGACGAGCGCCTAGAATTCGGCCTTGCGATAGGAGAGAACCATGAGCGCCGTGATCGACGATACTGCCGAACTGACGATGCCTGACCCGCTGCTGTTCACCGACAGCGCGGCGGCCAAGGTCAAGGAACTGATCGACGAGGAAGGCAACCCTGAGCTGAAGCTGCGCGTGTTCGTGCAGGGCGGCGGCTGCTCGGGCTTCCAGTACGGCTTCACGTTCGACGAGGCGGTCAACGACGACGACATGCAGATGGTCAAGAACGGCGTCACGCTGCTGATCGACGCGATGAGCCTGCAATACCTCAGCGGCGCCGAGATCGACTACAAGGAAGGGCTCGAAGGCGCGCAGTTCGTGATCAAGAACCCGAACGCGCAGACCACCTGCGGCTGCGGCTCGTCGTTCTCGGTCTGATTCGCTCGCGCTTGCCGCGTCGAGGCCGCCCGCGAGGCGGCCTTTTGTTTGGGCAAGCGTTTGGCCAGGCATTTGGGCAAGCGTTTGGGCGACGGTTTGGGCGCCAGTTCGGGCTTGATTCTGGCCGAGATTCCGGCCGAGGTTCCGGCCGTCGCTCAGGCCGGGTAGATCGCGCCGAGCACGCGCGGGCCGCGCGCACCGGTGGCCGCGGCCTCGTTGCCGGGCAGCCCGGCGAGCGCGCGCGCGGCCAGCCACGCGAACGCCGCGCCTTCGACCTGCTGCGCCGGCAGCCCGCGACTGGCGCTGTCGAGCACCGCCACGCCCGGCAGCAAGCGGCGCAACCGCGCCAGCAGATCGGCGTTGGCGACACCGCCGCCACACACCAGCACCTCGCCGGTGGCCGGGGCGTGCGCGCGCAGCGCGTCGGCCGCGCTGCGCGCGCACAGTTCGGCCAGCGTCGCCTGCACTTGCTGCGGCGGCAGCGGCGGCCGTGAGTCCAGCGCACGCTGCAGCCAGTCGAGGTGGAAGTGGTCGCGCCCGGTGCTCTTCGGTGGCGGCGCCGCGAAGTAGGCGTCGGCAAGCAGCGCATCGAGCAGCTCGGCGCTGACTTCGGCGCCCGCCGCCCAGGCGCCCGCCGCGTCGAACGGTCGCCCCAGATGGCGCTGCGCCCACGCGTCGAGCAGCGTGTTGGCCGGACCACAGTCGAAGCCGAGCACACCGCCGTCGGCGCCGAGCAGGCTCAGGTTGGCGATTCCGCCTAGGTTGAGCACCGCGAGCGCTTCGCCGGGGCGCGCGAACCAGGCGCGGTGGAAAGCCGGCACCAGCGGCGCGCCCTGCCCGCCGGCGGCGATGTCACGGCTGCGGAAATCGGCCACCACGGTGATGCCGCTGCGCTCGGCCAGCCGCGCCGGAGCGTTGAGCTGCACGGTGTAGCCGAGCTCGGGGCGGTGGCGCACGGTCTGGCCGTGCGCGCCGATCGCACGCACCGCCGCGGCTGCCACGCCGGCCTCGCGCAGCAGCGCCGCGACGGCATCGGCGTAGACGTCGGCCAGCGCCAGCGCGGCCAGTTGCGCGCGGTGCAGTTCGTCGGCGCCGGCGCGGTTCAGCGCGTCGAGCTCGGTGCGCAGCGCCGCCGGCAATGGCCGCTGGACGTGGCCGCGCAGCGCCATGCCGTCGGCGCCGACGTGCAGCAATACCGCGTCGACGCCGTCGAGCGAGGTGCCCGACATCAGTCCGACGTAATGTCCGTGCAGCACCGGGGCAGCGGCCGGCCGCAAGGCCGGCGCGTCAGTCGCGCGCCGCGCTGGCCACCGCGACGTCGGGCAGCAGTTGCAGCAGCTGGGACCGGGTATCGGCCTCGGCGACGAAATCGCCGCGCAGCGCCGCCGGCACCGACTTGCCCTTGGGCGAATATTTCGCGATCTCGAGCGGGTTGACCGGACGGCCGTGGACGAAGAACTGGAAGTACAGGTGCGGTCCGGTCGACCAGCCGGTGTTGCCCGACAGCGCGACGACCTCACCCTGCTTGACCTGCTCGCCGACGTGGACCTCGTACTTGCTCAGATGCGAATAGATCGTCGCAAATCCGCCCGGGTGCTCGATCTTGACGTATTTGCCGTAGCCGGTGCCGGGACCGACATGGACCACGCGGCCGTCGGCGATCGTGCGCACCGGCGTGCCGACCGGGATCGCGAGGTCGATGCCCTTGTGGAACTCGGGCTTGTGGAAAATCGGGCTGATGCGCCAGCCGTAGCCCGAAGTCAGGCGGTCATAAGGCAGCGGCGACAGCAGAAAGGCGCGCGCCAGGCTGCCGCCGTTGGGCGCGTAGTAGCCTGCAGCGCCCGGCTGCTGCGGCGAATCGAACCAGACCGCTTCGTGCGCGACGCCGCGCGTGGCCACGCGGGCGGCGATCACGCGTCCGACGCGCAGCACCTGGCCGCGCGCGACGTAGACGCGCCAGGCCACGCTGATGCGGTCGCCGGGTCGCAGATCGCGGCGGAAATCGACTTCGCCGGCGAACAGATCGGCCAGCTGCGCGGCGATCGGCTCAGGAATGCCGGCCGCGTCGGTGGCCGCGTACAGCGTGCTGTGCACGACCGCGCTGGCCACGCGGGTCTGCACCTGCGCCTGCATCGGCTGCACGCTGCTGCTCAAGCCGCCGTCGGCCTGCGCGGTGATCGTCAGTTCATCCCAGGCGCCGCGGTCGGCGCCGTCGTGCGCCGGCAGCTGGGCCTGCAGCCTGTGCAGCAGGCCGACGCCATCGACTTCGGCGCTGACGACGCCGTGCGCGCCGTGCAGCACACGCTGCAGCGCCGGATCGCGCGCCAGCGCGCGCAGCTGCGCCGGGTCGGTGACCTGCAGCCGGCGCAACAGCGATTCGGCACTGTCGGCGCGACGCACTTCGGTCGTCGTGTACGCCAGCTGCGGCTGCGCGTCGAGGCTGCGCAACTGCGCGCCGAGATCAAGCGCCAGCGGCTGCTGCAGCACGCTGACCGGCGGCAACTTGGGCTGCGGGCCGTACTCGGCCAGGCCGAACGCGGTGACGCTGGTGAACAGCAGGGCCGAGCCGACGGCTCCGGCAACCCGCCCCGGGTGGCGTTCGACCGCCTCGCGCAGCGCGCGAGCGCGCTGCAGCAGACGATCCGCCGTTGCGGCGAACAAGGACATGCACTCTCCCGACACGTTGGCGTGGCGTGGGCCCGCGCCAATGCGGCGGCAGCCCGGAATTCGACAACAGCGCCCGCGACCGTCCGTCCCGGGAAGGCCCGCCTGCACGATCCGCGGACCGCTGACAAGACGTCCAATACACTGCAGGGTCCGGCAGCGCACGCTGCGGACCAGCCTCCAAGTCTACCAGCACCCCCGCCCGCAAGCGGCAAAATACCGATGGCCGACCCGAAAAACATCGAACTCACGGACGAATTGCGCCACGCGCTCGCAGTGACCAAGCGCGGCTGCGCCGAACTGCTGGTCGAGGCCGACTGGATCGCCAAGCTTGCGCGCAGCGCCGCCAGCGGCAAGCCGCTGCGCATCAAGCTGGGGCTGGACCCGACCGCGCCCGACATCCACCTCGGCCACACCGTGGTGCTGAACAAGCTGCGTCAGCTGCAAGACCTCGGCCACACCGTGATCTTCCTGATCGGCGACTTCACGTCGCGCATCGGCGACCCGTCGGGGCGCAACACGACGCGCCCGCCGCTGACCATCGAGCAGATCCAGGCCAACGCGCAGACGTATTACGCACAGGCCAGCCTGGTGCTCGATCCGCAGCGCACCGAGATCCGCTACAACTCCGAGTGGAGCGAGGGTCTGGGGGCCGATGGCATGATCCGGCTGGCCGCCAAGTACACCGTCGCGCGACTGCTCGAGCGCGAGGACTTCACCCAGCGCTACAAGGCCGGCATCGCGATCGCGATGCACGAGCTGCTCTACCCGCTGATGCAGGGCTACGACTCGGTGGCGCTGCAAGCCGACCTCGAGCTCGGCGGCACCGATCAGAAGTTCAACCTGCTGGTCGGCCGCGACCTGCAGAAGGAGTACGGGCAGGAGCCGCAGTGCATCCTGACGATGCCGCTGCTCGAGGGGCTGGACGGCGTCGACAAGATGTCGAAGTCCAAGGGCAACTACATCGGCATCCACGAAGCGCCGGCGTCGATGTACGCCAAGCTGCTGTCGGTCAGCGACACGCTGATGTGGCGCTACTACGAGCTGCTGTCGTTCCGACCCCTCGACGAAGTCCAGCGCCTGAAGGACGAAGTCGCCGCCGGGCGCAACCCGAAGGACGCCAAGGTGATGCTGGCGCGCGAGATCGTCACGCGCTTCCACGACGCCGCGGCAGCCGACGCCGCGCAGGCCGATTTCGAGCTGCGCGCGCGCGGTGGCGTGCCCGACGACATTCCCGAGCTGAGCCTGACGCTGCCCGACGGCGGCCTCGGCCTGGCTGCGGCACTCAAGCAGGCCGGCCTGGTGCCGTCGACCGCCGAGGCGCTGCGCATGATCGAGCAGCGCGGCGTTCGCGTCGACGGCGTCGTCGTCGAGGACCGCGCGCTCAAGCTCGGCGCCGGCAGCCGCGTGCTGCAGGTCGGCAAGCGCAAGTTCGCTCGCGTCACGCTGGGCTGAGCCGGGACCCGCGAACACGCTCAGCGCGTGTTCGCGCGCCGTGGAGGCATCGGCGAGCGCGGCGCACGGCCGCTCCGAAATCGCGCTCAGAGCATCGGTGCCGCCGGCTGCGTCAGCACGCGCTCGGCCAGCCGCGCGTACAACGCCGCGCCCAGCGGCAGCACCGCGTCGTTGAAGTCGTAGCGCGAGGTGTGCAGGTAGCAGCCGCCGGCGCTGCCGTGGCCCAGCCTCATGTAAGCGCCGGGAACGGCCTGCAGCATGAACGCGAAATCCTCGGCGCCCATGCTCGGCGGCAGATCGCGCACCACCGCGCCGTCGCCGACCAGCTCGGCGGCGACTTCGGCCGCGTAGTACGCGGCCTGCGGCTGATTGACCGTCGCCGGGTAGACGCGTTCGTACCGCAACTCGGCGCTGGCGCCGAAAGCCTGCGCGACCGACTGCACGATGGTGTTCAGCCGGCGCTCGATCAGCGACTGCACCTCGGCGCGGAAGCTGCGCACGGTGCCGACCAGCGTGACCTGGCGCGGGATCACGCTCATCGCGCCGAGATCGCCGCCGTGCAGCGCGCAGATGCTGACGACGGCTTCGTCCAGCGGGTCGACGTTGCGCGAAACGATGCTCTGCACCGCGGTGATGATGTGCGCGGCCACGAGCACCGGGTCGACCGCCAGGTCGGGATGCGCGCCGTGGCCGCCGCTGCCGTTGACGTGGATGGTGACGCGGTCGGCCGCCGCCATCATCGCGCCGGGCGCCAGACCGATGGTTCCGGCGGGCAGCTGCGGCCAGTTGTGCATCGCGAACACCCAGTCGGCCGGGAAACGCTCGAACAGGCCGTCGTCGATCATCGCGCGAGCGCCGCCCAGGCCTTCCTCGCCGGGCTGGAACACGCAGTGCACGGTGCCGGCGAAGTTGCGTGTCGCGGCCAGATAGCGTGCCGCGCCGAGCAGCATCGTCGTGTGGCCGTCGTGGCCGCAGGCGTGCATCACGCCGCCTTGCGCCGAGCGCCACGGAAACTCGCTTTCCTCGATGATCGGCAGCGCGTCCATGTCGGCGCGCAGCGCCACCGCGCGAACCGCAGGGTCGGCCCCGTCCACGGCCGGCGCCGGCCGCGCGCCGCGGATCACGCCGACCACGCCGGTGCGGCCGATGCCGGTATGCACCTCGTCGACGCCGTGACGGCGCAGCTGCTCGGCGACCAGCCGCGCGGTGCGATGCTCCTCGAAACCCAGCTCGGGGTGCGCGTGCAGGTCACGACGAATGCGCGTCAGCTCGGCGTGGTAGTTGCTGATGTGCTGGATCGGGCCGGTCAGGTTCCACATCGGAGCGAAAAGGCGCAACGCGGCGCGGCGGCCGCCATGCTTCCGATTGGAGCACCGTGCCCGGCGACACGCAAACGCGCGGCGCCGCTCGCGATGCGTCGATGAGACGCAGCTGTCTAAGATGGGTGCCCCTGTCACGCCACCGCGACGCCGAACATGCCCGCTAGCCCACCCCAGTCGATCGCCGCCCGCAGCGTGCGCCACGTCTGGCACCCATGCACGCAGATGAAACGCCACGCTGACGCTCCGCCGCTGGAAATCGTGCGCGGCGACGGCGTCTGGCTGTTCGACGCGCAGGGCCGGCCGCTGATCGACGCGATCAGCTCCTGGTGGGTCAACCTGTTCGGCCACAACCAGCCGCGCATCAAGGCGGCGATCGCCGCGCAGATGGACCGCGTCGAACACGTGATGCTGGCCGGCCTGACCCACGCGCCGGTGGTCGAGCTGTCCGAGCGGCTGGCCGTGCGCACCGGGCTCGACCACGCCCACTACGGCAGCGACGGCGCGTCGGCGACCGAGATCGCGCTGAAGATGAGCGCGCACTACTGGCGCAACGTCGGCCGGCCTGGCAAGAACCGCTACATCGGCCTGGCCGGCGGCTACCACGGCGAGACCGTCGGCGCGCTCGCGGTGACCGACGTGCCGCTGTTTCGCGCCAGCTACGCGCCGCTGGTGCGCATCGCGCACGCGACCCCGGTGCCCGACTCGCGCGCCTGCCCGAGCGAGCTCGACCAGGCCGCAAGGATCGAGCAGGCGGTGGTCGCGCTCGACGCCTATTTGCAGCGCCACGCCGACGACACCGCGGCGCTGATCGTCGAGCCGCTGGTGCAGTGCGCCGCCGGCTTCGTGTTCCATCCGCCTGCCTTCCTGGCGCGCCTGCGCGAGCTGTGCACGCGTTACGAAGTCCATCTGGTGGCCGACGAGATCGCGGTCGGCATGGGCCGCACCGGCACCCTGCTGGCTTGCGAGCAGGCCGGCGTGCGCCCCGATTTCGTCTGCCTCAGCAAGGGGCTGACCGGCGGCTACCTGCCGCTGTCGGTGGTGTTGACGACCGACACGGTGTACCAGGCGTTCTGGGACGACGACGCGGCACGCGGCTTCCTGCATTCGCATTCGTACACCGGCAACCCGCTGGCGTGCAGCGCCGCGCTGGCCACGCTGGAGCTGCTCGACGACGCGCGGCTGCGCGCCAACGCCGCGCTGGCGCAGCGCCTCGACGCGCTGTTCGCGCCGCTGCACGAGCACCCCCGGCTGCGCCACGCGCGCCGCCTGGGCATGATCTGGGCGTGGGACGTGGTTGACGCGCCGGGCGATTTCGCGCCGCGCTTCGCCGCCGCCGCGCTGCAGCGCGGCGCGCTGCTGCGGCCGATCGGCGCGACGCTGTATTTCATGCCGCCGTACGTGATCGACGAGGAGGCGGGCGCGGCGTTGCGCGACGCCGCGCTGGGCGCGCTGGCGGAGGCGCTGCGGTGACCGGCGCGGCGCCCGGCGCCGAGGCGCGGCGCGGCCCGGCCTGGTTCGTCAGCGGCACCGACACCGAAATCGGCAAGACCCTGGCCAGTTGCGCGCTGCTGCACGCGCTGCGCCGGCAGCATGCGCGCGTCGTCGGCGCCAAGCCGGTCGCCGCCGGGCTCGACGCCGACGGCGTCAACGACGACGTGCGGCGGCTGCGCGCGGCGTCGACGCTGAGCGTGGCCGCCGCGCTCGACAACCCCTACGCGCTGCCGCTGCCGGCGTCGCCGCACCTGGCCGCGGCCGCGGCCGGCACGCGCATCGAGCTCGATCG
>MLJW01000636.1_pt1 | contig 12681 bp, 11 predicted proteins | sample 888231 | NCBI WGS metagenome assembly MLJW01 (sample SAMN05788063, study PRJNA343431) | mine drainage metagenome | isolation source: sample collected from the inflow into an acid mine drainage treatment plant... | place: Germany: Lusatia, lignite mining district
GCGCCGGCGTCGGACGCGTCGGGGCAACTGGCGCGCCACCGGGCGATGGGCGACGCCGAAGCGCTGCGCGCGTGGCTGGCGGCCGCGGCCGCCGACCTCGGCGAGGCCGCGCTGCGCGACGCCGCCGCGGCGCTGCTGCGCAGCGGCTCGAGCCTGCCGCCGCAACTCGACACGGTGCCCGAGGCGCTGCCGCAAGGACCCGGTGTCTATGTCTTCCACGGCGACGACACGATACCGCTGTACATCGGCAAGGCGGTGAACTTGCGCCGTCGCGTGTTGCAGCATTTCCAGTCGGACCACGCTGACGCGCGCGAAATGCGCATCGCGCAGCAGTTGCGCCGCGTCGAGTGCATCGAGACCGTCGGCGAATTCGGCGCCTTGCTGCTCGAGGCGCGCCTCGTCAAGCGCTGGCAGCCGCTGTACAACCGGCAGCTGCGCCGCAGCGGGTCCTTGTGCAGCTGGCAGTTGGCCGACGATGCCGCCGAGCGACCTCAGCTGTGGCTGGTGCGCGGCGCGGTCGACGCCGCCGGGGCCGAGCTGTACGGGGTTTACCGCAGCCGACGCCAGGCGGTCGAGGCGCTGCGTGGCCTCGCCGAGCGCGACGCGCTATGCCTGCGCGCGTTGGGCCTGGAGTCGGGCGCCGGGCGCTGCTTCGCGCACCAGCTCGGTCGTTGCCGCGGCGTGTGCTGCGGCGACGAAAGCGCGCAGCAGCACCACGAGCGGCTGCGCGCGGCGCTGGCCGAGCACCGGTTGCAGGCGTGGCCGTGGCGCGGCGCGATCGCGCTGCGCGAGCGCGGCGCCGGCGGCAGCGAACTGCACGTGTTCGACGATTGGCGTCACCTCGGCAGCGCGCCCGACGAGGCCGGCGCGCGCGCGCTGCTCGCCGCGCGGCAGCCGCTGGCGTTCGACCTCGACACCTACCGGCTGCTGCTGACGCGGCTGCGCGGAGTCCCCGACGTGGTGACGCTGGACTGACGCGTCGCGCGCCTCAGCGCGGTGCCGGCACCCACGCAGCGGCGCGCTTGTCGAGGAACGCGGCGAAGCCTTCGCGAGCCTCGTCGCTGCCGCGCACGCGCGCGATGGTCTGCGCGGTCAAATCGCGCACCGCGTCGGTGACCGGACCGACTTCGAGTTGTGCGAACAACTGCTTGATCTCGGCGAGCGCCTGCGGGCCGCCGGCGAGCAGTTCGGCCGCGGTGGCGTCGACCGCCGCGTCGAGCGCATCGGCGGCCACCACCTGCTGCACGAGGCCGATCGCGGCGGCTTCCGCGGCGCCGATTCGCGTCGTCGTCAGCGCCAGCCGGCGCGCCTGGCGCGGGCCGACGGCATTGACCAGATAGGGGCCGATCACCGACGGCAGGATGCCGAAGCGGGCTTCGCTGACCGCGAAGCGCGCGTCGTCGGCGGCGATCGCGATGTCGCAGGTGCAGGCCAGTCCGACGCCGCCGCCGAGTGCGGCGCCTTGGATACGCGCCAGCGTCGGCTTCGGACAGGAGGCGATGCGTGCCAGCATCGCGGCGAAGCGGCGCGCGTCGGCCAGGTTCCACTCGACCGACGCGGTGCTGGCACGCTGCATCCATTGCAGGTCGGCGCCGGCCGAGAAGTGGCGGCCGTCGCCGGCCAGCACGACGACGCGCACCGCGGCGTCGTCGGCCAGCGTCGCGAACACCTGGTCGAGTTCGCCGATCATCGTCTCGTCGAATGCGTTGAACACCTGCGGCCGCGCCATCGTCACTCGCGCCACGCCGTCATCGCCGCGCTCGACGCGCAAGGTCTGCAACTCGTTCATCTCCGGGGTCTCCGCCTGTTGTCGAAAGCGCCATTGTCGACCAGCGGCGCGGCGCGGCGCGCGGCACGGCGTGCCACAATACCGTGTACCCAACCAAGGAATGGCGATGGACTACGCATTCGCGCCGCAGCCGCCGGTCGGCGTCGCGGTGCTCGGTACCCGGGCGCGCTTTCCGGTGCGTCGCGTCTACTGCGTCGGCCGCAATTACGCCGCGCACGCGCGCGAAATGGGCTCGGACCCCGAGCGCGAACCGCCGTTCTTCTTCTGCAAGCCCGGCGATGCGGTGGTGCCGGTCGACGCCGGCGCCGTGCTCGAGCTGCCGTACGCGACGCAGACCGCCGAACTGCACCACGAAGTCGAACTGGTCGTCGCGATCGCTCGCGGCGGCCGCGACATCGCGGCGGCCGACGCGCTCGCCCATGCGTTCGGCTACGGCGTCGGCCTCGACATGACGCGCCGCGACTTGCAGCAGACGATGCGCAAGGCCGGCCGGCCGTGGGAAATCGGCAAGGCCTTCGACGCCAGCGCGCCGCTGGGCCCGCTGCAGCGCACGGCGCCGGGGCCGCGAGCTGCGATCGAGCTGGCGGTCAACGGCGAGCTGCGCCAGCGCGGCAGCCTGGACCAGCTGATCTGGTCGGTGCCGGAAACGATAGCCCACCTGTCGCGCTACTTCGAGCTGCAGCCCGGTGACCTGATTTTCACCGGAACCCCCGACGGCGTCGGCGCGGTCGTTCCCGGCGACCTGATCGAAGCGCGCATCGACGGCCTCGGCGAGCTCGGCGTGCGCATCGTGGGAGGCTGAGGCGAGCATGGTCAAGCTGGAGTTGTGGGGCTATTTCAACAGCTCGACGTCGTACCGCGTGCGCATCGCGCTGGCGCTCAAGGGGCTGGCCTACGACACCGTGCCGGTCGATTTGCGTGCGCAGCAGCAGCGAGGCGCCGATTACCTGGCGCTGAACCCGGGCGGCTGCGTGCCGACGCTGCGCGCCGACGGCGTCGACCTCGGCCAGTCGCTGGCCATCATCGACTACCTCGACACGCTGCAGCCGCAGCCGCGGCTGATTCCGCTCGAGCAGCCGCTGCGCGCGCGCGTGCTCGAGCTGTCGCAGGCGATCGCCTGCGACATCCATCCGCTCGACAACTTGCGCGTGCTGCGCTATCTGAAGACCCGCCTCGGAGTCGACGACGACGCGCGCCGCGACTGGTACGCGCACTGGGTCGCCGAAGGCCTGGGCACCGTCGAGCGGCTGCTCGAGCGGGCCGACGCCGGCCCATGCTGCTTCGGCGCGCAGCCGACGCTGGCCGACTGCTGCCTGGTGCCGCAGGTGGCCAACGCGCTGCGCATGCAGTGCCCGCTCGAGGCGTTTCCGCGGGTGCGCGCGGTCTACGCGCACTGCACGGCGTTGCCGGCGTTCGCCGCCGCGGCGCCGGCGCGACAACCCGATCACGTCGGCTGACGCGGACCCGGCGCCGCCCAGTCCGGCGTGCGCGCGCCCGATACGGATCCAGACATCGGACAGATGCGGCTCGGCGTCGCTGGCCGGCGACAGGTCGGTCAGCGGCGACGTGCTACCGACCCTGTCGCCGGCAGAGGTTTGATGTCTTCGGTCGGCGTCGAGCACGGCATTGACCGGTGTCGAGCGTCTGTTTGATGCGGTGAGCTGCCCCAGGCGCATGCCAGGCGCCGGCGAATGAAGATGGGATTTAGCATGCAGGACGATGCCGACCGCCACGCTCATTTCGCCGCCGATCGACACGCCGCGCCCGGCGAGCGCGGCGACCGTCGCCGTTCACGACCCCGCCGCGCAGCGCGCCCGCGCCGCGCTGGCCGCATTCGCCCAGGCGGTGTTCGCCGGCGGCGGCAACCGCTGCTGGTGGCAGGCCGGCGTGTGGGACGTGCTGCACCCGGCCGGGCTGGCGCCGCGCGCGATCGCCGGCGTCTCGGCCGGTGCGGCCACCGCGTGCATGCTGCTGGCCGGCCGCGGCACCCCGGCGCTGGCCCACTACCTCGAGGTCACCACCGGGCTGCGGCGCAATTTCCAGCCCGAGCGTTGGCTGCGCGGCGAGCGCGCGTTCCCGCACGCTGCGATCTATCACGCCGCGCTGCTGCGGCTGCTCGACGCCGACGCGCTGCGCCGGCTGCGCACGCAGGCGCCGGTCTATGTACAGGTCGCGCGTCCGCCGCGCTGGCTGCCGGTGCCGGCAGCGCTGGTGGTCGGCGCGCTGGTCTACCAGTTCGACAAGAAGGTGCGCCGCGCGCTGCACCCTGAGGCGGCGCGCACGCTGGGCTTTCGCGCCGAAGTGCTGCGCGCGCAGGACTGCGCGACGCCCGAGGCGCTGGCCGATCTGCTGCTGGCGTCGTCGTGCACGCCGCCGTTCACGCCGGCGCTGCGCCTGCACGGCCGCGCCGTGCTCGACGGCGGCATGGTCGACAACGTTCCGGTCGACGCGCTGCCGACCCCGGCGGCGCCCACGCTGGTGCTGCTGACGCGACGCTACCCGCGGCCGCTGCCCCGAGCCGACGCTCGCGTCTATCTGCAGCCGTCGCGGCCGATTCCGGTGTCGAGCTGGGACTACACCGACGCCCCCGGCATCCGCGCCGCGCTCGAGCTCGGTCGCGACGACGCGTCGGCGCTGCTCGAGCGCCTGCGTCGCGACGGTGCCGACGCCTGGCTCGATTGACCTCGCGCGATTGACCCGGCGCGGTGTTCGCGGCGCCGTGCACGGCGTAACATCGGACGCAACGCGGCTGCGGCCCGCCAGGAGATCGCGATGATCGAACGCATACCCGGATTGCCGGCCGGCGTGCTCGGCCTGCGCGCCAGCGGCCAGGTCAGCGCCGCCGACTACGAGACGGTGTTGATCCCGGCCGTCGAGGAAGCTTTCGCGCAGCGCGCCAAGGTGCGCCTGCTGTACCAGATCGCCAACGATTTCACCGGCTTCGACTGGGGCGCGATGTGGGACGACGCGCGCGTCGGCTTGCGCCACCTGGCCGGCTGGGAGCGCGTCGCGGTGGTCACCGACGTGGCCTGGATCCGCGCGTCGATGGCGCTGTTCGCGCTGGCCATGCCCGGCATGGTGCGCATGTTCGACGGCGCCGAGATCGACGCGGCGACCGCGTGGATCACCGCGTGAGCCACGGCGCGCAGGCTCAGAAGCGCAGGTAGGCGTCCATCTGCCCGGTGTGCATCTTCACCGAGCGGGTTTCGCCGTGGCGCGTGCTGCTGACCGTGTAGTCGCCGGCGGGCAGCTTCAGATAGCACAGCGGACCGTCGCTGACGAACTGCGCGACGACCTTGCCGTCGCGGCTGACCGTGATCGGCATTTCCGCCAGATAGGCGGCGTGGATCGTCGTCAGCCAGATGCCGAGGTTGTATTCGTGGGCATGGCGGCGCATCGCCGCGCGGCCGTCGAAGCCGACGCCGCCGCACAGGTGGGGTACCGCAGCGGCGGCCGACGCCGACGCTGCCGCGGCGGGGGCGCTGGCGGGTGCGGACGCGGCGTGGACTGGCGCCCAGCCCAGCGCGGCCAGCATCGCGAAGGTCGGAAGGGTGTTGCGCATCGCCTGTTCTCCTGTCGTCGGCGCCGCCGCCGCAGCGGCGGGGCAAGGGCCTGGGGCCAGCCGCCGATGTTAACCGCTGCCCGCGTGCGCGCGGCAGCGGCGACGACCCTCAAGCGGGGGGGCTGGCGCGCTGCCGGTATTCGCCCGGCTGCAGTCCGTTCCAGCGGCGGAAGGCGCGGTGGAACGCGCTGGCGTCGTGGAAACCGAGTCGCGCGCCGATCGCGTCGACACTCAGCGAGGTCTGGCACAGCAGCTCGATCGCGAGGTCGTTGCGCAGCTGATCCTTGATGTCCTGGAAGCTGTTGCCTTCGGCGTCGAGCCGGCGGCGCAGCGTCGTCGGCGACGCGCCGAGCTCGGCGGCGAGCTGCTGAAGTCCGGGCCAGCGCGGCTGGTCGATCGCGCCGCGCAGGCGGCGGCGCAGGCGCAGCGTCCAGCTGTCGTCGTTGCGGTATTTCAGGAACACCGACTGCGGCGCGGCGTCGAGGAAGCGGCGCAGCGCGTCGCGGTCCTGGCGCAGCGGGCGCGCCAGCGCGGCGCTGGAAAAGCGCAACGACGCGCACGGGGCCGCGAAGCTCAGCGTGCCGCCGAACATGCGCGTGTACTCGCGCGCGTGCGGTGGACGCGCGCCGGCGAACGTCACCGCGTCGACCGCGACGCGCGCGCCGGCCAGCCAGCACAGCAGGCCGTGCATCAGCGTCAGGAAGGTCTCGTCGGCGAAGCGGCGGTCGGCGCCGCGCGCGATGCGGTTGTCGACGCTCAGTTCGGCGTGCTCGCCGCTCACGCGCAACTCGCCGCCGACGTCGTCGAGGTACAGGCGCATGCCGCGCAGCGCGCGGCGCAGCGCGTGCTCGACGCCGTCGCAGTCGAGCAGCGCGTGGCACAGCAGCGCGAAGCTGCCGACTTTCATGCGGCGCCGGTCGAGGCCGAAGAACTCGTCGTCGAGTTCGGCGGCGACTTCGCGCCACAGCGCGGCGAACGCGGCGGCCGGCACGCGTGCCTGCGCGTTGCCCAGCAGCTGCTCGGGCACGCCGGCGGCGCGCAGTACGCGCCGACGCGCCGCGGCCGGCAGGCGCGCGGTCGCGGCGCCGACGAAATAGATCGAGACGGTATCCTTGTCGACCGTGTCGGTCATCGCGCTGGGGTTCCTGCCGGGTCGTGCAAACCGTTGATCCGGCACATCATATCGGGGTGTCGACGCGCCGACTGGCAAAAAGCGCCAGCGGCGCTGGGCGGAGGCGACATGGCGGGATCGCGTCGCGCTGTCTAAAGTAGCGGTCGAGGAGACCTCGACATGACCGATCTGTCCGCCGAATACCGCGCTCTGGCCGAATACCGCCCGACGCACAAGGTCCGTTTCGTCACCGCCGCATCGTTGTTCGACGGCCACGACGCGGCGATCAACATCATGCGCCGCATCCTGCAGGGCATGGGCGCCGAGGTGATCCACCTCGGCCACAACCGCTCGGTCGACGAGATCGTCACCGCGGCGCTGCAGGAAGACGCCGCGGCGATCGCGATCAGCTCCTACCAGGGCGGCCACGTCGAATACTTCAAATACATGGTCGACCTGCTGCGCCGCCGCGGCGGCGAGCACATCCAGGTGTTCGGCGGCGGCGGCGGCGTCATCGTCCCGGCCGAGATCCGCGAGCTGCAGGACTACGGCGTGGCGCGCATCTACAGCCCCGAGGACGGCCAGCGCATGGGGCTGCAGGGGATGATCGGCGAAATGCTGATGCGCTGCGACCACGACCTGTCGGTGCACGCTCCGCGCAGCCTGGACGCGATCCGCGGCCACGACGAGGCGGCGTGGCGCGCGCTGGCGCAGCTGATCACCGCGCTGGAGGCCGGCAGCGTCGACGCCGCGCTGCGCGCGCAGCTGCACGACGCCGCGCGCGCGCAGGTCGCGCCGGTGCTCGGCATCACCGGCACCGGCGGCGCCGGCAAGTCGAGCCTGACCGACGAGCTGATCCGCCGCCTGCGCCTGGACCAGGACGACGCCTGGCGCGTCGCGCTGGTCAGCATCGATCCGTCGCGGCGCAAGAGCGGCGGCGCGCTGCTCGGCGACCGCATCCGCATGAACGCGATCGGCCCCTGGCGCGACGGCGCGCGCGTGTACATGCGCAGCCTGGCCACGCGCGAGGCCGGCAGCGAGATCAGCGCGGCGCTGCCCGACGTGATCGCCGCGCTCAAGGTCGCCGGCTTCGACCTGATCATCGTCGAGACTTCGGGCATCGGCCAGGGCGACGCGGCGATCGTGCCGCTGGTCGACGTTCCGCTGTACGTGATGACCCCCGAGTTCGGCGCCGCCAGCCAGCTCGAGAAAATCGACATGCTCGATTTCGCCGAGTTCGTCGCGGTCAACAAGTTCGACCGCAAGGGGGCGATGGACGCGCTGCGCGACGTCGCCAAGCAGGTGCAGCGCAACCGCGGCGCGTTCGACGTCGCGCCCGACGCGATGCCGGTGTTCGGAACGATGGCCAGCCGTTTCAACGACGACGGCGTCACCGCGCTGTACCAGGCGCTGGTGCCGCGCCTGCGCGCGCTCGGCCTGGCGCTGCGCGCCGGCAGCCTGCCGCCGCTGACGACGCGCCACAGCACGCACGAGCGGCCGATCATCGCCGCGGCGCGGCAACGCTACCTGGCCGAGATCGCCGACGCGGTGCGCGGCTACAAGCGCCGCGCCGCCGAGCAGGCGCGCATCGCGCGCGAGCGTCAGCAGCTGCGCGCGGCGCAGCGCATGCTCGAGGCCGGCGGTGCCGACGTGTCGGCGCTGCCGGCGCTGGCCGCGGCGCGCGACGCCGCGCTCAGCGCCGAGGCGCGCGCGCTGCTCGAAGGCTGGGAGCAGCTGCAGCGCGACTACGCCGGCGACGACTACGTGGTCAAGGTGCGCGATCGCGAGATCCGCACCGCGCTGACCCACCGCACGCTGTCGGGTACGACGATCCGCAAGGTCGCGCTGCCGCGCTACGACGACGACGGCGAGCGCCTCAAGTGGCTGCTGCTGGAGAACGTTCCCGGGCGCTTTCCGTTCACCGCCGGCACCTTCGCGTTCAAGCGCGAAGGCGAGGACCCGACGCGCATGTTCGCCGGCGAAGGCGACGCCTTCCGCACCAACCGGCGCTTCAAGCTGGTGTCCGAAGGCATGCCGGCGAAGCGGCTGTCGACCGCGTTCGACTCGGTCACGCTGTACGGCCACGATCCGGCCGAGCGCCCCGACATTTACGGCAAGGTCGGCAACTCCGGGGTCAGCATCGCGACGCTGGACGACCTCAAGGTGCTGTATTCGGGCTTCGACCTGTGCGACGCGGCGACTTCGGTGTCGATGACCATCAACGGCCCGGCGCCGACCATCCTGGCGATGTTCCTGAACGCGGCGATCGACCAGCAGATCGAGAAATTCGAGGCCGACCGCGGCCGCGCCGCCGAGCCCGACGAAGTCGAGCGCATCCGCTCCTGGGCGCTGGCCAACGTGCGCGGCACCGTGCAGGCCGACATCCTGAAGGAGGACCAGGGGCAGAACACCTGCATCTTCTCGACCGAGTTCTCGCTGAAGGTGATGGGCGACATCCAGCAGTACTTCGTGCGCCACAAGGTGCGCAATTTCTATTCGGTCAGCATTTCCGGCTACCACATCGCCGAGGCCGGCGCGAACCCGATCTCGCAGCTCGCGTTCACGCTGAGCAACGGCTTCACCTACGTCGAGGCCTACCTGGCGCGGGGCATGCACATCGACGATTTCGCGCCGAACCTGAGCTTCTTCTTCAGCAACGGCATGGACCCCGAGTACAGCGTGCTCGGCCGTGTCGCCCGCCGCATCTGGGCGGTGGCGATGCGCGAGCGCTATGGGGCGTCGGAACGCAGCCAGAAGCTCAAGTACCACGTGCAGACCAGCGGGCGCAGTCTGCACGCGCAGGAAATCGCGTTCAACGACATCCGCACGACGCTGCAGGCGCTGATCGCGATCTACGACAACTGCAACAGCCTGCACACCAACGCCTACGACGAGGCGATCACGACGCCGACCGAGGAGAGCGTGCGCCGCGCGATGGCCATCCAGCTGATCATCAACCGCGAGTGGGGGCTGGCGAAGAACGAGAACCCGAACCAGGGAGCGTTCATCATCGACGAGCTGACCGAGCTGGTCGAGGAGGCGGTGCTGGCCGAGTTCGAGCGCATCGCCGAGCGCGGCGGCGTGCTTGGCGCGATGGAGACCGGCTACCAGCGCGGCAAGATCCAGGAAGAGAGCATGCATTACGAAATGCTCAAACACACCGGCGAGCTGCCGATCATCGGCGTCAACACCTTCCGCGCGCCGCACGGCGACCCGGTGCCGCAAAGCATCGAGCTGGCGCGTTCGACCGAGGCCGAGAAGCGCAGCCAGCTCGACCGCCTGGCCGACTTCCACGCGCGCCACGCCGACCAGGCGCCGGCGATGCTGGCGCGGCTGCAGCAGGCGGCGATCGCCGACGCCAATGTGTTCGAGGTGCTGGTCGACGCGGTGCGCGTGTGCTCGCTGGGCCAGATCACCGAGGCGCTGTTCGCGGTTGGCGGCCAGTACCGCCGCAGCATGTGAGGGCGCGGCCATGGGCAAGCGACTGAGCGCGATCGTCACCCGCACCGGAGACGCCGGCAGCACCGGGCTGGGCGACGGCACGCGCGTGGCGAAAAACGATTTGCGCGTCGCCGCGATGGGCGACGTCGACGAGCTCAACAGCTCGATCGGGCTGCTGCTGGCGCACGGCGTGGCCGCCGCCGACGGCGCCGACGCGCTGCTGCGCGCGGTGCAGCAGGATCTGTTCGACCTCGGCGGCGAACTCAGCATCCCCGGCTACACGCTGCTGCACGACGCGCGCGTGCTCGCGCTCGACCACGCGCTGGACGACTGGAACGCGGCGCTGCCCAGGCTCGAGGAGTTCATCATGCCCGGCGGCACGCTGGCCGGCGCGCAGGCCCACGTGTGCCGCACGGTGGCGCGCCGCGCCGAGCGCGCGGTGGTCGCGCTGGCCGCGCGCGACGCGGTCAACGCGGCCTGCCTGCAGTACCTGAACCGGCTGTCGGACCTGCTGTTCGTGCTCGCGCGCACGCTCAACCGCAGCGTCGGCGAGCAGCAGTGGCAGCACGACGCCGGTTGATCCGGGTCGAGGCTTCCGTCCCCCTTTATCTTGCGTAATCTCGAGGAATACTGATGGATGAACGACGCATCGGCGTGATCGGCGCCGGCACGATGGGCAACGGCATCGCCCAGGTCAGCGCGCTGGCCGGATACGACGTGACGATGATCGACGTCGACGACGCCGCGCTGCAGCGCGGCCGCGACGCGCTGCAGTCCAGCCTGGCGCGCATGGTCAAGAAGGGAACGCTGGCGCAGGCCGACGCCGACGCCGCGTTGAGCCGCGTGCACGGCAGCACCGATCTGCAGCAGCTGCGCGGCGCGCACCTGCTGATCGAGGCGGCCACCGAGCGTCTCGATCTCAAGCTGCGCATCCTGCGCCAGCTCGACGAAGTCGCCGACGAAGGCGCGGTGATCGCGACCAACACCTCGTCGATCTCGATCACCCAGCTCGCCGCGGTGCTGCGCCGGCCGCAGCGTTTCATCGGCGTGCATTTCTTCAACCCGGTTCCGCTGATGGCGCTGGTCGAGCTGATCCGCGGCCTGCAGACCGACGACGTGACCCACGCCGCGGCGCGCGGCTTCGTCGAGCGCGTCGGCAAGACCGCGGTCGACGTGCGCAACAGCCCCGGCTTCGTCGTCAACCGCCTGCTGGTGCCGATGATCAACGAGGCGGTGTTCGTGCTGCAGGAAGGCGTCGCGTCGGCCGCCGACATCGACGCGGCGATGAAGCTGGGCTGCAACCACCCGATCGGCCCGCTGGCGCTGGCCGACATGATCGGACTCGACACCGTGCTGGCGGTGATGCAGGTGTTCTACGATGGTTTCAACGATCCGAAATATCGCCCGGCGCCGCTGCTGAAGGAAATGGTCGACGCCGGTCGACTCGGTCGCAAGAGCGGCCACGGCTTCTACCCCTACGACTGACGCGGCGGCGATGGCGCAGCCGGACGCAGGAGGCGAGATGTTCCACGCGATGCTGGTGCGGGGCGCCGGGCAGCGCGCCGAGCTCGTCGAGCTCGACGACGCGGCGCTGCCGGACGGAGACGTCGACGTCGAAGTCGACTACTCGAGCCTGAACTACAAGGACGCGCTCGCGGTGACCGGCCGTGGCGCGGTCGTGCGCAACTGGCCGATGGTGCCGGGCATCGACCTGGCCGGCCGCGTCGTGCGCAGCGAGTCGCTGCAGTGGCGAGTCGGCGACCGCGTCGTCGTCAACGGCTGGGGCCTGGGCGAGACGCACTGGGGCGGATTCGCGCGACGCGCGCGGCTGCGCGCCGAGTGGCTGCTGGCGCTGCCCGACGGCTACGACCCGTGGCACGCGATGGCGATCGGCACCGCCGGCTTCACCGCCGCGCTGTGCGTGCAGGCGCTGCAGCGCCACGGCCTGCAGCCCGACGCCGGACCTGTGCTGGTCACCGGCGCCAGCGGCGGTGTCGGCTCGATCGCGGTGCGCCTGCTCGCCGGGCTGGGCTACTCGGTGATCGCGGCCAGCGGCAAGCCGCAGCAGGCCGACTGGCTGCGCGGGCTAGGCGCAGCCGAAGTCATCGACCGCGCGCAGCTGAGCGCGCCGGGACGGCCGCTGCAAAGCGAACGCTGGGCCGGGGTCGTCGACACCGTCGGCAGCACGACGCTGGCCAATGCCTGCGCGGCGACGCGCTGGCACGGCGCGGTGGCCGCATGCGGGCTGGCGCAGGGCGCCGATTTCCCCGGTTCGGTGATGCCCTTCATCCTGCGCGCGGTGACGCTGTACGGCATCAATTGCGTGTACGTGCCCAACGAGCAGCGACGCGGCGCATGGGCGCTGCTCGCGCAGCACGTGCCGTCGGCGCTGCTCGACGCCATCGGCGTCGAGATCGGCTTGAGCGAAGTCGCCGCGGCCAGCGACGCGCTGCTCGACGGGCTGCGCCACGGCCGCACCGTGGTCGACGTGACGCGATGAGCCGACGCGGCGGAGGGCACGCATGACCGATGCGGAACTGGCGCGCCGCATTTGCGCGGCGCTGCGCGAATCACGCGTGTCGCTGAGCGTCAGCGACTTGCAGGGCTGCCTGCTGCAGCAGGGCTGCAGCGTGCCGGCACGGCGGCTGCGCGCGCTGTGCCTGGCGCTCGAGCGCTGCGGCCAGCTGCGTCGGCGGCCGGCGGCGTTCCTGCGTTTTTGCTGCGCCGCCGAATCCGACGCGCTGCCCGAGGGCTTCGACGCGACGCCGCCGGCGCCGG
>MLJW01000637.1_pt1 | contig 12651 bp, 10 predicted proteins | sample 888231 | NCBI WGS metagenome assembly MLJW01 (sample SAMN05788063, study PRJNA343431) | mine drainage metagenome | isolation source: sample collected from the inflow into an acid mine drainage treatment plant... | place: Germany: Lusatia, lignite mining district
CGACGACAAAAGGGCCTCTGCGCCCAAGGAGCATGCTTCAAGACAGCGTGGAAAACGCTATTCTGGTGCCGCACGGTGTTGCTCCGTTTTCGTGTCCGGTAGATGCGTCAACATCTGGAACACGAGTGGAATCAACACCGTGCGCTCAGTCCAGAAAATTAAACCGGACAGCCGTGGGCTTGACCCGAGGGTCCACGACGCGGTTGGAACGAAAAGCGTCTCGTGGCGCCGGAACCATAAGGATAAGCCACCAAGCTCAATATCCAGACAGGCCTTCGCCTTGGCGCGGCTTCAAGGATCGATCTCGTAGCGGGTCTGGCCGTCCTGCAGCACCCGCACGGTTTCCACCGTGACCAGGGTGCTGACCAGCAGCGGGCGCACCGCTTCCAGATAGGCCTCGACCTTGGAGCGGACATCGACGATTTCCAGCACCAGCGGCAGATTGTGCGACAGATCGAGGATCTTGGCGCTGTGCAGCTTGCCGGAATGGCCGAAGCCCAGCGGGCCGCGCAGCACGGTGGCCCCGGAAAGCCCCATGTCGCGGGCCTTGACCACCAGGGTTTCATAAAGGGGATGCGGGCCGGCATGTTCGGCCTCGCCCAGATAGATGCGCAGCAGCAGGGCGGTTTGCGGCAAAGTCATGGACGTTGTTTCCTTAAAGGCTTGGGATCAGGCGTTCAGCAGCGCGGCGGAGACGGCGCCCAGCCAGGCGCCCGTCAGGCACAGCAGAAGAGACAAGACGATGTTGAGGCCGGCATTCAGCCATTCGCCGCCCTGGGCCAGGGCCAGGGTCTGCATGCTGAAGGAGGAAAAAGTGGTGTAGCCGCCGCAGATCCCCACCATGAAGAACTGCCGCCATTCACCGGGAATGAACAGCCGGGCGTCGGGCGCCGTCAGGGTGGCGAAAAAAACAATAATGAAGGATCCCGTGACATTCACGGTCAGCGTACCCCAGGGAAAGGTCTGGCCCACCTGATTGGCCACCAGCGCCGACAGCCAGTAGCGCAGAACCGAGCCGATCGCCCCCCCGATGGCGACAAGAAAATAGATCATCCAAAGGTCCTCGTCGTGCCTGTCTCATGGACAAAAAAACGCCCCATCGGCATCGGATGGCGGCGGTTCAGGCACGATCTCCCACCGCGCAACGCGACGCAGTAGGAGTCATCAGCCTTGCGGCGGTTTCGGGAGACCCCATTCCCAGACTATGATCGGCCTCATGCTAGCCCGGACCGGGAAACCGGTCAATGCCGGGCGCCGATTTTCTTGGCCCGCACCTCAAACCAAGATATAGTTAAAAACTATACCAATTCTCTTCGTTCGAGGGCCCGTTGCAGAAAAGCCGTATTCTTGTGGTGGATGATTCGCGCTTCTTCAACGGCCTTGTCAGCAAAGCCGTGCAGGAACGCGTCAATGTGGATGTGGTTTCGGCCTTCACCTTCGCCGAAACCCGCCAGGCCGTCGAAACCACCGTCCAGCCCATTTCCCTGGCTCTGGTGGATCTGATGCTGAGCGATGCCGCCAAGGGCGAGGCGGTGGACTGGCTGCTGGAACGGGGCGTGCCCTGCATCGTTTTCACCAGCATCTTCTCGGAGGACCTGCGCGAGCGCCTGCTGTCGCAGAACGCCATCGACTATGTGGTCAAGGATACGCCCTCCAGCCTGGATTATCTGATCAATCTGGTGGAGCGACTGCACCGCAACGGCGAAACCAAGGTGCTGCTGGTGGAGGATTCCAAGGTGGCCCGCGACTATGCCGCCGGTCTGCTGAAAAGCTACCAGTTCCAGGTGATCGAGGCCGGCGACGGCGCGCAAGGGCTGGCGGCGCTGGAGGCGAACCCCGATATCCGGCTGGTCATCACCGATCATCACATGCCCCGTATGGACGGGGTGGAGATGATCAAGCGCATGCGCGTAACCCACGATCAGGACCGTCTCTCCATCATCGGCCTGTCGGCGGGCGGCGGCGGCGCGCTGTCGGCCATGTTCATCAAGTTCGGGGCCAATGATTTCATCAACAAGCCGTTCCTGCCCGAGGAGTTTTTCTGCCGCGTCATGCAGAACGTGCGCATGCTGGACATGGTGGACCGCCTGACCGACATGGCCACCAAGGACGGCCTGACCGGCATCCACAACCGCCGCTTCTTCTTCGAGGCGGGCGAGGCCCTGTTCGCCAGCGCCCGGCGCGAGCATCTGTCGCTGACCGCCGCCATGATCGATGTGGATTTCTTCAAGCGGGTCAACGATGCCTACGGCCACGATGCCGGCGATGCCGTGCTGCGCCGGGTGGCCACGGCGCTGCGCCGCCAGTGCCGCCAAACCGACGTGGTGGCCCGCGTCGGCGGCGAGGAATTCGCCATTCTGGCCGTGAATATGGACAGCGGCGCCGTGGGCCCCTTCTTCGAGAAACTGCGCGCCGCCATCGCGGCGGAGCATGTGGTGATCGGCAACCAGAGCCTGGCCGTCACCGCCAGTTTCGGCGTGTGCCACGGCGCCGGCACCTCGCTGGAAACCATGCTGAAAATCGCCGACGAAAACCTGTACCGCGCCAAGCAGACCGGCCGCGACCGCGTGGAGATCAGCTGAATCCCCCCTGGCGGACCGGGGCCGCCCCCGCCTTATATCAAAGGTATTAGGATACCCCCCTGGTATATTAGGGTGGTGTGCATATTGTTTATTCACCGGGCCGCACAAACGAAAGAAGCATTGTTCAAAATCATAAAGCACAAAATAATAACCACAAAAATCACAATAAAATAAAGATATTAACAAAAACGCATCCCGATGAAGGCCCCATCACAATACAGCACTGCCCCGTTCTAAACCGCTAAAGCTCATACTAAACCAGAGCTCCGGCTCCGCGGCTGCTTCAAGCGCCTGCGGCAACGCTATTTCTGTGCGTTTCCGGATCTCTCCGCCAGGAAAGCCCCTGACATGGACAACATTAAGATCAAGCACAAGATTTTACTGATCGTGGCCATCCTCGGCCTGGTGGTCATCGCCGGCGGTCTTTATGCCGCCCTGTCGATGACCGCCATCGACACCGCCTATTCCGGTCTTCTCGATCACGAGGAGCATGCCGCCATCGAAAGCGGCGAAGCCGGCCGCGACCTGCGCAACATCATGAGCAGCGCCTTCAACCTGGCCTTCGAAACCACCGAGGCCGGCGATGCCCGCATGTTACAGGAAACCTTGCAGGCCGAGCAGACCTACCTGCAGGATCTGTCCGCCATCCGTGCCCTGGTTCCCGCCTATGCCGCCGCCATCGACGCCATGGAGAGCAAGGCGAAAGCCGATTTCGCCCGTTGCGACGGCCCCATCCATCATGCCGCCAGCGTTACCGATGCCGCCGCCATCGTTGCGGCCGGGCAGATCCTGCGCACGCAGTGCGAGCCGCTGCTGCACGCCCTGGAGGCCGATCAGCGCGCCTTTACCGACCGGGTGGTGACGGACGCCAGCAAAAACTCCGACGATCTGACCGGCCAAACCCACCGCACCGTGGCCACCACGCTGGGAGTGGAAGGTCTGGGGCTGGGGCTGGCGGTGCTGCTGGCCCTGTGGATCGCCGGCGCCAAGATCGCCACGCCCCTCACCCGGCTGTCCGAGGTGATGCGGCGCCTGGCCGACAATGATCTCGCCGTGGAAATCCCCGACCGCCAGCGCGGCGACGAGGTGGGCCTGATGGCCCGCACCGTGGAGGTGTTCAAGGACAACGCCCTGGAACGGGCCCGCATGGAGGAGCGCGAAGCCGCCGCCCTGGCCGAACGGGAAGCCCGGGCCCGGACCATCGAAGGCCTGACCGCCGCCTTCGACCGTAGTATCAGCAGCATGCTGGACACCGTGGCCGGGGCCAGCACCGAGCTGGAAGCCACCGCCGCCTCCATGGCCGGCGGCGCCGAACAGACCACGCAACAGGCCACCACCGTGGCCTCGGCCACCGAACAGGCCTCGAACGCCGTGGAAACCGTGGCCTCGGCCGCCGAGGAACTGTCGGCCTCGATCCGCGAGATCGGCCGCCAGGTGTCGGAGGCCAGCACTATCGCCAACACCGCCGCCGAGGATGCCGGGCGCACCAACCAGACGGTGCGCGATCTGGAAGCCACCGCCGCCAAGATCGGCGACGTGGTCAACCTCATCACCGATATCGCCAGCCAGACCAATCTGCTGGCCCTGAACGCCACCATCGAGGCGGCGCGGGCCGGCGAGGCCGGCAAGGGCTTCGCCGTGGTGGCCGGCGAGGTGAAGAATCTCGCCAATCAGACGGCGCGCGCCACCGATGAGATCGGCAGCCAGATCGGCATGGTGCAAACCCAAACCCAGAACGTGGTGGAGGCCATCGGCGGCATCGTCAAACGCATCGACGACATCAGCCATATTTCCACCGCCATCGCCTCGGCGGTGGAGGAACAGGCCGCCGCCACCGCCGAGATCGCCGGCAACGTGGCCCAGGCCTCGCAAGGCACCGCTCTGGTGGCCGGCACCATCAGCGGCGTCAGCGACGCCGCCGCCGGCACCGGCGCCGCCGCCCAGCAGGTGCTGTCCTCGGCCCGCTCGCTGTCGTCCGAGGCCGAACAGCTGAAAAGCGTGGTCACCACCTTCCTGCACGACGTGCGGGCGGCGTAACATCGGCCAACCCTTGAAGTGATACCGGCCAACCATTGAAGTGACTCGTTGGCCGGTATCCAGCGAGCATTGAGCGAGCGGCCAAGGCGGCGGATGCCGCCGCCCGGCGAGGGACGATACAACCGGTCAATTCATTGGGCGGTTGGTATGACGCGTTGGCCGGTCTCCAGCGAGCCTTGAGCGAGCGGCCAAGGCTTAAGGATGCCGCCGCCCGGCGAGGGACGATACAACCGGTCCATTCATTGGCCGGTTGGTATGGACCGTGGAGTCCGACCGATTTGCAGGGAACGGCATCGCCGTTCCCTGTGGCCGGTTATGAACCGCGGCATGCGCAACTGTCTTGCCGATCGGCGTTACCACCCGGCCTGCCGCAAAAGGCCGGGCCAGTCCCTGTCCCAGCCGCCGCAATGATCGCAATCGGGGCACAGGATCATGCGGGCCGGGGCATCGGCCGGCAGGCGGCGCAGGAAGGCCCGCACCACATCGGGGCCCACGGCGCGATCCCGGCCGCCGGTAAAATGCACCTGCGGCAGCCTGGCCACCTGGTGGGCCACGGCGGCGGGATCGAGGGAACCCGACAGCGGCACCCCATCGCGCGCCCCCCAATAGGCCAGATCCAGATTGGCCACCACGGTGATCAGCCCGGCCACGTCGGCACTGCGCGCCGCCAGCAGCACCGCCAGCGCGCCGCCGCCGGAATAGCCGGCCAGCCACAGCCGCCGGGCGCCGCGGCGGACCTTCAGAAGATCGAGGCTGGTCTCCAGGGCCGCCACGATCTCCGGCCCGTAGCGCCCGGTGGTCCAGCAGCCGGGGCCGCAGCGGGGCCCCCGCACATATTGGCAGGGCCGGGCCAGCCAGGCCAGGCTGCGCGGCGGGGTCTCCGCCATGCCGCCCTGCAGCAGGGCCAGCCGCAGGGCCAGGGGATCGTCGGGGGTGGGATCGGGGGCCGGCAGGCCCGGTCCGGCGTAATCGGCGCCGTCGCCTTCCAGATAGACCACCAGATCGGCGCCGGGCACCGGTGGGGCCAGGGCGGCGGCCACCGCGAAGGCGCCGCCGTCCAAAATCTCCCAGCTCCAGCCGGCGGCGCCGGCCAGAGCGGGAGCCCGCGCCGGATCGCTCACGGCGTCGGGCCCGTCATTCCGTCTTGGTGCCCTTGAGGGCGGCGGCCAGCCCCTGCAGATGCACCGGCAATTCCAGCGGCCTGCCGGGCGCGGCCATGAAGCGCACCATCATCACCTTGCCCTTGAGGAAATGCTCCAGGGCGGGTTCGTCCATGTCGATGAACGACAGGCAGCCCTCGGGGGTGCAGACCTCGAACGGCGCCGTCAGCGGCTTTTTCTTGTCGATGCTGATGCTGATCCCCGTGGTCAGCAGCACGCCCAGCGGCACCGACATGATCAGCCGCGGCTTGTCCTTGGGCCCGGTATAGCCGAACTGCGCCAGCAGCAGCGGCCGATGCTGCTGTTCGTCCATCACGAACTGGCGCACCACGCACACCTCTTTGCCGTCGGCCACCTTGCCGCACTTTTTCACCCATTCCGGCCCCTTGGCGCTTTCCGCCGCCTGCGCCGGCAGCGCGCCACAGAGAACACCCACCAGGAGCAGCGGGAGAACCCGCCCGATAAAACGCACCATTTTGTCTGTCCCGACAATGAAAAGAGGCCGCCATAGTGCGGCAGCGCCCGCCTTCGTTCAAGTGCGCCGGAAGGCCACCGCAGGACAATCGGGTGAAGCCGATTGCCCTGTTTGATGTGCACCCCTCAAGCGCCGGGCGCTGGCGTACCGCCAGCTTGGCTTGCGCGCGAACGCTCGCGCGGGCGCTCAATGCGCCATCGCGGCGAAGACGGTATGGCGTAAAACAACATCCGCGCGTTCATCCGGTCACCCTGAAGGACACCGGCACTTGCACGGTCATCGGCGCCAGCGGCGGCGGCGGCAGGGGCTGGGCGGACCGTACCGCCGCCAGGGCCTCCTGGCGCAGCAGCGATGCATCAACGCCGCCCACCACCGCCAGCGACGCTTCGCGCACCCGGCCATCGGCGGCGATGATGAAGCGCACCACCACCACCCCATCCAGGCCCAGGCTGCGGGCGGCCTGGGGGTAGAGCAGATGCGCCTGCAGCAGGCCGTGCACCCGGCGCAGATAGTCTTGCAGCACGGCCCGTCCGGGCCGGGCCGCCGGCGCGGGGGCGGGGGCGGCCCGGCCCGGACGGCCTGCGCCGCCAGCGGATTGGGGCGGAGATGCCGCCGGCAGCGCCGGCGCGGCGGCCGGCGTGGATAGGGAGACGGACGCGGCGGCGGCGGCGGCGGCGGGCGGCAACGGCGGCGGGCGGTGCTGCGGATGCGCCGCCCTGTCCCGCGCCGCCGCCTTTGGCCGGTGCGGCGGCGGATGCGGGTCCGGCGGCGGCGCGGGCGCGGCCACCGGCTTCGGCGCCGGCGCCGAAGCCGATAACGGTGCCGGCGCCGCCGCCGTCAGCGTCACCACAACAACGGGCGGCGGGCGGGGCGCAGGGGGCCGCAGCAGCAGACAGGCCGCCAGCCCCAGGCCGTGCAGCAGCAGCGACACCGCCCCGCCCCGGATCAGACCGGGGCGGGGCGGGGTGACCGCGGTCGGTTCGCCGCCGGCGTCCGCCATGGCCCGGCGCGCGGTCAGAACTTCATGCGCAGGTCGGTGTAGAAGTTCCGGCCTTCCGCATTGTAGCCGTCCTCGACCACGTAGTTCTCGTCGAAGAGGTTGTTGGCGCCCACATCGATGCTGAGGGAATCGTTCAGCTGGTAGGAGACTTTGAGATTGGCCAGGGCGCAATCGCCGCTGCGCAGGTAGTAGTAGCTGTTGGCGGCGCTGGTCATCCAGCGCTTGCTGTCCAGCTCCACGCTGGGCACCACCGAAAGCTCGGCGATGGGCATCCAGTTCAGATAGGCGAACAGCTTGTGCTTGGGCGTATCGGTGGCCACCGCCACATGGTTGGTGATCTGCCGCTCCAGATAAGAGTAGTTGCCGCCCAGGATCAGGGTGCGGCTCAGCATGGTCTTGCCCTCCAGCTCGAAGCCGTCATGCTCCTCGGTGCCGACATTCTGGTTCTGGGTGGTGGTGCCGTAGCCGGCGATGGTTACCGGCACCTGATCGATGGCGCTCATGATGCGGCTGTGGAACAGGTTCACCCCCACCTTGCTGTCGCCAAACTGCTGGCTGATGCCGGTTTCGACATTGTCGGATTTTTCCGGCTGCAGATAGGCATTGCCCACCACCGTGCCGAAGCGGCTGCTGAACATTTCAAACAGGGTGGGAAAGCGGGTGCGCTCCGAAACGCTGGCATGCGCGGCGCCGCTGGCGGAATAGTGATAGACCACCGCCAGCTCGGGGTTCACGGCGTGATTGTCCGACACCGGATAATGCAGGATATAGCCGTAAGGGCCGCTGGACGGCACGCTGGAATAGGTTTCCCAATCCTCGGCCTGCAGCATCTGCCGGTAATCATAGCTGACGCCGGTGATCACGTCCCAGGTCCGCAAGGGGTGATAGGTGTTTTCGATGGCCGCCGAATAGGTGTTCTCCTCATCGCGCAGCCAGGGTTGGGAATACCACGGCCCGCCCGACTGGGCGTTGGTGGCTTCCCAGGCGTTGTGCTGATCCCAGCGGTAATGCAGGGCGGTTTTCACATCGTCCTGACCGCCCAGCAGCATCTGGCTGTATTCCACGTTGCCGCCCAGGGCATAGTCGTTGTAGCGGCTGTCGAAGGATTTGGGCGAGCTTTGCGAGCTGAAATTGGCGTTGTCGAAGCTGGAGAGGGCATTGTAGAAGCGGTCGCCATAGGCCCGCACCTTGACGTAGGAGCCGATCTCGTCCAGCGCGGTGTTGGAGAGCCAGTAGAGGCTCTGCTTGTCCCAGGCCGGCCAGGTCCAGTCTTTCGGCGCGTTGGGGCCGCTGGCCGGCACCAGGGTATCGGGCAGCGGATTATCCTTGTGGCCGATCTGGCTGATGACGTTCAGGCTGTATTCATCCAGGGCGTCGGGCACGTAGCCCACCTTGAAGTTCAGCTTGTAATCCTGATGGTAGGAATTATCGCGGTTGCCGCCGTTCTCGAAGGTGCCGGGCTGAAAGCCGTCGGCCAGACGGTAATGGTTCTGGTAATTCTCGCTCACCGCGCCCTGGAAATACCAGTTCTGCTGGCGGCTGCCGGCGAAGGCGTCGGAGACGAAGCCGTTGAAGGCGCCGTCGCTGTCGAAACTGCTGCCCACCCGCACATCGGCCTCGAACGGCTTGGTCACCTGGCGGCTGACCAGGTTGACCGAGCCGCCCATGGCCCCGGGGCCGTCGATCACCGAGGTGAAGCCCTTGGTCACCTGGATCTCGCCGATATCGCCGGTGGTGAACTGGCTGAAATCGATGCGGTTGTCGGCGGGCAGATAGATGGGGATGCCGTCCTGGCTCAGGCGCAGGCGCCAGCGGTCGAAGCCGCGGATCCAGATATCGGTTTCATTGCGCGCCCCCACCGCGCTCAGGCTGGTGCCGGGCACCAGCTGCACCGCCTGATCCAGGGTATCGCGGTGAAATTCCCGCATGTCGTCCTGGGTCACCGTGGCGCCGCCGATCTCGGTGCCGCCCGAGGCCGGGGCCGTGGTGGTCACCTCGCCCAGATCGAACACCGCGCCGCTATCGTCGGCATAGGCCGGCACGGCGCAGAGGCAGCTGGCCGCCGTGGCCAGCAACATTGTCTTTCGCATCATCTCGAACACCCCCTCACGGATTACAAACTGCTCAGAAACGCCAGGACATCGTCCCTGTCCCCCTTGGACAGGGCGGCGAAGGCGGCCCGGGCCGTATCGGCCTCGCCGCCGTGCCACAGCACCGCCTCCAGCAGGCTGCGGGCGCGGCCGTCATGCAGAAAACCGGCATCGGCATTGATGCGCCGGGCCAGACCGATGCCCCACAGCGGCGGCGTGCGCCAGTCGCGGCCCGAGGCCTGGAAATCGGGGCGGCCATCGGCCAGCCCCGGTCCCATGTCGTGCAGCAGAAGATCGCTGTAGGGATGAATGGTCTGCCCGGACAGGGCCGCCAGGGCGGCGCCATCGCCGGTTTTCCAGGTGGGCTGGTGGCAACTGGCGCAGCCCAGGCCGGAAAACAGCCGTTCGCCGCGCAACACCGCCGGGGCCTGGGCGCCGCGCCGCGCCGGCACCGCCAGCCCGCGCAGATAGGTGGCCAGGGCCCGCAGCCGCGCCGCCGTCAGATCGGGCTGCGGCCCCCGCCGCGCCCCCTGGCAGGCCGTTTGCGCCGCCCGGCAGTTCTTGTCGGGAAACAGCGGCGAGGTCAGCCCCATATCGCCGTTGGCGGCCCCCGCCGCCTGCTGGGCCAGGCTGGGCTGGTTGGCCTTCCAGCCGAAGCGCCCCGGCACGCTGCGCCCCAGGGCGATATCCCACACCTGATTGACGCGGCCCCGCACCGGCCCGCCTTCGGCCCGCTGCCGGGCGGCGGCGGCCTCCAGGGCCGGCGCCGGAATGGCCTCCAACAGGCCGCCGCCATAGACCGGCTGGGCGATGCGGGGGGAAAACAGCGCCCCGGCGCCCAAAGGCCCGAAATGCAGATCGCCCACCTTGAGATGCGGCACCCGCAAGGCCACCCGCTGCCCGCCCGCCAGCACCACCGTGCGCAGGGTATAGACCAGGCGGGCCTGCCCTTCGGCGGGCACGCCCGGCACGGCATGATCGTTCAGCTGATCGCCGTAGGCCGGCAGCGGCCGGGGGCCGCCATGCGGCCCCGGCCCCGGCAGGCTGAGACGCACCAGCATGCCGTGCATGGGCACATCCGGCCCTGCCGGGGCGCCGCCGCCGCCGTTGCCCACATGGCAGCCCAGGCAGGAAATATCGTTATAAACCGGCCCCAGCCCCACCAGGGTGGCGGGATCGTGCAGCCGCCCGCCGGCCGGGGCCAGCACCCAGGGGCGATCAAACAGGGTGCGCCCCTGGCTGAACAGATCGCGCTCCGCCGCCGTCAGGCCGGGCAAGGGCTGACGATAGGCGGCGCTGCTCTGATCGGCCACGGTGACATCGCCCGCCGCCGCCCAGGCGGACGGCAGCGGCAGGACCGCCAGCAGGGCGGCCAACATCCATCCCCGCATGGCCCCTACCCCGCCTTCGCCGCCTGGTCGGCCTGGGCCAGAGCCTGGGCCGCCGTTTTCACCGCCTGATCCATCCGCGCCGCCCACACCGTGGTGACGGCGGTCACCGCCTTGGCATCCTGATCCTGCCAGCGCCAGGATTCGAACAGCGGCGCCGCCTCGGCCTCGGTCAGCGGCGGACGGGTCAGGGCTTCGGTGGCGGTGCGCAGCAGGGCCCGGGCCGGGGCCGGCAGGGGCCGCGCCGACAGCGCCCGCGCCTGGGCCCACAAGGGGCCGGTGCGCGGCGCGGGATCGGCGATCATGGTGCGGAACACCGCCATATCCACCGCCTTGCGCCGGGCGAAAACGGCGCTGTCGAAATCCAGGGCGCCGGCGAAGGCCGAGGCCCAGGGATTGAAATAGCCGGACGGGGCCGAACCATAGACGGCGGGGCGGATGGCCAGGCGGCGCAGATCGGGATCGATCAGCAGGCGCTGGCCGGCCTCCGACAGCACGAACGACACATACTGCCGCGCCGCCCCGGCATTGGGAGCATCCTTCAGGATGGCGATATCGGCCGGCTCGAAGGCATTGGCCGGGGGATAGACGAATTTCAGCGGCACGCCGCGGGCGATGGCCTGATCGGCGAAGAAATCGATGGTGATGCCGATGCTCTTATCGCCATGCATCAGCAGATCCATCAGATCGTCGCCATGAGCGGTTTCCAGAACGCCGTTGCCGGCGATGCGCGCCAGCAGCGCCCAGCCCGCCGCCCAGCCCTTATGCTGCAGCACGATCTCGATCACCGTGGGACCGAAACCCAGCACCGACAGATCGGGCATCACCACCTGCCCGGCATAGGCCGGTTTGGCCAGATCGTCCCAGTTGGCCGGTTCCGGCAGCCCTGCCGCCGCCAAGCGGGCCGGATTGAACACCAAGCCGTAACCCGCCACCTCGGTGGCCAGAAACCGGCCCTGGGGATCGGAAATCTCCTGCCGCCCCAAGCGGTCGGGCAGGCCGGCGCGGTCGATCCGCAGCGGGCGGAAATCGCCGCGCCCGGCCAGATCGAGAAACACCGGCATGTTGGGCGCCCAGAACACATCCACCTTGCCGCGCCCCTCGCCCAGGAGATAGTCGCGGGCGTCATGGCCGCTCAGCCAGACGATATCCACGCGCACACCGGGATGGCGTTTCTGAAAGGCATCGACGTAATGGGAAATCATCTCCTGCGGATAGCTGGTCAGCACCACCAGCCGCCGCTCACCGGCCCAGGCGGGCCGCCCCTGAAATCCGGCCAGCAGCCCCCCGGCCGCCGCCCCCAGCAACACCGTTCTGCGATTGAGCATCGCCTCCTCCTTGCACCACATACAACACAAAATTTTTGTAAATACTGAGAGTACCCCTCCGCTTACACCAGGCCACCCCCGCCCGTCATTGGCATGCCGACTGCAAAGCCAATAAAGGAACAGAATGAAATGCCCTGTTACTCAGTAAATCTCATGAAAATTCATTGAACAAGAACAAAAGGTGTCGGATTTTTAACAAAAACAATACATTCATGTCTGAAATCAGACAGTTTTTAATATTTGTTAATCCACACACCAAATAAGCAATATCTCTCCGCAACACCCCGCAACCTGACCGGTTACAGGGCGCCATACATGCGCTATATGGTTACGGTATATAACCAGGCCCACACCAGCCTTACCCTTGATCAAGGCAGGTGCCGCCCACAAACGAAACGCCCCCTGGACCGAACCAGGGGGCGTTTTGTGATACCGGCCAACCATTGAAGAGAGCCGGCCCGGGCAATTCAGACAGGAAGATAAGTGGATTTTTTGCCTGAGAGCGGCATGATCTGCCGCGGATCAGGAGACGGAAGCATGGCAAAACGTACCCGCCGGACCCACACGCCAGCGTTCAAGGCCAAGGTGGCG
>MLJW01000638.1_pt1 | contig 12647 bp, 12 predicted proteins | sample 888231 | NCBI WGS metagenome assembly MLJW01 (sample SAMN05788063, study PRJNA343431) | mine drainage metagenome | isolation source: sample collected from the inflow into an acid mine drainage treatment plant... | place: Germany: Lusatia, lignite mining district
GATCGGGCCGTTCACGCGGAGCACGGGCCGTCCGAGGTTGGTCGGGTGCAGGCCGTCGGCGTCCTTCGCGGGGTCGATCAGCTCGAGGACCCGCTGGGTGTCGATCCCGCGAGGAAGCGGGAGCTGCACGATGTACCCCGTGCAGCCCGGATCCGCGTTGAGCTGCTCCACGGCGGCCTCGACGTCGGCCTGGCTCGCATCCGCGGGGAGGTCGACGCGGATCGAGGCGATCCCGACCTCGGCGCAGTCCCGGTGCTTGCCCGCGACGTACGCGCGGCTCCCGGGGTCGTCGCCCACCAGGATCGTGCCGAGACCCGGCACGACGCCGCGGGCAGCCAGCGCGGCGACCCGCTCAGCCAGCTCCGCCTTGATCGCGGCGGCGGTCGCCGTCCCGTCGAGGACCCGAGCCGTCACTGCTGCAGCCCTGCGTAGAGCGGGAAGTCGGCAGCGAGCCTCGACACCCGTGCGCGGAGCGCGTCGACGTCGGCGCCGCCCTTGAGTGCGGCCGCGATGATGTCCGCGACCTCGGAGAACTCGGCGTCGCCGAAACCGCGCGTGGCGAGCGCCGGCGTACCGATCCGCAGGCCCGACGTCACGCGCGGCGGGCGCGGGTCGAACGGCACCGCGTTGCGGTTCACGGTGATCCCGACGGAGTGCAGGAGGTCCTCGGCCTGCTGGCCGTCGAGGTCGCTGTGCCGGAGGTCGACGAGCACGAGATGCACGTCGGTCCCGCCGGTCAGCACGGACACGCCGGCTCCCGCGACGTCACGGGCGCTCAGGCGCTCGGCGATCAGACGCGCGCCGTCGATCGTCCGCTGCTGGCGCTCCCGGAACTCCTGCGTCGCGGCGACCTTGAACGACACCGCCTTCGCGGCGATGACGTGCATGAGGGGGCCGCCCTGCTGACCCGGGAACACGGCCGAGTCGATCTTCTTGGCGAGCACCTCACGCGACAGGATGAAGCCCGAGCGCGGGCCACCGATCGTCTTGTGGACCGTCGAGGACACGACGTCCGCGTACGGGACCGGGCTCGGGTGCAGACCGGCCGCGACGAGCCCCGCGAAGTGCGCCATGTCGACCCAGAGCTTGGCGCCGACCTCGTCCGCGATCGACCGGAAGGCGGCGAAGTCGAGGTGACGGCTGTAGGCGGACCAGCCGCCGATGATGACGTCGGGGCGCTGCTCGAGCGCCTTCTCCCGCACCTTGTCCATGTCCACCAGGAACGTGTCCGGGTCGACGCCGTACGCGGCGACCTCGTACAGCTTTCCGGAGAAGTTGATCTTCATGCCGTGGGTCAGGTGCCCGCCGTGCGCGAGCTCGAGGCCGAGGATCTTGTCGCCCGCGTTGATGAGCGCGTGCAGGACGGCCGCGTTGGCCGTCGCGCCGGAGTGCGGCTGGACGTTCGCGTGCTCGGCGCCGAACAGCGCCTTCGCGCGGCTGATCGCGAGGTTCTCGGCGATGTCGACCTGCTCGCAGCCGCCGTAGTACCGCTTGCCGGGGTAGCCCTCGGCGTACTTGTTGGTCAGCACCGAACCCTGCGCCTGCAGGACGGCACGCGGGACGAAGTTCTCGCTCGCGATCATCTCGAGGGTGCTCTGCTGACGCAGCAGCTCACCGTCGAGGACCGCCTGGATCTCAGGGTCGAGCTCGGCGAGGGTCTGGTCGAGGATCGGGGTGGGGTCGGAGCTCATGGTTCTCCTTGCAGACAGCGGTGGTCGGTTGACGTCCACGGAGGACGGGCGGGCGACCCGGCGTGCGACCGGGTTCGCGCACCACGAGGTGCGATGACCCGGGGCCCAGGCGTACGACCCGTCGTCGGCTGCTGCTCGTCGCTCCCCGGTGGTGACCCACCCGTTCGCCAGTCGCGACGCGCACAGCCTACCAAGCGCTCAGGCGTCGCCGAGGATCTTGCGCAGGTAGGCATAGGTCAGGTCGCCGGCCGTCTGGTCGTACTCGTGCTCGTAGCCGTGCTTCGCGTACAGCGCGAGGTTCTGCACCGAGTCGCGGCCGGTGAAGACCCACACCTCTTCGATGCCCTCGGACAGGTGCGGCACGACGGCGAGCAGCAGCTCGGTGCCGATGCCCATGCCCTGCAGGTCCGGAGCGACGGCCAGTCGCCCCAGGGTGGCCTTCTTGCCCTCGAGCAGCACGCGGATCGACCCGACGAGCCGGTGACCGATCCACGCGCCGAGCGTGATCACGTTCTCGTCGCCGAGGTCCTCGACGAGCTCGTCGAGGGTCTGCGTGAGAGGCGGGATGTGCGGGTCGTCGTACAGCTGCGCCTCGCTCACGAACGCCGCCCGTCGCAGCGTCAGCAGCTCTCCAGCGGCGTCGCGGCCGACGACGTCGATCCTCACCTCGGGCGTACTCATGCGGTCATCGTCTCAGAGGTGCGCACGGGGAGCACGCACGTGACCATCTCCGGCGCGGGTCGCCACGCAGGACTACCCTCAGCACTCGTGCCCCCCGCCTCCGAGGTCCCGCGCCGAACCGACCCGACCGACACCGCCACCGCGGTCGGCACGCACTGGGTGCTGACGCTCTCGTGCCCGGACCGACCCGGGATCGTGCACGCCGTCGCCGGTCTCCTCGCGGAGAACGGCGGGAACATCACCGAGTCCCAGCAGTTCGGCGACGCGCTCACCGGGCTGTTCTTCATGCGGGTCCAGGTGACGGCGACCGCGTCGCGCGCCACGCTGGAGAATGCGCTCACGCACCTGGCGGCCACGTTCGGGATGACCTGGGGTCTCGACGTCGCCGGTCGGCCGGTCCGGACCCTCGTGCTCGGGTCCACCGCGGCGCACTGCCTCAACGACCTCGCGTTCCGCCAGCGCTCCGAGAACCTGCCGATCGACATCGTCGCCGTCGTCTCGAACCACACGGCGCTGCAGGACCTCGCCCGGTTCTACGGGATCGCGTTCCACCACGTGCCGGTCACCGCGGCGACCAAGCCCGAGGCGGAGGCCAGGCTCATCGACCTCGTGCGCGAGCTGGACGTCGAGCTCGTGGTCCTCGCGCGGTACATGCAGATCCTGTCGCCCGAGCTGTGCCGCGACCTCGCCGGGCGGGCGATCAACATCCACCACTCGTTCCTGCCGTCGTTCAAGGGCGCGCGACCCTACGCGCAGGCCCACGACCGGGGCGTCAAGCTGATCGGGGCCACCGCGCACTACGTGACCGGTGACCTCGACGAGGGACCGATCATCGAGCAGGACGTCGAGCGGGTCGATCACACCCGGAGCGTCGACGACCTCGTCGCTCTCGGTCAGGACGTCGAGCGTCGGACCCTCGCCCGCGCGGTGCGCTGGCACGCGGAGCACCGCGTGCTGCTCGACGGGCACCGCACGATCGTCTTCCGCTGACCGACGGCTGAGCTTCGCCCCCGCCAGCCCGTCGAGCCGTCGCGTCGGCGGGGTCGCCGAGCATCGGGTCAGCGCGGGTGCGCCACCGATCGCGGCCGACGCGCGACCGCGTCGTCGGTCGCCCCGGTCACGGCCGCGATGATCGACTCGTAGCTCGCCTCCTCCGAGTGGAAGCTCCCGTTGTTGCGACCGAGCCGCAGCACCACGATCCGGTCGGCGACCGCCTGCACGTCGGCCATGTTGTGGCTGATGAACACGACGCCGTGGCCACGCTCGCGCAGGCTCTCGACCAGGTTGAGGACCTCGGCGACCTGCGCCACCCCGAGCGCCGCGGTCGGCTCGTCGAGCACGACGACGCGAGGGTCCCCGAGGAGCGCTCGTGCGATCGCGACGGTCTGCCGCTGACCACCGGACAGCTGCGCGACCGGGACTCGGGTCGCGGGGATCCGGACCGAGAGCTGCCGCATGAGCTCCCACGCGCGCTGCTCCATCTCGACGTCGTCGAAGATGCCGTAGCGCTTGATCTCGTGACCGAGGAACAGGTTGGCGACCACGTCGAGGTTCTCGCACAGCGCGAGCTCCTGGAACACGGTGGCGATGCCGAGGTTGCGTGCGGTCGCCGGGGTGCCGAGGACCGCGTGCTGCCCGTCGACCCAGATCTCGCCCGCGTCGGGCTGGATCACGCCGGCCATCACGTCGACGAGGGTGGACTTGCCGGCCCCGTTGTCCCCGACCACCGCGACGACCTCGCGGCTGTGCACGTCGAGGTCGACGTCCACGAGCGCTTGCACAGCGCCGAACCGCTTGTGGATCCCGCGGAGCGAGAGCAGCGGGACCCGCGGCACCGCCGGTGCGGTCGGCGTCGGTGCCGGTTCGGGCACCGCGGCACGACCGTCGACCTCAGCATGGGTCCAGGTCATGACGTCCTCCTCATGTTCAGCAGCCGGTCTGCTTCCTCGCAGACCGCCGCACAGGACCGTCCCGGGGGGGTGTCTCGGTTCGAGCCGTCCATGCCCGCGCGCCCCCATACGACACTCTTCACGCTGGGTGGCGCCTGTGTCATCAGCCACAGGAGAACTTCTTTCGCGGGCCGCGTGCAGACGGACCCGCGCACGGGGCGACGAAGCGCGGTCGCGGACGTGCCGATCGGCCTAACCATGGAGCACCGCCAGGGACATCGTGTCGATCTTGACGGCGTCGAGGGCGAGCGCCACCGCTCCTCGCACCTCGACGTCCTGACCGAGCGCCGCCGGCAGCACGGGTATCAGCTGGTCGCTGTTCGGGATCACGCTGCGGCCCAGGACCTCGCGCAACGGGTCGAGCACGAGGTCGCCCGCCGCCGCGAGCTCACCGCCGACCACCACCACCTCCGGGTTGAGCAGGTGGCAGAGGTTCGTCACCGCGACGCCGACGCGTCGGCCCGCCTCCTGGATCACCCGGATGCACGCGACGTCGCCGTTCGTCGCGTCCACGATCACATCTCCGAGGGTGAGGTGCCCGTGGCTCGCCTGGAGCTGGCCGACCAGTGCCCCGGCGCCGACGAACGACTCGAGGCACCCGCGGTTCCCGCACCGGCAGAGCGGCCCGGAGTCGTCGACGATCGTGTGACCGAGCTCGCCCGCTGTGCCGAAAGCGCCGTGGAACACCGATCCACCCAGGACGAGGCCGGCGCCGACACCGTGCGACAGGTGGATGTACGCAGCGGTCTGGTACCCCTGGATCGCTCCGTACCGCAGCTCCGCGAGCGCACTCAGGTTGCCGCTGTTGTCCACCCGGACCGGCACGCCGAGCCGGGTGCCCAGGCTATCGGCGACGTCCACCCCGTCCCAGCCCCGGAGGACACCCAGGGCAGGGATGCGCCCGGTCCGCGCATCGACCGGGGCCGCGACGCCGATCCCGACGGCGAGGAGCTCGTCGAGAGAGGAACCGACCGACTCGATGAGCTCGGTGACGAGCAGCGCGACACGGTCGAGGCCGCTGTCGGCGCGGTGGTCCGGGGCGAGCGGCAACCTCCGCTCGGCGATGAGCTGGTGCGCGACGTCCACGACCTGGAGTCGGAGGTTGCGCACCCCGAAGCTCGCTCCTGCCACGAGACCGAGCTTGCGGGCCAGCGTGACCTCTTGAGCCCGGCGACCGCTGCGCGAGGTGGGAGAGGTGTGCAGGAGTCCAGCGGACGAGAGCTCCTTGACGATGTTGGACACCGTGGCCGGCGACAGCCCGGTGACACCGGCGAGCTCCACCTGGGTCAGCGATCCGCGCTGCGTGACCGCGCTCACGATCCGCGCCCTGTTGGCCTCTCGCAGCGAAGTCTGGGACCCGGGGGTCACCCGGCCGACGCTCACGGGGGCATTCTAGTGGACACGGATCAGGCCCCGGGGGCGGTCGTCAGGCGCTCGGTCAGCTCACGCGCGACCTCCTGGCGGCGCGCCTCGTCGACGCACGCGATCTCGACGACCTTGTCCCGGCTGGTGGCCCCGGACGCCAGTCGCACATGGCGCCGCCGCGCACCGAACGCGTCGGCCACCGCTGCGAGCGCGGCCTCGGTCGCCTTGCCGTCGACAGCGCGTGCGGACACCGCGACGACGAGCCGATCGCCGTGCGCACCGCCGACCCGCGCACGCGACGCACCGGGCTTGACCCGGATCGGGATGCGGGCCCACAGCTCCTCGGCCACCGCCGCACCTCCCCGTCGTCGCGTCGCTCGTCGAGAGCTCGTCAGGTCACGATCATGACGCCGCGGCGGGGCCGGTTCAGACGAGCCCGAGCTCCTGCACCGCTGCGCGCTCCTCGACGAGCTCGGCGACCGACGCGTCGATCCGGCCGCGCGAGAAGTCGTCGATCTCGAGGCCCTGGACGATCTCCCAGGCCCCGCCGCGCGAGACCACGGGGAACGACGAGAAGAGACCCTCGGGAACCCCGTAGGACCCGTCCGAGACGACCGCGGCGGACGTCCAGTCGCCCTCGGCCGTGCCGTTCACCCAGTCGAAGACGTGGTCGATCGCGGCGTTGGCGGCCGAGGCGGCCGACGACGCACCGCGGGCCTCGATGATCGCCGCGCCGCGCTTCGCGACGGTCGGGATGAAGTCCCCCTCGAGCCAGACCTGGTCGTCCACGACCTCCGCCGCAGGACGCCCGCCGATCCGGGCACGGAAGATGTCCGGGTACTGGGTCGCGGAGTGGTTGCCCCAGATAGTCAGGTTCGTGATCTCCGCGAGCGGGACGCCGGCCTTCTTCGCAAGCTGGGTCAGCGCGCGGTTGTGGTCCAGGCGGGTCATCGCCGTGAACCGGTCCGCGGGGACGTCGGGCGCGTGAGCAGACGCGATGAGGGCGTTCGTGTTGGCCGGGTTGCCCACCACGAGCACGCGGATGTCGTCGGCCGCCCCGGCGTTGATCGCCTCGCCCTGCGGCTTGAAGATGCCCCCGTTCGCGGAGAGCAGGTCGCCGCGCTCCATCCCGGCCGTCCGAGGGCGCGCGCCGACGAGCAGGGCGACGTTCGCGCCGTCGAACCCGGCGCGAGCGTCGTCGAAGATGTCCGTGCCGGCGAGCAGCGGGAACGCGCAGTCCTCGAGCTCGAGGGCGACGCCCTCCGCGGCCTTGACCCCCTGCGGGATCTCGAGCAGCCGGAGGCGGACCGGCGTGTCCGGCCCGAGGAGCTGACCGGATGCGATCCGGAACAGCAGCGCGTAGCCGATCTGCCCCGCCGCACCGGTGACGGTGACGGTGACGGGGCTCGTGATGCTGGCAGTCATGGTGAACTCCTTCGTCCAGGTCCTGCGGTGCGCCCGGTCGTGCCGTGCGTCCGGTCGTGCGGTGGGTCGTTCAGCGGTACGGGTCGGTCAGCGGCGCGGGATGGGCATCGGTCCCGGCCGACAGCGTGTCAACAGCCGTTCAGCGCAGTCGCGCCGCGAGGTTCTCGTCGAGCGTCGCGAGGAACTCCTCCGTGGTCTGCCATGCCTGGTCGGGCCCGACGAGCTGGGCGAGGTCCTTGGTCATCGCCCCACCCTCGACGCTCGAGATGACGACGTCCTCGAGGGTCTGCGCGAAGCCGCTGACCTCGGGCGACGAGTCGAGCTTCCCGCGGTGCTTGAGGCCCCCGGTCCAGGCGTAGATCGACGCGATCGGGTTCGTCGAGGTGGGCTTGCCCGCCTGGTGCTGGCGGTAGTGCCGGGTCACGGTGCCGTGCGCCGCCTCGGCCTCGACGGTCTGGCCGTCCGGGGTCATGAGGATCGACGTCATCAGCCCGAGCGAGCCGAAGCCCTGCGCGACGGTGTCCGACTGCACGTCGCCGTCGTAGTTCTTGCAGGCCCAGACGTAGCCGCCCTCCCACTTCATGGCCGAGGCGACCATGTCGTCGATCAGCCGGTGCTCGTACGTCAGGCCGCGCGCGGCGTAGTCGGCGGCGTAGTGCGCCTCGAACACCTCCTGGAAGATGTCCTTGAACGCGCCGTCGTAGGCCTTGAGGATCGTGTTCTTGGTCGACAGGTACACCGGGTAGCCGCGCTGCAACCCGTAGGCGAACGACGCGTGGGCGAAGTCCTCGATCGACTTGTTGAAGTTGTACATGCCCATCGCGACGCCGCCGTCGGCCCCGTAGTTCGCGACCACGTGCTGGATCGGCTCGGAGCCGTCCTCGGGCGTGAACGTGATGGTGAGCTGGCCCGCACCCGGGACCTTGAAGTTCGTGGCCTTGTACTGGTCGCCGTGCGCGTGGCGGCCGATCACGATCGGCTTGGTCCAGCCCGGCACGAGGCGTGGGATGTTCGAGATGATGATCGGCTCGCGGAAGACGACGCCGCCGAGGATGTTGCGGATCGTGCCGTTCGGCGAGACCCACATCTTCTTCAGGCCGAACTCCTGCACACGCGCCTCGTCGGGCGTGATCGTCGCGCACTTCACGCCGACGTGGTGCTCCTTGATCGCGTTGGCCGCGTCGACGGTCACCTGGTCGTCCGTGGCGTCCCGGTTCTCGATCGACAGGTCGTAGTACCGCAGGTCGACGTCGAGGTAGGGGTGGATCAGGCGGTCCTTGATGAACTGCCAGATGATCCTGGTCATCTCGTCGCCGTCCATCTCGACGACGGGCCCGTCCACCTTGATCTTGGCCATGGGAGACCTTCCTGTGCGCGTGTGGGTGCGCCGCCAGATTACTCGACATCAAGAGATCTCGGTGCTCGGCCGCACCGCGACCCGGCTGTGACTCCGCCGCGAGTGCTGACATGCTGGTGTCGCCCAGCGGGCGCACAGGCGACGCTGACACCATGCGCCGGGGGCCCGGACGGGCGCCCGACATCGTTGCAACGACAGGATGATCATGGCTAACGACCACCCCGAGAACCTCCCTGCGGACGACGCCGAGATCGTCGAGGTGACCGCGACTCCGGAGGTCCCTTCCGATGCTCTTCCCTACGAGCTCGCCGACCTGCCCGAGGACGCGGAGACCGACCTCGAGTACGACGACCTGGACGACGAGGTGAGCGGGCCGTCCTTGGCCGCGCGCGCCGGCGCCGAGGCGCTCGGCACGTTCGTCCTGGTCCTGGCCAGCGTCGGGATCGCCGTCTACACGATCCTCACCACGGCTGCGGACCTCGGCATCGCCCTCGGGTCGGGCATCGCCTTGCTCGGCGCGATGCTCGCGTTCGGGCATGTCTCGGGCGGGCACTTCAACCCGGCCATCACGCTCGGCTCGGCGATCGCCGGGCGTCTCCGGTGGGCCGACGTCCTCCCGTACTGGCTCGCGCAGATCGTGGGTGCCGTCGCCGCTGCGGCGGTGATCCTCGTGACGATCCCGAGCGCGCTCCCCGCGCTCGTCGCATCAGGGGCGGCCAGCTCGCGGCAGACCTTCTTCGGTGGAGTAGCCAACGGCTACGACCTGCACTCCCCCCTGCACACGCTCTCCCAGGGCAAGGTCACCTTCAGCCTGCTGTCCGCCCTGCTGATCGAGGCCGTGCTGGCCGCCGTGCTCGTCGCGGTGTACCTCGGCGCCACTCAGCGCCGCGCCAACCGCACGGTGGCTCCGGTCGCGGTGGGCCTGACGTTCGGCATCCTCATCCTCATCAGCCTCCCGATCACGAACGGCGCGCTCAACCCCGCACGCGCGACCGCCACCGCGCTCTTCTCGGGCTCCTCGGCCCTCGGCCAGCTGTGGCTGTTCTGGGTCGCGCCGCTCGTGGGCGCCGCCGTCGCCGCACTGCTCTACCGGGTGTTCTCCGGCAGCGCGACGGAACTCGACGAGTACGACCCGGAAGGCGACGTCGAGGAGCTCGACGTCGTGGTCACCGCTCGGCGCTGACCGGCACGCGCACGAGGCCCGCACCTGCGGCCCGGTACCCCCGTCGTCGGGGTACCGGGCCGCAGGTGCGATCAGACGGTCCGGCTGGTGGTCCGGAGCGAGCCGATCCGCCGAGGCTCGCGCCCGGGGTCATCTCTCCGGGATGAGCTGGGCCAGGATGCCGACGCCCACGGCGAGAAGCAGCAGCACGGTCACATCCACCGTTCGTGACCTGACGGTGAACGCGGCCGGCCCCGGGGCCGGGACCAGGATCCGCACGACCGCCCCGATCGCGAGCAGGAGCGCCATCGTCGTCGCGCCGGCCCAGGCCGAGACGAAGATCGAGAGCAGGACGACGACCACGACTCCGGCGCAGACCCACCACAGCGAGGCGTTGCGCCCGGCGATCAGCGACGCCCGGGCGATGGCCCGGGGGTCCTCCAGCTGCTCCGGCGGGACGTCGTCGAGCAGGCCGGGCCCGATCACGACGTCCGGCAGGTCGGCGAGCTCCGGGTCGGCGAGGTCCGCGTCTGCGACGTCCGGGTCTGCGAGCGGCTCGTCGCCGGGCGTGGGACTCGACGGCGCCGCGTGCCGACCTGCCGGCGCAGCGTCGGGCACGAGCCGCGCCTCTGCGTCGAGCGGCTCCTGCCCGGGTTCCTCAGTCATCGATCACGCCTCTCCGCGGCGCACACTACCGTGGCCGGGTGAGCATCACGGAGGTCCCCGCGACGCACGGGCGCGCGGCGAACGGTGGCCGGCAGCGGCCCGCGTCGATCGTGGTGATAGGTGCCGGCCTGGCCGGGGCGCAGACGGTGTCCGCGCTCCGCACCCACGGCTACGACGGTCGGATCACTCTCGTCGGAGCCGAGGGACGTTCGCCGTACGACCGTCCACCGCTGTCCAAGGAGCTCCTCACACGCACCGACCCGGCGTGGCTTGCCGACGAGCTCGGCATCGATGTCACCCTCCTCGCTGATGACGTCCGCCTCGCGGATCGCGCCGTCGGCGGCCTCGCGCCATGCCTTGGTGTCGATGAAGCGGGCATAGCCCTCACGGCCGCCATAACCCTTGCTGCCGCTTTCCTGGCGATCGCCCTGGCCCGCGACCACGGAAATATTGACCCGCACCAGGGGGCGGATATCGCGGTAGCTCTCGCCGTCCGGGCGCAGGATCTCTACCACCTGCCAGGTGGCGCCGAGGCTGACCGTGACCTGGCGCACCCGCGGGTCCTTGTCGCGGACATAGGCGTCGATTTCGGCCAGCAGCTTGACCTTGGATTCAAAGCCCGGAGCATCGAGCGGATTTTCGTCGCCATAGAGCCGCACATTGGTATGCGGCGGCGCTCCCGCGAAGGTTCCGGAATAGCCGCCGCGTACCGCTGCGACCGCGTCGGCCGCGCGGATCAGCGCCGGCAGCGACACGTCGGAAGAATGCGCGTAGCCGACCGCGTCATCCTTGACCGCGCGTAGGCCGAAACCCTGCGAGGTGTCATACGTCGCCTGCTTTAGCCGGCCATTGTCGAACGTCAGCGCTTCGGTCTGGCTGTATTCCAGGAACAATTCGCCGTCGTCGGCGCCCTGGAGTCCCCGCGCGATCTGGTGACGCACGGAATCGCGGTCGAGGTTGGCGCGGTCGAGCAGGGAGGTTGTGGGTGGATTGGTCATGCCGGCTCCAGTGCAGTTCCTGTCGTCCCCGGGAAAGCGGGAACCCATAACCTATGTTGTGGGTCGCGGTCCGCGCGCGAAGCGCGTTGCCGCGGTGACAATGATCGAAGATAGGCACGATCGCCGAAAAAGGGAGGGTCTGCAGGGCGATTATGCAGCAAGGCACTTTGCCTCACGGCAACTTGTCGTATCCTTCACCCAGACCGTTCAAACTGAGCGGGAAACCGATGCCTTCTTCGGGGGTCTCGAAGATGATGAAGGTCGCAGTCTTGGCGGTACGCAGCTGACCCAACAGCTTGTCGTCCATCACCACCTCTGCCACGCAGCCATTGGGCAGGCATCTGACAAATCCGGCGCGGCCGACATCGACATTGTCGAGCTTCAGGCCCAGTCCCGAGGGCAAGAGGACGCCGAGCGGCGCCACGACCCGCATCAGCTTGCTCTTCTGATCGGCGGTTTTGAGCACGATGACGGTAAGGCCGGCATTGGATCGGTCTTCCGCTACCACGCTCTGGATCAGGGCGCATTGCTCGCCTTGCGCGCCGGGCGGGGTGTCGCAGCGGATCTGCCAGTCGCCATGGACCGACCGCACCGCGCCCTGGGCGCTCGCCGCCGCCGTCAGCCCGAGCCAGAAAAGGATGGCGACGCTGCCACCCAGCCGGTTCCTGGCGAACGGATTGCGGCGGATTGCGGCGCTCGTCACCGGGTGTTTAGAAGGCCCCATCAGGGTCAATCCCTTGATATTTCCTTGGCAAAGTCAATCCGGCACTGGACTGATACGGCAATGACGGCGCCTTGAAGGCGATTTCGCGCCTGGGCCGCTGTTCAGGTCGCGAATCAGGCCCCTCGAGAGTAGTTCGACTGTGCGTACATCGGGCAATTCGCCTGTCAAGCCATTCACGGGAAAATGTGACATCTGCAGAATAGCCGGTGATGCGCCCCCTCCGTCTCGTACTACTGCATTGCGAGCGCCCGCGAATTATGATTTGAGCGGCTGGATTTCGACGCGTTCTAGCGATCTGGCCCAAGGATTTCTAAGGTGTGCTTCTAAAGTACATCCCAAGGCCGTTTGTCAGGGGGCGGATCGTGCAGCATGCTTCGCCGTCCGGCGGAATGCTTTGGGTTTTATCAAGGGGAGCGCGAGCGGCATGAAGATGTCGAAGGGCCAGAGGGGCCGGCAGTTGCTGGGATTGGCGGTGGCCGGTGTTGCGTGGGCCGCCAGCGGGGCGGCGTTTGCCGAAGTGGGGCAGCCGGCACCGTGGGAATACAAGCTGCAGGAAGCGGCCACCCCGGTGATGGAGAACATCATCTCGTTCCATAACTTGCTGCTCTGGATCATCACCACCATCACGC
>MLJW01000639.1_pt1 | contig 12612 bp, 6 predicted proteins | sample 888231 | NCBI WGS metagenome assembly MLJW01 (sample SAMN05788063, study PRJNA343431) | mine drainage metagenome | isolation source: sample collected from the inflow into an acid mine drainage treatment plant... | place: Germany: Lusatia, lignite mining district
TCGCCGGCCATGGCCCGGGTTTTCAGGCGCCACTCGTATTCGGCCCAGCCTTCGGCCAGCGCGCCTTGCGCCAGCAGCATCTGCGCGGCCTCGGTTTCGGGCGTGTCGGCTAGGCTGGGAATGGCCAGCACGCTGCCGGCGGGGCCATGCTGGCGCGTCAGGGTGGACAGCGTGCCGCGCGGGCCGACCTCCAGGAAGGCGGCGTCGGCGTGACGCGCGAGCGCCGTGCGGATCGCCGGCGAGAAGCGCACCGGCTCGCGGAGGTGGCGGGCCCAGTAATCGGCGCTGGTGGCGTCGGCCTCGGTCATCCAGGTGCCGGTGCGGGTGGAGACGATGGGAAGGCTCGGCGCGGCGAGTGCAACGGTCTTGACCGCGGCGGTAAACGGCGCCAGGGCCGGGTCCATCATGGACGAGTGGAAGGCGTGCGAGGTTTGCAGCACGCGCGCCTGCACCCCGCTGACCTCCAGCTCGGCACGCCAGGCTTCGATGGCTACGCGCGGGCCGGCGACGACGCAGGCCGCAGGGCCGTTCTCGGCCGCCAGCGACAGCGCCTCGGGTAAGCGCGCGAGCACGTCGCTCGCGGACAGGCGCACCGACAGCATGCCGCCCGGGGGCAAGGCCTGCATCAAGGCGCCGCGCCGGGCCACGAGCTGGGCGGCGTCGGTCAGGCGCATCACGCCCGCCAGCACGGCGGCGACGAATTCGCCCACGCTGTGGCCGATCAGCGCAGCCGGCCTGGCCCCGCGCGCGAGCCAGCTTTGCGCCAGGGCGTATTCGAGGCAGAAGGTGGCGGGTTGGGTGGTGCCCGTGCTGGTGAGGGGATCAATCCCCGGCACGCCTGCCGGCGTGCCGGGTTCGTTGCCGAACATGCGCGCGCGCAGGTCGAAGTCCAGATGCGGTTGGAGGGCGGCGAGGGCGGCGTCGAAGGCGGCGCGGAAATCGGCGTCGGCCGCGTACAGGCCACGGCCCATGCCGGCGTATTGCGCGCCCTGACCCGGAAACAGCCAGACCATGGGCGGCTCGCCGCTGCCAACTTTGCGCTGCGCGCGCCGCGGGTCTGAGGCCGTTTGCAAGGCTTGCACGGCGTCCTGCGTGGTCTGCGCGACCACGCACAGCCGGTGCGCGAAGGCGCTGCGGCCCACTTGCAGGGTGTAGGCGGCGTCGGCCAGATTGAGGTCGGGATGGGCTTGGAGATGCGCGGCCAGCTCTGCGGCCATGGCGTCCAGCGCCGCAGGGCTCTTGGCCGAGAGCGCGAGCAATTGCGGGCCGACGGCGGCCGACGACGGCGCCGGCGCGGGGGCCTCTTCCAGCACCACGTGGGCGTTGGTGCCGCCCACGCCGAAGCCGCTGACCCCGGCGCGGCGCGGCTGTTCGCCGCGCGGCCAGGGCGTGAGCCGGCCGCAGACCATGAAGGGGCTGCGGGCGAAATCGATGCAGGGATTCGGCGCGGTGTAGTGGATGCTGGGCGGCAGGGTTTCGTGCGCCAGGGCCAGGGCCGTCTTGATCACCCCCGCGGCTCCGGCGGCGATGACCATGTGGCCGACGTTGCTCTTGAGCGAGCCGATGCGGCAAAAGCCCGCGTCGGCCGTGTGCTGGCGGAACGCGCGCGTGAGCGCCTCGACTTCCACCGGGTCGCCCATTGGGGTGGCGGTGCCATGGGTTTCGACATAGCTCACGCTGCGCGCGTCGATGTCGGCGTCGCGCTGGGCGGCGGCGATCACGGCGGCCTGGCCGTCCACGCTGGGGGCGGTGAAGCTGGCCTTGTCGCGGCCGTCGTTGTTGATGGCCACGCCGCGAATGACGGCCAGTACCGCGTCGCCGTCGGCCAGCGCATCCGGCAAGCGTTTGAGCAGCACCACGGCGGCGCCGTCGGAGAACACCGTGCCCTGGGCCTTGGCGTCGAAACTGCGCGTGGCGCCGTCGGGCGAGAGCATCGCGCCGTCCTGGTAGAGGTAGCCGCTGTTGGGCGGACAGGTCACCGAGCTGCCGCCGGCCAGCGCCATGTCGCACTGGCCCGCGCGCAGGCTGGTGACGGCCTGCGCGATGGCCACCAGCGAGGTGGAACAGGCGGTGTGCACGCTGACCGCCGGGCCGGTGAGGTTGAGTCGGTTGGCCACGCGCGTGGCGATGTAGTCCTTCTCGTTGCCCAGCATGGTCTGGAAGGCGCCGAGCGCCTCGACGAGGTCGGGCCGGTGCTGCACGTGATGCTGGAAGTAGGTGGCGTTGTACATGCCGGCGAACACGCCCACCGGCACGGTCGTGGCATCCGGCGCGCGGCCGGCGCGTTCCAGGCATTCCCAGCACAGCTCCAGGAAGATGCGCTGCTGCGGGTCCATCAGCGCGGCCTCGCGCGGGGCGATGCCGAAGAAGGCGGCGTCGAACAGATCGACGCCGTCGATCACGCCGCGCGCTTTCACGTAGTCGGGGTCTTGCGTCAGGCTGGCGGGCAGGCTGGGGTCGAGCTGGTCGGCGCTGAAATGGGTGATGGTGTCGCGCCCGTCCAGAAGGTTGGCCCAGAACGCTTCGACGTCGGCCGCGCCGGGAAAGCGCCCGGCAACGGCCACGATGGCGACCGGGGCATGGCGCGCATCGGCCGGCGTCGAGCGGGTCGTGGCACGAGGCGCCTGCTCGCTTTGCGCGGCAGGGTCTAGCAACGGTTTGGCCATGCGGCGCGCATCGAGCGTGGGGGCCGCGGCGGGAGAGTTCGTGAGCAGGCGCGCCAGCGCTTGTGGCGTGGGCTGGCTGAAGAAGGCATTGGTGCTCAGCGTCGCGGTGGCGCCGCCGCCCTGCCCGAGCAGGGCCAGCACGCGCAGCACCAGCAGCGAGTTGCCGCCGAGGTCGAAAAAATTGTCCAGCCGGCCGACCCGCTGCAGACCCAGGGCCTGCGCGAAGGCGTCGCAGACGCGGCGTTCGGCGTCGTCCTGCGGCGCCTGGTAGGGTACGACCAGGTCGGGCCGGTCGGCGGAAGGCTCGGGCAGCGCGCGCTGGTCGAGCTTGCCGTTGGCCGTGATGGGCAACGCGTCCAGCCAGATGAACGCTGCCGGCACCATGTAGTCCGGCAGCCGCGCGGCGAGCCGCTCACGCAGTTCCGCCGCCGGAACCGGCCGCTCGGCGGCCACGCAATAGGCCAGCAGGCGCGCCTGGCCGGCGGCGTCCTTGCGCGCGATGACCGCGCAGGAGCGCACGGCGGGGTGCTTGGCCAGCGCGGCTTCGATTTCGCCGAGCTCGATGCGAAAGCCGCGAATCTTGACCTGGGTGTCGGCGCGGCCGATGTAGTCGAGCTGGCCGTCCGGCAGCCAGCGCACGAGGTCGCCGGTGCGGTATAGGCGCGTGCCGGGCGGGCCGAACGGATTGGTCACGAAGCGCTCGGCATCGAGCGCGGCCCGGTTCAGGTAGCCGATGGCCAGGCCGCTGCCGCCGACGTGGAGTTCACCCACCAGGCCCGGGGGCAGCAGCGTTCCGCCGGGACCCAGCACATAGACCCGGGTGTCGCGGATCGGCCTGCCGATGGGGATGGCGCGCAGGCCTTCCGGCAGCTCGCGCGGGATGGGGTAGGTGGTGGCGAAGGTGGTGCATTCGGTCGGGCCGTAGCCGTTGATGATCTGCGTCCCGGGCAGTGCCTGCAGGGCGCGGCGCACATGCGGCGCGGACAGGGCTTCGCCGCCGGTGAGCAGCTGCGCGAGGCCGCGCAGGGATGTGGGGTCGGCGTCCACCACGGTGTTGAACAGCGCGGCGGTGAGCCACGCGGCGTTGACGGCGTCGCGCCGGATGGTGCGCGCCAGTCCGGCAGGCGTGGGCAGGTCCTCGTCGTGCAGCACGCAGACGCCGCCGTTGAGCAGCGGCCCCCAGATCTCGAGCGTGGAGGCGTCGAATCCCAGCGGTGCGGCATGCAGTATGCGGGTGTTGGCATCCAGGCGCATGAACGGCGCGTTCAGCACCAGGCGCAGGATGGACGCGTGGCCGATGACGATGCCCTTGGGCGCCCCGGTCGAGCCCGAGGTGTACATGATGTAGGCAGGGGCCGGCGCAGCCGAGGCCGGTATGGCCGGGGCCGCCGCGCCGGCGACATCGGCCGCGGGGTCGTCGGTCACCAGCACGGGCAGCGCCTGTGCGAACGCGCCGCGGTGCATGGTGTCGGTGACCACCAGGCTGACGCCGGCGTCGGCCAGCATGAAGGCGATGCGTTCCGACGGAAGATGGGCATCCAGCGCAAGATAGGTGCAGCCGGCCTTGAGTATGCCCAGGAGGACGGCGATGCTGTCGAGGCCGCGGCCGAGCGCCACGCAGACGACGGCGCCAGGCTGTGCGCCGGCATGGCCAAGCCGGGCGCGCCAGGCTTCGGCGCGCGCCTCGAGTTCGCGGTAGCTGAGCATTTCGCCGGCATGCGTCAGGGCCGGCGCTTCGCCGCGCAGAGCAGCCTGCTGCGCGAACACGGCGTGCACCGGGCGTGCCGCATCGGGTGGATTCGCCGGAGGATTCAAGGCGTCGAGCCAGGTGCGCTGCGCGTCGCTCAAGGTCGGAACTTCGCGCGCCAAGCCATCCGGGTGCGCGATCAGGACGCCCATGGCGTGCGCCAATGCCGCCAGCAGGGCATCGGCCTGCTCGGGGCCGAGCCGCGCTGCGGCGTAACGCATGCGCAGCGCGCCCTTCGGCTCCAGGCCGATGGCGATCGGAACTCCATGCTGCGCGATGCGCGCGGCGTCGTCGACACCCTGGCCCAGCCAGAGCGCCGCCGATGCGCCGGGCAAGGACGCGGCGGGGAGCTGCGGCGACGCGCGCCGGATCGCGTCCACGTCCTGCATCCAGGCCCGCGCGGTGGCCTGCTCCGGCTGGCTGTAGATGCAGCGCGTCAGCGCGGGGCGCCCCGAGGCGGATTCGCTGGCATCGGCTGCAGAAGCCGGCGCGCGGAGTTCGTCAAGCCCGATCCGGGGGGAGCCGAGCCACTGCAGCAGGAGCAGAACCCAGGCGGCAGCGCCGGGCGTGTCGTCCAGCCAGCCCATGCGGGCGGCGAGGTCCTGGATTCCAGACGTGAGTGCGGCGGGCAGTTGAAGCCCGGCCTCGGCGCAAGAGGCGTCGTGCTCACTACCCTGGGGGGCGCGGAGCAGGTCGAGGACGGCGGATGCGGCAGCAGGCGCGAAGGCAGGCGCAGATGCCGGCGTTTGCGGCTTTGCGTTGACGGATTCGGCTTGCATGTCGGAGATCTCTTTTCCCTTGATCCGCGCTTCGCATCGTCCGGGTCTTGGCGATGGAGGCGGTGCCCGCGCTGTGTTTTGCGCTGTCGCACGAGGCCGCGCGATGTGGGAACGAGTCTAGGGGGCATGGGTGCGAAATTCTTCCCCTCGAATGGGTGAGGGGGCGCTCCGGAGAGCAGGCCGCGGCGTGCTGTGTGAACAAGTTGGCAGCAACGCGCAAGCAGACGGGCAGCAAGCCGATCCGGCTTGTCGCGTTTCAAGAAAACGCCGGGCCGCCCCTGGGGGCGCTGGCCCCTTCAATAGGCGCCGGGCGGGGCGACGTAATCGCACATCCTGGCGCGCGCGAGCGCGAAGGCGCGGCCGAGTGGCGCCTTGATCGCATCGCGCCAGGGGCTGGAACCAGGAAAGCACGGCTGCAGGCCCCATTGGCGCAGCACCCGGTTGCACTGGTGCACGCGGGCCAGGTGGCGCGTGGTGGCGGTGTAGAACACCACGCCGATGGAGATCGAGACGCCATCGCCGGCGCGCACCCAGTCGGTGGTGGTGCGGGTCATGTGCGGCGAGGTGGCGGGGAAATACACGCCGTCGCCGGGTCCGACGTCGAAGTCCAGGCCGTGGTGGCGCAGCGCGGGGTCGAGGCGCACGTTGCGCAGGGAGCCGTGCACGATGAATTCCTCCACCTCGCGCGCCGGCACCACGGCGCGGTCGGCATGGTCGAACACGGTCATGATCTTGCGGCCGCGGATCTGCAGCCAGAAGTTGTTCTCGCGGTCGATGTGGAACGGCGTGACCGAGGGCGGCGCCGAGATGAAGATGAAACCCGCGACGCGGAACACGCCCGGCTGTTCAGGTTCGATCAACGGCCGGGCGCCGGCCATGACCTCGTCGAGGAAAGCGGCGTAGTGCGGGTCGGTCTGCACGTTGTAGAGCGCGACCCAGGAGCCTGGCTCCTCGATGCGCGCGAACACCTCGTCGATGCCCAGCCCGTCGGGGGTCTTGGGTGTGTGGAAGAACTCCGAGATCTGCGTCGTGCCGGGACGGATGAAGCGACACTGGCGGCTGGGCATGAGGTCGTGCGCCAGCTGCGCCAGGCGGGGCAGCTGCATCAGCGGATGGTTCGCATAGTCGTGCCGGATGGCGTGCATGCCGTGGGTGGAAAACCGCGCGGGGTCGACCGCTGCGATTCCCGCCGGCGCCGGCGATGCGCGATGCAGGCCGGGCGCGTCGGTCTTGCCGGAATGCGTTGCTTGCGTCCATTCCATGACACATCCTCCTAGGCGAACCCAACAGCCGAGATGGCGCCAATTCCCGTTCGACGCGGCCCGGACTCAATACGCGTAATAGCCGTACGGCGAGGCCGTGGATGGCGTGCGCGACTGGTTGAGCAGGGTCATCACGACGGGGCACTCCTCCAGCATCGACAAGGCCTGCAGCACCGAACCCTGGTGGGTCTTGCCGGCGTGCACGACCAGCACCACCTGGCCCATCTGGGGCGCCAGGACGCGCGCCTCGACCGAAGGCAGCAGCGGCGGGGCGTCGAAGATCACGATGCGATCCTGCTGGTGGGCGGCCAGATGGTTGAGAAAGTCCTGCATGGCCTGGCTGCTGAAGATTTCGGTCGCGCGGTCGTTCTGCGTGCCGGCGGTCAGCACCGTGAGCTTGTCCACATTGGTGGCGAGCTCGACGTCGGCGAGGTCCAGCGCGGGGTCGAGCAGCAGGTCGAGGAGGCCGGGTCCGCGCTTGAGCCCCAGGCGCTCGCCCGCCGCCACGCGCGTGGCGTCGGTGTCCACCAGCAGCACGCTGTGGTTCAGCTCCATCGCCATGCTCATCGCGAGGTTGATGGACGTGAAGGTCTTGCCCTCGCCCGGCAGGCTGCTGGTGATCAGGATGAGGTTGCCGCGCTCGACCGGACCTGCGCTCTTGCCGCCCTGGGCATTGGCCAGCAGCGGGCGTTTGATGCTGCGGAACTCGTCCATCAGACGCGACCGCGTGGCGTTCGGGACGAGGTAGCCGGCTTCCTCGAGCGCTTGCAGGTCGATGTCGGCGTTGCGCTTCGGCGGGGCAAGCCGCGCGGGTGCCGTGGGCGTGGTGGGCGCGGCCGGCTGCGCCTGGCCGTGGCTGGCGGCTTCGGCTCCCTCGACCCAGGGCATGTCGACCCCGGCCTTGCGGAGTTCCTCGAGGCGTTTGCTGGCTTGTTCGATGATGCTCATGACGCGCCTCTCAATAGTGGATCAGGTGGAGCACGTTGAGCACGACCCACGCCAGGTACAGGATCACCAGCGAGCCTGCGCCGGTCATGAACAGCACTTGTCGCTGCTGCTCGGTCTTGGTCTGCGCGGGCGTGAAGACCAGGCTGATCGAGCCGAGCACCGCGCGGTCGGTCGACTCGCGCAATTCGCGGGAGCTGCGGAACGTGGGGAACAGCAGCACGAGCAGATAGCTGGCGAGCGCACCCAGCCCGAGGGCGAACACCAGCACGAAGGCAATCAGCACGCTGCGGTGGGGAAACAGTGGCCTGGGGCTGGCGCGCGGCGGGTCGACGACGTGGAAGTAGTCGAGCTTCTGGCTCTGGTCCTGGTCGCGCGAGATGACGGCCGCTTCACGGCGCTGCACGAGCTTCTGGTAGTTCTCGTTGATGACGGAATAGTCGCGGTTGAGTTGCACGTACTGTTCGTCGAGCTTGGGCAGCTTGCCGACCTGGGCGCGCAGTTGCCCCAGTCTGGCCTGCACGTCGCCGACCTGCGACTGCAGCGCGGCGACGTTGGCATCGGCCTGGGCCAGACTGATGCGCAGTTGCTGGTACACCGGATTGGTGGCTTCCGAATACTGGATCCCGGTTCCGGCCGCCGGCGCGGGTTCCGCGGCCTTGCGCTTGGCCTGCTCCTGCCGCTCGCGCTCGAGGCGGGCTAGGGTCTGGCGCGTGGCGACGACGTCCGGGTAGGCGTCGGTGTAGCGCTGCAGCAGGTCGTCCAGGTGTTTGCGCTGCGCGGCGATGCGCACATCGATTTCCGACGGCTGGGGCAGGAGCCCGGCGTTGGCGCCAGGCACCAGCGAAGGCGAGAGCGTCGGGCGAATGTCGGCCAGCTGGCGCCGCAGGGTGTCGCGCGAGCTGGCTGCCGAGGTCAGTTGGCCCTGCAGCAGCGTGAGCTGGTCCTGCAGCTGGCTGACGCGGGTGTAGTAGTCGGTGCTGGCCTGGCCGGAGTAGCCGGGGTTCTGGGTCTTGAAGTCCTTGAGCTTGTTTTCGGCGTCGCGCAGTTTCTTGTCGTAGATCGCGATCTGGCTGTCGATGAAATGCAGGGCCTGCGCCGAATCCTTCTGGTTGGTGGCGAGGCCGTTGTTGACGAACAGCTCGAGCACGCTGCGCACGACGCCCAGGGCCTGCGCGGGATCGCGGCCGATGTAGCTGATCTGGTAGAGGTTGTCGCGGCCGTTGATCTTGACCTGGACGCCCTTCGTCAGGGCTTCGATGATGCGCTCCCGCGTGTCGGGCGGGGTGCTCGGGGAGATCAGGCGATTTTCCTCGGCGATGCGCACGACGTTCGGGCGCGAAAGCAGGGTGCGCGCCAGCATGTTGACCTGCTCGCCCACGTCGGGCTGCACGGACAGGCCGGTCATCAGCGGCCGCAGCATGGTTTGCGTGTCGACGAACACGGTGGCGCTGGCCATGTAGCGTTCGTGATAAAGCACCACGCCGATGGCGCCGAGCAGCGCGACCACCCAGGCCACGGCCAGGCCCCACCAGCGTTTTTCCCACATGGAGGGCAGCAGATTGAACAGGGGACGGAGCAGATCATTCATGGTGGTTCACATGTGGAACGGAGCCGAAGCGACGGCAGTACGGCAACGGGGTCGCGGCATGGACGGGAGCCATGGTGCGTTCATCATGCGCCCTCCAGATGGGCGCGGAACTCGCGGTCCTGGCGGGCCAGCAGCCAGTTCGACAACTGCCAGGCGATGCGTTCGGCGGCGTGGCCGTCCCAGAGTTCGGGCAGATGGGCGCTCTTGCCGCCGGAATCGAGGATTTCCGACAGCTCCCGGAAGATGCGCCGGATGTTGCCGCCGACCAGGCTGTTGGTGCCGGACTGGATGGACGCCTGGCGCTCGCTGCATTTCGCCAGGGTCAGGCAGGGGATGCCCAGGGCCGTGGCCTGGTCCTGCAGCCAGCCGCTGTCGGTCAGCAAGCAGGAGGCCTCGCGCAGCAGGCCCAGCATCTCCAGGTAGCTGAGCGCGGGCGTGATGCAAATGGCCGAGGCCTGCGGACCCGCGCCGTAGCGGTGTTCCGGCAGCGCGGCATGGAGGTCGGGGCGCATGGGCCAGATCAGCCCGAGGGTTCTGCCGATGCGCCGCAGGGCGGAATCGAGCTCGGTGAGCGCCTTCGGGTTGTCACCTTCCAGCGCGTGTTCCATCCAGACCAGTCCGTAGCCCCTGGGCTGGGTGAGAACCTCGCTGGACGCGCCGAGCCGCGCCAGCACGCCCGCGGCCGAAGGGCAGCGCGGCAGCGCGTGGTGCAGGGCATCGATGAGCGGCGTACCCGTCAGATGCACGCGGCCGGCCGCGATGCCTTCGGTCTGCAGCCTGGCGAGCGCCGCGCGCTCCCCGGTACAAAGCAGGCTGGATGCGTGGTCGATCAGGACCCTATTGGTTTCCCGCTGCACGGTGCGGTCGCCGTGGCGCAGGCCCGCGTCGACACGGACCACGGGCACGCCGCTTTGGTTGGCCATCAGGGCGCAGGCGACGTTGGCGGCATCGTCGCCGCCGAGGACCAGCGCGCTGGGCTGGTAATGGTCCAGCAGGGGGGCGAGCGCCGCCAGCATTTCGGCCATGCGCCCGGCTGGGGTCGGGGCGCGTGTTTCGATGCGCAGGCTGAGGTCGGGCAGGATCAGGTCGATCGCGTCGCGGGCGGCCAGCTCCGTGTTTCCGTTGGCGTCGCGCTCCAGGATCTGCAAGGGCAGGGCGGGCGGAAGGTCCTCGCGCTGGCCGAAGGCGTGCAGCAGGGCGCTCATCACCACCAGCGTGTCTTGTGACGATGCCACGCACAGCAGCGGGCCCGGCTGCTGCTGCGGGTTTTTGCACGCTGGCTCGGTTCGGGATGCCGCCAGGTCCAGGTCGAGGTAGCCGCCCGCCGTCGCGGGCGGGGTGTGCAGCGCCGCGCGAAAGCGCGCCTCCGCGTCGGCGCGCGCTTCGCTTCGCGGTCCCGCCGGAGTCGGCTCGGTGATCGTGGCATGGGAGCCGGTAGATTGCGCTGCCCTGCCGGGCGCCCCCGGCGCAACTTCCGCGGGGCCGCTGAGTTCGGTCCGGATCTCCCCCGCGATGCGATCGACGCGGTCGGCGTCGATGCGGTCCACGCCGTCGAGAAAGGCCGACAGCAGCAAGCGGCTGCACAGCATGTTGATGCGACGCGGCACGCCCTGCGTGAGTTGGTGGATGCGTTGCAGTGAGCGTCGGTCAAAAGGCAGTGTGCCGTTATGTCCGGCAACGGCCAGCCGGTGCAAGATGTACTGGGTGGTCTCTGGTGCACTGAGTGCATCAAGGTGAAAGCGGGCGATCACGCGCTGGGCCAGCTGCTCCAGCTCGGCTCGCGCCAGCATGTCGCGCAACTCGGGCTGGCCAATGAGCACAATTTGCAGCAACTTGCGCTCGTTGGTTTCCAGGTTGGTGAGCAGACGCAATTGTTCCAGTACGTCAGGTGCCAGGTTTTGTGCCTCGTCAATGATCAGTACGCTGTTTTGCCCGCTGGCGTGACTGTGCAATAAAAAATCATTGAGCGCGTCAATGTAGTCTTTGGCACTGAACACCGTAGCGCCAGGCCTGGGCATGATGTGAAACTCTTCACAGATGGACTCCAGCAACTCGATCACGCTGAGCTTGGGGTTGAAGATGTAGGCCACGTGGCAACCGGAGGGCATCTGTTCCAGGAAACAGCGGCAAATGGTCGTTTTGCCCGTGCCGATGTCGCCTGTAAGCAGCACGAAGCCGCCGCCTGTGCCGCCTGGCGTGTCGGGTGAGCCCGTGACTCCGTACAGCAAATGCGCCAGAGCCTCGCGGTGGCGTTCGCTCATGAAGATGTAGCGTGGGTCTGGCGCGATGGAAAACGGGTCTTGTGTCAGGCCGAAGTGCTGTGAGTACATAAGGCTCAAGCATAACGGGTATGAAGGACCGGGAGCCGGCATCAGCACCAAGTGATGCCGCGCCGATAGTCAAAATCACCTCGGCGGGTGTGCTGTCGGTGCAATGAGAATCAGGGAATGCTGCGCGGTTTGAAAAATACCGATTCCCTGGCCAGCCACAGGCAGGTGGCCCCGATGACCAGGGCAATCAAACCGGCGCTGGCGCTGGACATGCTGTGCGCCAGCATCTGAAAATTGCCGAACCCGACGGCCAGGCTAAACAGGCCGATAACAAAGTTCAGCAAACTGAACATGGCTCTCATGGTGGTACCCTGGAGTCAGGGCAGATACTGGTGCGTCTGTGCAACGGTAAGCCGCGAGAGCTTGACAGAGCGGGTTTGGGCTGAAACTTGCGCTGCCAGACGGCTCAGTTGAACTTTGAGATGGCTCCATGCCAGTGCCAGCCATTCCCCGAAAGCATCGCTGCGCTTTTGATTGGCCTGGGCAATGATGGCTTGAATGTCGATGTACGTGTGTTCCATGATGGTAAGTCCTTTCTGCGGTAGTTGTGCTCCTTTTGAGAGCACGGTGCTACGATACTGCGAATGTTGCAATGCAACAAACGATCAATTTTCATTCGACAAAGCATAAAAATTCATCCATGTCCTACCGTTTACCGCCACTGAGTTCACTGCGTTCTTTCGAGGCGGCAGCACGCCATCTCAGCTTCAAGAACGCGGCGATCGAACTGTCGGTCACCCCGACGGCCATCAGTCACCAGATCAAGTCACTGGAAGAATTTCTCAATCAGGAGCTGTTTGTGCGACTGACACGCTCGCTCAAACTCACGCCACAAGGCCAGGCCATGTTGCCCAAGGTGCGCGAGGGCCTGGAGTGCTTTGCCGTGGCCGTTGACATGGCCGCCCAGCATGCTGCCGCCGGGCGATTGATCGTGGTACTGCCACCGTCTTTTGCAACGCGCTGGCTGGTGCCGCGACTGCGCCGCTTTGCCGAGTCACAGCCAGAGCTAAATTTGCAAATCATTCGCTCACTGAGCACCATTGATTCCGAACATGACAGTGGCTCATCGTCCTTTGAGTCGGTGGACATGCGCGAAGAAGATTCCATGGTGGTGATCCGTTTTGGCAGCGGCGCTTACCCGGGGTTTCAGGTCGATCGCATGTTTGGGTCGGATTACATTGCCGTATGCAGTCCCAAGTTGCTGGCCAATGGTCGATCACTGCGGGAACTGGCTGACATGCGAACGCAAGTCTTGCTGCATGATGACACCACCAGCGAATGGGCTGGACCCA
>MLJW01000640.1_pt1 | contig 12592 bp, 10 predicted proteins | sample 888231 | NCBI WGS metagenome assembly MLJW01 (sample SAMN05788063, study PRJNA343431) | mine drainage metagenome | isolation source: sample collected from the inflow into an acid mine drainage treatment plant... | place: Germany: Lusatia, lignite mining district
GTTCCCGCACGTGACGGTCCGCGACCAGGTCGCCGCCGAGCTGGCCCTCACCGATCACCTCGGGGTCGCCATCTGGGCACTGGTCATCGGCGCCTCGATGGGCGGCCTGCGGGTGCTCGAGTGGGCCGTCTCCGCACCGGACCGGGTCCGCGCGATCGCTCCGATCGCCACGGCCGCGCAGATCTCGGGCGACCAGATCGCGTCGTTCCACACCCAGCTTGCGGCGATCACGGCCGACCCGAACTTCAACGGCGGTGACTACTACGACGCCCCCGACGGGCTCGGACCGCACCTGGGGCTCGGTCTCGCACGGCAGATCGCCCACGCGACGTACCGCAGCGCGCGCGAGCTCGACGAGCGGTTCGGCCGCATCCCGCAGGGTGCCGAGGACCCGATGACCGGCGGACGCTTCGCGGTGCAGTCGTACCTGGACCACCACGGTGACAAGCTCGCGCGTCGGTTCGACGCGAACACCTACGTGGTGCTCACGCGCTCGATGCTCACGCACGACCTCGGTCGCGACCGCGGCGGCGTGGAGGCCGCGCTCGAGACGATCACGGCGCGCACGCTCGTCGTCGCTGTCGACTCGGACCGGCTCTTCCCCCCGGCACAGTCGGAGCGGATCGCGCAGGGCATCCCGGGAGCCGGACCCGTCCGCATGGTGCACTCGGACTTCGGCCACGACGGCTTCCTGATCGAGGAGGACCAGGTCGGCCCGCTCGTGGCCGACTTCCTCGCCCACGACACCGCGGGCGGCGCGGGCACCGGGACCGGGTCGGGGTCGGTCGACTCCTGAGCGGCACCCGCCCGGTGCGCATTTGCGATGATGGTGGGATGCCGACGGACCTGAGCACCGCGACCGACGCCCTGCACCGCCAGTGGGACCTGCTGCGCGGCTGGATCGAGGACCTCGATCCCGACGTCGGGAACCGCGGCTCCGTCCTCGGCGGCTGGAACGTCGCCGAGCTGATCGCGCACCTCGGCCGCGCGATGGAGGCGCTCGCTGTCGTCGAGGCCGCGCCCGACGGCACCGTCCCGCTCACCCTGGCGGAGTACCTCGGCACGTACGCGGGCCGAGCGGCGCAGATCAGCGAGGTCACCCGACAGCTCGCGAGCGAGATCGCGCACGACCCGCTGGGTGAGGTCGACAGGCGGGCCGCACAGGCGTTCCGCCGCATCGACGAGCTCGGCGTCGACCAGGTCGTGCAGGCCAGACGAGGTCCCGTGCGGCTGACCGAGATGGTCGTCTCACGCGTGATCGAGCTCGTGGTGCATGCGGACGACCTCGCGCGATCGCTCCCGCAGGTCGTGGCCCAGCCGGTCGACCGGGGCGCGCTGGACCTCGTCGCCCAGACGCTGCTCGACATCGTCGTCGCCCGTGGAGGATGGGACCTCGAGGTGGCCGACCCCCGACTGTGGTTGCGGCTCGCAGCCGGTCGGACCCCGTACGACGTCGACGTCCTCGCGCAGGCGCTGCGCCCCGTCTACACCTCCGACGGCGTCCCTGACCTCGGGCGACTCCTCCCGGTGCTGTAGCGGACGCACCCGCGCCGGCGGGGCGCGCGTCGGTGGCGTGGCCGACGGCCCTGGTCGCCGAGAGGACGACCGTCGGACTGGCCGACGGCATAGGTTGATCGCATGCTCGCTGCGTACGCCGCTCGGTTCGACCCGCAGGACCCTCGGAACGGGCTCGAGGTCGGCGACCTCCCGGCTCCCGAGCCGCCCGACGGCTGGTCGACCGTCGAGGTCCGCGCGGCGGCGCTGAACCACCACGACCTCTGGTCGCTGCGCGGCGTCGGGCTGCGCGCGGACCAGCTCCCGATGATCCTGGGCACCGACGCCGCGGGAGTCACGGCAGACGGACGCGAGGTCGTGGTGCACGCGGTCATCGGAGCGACAGGGCACGGTGTCGGACCGACCGAGGGCCGCACGATCCTCTCGGAGAGGTACCCGGGCACGCTCGCCGAGCAGGTGGCGGTGCCCACCTGGAACCTGGTCGACAAGCCGTCGGGACTGACGTTCTCCGAGGCGGCGTGCGTACCGACCGCGTGGCTGACGGCGTACCGGATGCTCTTCACGAGCGCCCAGGTCTCCCCCGGCGACAGCGTCCTCGTGCAGGGGGTCGGCGGCGGGGTCGCCTCGGCGGCCATCGCCCTCGCGGCGGCCACCGGAATCGAGGTCTTCGCCACGAGCCGCGACGCGACCAAGCGCGACCGGGCGATCACCCTCGGCGCGACCCTCGCGGTCGAACCGGGCGCCCGCCTCCCGCGGCGCGTCGACGCGGTGATCGAGACCGTCGGCGCGGCGACGTGGTCGCACTCGGTCCGGTCGCTCCGTCCCGGCGGCACGATCGTGGTGGCCGGGGCCACCTCCGGCGACGCGAGCCCGGCGGAGCTCCAGCGGATCTTCTTCCTCGAGCTCTCCGTCGTGGGCGCGACCATGGGCACCAAGGACGACCTCCAGGGCGTCCTCGCCCTGATGGTGCGCACGGGTCTGCGCCCCCTGATCGACACCGAGCTGGCGCTCGCGGACGCCGCTCGGGGGATCGCCCGGTTGGCCTCGGGCGAGCAGCTCGGCAAGATCGTGCTCCGACCGTGACACCCGCCCCTTCCGAGACCCCCGAGGCCGAGAGGCTCGCGACGACCCGCGAGTGGACCGAGGACGTCCTCGGTCCGGACTTCCGCGCACTGACGCTCACACTCGACCCCGACGACGAGGGTGACGTCGTCGCCACGCTCGTGCGGTACTCCCCCCCGGTGCCCGAGCCGCAACGCGCGACGCTCGTCGTCCTGTACGTGCACGGCTGGTCCGACTACTTCTTCCAGACCGGCACCGCCACGTACTGGCACAGCCGCGGTGTCGCCTTCTACGCCCTCGACCTGCGGAAGTACGGCAGGAGCCTGCGCCCGCACCAGACCCCGGGCTACGTGGAGGACCTGCGCACCTACGACGAGGAGCTCGATGCCGCTCTCGCCGTGATCCGCGCCGAGCACGGCGTCCGGTCCCGCGTGATGCTCATGGGGCACTCCACGGGTGGCCTGGTCCTCGCGCTCTGGGCGGACCGCCATCCCGGTGAGGCCTCGGGCCTGATCCTCAACAGCCCGTGGCTCGAGCTGCAGGGATCGGCCGTCGCGCGGCACATCAGCGCGCCGGCGGTCCGGCAGCTCGCGCGGTACCAGCCCCGCGCCCCGATGCCGAACATCGACCCCGGGTTCAACGCCCGGACCGTGCGCACCGCGGAGGGCGGCGAGTGGGACTACGAGAAGAAGTGGCGCCCGACGCCGTCGTTCCCGGTGCGCGCCGGTTGGCTCCGCGCGATCCTGGACGGCCACGCGCAGGTCGCACGCGGTCTGCACGTCAGCTCGCCGGTGCTCGTCCTCGCGTCCGCCCGCACGATCATCAGCCCACGGTGGCACGAGGACATGCGGCAGGCCGACATCGTCCTCGACGTCGAGCTCATCGTGCGGCGCGCGGTGCAGCTCGGTCCGGTCGTGACCGTCGTCCGGATCCCGGGCGGCCTGCACGACCTCTCGCTCTCGCGAGAGCCTGCGCGCGGGCGGTACTTCATGGAGATCAGCAGGTGGACCGCCGCGTACGGCTGGGAGTGAGCGGTCAGACCGCGGCGGCGGCCTCGGCCAGGGTCGGGCCGCGCTCGCCGACCCGCCACGTGCGCCAGCCGTCGACGTCGCGCTCGACGCCGCTCGCGGCACGCGCGGCAGCGTCGGGGTCGAGGTAGATCTTCCCGTCCGCGAGCTGCAACGTGCCGTCGGAGCGGAGCTGTGCCTCGAACCTCTCGCCACGCCGCTCCCGGACCCAGACGAGCGTCGCGCCGCCGAGCTCGCGCGCGATCGCACTCAGCGGCGAGCCCGGAGCTCTCGTGCGGGGGGCGCGGTCCTGGGAGGCATCCCGGTCATCTCCCGGCCGGTCGCGGTGCACGCCGGCTGATCCGAGCCGCTCGGCTGCGGGCACCCGGACCGGACGCTCGTCCGCCACCGCCGGTCGCGGCGGGACGGCCGGGGCCAGGGGCGGCACGCTCGCCTCGGACGCGCGAGGGACCGACGTCGCGGGCACCAGCGGGTTCTGGCCGGTGACGACGAGGTGCTGGCCGGTCGGTACCCCGGATCCCTGGTAGTCCCCGAGGTACGGGCCGGTCGAGACGATGTCGGGCCGCGGTCGCGGAAGCCGGCGCTCGCGCGTACCGGCCCGCGAGGGGTCGTAGGCGATGGCCTCGGCGAACGCGTCGCCCGGACCGACCCAGTGCGACGCGGGCTCCGTCGGGCGCCGCAGCAGCGCCGGCGCACCGAGGGGGGACACGTCGAGCAGGCGACGGCCGTCGTGTCCGCGCACCACGCCGACGACGAGGATCTCGACCTGCCGTCCGGACTGCCGGAGGAACTCGACCGCGTCCTGCACGCTCTCGGCGACCTCGGCGCAGAACACCACGACCCGCGCGCCGGACGACCGGCTCGGTGCGTTCCGCACGGCGATCGGCAGCGACTCGCGGAACGCGATGAGGTCGTCGGCGAACGCATGGGCGCCCCCCACGTACGCGCGCGCCAGGTCATCCGTGCTGAGCCGTGACGTCGCGCCCGCGTGCTGCAGGGCACGCACCAGACCGTCACCGTCGAGCACCCGCACGACCTCGGCGACGACCGGCTGGCCGTGCGCGTCGAGAGCGAGCACCTGCGGCTCGCCCGGTGCACCGTGACTTCGCACGACCGGGAACACGTGCTCGTTGAGCAGGGCGCTCAGGTGGTCGACGACCAGCGCCTGGGTCTCCGCCTCGAACGCCCCGGCAGCCGGCTGCATCGGCTGGACGAGGACAGGACGTCCCGCGTCGAGCTCGAAGATGGGCATCGCTTCTCCTGTGTCGTCACAGCCGTCACCGCCGTCCGAGTCGTGACAGCCGTCGACGTCCCGCGACCTTGGCGCGGCGACCGGCGGTGTCCCACCGCCTCGCTGCGCTCCGGGACACTGTGCCACGGTCCGCTGAGGATTCCCAGGGACCTGGCCGCCGTGCCACGAACGAGCGCGGGCCACCTGGGTGAACGGGCGCCGATCGGCGCGGGGCCGGGCGTGGTGCCGGGCCGGTGGTCGGGCTCACCCGTCGGCGAGTCGCGCCTCGAGGCGCTCGACCTTGCCCGTGATCTCGCCGTGGTGTCCCGGCCGGATGTCGGCCTTGAGCACCAGGCTGACCCGCGTGCCGTGCCGCCCGACGGCGTCGGTCGCCCGCTTGACGACGTCCATGCACTCGTCCCACGACCCCTCGATCGTGGTGAACATGGCGTCGGTGTGGTTCGGCAGCCCGGACTCGCGGACGACCCGCACGGCGTCGGCGACGGCCTCGGTCACGGAGTCGCCGATGCCCGAGGGCGCGACGGAGAAGGCGATCAGCATGGGCACGATCCTGTCACGCCGACGCACGTCACCTCACGACACCGCGCGAGCCCTCGTCGACCCGGCGCGGCAGGTGGGACGCGAGGAGCTCGGCGAGGTGCACCCCGTGGACGCCGGCGAGCTGCTCTGCCTGCGTCCGGCACGAGAACCCGTCGGCGAGGTACACGTCGCCCGGCGCCGCCTCCCGCAGCGCCGGCAGCAGCGCATGCTCCGCCACGGCGACCGAGACCTCGTAGTGCCCCTTCTCCATGCCGAAGTTCCCCGCGAGCCCGCAGCACCCCGCGAGCGTGGAGAACGTGGCCCCGGCCTTCCGCAGCAGGGCCTGGTCGGGCGTGAACCCCATGACCGCGTGCTGGTGGCAGTGCGGCTGCACGACGGCCGTGACGTCGCCGAGGTCCGGTGGCGTCCAGTCGACCGGACCGACGGGCGCGGGCGCGGTGAGGAGCTCGGCGAGGGTGCGGGTCGCTCCGGCCACGGCGACGGCCCGGGGGTCCTCGGGGAACAGGTCGAGCAGGTCCGATCGCAGCACGGCGGTGCACGACGGCTCGAGACCGACGATCGGGATCCCGTTCACGGCGAACGGACCGAGCACCTCGAGCAGGTGCGCGAGCCGGTGCCGGGCACCGTCGAGCTGCCCGGTCGTGATCCAGGTCAGACCGCAGCAGGCCTGCTCGTCCGGCACGAGGACCTCGTACCCGGCGTCCCGGAGCACCGCGACCGCGGCCTGCGGGACCGACGGCGCGAGGGAGTCGCTGAACGAGTCGGTCCACAGCAGGACGCGCGGTCGCGGCCCGGATGCCGGCTCCGCGGTCGGTCGACCCGACGCAGACGCCGCGTCCTCACGCTTCCACCAGGTGCGGAACGGTGTCGGGGCGAACGTGACCATCTGGCGGCGCGGGTCCATGCCGCCTGCCGTGAGCACGAGCCGCGCGAGCGGTCGGACGCGCAGCGCGGCGTTGGCCACCCGCGCGAGCCCCGGCACGCTCGTGACGAGACGGATCCACCGCGGGAGCCACCCGAGCACGTAGTGGCTGACGGGCCGCACGCGCCCGCCGTACCGCCGGTGCAGCACCTCGGACTTGTACTGCGCCATGTCGACGCCCGCCGGGCAGTCGCTCGAGCACGCCTTGCAACCCAGACACAGGTCGAGCGCCTCGGCCACCTCCGGGGAGGACCAGCCACGCGTGACCAGCGTGCCGTTCGCCATCTCCTGGAGCACGCGCGCGCGGCCTCGCGTGGAGTCCTTCTCGTCGTGCGTCGCCAGGTACGACGGGCACATGAACCCGCCCGCGGCGGACGTGTCCGCACGGCACTTGCCGACCCCGACGCAGCGATGGACCGCCGTGGTGAGGTCGCCGGCGTCGTGCGGGAACGCGAAGCCCGTCGATGTCGCCGGAAGCCGGTGGGCCTGCGGGCGGCGCAGGTCCGCGTCGAGCGGCCGCGGACGGACCAGCACGCCGGGGTTGAGCAGGTCGCGCGGGTCGAGGAGGTCCTTGAACGCCTCGAACGCCGCGATGGCCGTCGGGGAGTACATGACGGGCAGGAGCTCGCTCCGGGCCCGGCCGTCACCGTGCTCTCCTGAGAGCGACCCGCCGTGGGCGGCCACCAGGTGAGCGGCATCGGTCATGAAGGCCCGCAGCGGGTCGCCGGAGCGTTCCAGCGGGATGTCGAGCCGCAGGTGGACGCAGCCGTCCCCGAAGTGCCCATACGCGAGGCCGTCGACCCCGTGCTGCGCCATCAGGGCCTCGAGCTCGCGCAGGTAGCCGCCGAGCCGCGCCGGTGGCACCGCCGAGTCCTCGAAGCCCGGCCACGCCTGTTCGCGCGACGGCGTCCGCCCGCCGAGGCCGGCGCCGTCCTCACGGATGCGCCACATCGCGGCGGCGTCCGGTCCCGGCGGGAAGATGCCGACGGCCTGCGTCCCGGAGTCCGCCGCGAGCGCGTGCGCGCGGTCCATCGCCTCGCCGAGGTCCGCGCCGCCGACCTCGACCATCATCCAACCGGCACCCGGTGGCAGGTCCGGGACCGCGGCGGCGCCCTTGACACGACGCACGACGTCGATCAGGCGCGCGTCCATGCCCTCGATCGCGAGCGGGTGGTGCGCGAGCAGAGCCGGCACCGCGTCGGCGGCGGTCGGCATGTCCGGGTAGCCCAGGACCACGAGCACGGGCGCGGCGGCGACCGGGACGAGCGTCACGGTGGCCCCGAGGAGCGTCGTCACGGTGCCCTCGGTCCCGACCAGGGCCTTGGCGAGGTCGGCACCGTGCTCCGGCAGCAGGTGCTCGAGCGAGTAGCCGGAGACCTGGCGCCCGAACCGTCCGAGCTCGGTGCGGATCATGTCCAGGTTCGCGCGCACGAGGGCGTCGAGCCCTGGCACCGGGTCGAGACCGCGACCGGCGACGAAGCGACGACCGGTGCCGTCCACGACGTCGAGCTCGACGACGTTGTCGGCGGTGCGCCCGTACGCGACGGCGCGCGGTCCGCAGGCGTTGTTGCCGATCATCCCGCCCAGCGTCGCGCGGGCCTGGGTCGACGGGTCCGGGCCGAACCTGAGACCCAGCGGGGCGGCCTGCCGCTGCAGGTCCGCCAGGATCACCCCCGGCTCGACGCGCGCGGTGCGTGCGTCCGCGTCGATGCCGATCACCCGGTTCACGTGTCGCGAGAAGTCGATCACGACGCCGGGGCCGACGGCGTTGCCGGCCACGGACGTACCGCCCCCGCGCGCGGTCACCGGCGCACCCGCGTCGCGTGCGACGTCGAGGGCGGCCACCGCGTCGTCGACGTCGAGGGGGAGAACGACGACCTGGGGCACGACCCGGTAGTTGGACGCGTCGGTCGAGTACTCCGCCCGGCGCCGCGTCGACGAGTCGACGGAGCCACGGACCCGCGCTCTCAGCGCGGCGACGAGATCCGCCGCAGCGGCGCGGTCGGCGGGCTCAGCACGGTCGGAGGTCGCGGTCACGGTCGGCACGGTCGGCACAGTCGGCACGGTGGAAGTCTCCCACCTCGGCGCGGCTGCCCTCCGGGGACCACCGCCCTACGGACACGACCCACCCGGGAACGCCGCCGTGCCCCGGGCGGTCGATGCGCGAACGTCCGGGGCACGGCGGTCGGACCTCAGTCGAGAGCCGCGTCGAGGGTGATCGGCACCCCGGTGAGGGCCTTGCTGATCGGGCAGGTCTCCTTCGCCGACTGCGCCGCGGCGCCGAACCCCTCGGCGTCGAGACCGTCGACCTCACCGCGGACCGTCAGCAGGATCCCGGTCAGGTGGAACCCGCCGGCCGGGTCCGGTGCGAGCGTCACGTCGGCACTGACCTGCAGGGAGATCGGCGTCCCGCCCGCCTCCGCGATGAGCGCGGAGAGCTGCATCGCGTAGCACGACGTGTGGGCGGCCGCGATCAGCTCCTCGGGGCTCGTGGTGCCGTCGGCGTTCTCGGCGGCACGCTTCGGGAACGAGACGTCGAAGGTCCCGACGCCCGAGCTGGTGAGCTCGACCTGGCCGCTCCCGTCGTTGAGTCCGCCGTTCCAGGCCGTGCGTGCGGTGCGTGTAGGCATGGTGCTCCTTCGAGTGTGAGATGACAGGCCGGACAAGGGCCATGGTCGCCGGCGAGCGGCGCCGGTGCCGCGGCAGGGGCGGTCCGGTCGCGTCGTCGGGCAGGTCCACGGTAGGACGGCGGCACGAGTCGTGCGCGCCGTCCGCTCAGTCGGTCTCCCCGTGGGGGTCGTCCGCGCGTGCGAGGTGCTCCTGCACGACCGCCGCGGGCGCACCGGCCTCGAAGAGCACCCGGGACGCCCTCCGGTGCAGGTCGCGTCGCACCGCGGGCGTCAACCCCGCGTACAGCGCGTCACGGACGAGGTCGTGCCGGAACGTCAACCGACCGCCGCGTGCCTGCACGAGCCCCGCCGCGGAGCAGTGCCGCAGGATGCGCCAGATCTCGATCTCGGGCATCTCCGCGACCGCCGCGAGGTCGGCGTCCATGAACGAGCTCCCGAGGACGGCTGCGATCGACAGCAGCGCGAGGGCCTCGTGCCCGACGTACGCGACCCGGGCGGAGAGCCGCTGGTTGAGGTCGCGGAGCACGACGCCTCCGGCGAGCTCGACGGCCCCGTCGGCGTCGTCGACGACCGCATCGGACTCCTGCGCGGCGGTCACCAGGTCCACGATGAACTGCGGGTTGCCGCCGGCCGCGGACAGCCGCGCCCGGAGCACCGGTCCCGCACGGCTGCCGAGGAGCCGCTCCCCCAGCTCGACGGCCGCCGGCGGGGTGAGCGCGGGGATCTCCAGGGGTGCGGCACCGGCCCGCGTCCATGCCGCGACGGCCGTGACCAGCTCGGGGCGCCGGGGCACGGTGCGGGTCGTCGCGACGAGCATCGTGGACGGGATCGCGCCGCCCGCGGCGAGACGTTCCAGCACGCGCAGCGAGGCGTCGTCGACCAGGTGCAGGTCCTCGAGCAGCACGACCGACGGGCCGTTCGCCGCGCGCTCGAGGAGCAGCTCGGCGAACAGCTCCTCGATCTGTGTGCGGTCCAGCGTCTGGTCCGGGCTCGACCACCTCGCCCAGTCCTCGCGGTACTTGCCGATCAGGCCGGCGAGCTCGCGCTCGACCGCCGTGGCGGGCGGCCCGAGCGACAGGAGCGTCCGGACCAGCAGCGCGAACGGTTGGACGGGGCCGCGGTCCGTCGCGGTCCCTGCGGCGAACACGTGGACGCCCCGCCGACCGGCGCTCGCCGCGACGTCGCGCACGAGGGCCGACTTCCCGATCCCGGCCTCGCCCTCGATGAGCACGACGGTCCCGACGCCGGCCACCGCGGCCGCGAGCCTCGTCTCGAGCACCTCGACCTCGACGGACCGTCCGACGAGGACGGAGTCGTCGACCGCTCCGTCCTCAGCTCCCATGGATCGATCGTAGAGCGCGTGGGCGGGCCCCGGCGTCGCCCCGTGGTGATCACCTCACCGGGGGGAGCCCGTCGGTGTGGGAGGCTGACCGCCGTGATCACGGTCAGCACGGACGGCTCCTGCCTGCGCAACCCCGGCGGTCCGAGCGGGTGGGCCTGGGTGAACCACCAGGGCCCGACGGCCTCGGGCGGGATCGCCGCGGGCACCAACCAGGTCGCCGAGCTCACCGCGGTGCTGCGTGCGATCGAGGCGCACCCCGGGGACGAGCCGCTCGTGATCGAGTCCGACTCGCAGTACGCGATCAAGTGCGCGTCCGAGTGGGTGGTCGGGTGGAAGCGCAAGGGATGGCGCACCGCGAGCGGGTCACCGGTGCAGAACCTCGCACTCGTGCAGGGTATCGAGCGGGCCATCACCGCGCGGACCGGTCCGGTGCGCTTCGTGTGGGTCCGCGGTCACGTCGGCAACTACTACAACGAGCAGGCCGACCTGCTCGCCGGTGCGGCTGCGCGTGAGGCGTCTCACGAGGACGCGGTGCCGGCGATGGCGGCAGCCGATGTCACCGGCCCCGCGTCCGACACCCTGTTCTGAGCGTCCTCCACCGCCCCCGACGGATTCACAGGACCCCCGGCGTCGTACCCGGACCCTTTTCGGCGTAGACCTGGAACACGGGCGAACACCGCCGTTCGCCCGTTCGAGGTGCATCCGGGAGGATCCCATGAAGGCGCTCGTCTACCACGGTCCGGGCAACAAGAGCTGGGACGAGGTGCCCGACCCCGTCCTGATCCATCCGACCGACGCGATCGTGCAGGTCGACACCACCACGATCTGCGGGACCGATCTGCACATCCTCAAGGGCGACGTCCCTGCCGTCACTCCCGGCCGGATCCTCGGCCACGAGGCGGTCGGCACCGTGCTCGAGGTCGGCGGCTCGGTGAGCAACGTCGCCGTCGGTGACCGCGTCATCGTGTCCTGCGTCAGCTCGTGCGGCACGTGCAGCTACTGCCGCAGCGGCAACCCGTCGCACTGCCTCGCCGACGAGGGTGCATCGGGGATCGGCTGGATCCTGGGGCACCTGATCGACGGGACGCAGGCCGAGAAGGTCCGCACCCCGTTCGCGGACACCTCGCTCTACGCCCTCCCCGACGGCGTCTCCGACGCCGCGGCGATCCTGCTCTCGGACATCCTCCCGACCGGCTTCGAGATCGGCGTCCAGTACGGGCGGGTCAAGCCGGGAGACACCGTCGCCGTCGTCGGTGCCGGGCCGGTGGGGCTCGCGGCGATCGCCACCACGGGACTGTACGGAGCCGCCCAGGTCATCTCGATCGACCTGGACCCGAGCCGTCTCGAGCTGGCGCGCACGGTCGGGGCCACGCACGGCGTCAACTCGGGCGACGCGGACTGGAAGGAGCAGGTGCTCGCCCTGACGGACGGCTACGGGGTGGACGTCGCGATCGAGGCGGTCGGCGTCCCGGCCACGTTCGACATGTGCACCCGCCTCGTGCGGCCGGGCGGCTCCATCGCGAACGTCGGCGTGCACGGCCGTTCGGTCGAGCTCGAGCTGGACCGGCTGTGGATCCAGAACATCACGATCAGCATGGGCCTCGTGAACACGACGTCGCTCGGCATGCTGCTCAAGCTCGTGGCACAGGGCAAGCTGCCGGTCGAGACGTTCGTCACGCACCGCTTCGGGCTCGACGACGTCATGTCCGCGTACGAGACGTTCGGGAACGCGGCGCAGACCAAGGCCCTCAAGGTCCTCCTCAGCCGTTGACCGGACGGACGTCCCCGGCCCGGCACGCACGGACCGGGGGCGCGCCGCGCGTCAGGCCGAGTCGCGCACCACGAGGGCCGTGGGCAGGGTGATCGCCGCCGGCTCCTGGCCGTCGATCACCTCGAGCAGAAGTCGCACCATCTCCTCGCTGATCCGCTCGAGCGGCTGACGGATCGTCGTGAGCGGCGGGACGAGGGTCGCGGCGAGCCCCGAGTCGTCGAAGCCGCCGACGGCGACGTCGTCAGGGACGCGTCGACCCGCCTCGCGCAGCACCGTGAGCGCCCCGGCCGCCATGAGGTCGGACGCGACGAAGACCCCGTCGAGGTCGGGGGCCCGGTCGAGCAGCTCCCGCATCGCTCGCTCGCCGCCCGCGCGCGTGTAGTCCCCGTGCGCGACGAGTCGCTCGTCGAACGCGTCACCGAGCTCCGCGGTGAAGCCCGCGAGCCTGATCGTGCCGCCCGGGGTGTCCATCGGTCCGGTGATCGTCGCGATCCGGCGGCACCCGCGGTCGACGAGGTGCCGCGTCATGG
>MLJW01000641.1_pt1 | contig 12556 bp, 6 predicted proteins | sample 888231 | NCBI WGS metagenome assembly MLJW01 (sample SAMN05788063, study PRJNA343431) | mine drainage metagenome | isolation source: sample collected from the inflow into an acid mine drainage treatment plant... | place: Germany: Lusatia, lignite mining district
CGGCATAGCCCAGCATGCGCTCGGCGCCGATGTTGAAGATCTGGATCACCCCTTTTTCGTCGGTGGCGATACTGGAGAAGTTGGCACTGGTGAGGATCGCGTTCTGCAGGGCGCCGGTTTTAAGCAATGCCTCCTGCGCTTTGAGCCAGGTTGCCCGTTTGCCGGTATCGGTCAGGTCATCCTTTGCGCCTGCAGGAGAACCGAGTAGGAATGGATCGCTGGAACTATAACTATTTTGCATGGCCGACCTTTGTTAAAGCGCGAATGAATCCTGCGAATCGCGTAGACGAAGGTGCGTGCGTCACCCCATCTACTTGAACTCACCCGCTACGTTAATTGCCGGCCTGAGCAGGCCGGTGCCGTAATGAGTCGGCGGAGCAGTATTGACTATCCTGTGTCTGATCATAGGAAATATTTCACCCGCCCACCGTGCGCTTACGCACACAGGGCATAACGCGGCAGCGAAACGGCGATCAGGGTCTGGTCGTCCTTGTCGGAGACTTCCAGCGAAATCGCCCCATTCTGTGCTTCCGCGAGCATTTTGGCCGAATATGCGCCGAGGCCGGTTCCGCCTTGTTTGCCGTGGGTGACGAACTTGCCGAAGAATTGTTCGCGAATCGCGGCAGGAACCGCCCCCTTGTTGCGGATATTGACGCACAAGGGTGAGCCATCGACGAGCGTGACGGCTATCCGGCTGTCATTCGGCGCCGCTTCGCAGGCATTCTTGATCAGATTCTGGAGCAGGGAGTTGCAGAACGTGGCGTCGCCCAGCACCTGCGGTTCATTCTCGCCCGGCGGTACATCGGCGTCGAAGGCGACATCAAGATGTTTTTCGGCGAAAGTCGTGCGGGATATCTCGACGATGCGATGCAGGATGTCGGCGATCTTGACCGGTTTGGCATCGAGTTTGAAGCGCCCGGTCTCGATCTTGAAGAGTTCGGAGGACAGATTGATCATGTCGAGCACATCCAGTGCGGAATCTTCGGCCATGCGCAGCTGCCGGACCTGTTCGGTGTTCAGCTTGCTGTCGTATGCCAGCGCCTGCACCAGCCCGATCACACCGGCCAGCGGTCCTTTCATGTCATGCCGCGAGATATGGTCGACTTGCTCGCGCAATCGCGCCAATTCCAGCATGCCGTCGTAGTTGGCCTGCAATTGCTTGCGCAATCCGACGTAGCGCATGAAGTTGTGCACGCGCAGTTTGAGCGCATCGGGATCGATGGGTTTGGTGACGAAGTCCACGGCGCCGAGTTCAAGGCCTTTTTGCCGCTCGTTCTCGCCGGTCATGGCGGTGACGAAGATCACCGGTATGGTTTCCGACGAGGGGTGTTCGCGCATGCGTCTGGCCACTTCGAAGCCATCCATGCCGGGCATCATGATGTCGAGCAGAACCAGATCGGGCGGGCTGTCGGACTGGCAGATCGCCAGCGCCTTTGCGCCGGTGTGCGCGATACGCACCCGATACTCGTCCTTGAACAGGTGTGAAACCAGAAGCAGATTGTCCGCGGTATCGTCTACTACCAGCATCGTCGGGCGTCCCGGCTCGAAGGCGACCTCCGGTTGTGCGGCATCGGACGGCGTCCCTGACGGTTCCCTGCCTCGGGCCAATTCCGCGAGCATGGCCGAACTTGAGCGGGGGAGAGCGGACAAGGCCTTGTCTACACGTTCTGCGAGACAGATCGCGGTATAGGGTTTGACCAGCAAGTCGCTGACGCCCGCGTTGATCGCTTCCTCGATGCGGTGGCGCTCGGCTTCGGCGGTGATCATGATGAAAGGCAAGCGTGCCAGCTTGTCATCGGCGCGCATCGCCTTGAGCAGATCGATCCCCGCCATGACCGGCATGTTCCAGTCGGAAAGCACGATGTCTATCCGCTTGCTTTGCAGCATGCGCAGCGCCTCGGCGCCATTGGTGGCCATCACGATGTTTTCGGCACCCATCGAGCGCAGTTGGTTGGCGGTGACTTTGCGCATCGGTTCCAGGTCATCGACAACGAGGAACCGGGTTTTCTTGTCGAGCATATCCTGTCTTTCTTCCGTTATGTGGCGTTGTCTGGCGCTATTCCGCATTTCCGGCCGGAGTCATCGTCACTTTGCGTGTGTATTGGTATGCGGAAGCCATTCAAGCTTGGCCACCTCGAACTCAAGATAGTCGTTCTGGTTGCGCAAAAGATCGGCCATGGCCTTGAGCGTCAGATGGGTCTTCACACGGGCCAGGACGATGGGAGGGCTGATCGGTTTGGTGATGTAGTCGACCGCGCCGAGTTCCAGGCCTTTTTGTTCGTCAACTGTTTCGGCTTTGGAGGTGAGGAAGATGACCGGAATGTTCATCGTCGCCGGGTCGAGCTTGAGTCGCCGGCACACTTCGTAGCCATCCATGCCGGACATCATGATGTCGAGCAGGATCAGATTTGGAGGGGCGTCGGACACGGCGATCTTCAGTGCTTTTTCGCCTGAGTCGGCAACCCTGACGTTGTAATGCTCCTTGAGCAGGCTGTTCATCAGAGCGAGGCTTTCCGGCGTGTCGTCCACCACCAGTATCGTGGGTCTTTTGGCATGTACGAGTAAGTTCATGGCGGGCCTTCAAGTGGTTGTTTCCGTGACGGTCTCTCCCGGACTGATAGAAGCAGCCCGCAGTAGCGCGATCGCAGTCTCGAAATCGAGCGAGCGGATACTGTCTTCTATTTTGCGAAACCGGTCGGGGAATGCGGCATCGAGCAGCTCGGAATTGGCGTCCAGCAATTCGCATGCCGCCGAGTCGTCCACAGCCAGTAACGCCAGTAGCTGGTCACAGACGGCCCGGAGTTTGATGCGGTCGATCTTGACCGGCGGGTTGTGTTGTTCCTCGGGCAAACTCTTTTCCAGTTGGGTGATGAACTTTGTAAGCGGCTTTCTCAGTTCGCCAAGACGGGCGTCTATCGCCTTGCGCGGGTGACGTTCCCTGATTGCGGCTTCGAGTTGCTCTGCCAGCAATTGCAGGCCGGTTGCGCCGATGTTTCCGGAAACGCCTTTCAGTGTGTGGGCGATACGCTCCGCCGTATCCCAGTCCCTGCTTTCCATGGCATCGAAGATTTCCACTGTTGCCGATTCCTGCCCGCTGACGAACTTGCGCAGCATCCAGAGATAGAGCGCCCTCTTGCCGAGCACGCGGCGCAGGCCGTTGGCGATGTCCAGTCCCTCGACGCCAGATGGCAAGTCGACCTCTTGCACTGCCCGTTGTTTATGACCGGGGCCGGCTACAGGCAAGTGCAGGGGCTTGATCCATTTGAGCAGCGCCTTCCACAAGTCTTCCGGCTCGATCGGCTTGGCGACATGATCGTTCATGCCGGCCGCCATGCAGCGATCTCGGTCGCCCTGCATGGCATTGGCAGTCATGGCCACCACCGGAAGATCCTTGAAGCGCACGTCCTTGCGTATCTCTTGCGTCGCGGTCACCCCGTCCATCACCGGCATCTGCATATCCATCAGCACGATGTCGTAACGGGTCGATCTGATCTTTTCCAGCGCGATCTGGCCGTTCCCGGCCAGGTCGACAACGAATCCGGCATCGTGCAACAACTCGGTCGCCACTTCCTGGTTGAGATCGTTGTCCTCAACCAGCAGGATGCGGGCACCCTTGATGGCGGCGAGCTGTTCGGCCGTGTCGGTCGGTACGTCACCGGCTCTGCGCGGGATATTGACGACGTCTCCCAGCATGCGTACCACGCCGTCGAACAGAACCGAGGCGCTGACCGGCTTGATCAGCACATCCTCGATGCCGGCATTTTCCGCTCCCCGGATGACATCCTCGCGGCCATATGCGGTCACCATCATCAAGTGCGGGATCCGGTTCAGCGGAAGTTCCCCCAGTCGCTTTGCAGTCTCGACGCCGTCCATGACCGGCATCAGCCAGTCGATGAACACGATCTCGTAGGGCATGCCCTGTGCCTCGGCTCGGGCTACGGCATCAACGGCCGCCTGCCCGGACTCCGCCTGGTCGACCTTGAAACTCATGCCGGAGAGCAGCTCGCCCAGTACCTGGCGTGCATACTCGTTGTCGTCCACCACCAGCACGCGTTTGCCCTGCAGGTCGCCGGACAGTGCCATCTTGCGCTGCTGGCCCACCCCCTTGTCGAGGCGCGCGGTGAACCAGAAAGTGCTGCCTTTGCCGGGTATGCTTTCAACGCCGACCTCGCCGCCCATCAGTTCGGCCAATTGTTTCGAAATGACCAGTCCGAGGCCGGTTCCGCCGAATTTGCGTGTGGTCGACGTGTCGGCTTGTGAAAAACTCTGGAACAGGCGCCCGATGTGTTCCGGCGTCAATCCGATGCCCGTATCGCGCACCGCGCAGTAGATCAATACATCCTTGTCGGTCTGCTCTTTGAGCCGGATGATGATGTCGATCTCGCCGCGCTCGGTGAACTTGACGGCATTGTTGCTGTAATTGATCAGTATCTGTCCCAGTCGCAGCGGGTCGCCGATCAGGTATTGCGGCACATTCCTGTCTATGTCGAAAACCAGCTCCAGCCCCTTGGTGGAAGATTTTTCGGCAATCAGGTTGGCCACATTGTCGAGCACCGACTCCAGTTCGAATTCGGTGCGCTCGACTGCCAGTTTGCCCGCCTCGATCTTCGAAAGATCGAGAATGTCGTTGATGATGCCCAGCAGATGCTGGCCGGAGCCCTTGATCTTCTTGATATAGTCGCGCTGGCGCGGCGTCAGGTCGGTCTTCATCGCCAGATAGGACATACCGATGATGGCATTCATGGGGGTACGGATCTCGTGGCTCATGTTGGAGAGGAAATCCGATTTGGCGAGGTTGGCCTTTTCCGCCACAGACCGTGCGCTTTCCAGCTCGACATTCTTTTCCTGCAGCACCTGATCCAGCAGTTTGCGCTCGGTGACGTCGCGTGCCGCGGCGAACACGCCCTGCAACCTGCGGTCGCGGTCATAGAAGGTGGTCGCGTTGTAGGACACCACCGTTTCCTTGCCGTCCCTGGCGCGCGCGGTAAGTTCGTAATTGGTGACTTTCTTTTCGCTTAGCACCTGCTTGATGCCTTCTTCGGCCCGGTCCGGGTCGGTGAAGTAGTCCTTGAACGGCGCGCCGATCAACTCGTCTCGCGTGCAATCGGTGAGCGTCTCCATCTGCTTGTTCACGTCGGTGATGATGCCAGACGGATCGGTGGTCATGATCGCGTCGATGTTGGACTCGAACAGCGAGCGCGTGTAGAACTGATGGTCGCGCAGGCGCTGTGCGAGCTGTTTCTGGTCGGCCTCGATCTGCTTGCGCGCGGTGTTGTCGGTGCCGATCAGCAGGTAGCCGATGATGGTGTCCTGGGCGTCGCGCAGCGCGGTGACCGACACGACGGCCGGGAAACGGGTGCCGTCCTTGCGGATATAGGTCAGCTCGTAGATATCCTCGATGTCGCGCTTCGCCTTGAACACCAACGCTTCGAAGCCCGGCGCGATGGGGGTGCCCAGCTCAGCGCTCAAGGTCTCGGCACGCGCGATCACCTCCTGCGGATCGGAGATATCGGCCGGGGTGATCTTGTTCATCACTTCGGCGGCGGTGTAGCCCAGCATGCGCTCGGCGCCGACGTTGAAGATCTGGATGACGCCCTTGGCATCGGTGGCGATGCTGGAGAAATTGGCGCTGTTGAAGATCGCGCTTTGCAGGGCGCCCGCCTTGAGCAGTTCCTCTTCCGCATTCCTGCGCGTACTGATGTCGCGCACGATGCCGACGAAGTAGCGTTGACCGTCCAGCCGCATCTCGTTCACGGCCAGATCCATCGGGAAGACGCTGCCGTCCTTGCGCCGCCCGGAGACCTCGCGACCGATACCGATGATGCGCGCCTCGCCGGTGGCCAGATAATGCGCGAGATACCCGTCGTGCTGGCTGTGATAGGGTTCGGGCATCAGCATATCGAGGTTTTTGCCGAAGGTCTCGGCAGCGGTATAGCCGAAGATGAGTTCCGCAGCCGGGTTCACCGTCTGAATCGCGCCGCGCTCATCGATGGTGATGATGCCATCCGGCACGGTATTCAGTATCGTCTGGATCAGCGAGGCATTGTCGCGCAGGGTCTGCTGTGCGGCATATTCCCGGGTGACATCGCGGAACACCAGCACGGCGCCGACCACTTTGCCGTCGCTGCCGCGTATCGGCGCGCAACTGTCGGCAATGGAACTCTCGCTGCCGTTGCGTGCGATCAAAACGGTGTGGTTGGCCAGGCCCTGTATCGTGCCATGAGCAAGGGTTGCCATGACGGGGATCGCGGAGAGTTGGCGGGTTTCCTGATTGACGATGTGGAATACCTCATCCACCGGGTGGCCGAACGCTTGTGCCTGCGTCCAGCCGGTGAGGAGTTCGGCATGGGAGTTCAGTATTTGCACCCGACCTTGTGCATCCGTGACCAGTACCGCATCGCCGATGGAGTAGAGCGTCACCGCGAGCTTTTCTTCGCTGATCTGCAGGGTATCGTTGGCCAGCTGCAGCTGTTTGTTCATCTCCTCCTGTACATCGAGGAGATGCCGTGTTTCGACGTGAGCCAGATTTCGAAGATGCTGCCGGGTTTCGCGATAGATGAAATAGGCGAAAGCCAGCGCCAACAGCAGCACCAGCAGGCTGGTGAGAACAATGGCGGCCAGCATGCGTTGCATGTCTGCTTCGAATTCGGTTTCCTGACGCGTCTGTACGCCATCCTCCAATCGGATGTAAAGGCCCATCTCGGAACGGATCGCATCCATCAGTTGCTTGCCGTGACCCGTGCTTAGCCGTGCCGTGACGGCAGCCATGTCGTGCTTGCGGCGCGACTCGATGCCTTGTGCCAGTTCCACCAGTTTTGCATCGATCAGCGGTGCCATTGCGTCCAGATGTTGCCGGGCGGCAGGAATCGACGTCAGTCGGCGCAATTCCGAGAGATGCAGTTTGAGACCGTCGCGCACGGCCAAATAGGGTTCGAGATAGGACTCGTCGCCCGTCAGCAAATATCCGCGCTGGCCGGTCTCTGCATCCTTCAATAAAGACATCAGATCGCCGGCGCTGTTCATGAGGACGTGGCTATGCTGACGTGATTCTGCAGCCTCCCCGATCTGACGGTAAGCCAGAAACGCAGCGGTCACCGCAATGGCAGCGAATAGGCCGGTACCCGCAAGTAAGGCGACGAATTTATGGTTGGTTCTCAAGGCAAGCGCCCCCACGGTTGGTGTAGCGGTTCATGCGCCAAATGACGGGACCACGGGTATTGACCTGGTCGAATCTGCAATGACATAGCCATGAATAAAATCTCATCTTCTGTCGAACCAAAATTTTAGCGGTCGAGCGTGCAACGCTCCGTGCGTTCTCGCACATAGCCGGGTCTCGCTTCATCGGGAAAACCGGAAGCTGGAACAGAACAGCCTGGAGGTACAAAAATACTGTGCCTATTCAGCGTCAATGCAACAAATGGAATCGCCTCCGGCTTCCTTGGCTTGATACATTGCGATATCTGCCCACTTGATGACTTCCTCGGTACCGACCTCGCGATCCGGGAAAAGCGCAATGCCGATGCTTGCGGTGCAGTGGTGCGTGACGGCTTTATCCGCAGTGCTTTCCTGCCGGACTTTCAAAACATAGGGATGATTCAAGGCGGTACGGATCTTGTTTGCAACGATCATTGTCTGTGCGGTAGATGCGGCTTTATCGGCATCCAGATTGCCCAGTATCACCACAAACTCATCGCCGCCAAAACGCGTGACGATAACCACCCACTTGGCAACCGTCTTTTGGTTGCTTAGTGGGATGGCTATGCAAGGCTAACCACCCACTTGGCAACCGTCTTTTGGTTGCTTAGTGGGATGGCTATGCAAGGCTAACCACCCACTTGGCAACCGTCTTTTGGTTGCTTAGTGGGATGGCTATGCAAGGCTAACCACCCACTTGGCAACCGTCTTTTGGTTGCTTAGTGGGATGGCTATGCAAGGCTAACCCCCCACTTGGCAACCGTCTTCTGGTTGCCTGGTGGGGTGGCCATGCTAAGCTAACCATTGCAGGAGGCTGATTTTGCATGCAGGTGACTGGCGGCCGGGCGCGACTTGCCGTCACGTCGGGAGCGCTGCATTCAGCGCGTGCTTGATCTTGGCGATAAGCAGGTTATGGTCGAAGGGCTTCACCACGAAATCGACCGCGCCGGCTTTCATGCTGTCGGCAACCACTTCTCCCTCGCTCCTGCCGGTGATCATGATCACCGGGGTTCCGGCGAATTCCGGTACTTCCTTGAGCCGCCGGGTCGTTTCCATGCCGTTCATGTTGGGCATCATGATGTCCATGAGGATCAAGTCCGGCCGTTTGTTGCGCAAAACGCTCAGTGCCTCAAAACCATCCCGGGCAAAAAGAAGATTGTAGTGATTCGCGGTCAGGAGCCTGTCGATGACGATGCGCTGCGCCTCGTCGTCATCCACCACCAGTACCGTAGGCTGGATACATTCGGCCATGGCGTTCAAGGTCCGTGCCGATTGCAGGAAGGGTTCGCATTCCTGTTTGAAATTTTCCGCCCATTGCTTCAAGGGCTGGGTGATTTCGAGAGCGGATTTGAAATGCGGCTGAACTTCTTCCCGTTTGAAGCGGCTGATCTCATTTTTCAGCCCCTCCGCACTTTTGACCTCTACCGCATCGGGCAGTGCTCCCGAGATGATCCGTTGAGAAAGTCCGTCCAGCGCCGCACCGACTCCCTGAGCGGCGTGCTCCACTGCCAGGCTGGCGACCTTGATATGCTGGCCGCCTTCCACGATTTGCCGATCAAGCGTGTTTTCAAGCTCGGCCAAATGGCGCGCCTGGGCTGCAAACTCGGCCTTGGACGGCCCCTCTGTCCTGAGCGCCGCCAGATCGTGCAGCGCATGATGGATGGTCATGGCCAGCCGGGACGAGTCATCGGACATCGGCCAGAAAAGGATGTAGTCGTCGAAATACTCTTTCTTGCAAAGTTCATATACCTGGTTTATCTGATTCCTGTTGCACAGAATCACAGTGCGCAGCGGTTGCTGGCGGACTTCCTCGCACAGGCGGTACAACTCCAGGAAATAACTTTCCGCTTTTTCCAGCGTGTCGAACGCGAGTATCAGGACACTGGGGCGGTAGCGCACGAAGTCTCCCGGCACCTTGTCGGCTCCGGTGGAGATATGGATGTGATCGAATTCCGAGTGGAGCAGATCCTGGACTTGAGCCGCATCGCCGATGCTGTCCGAGGCGATCATGATCGTGCTGGCGGTCGGGGCGTGATTACCCGCAGGTGATTGACCTCTGTTCTTGATCGATTGCCAAAATTCATTTTGCATCAATGATCTCCGCTAGGCGTGGATGAATCGGACGAAGTCTGCAAAACTGCCGGCAGCGCATCATCTTCATATCTGGTTGATCCTAGCGCGGGGGCACGCAACCGACCGTGCGCTCTCGCACATTGGCGGCATCTTTATCGGTGAGCCGGGAATGATTCAGGCAGGGGAGATCGTTCCGGTCACATCTTTGCCGATGCCGCGGTAGCCGATAAAGCGTCCCGTCGGATTGAACATCGGTTCTCCGCTCACCATCAGAAATTGCCTTGTGCCGTCGGGTTTGGTCCGGCTGTAGACAAAATCCAGGAAAGGCTTCCGGGTGGCCAGGTTTGCTTCCAGCATTTCCCGCTCGCTCTCGTTCCAGGTTCCGCCGTGATCGTCTCTGGTGTGGCCGAGTTCGTCGTCAACCCGGATCCCGAGCATTTCAAATACCGGGCCGAATATCTTGGTGAACTGCCCGTGCTCATCCTGTTCCCAATACCAGTCGGATGACAGCTCGGTCAGGCGCTGATAGCGTGCTTCGCTTTTGCGCAGCTCGGCTGTGCGCTCCTGTACCGTCTGTTCCAGCTCCCGGTTTTGCTGTGCCAGCTTTTTGTACAGCAGGCGCACTTCCAGCATGTTATGGATACGCGTCTGCACTTCAACCAGGTCGAACGGTTTGGCGACGAAATCCTTGGCACCCGCGGCGAGTGCGCGCAGTTTGTGATCCGGTTGGGCGGTGATCACGAGCACCGGAAGGTAACCGTCCGATTCGATCTCCTTGAGGCCTTGCATCACCTGGAAGCCATCCATGCCCGGCATCTGCAGATCGAGCAGGATCAGGTCGTAGTTGTTCTCGCGATGCAGCCCGCAGACCGAGAAGGGATCTGTCGTCGACTCGATGCCGGTATATCCGACGGCTCTGAGCATTTCTTCCAGCAACAGTACATTGGACGGCTGATCGTCCACGACCAGAATACGGGCGCTGCGGATTTCCTGTTCATTTATCATTTTATTTCCTCCTGCTATATTTGCGATCACTGTTCTGTTTTGGAAAATTCCAGTGCTTCGTCCAGCGCATTCAAAAACTCGTTCACCTTGATCGGTTTGGTGAGATAACGGAAAAAACCGGCTTCCAGTCCTCTCTCGATATCGTGCTGCATCGCGTTCGCACTCAGGGCAAGCACGGGAATATGTTTTGTTGCCGGGTCCTTGCGCAAGATCTTGAGTGCCTCGATGCCGCTGATGTCCGGCAGGTTGATGTCCATCAGAATCACTTCCGGGAGGCGGGTGCGTGCAAGCGCGATGCCATGATGCCCGTCTCGGGCGCTCAGCATGTTCACATGCGAAAGGCCCCCGATGATGTGTTCGACCAGCATCAGGTTTGCCGGATTGTCTTCCACATAGAGCAGTGTGCCCGCCTTGATGTCGTCGCGAGCCGGCGGTGCATTTTCAGCGGGGATGCTGTTTCGGGTCGCATAATTCGGGGGCGCGCACCGTATCAGCTCGATCCAGAATTGGCTGCCTTTGCCTACGCTGCTTTTCACGCCGATGGTGCCGCCCATCAGTTCGACCAGTTGCTTGGCAACCACCAGGCCCATGCCTGTCCCTTCCTCGGTACCGTTCTCCTGCCCAAGCCGATTGAACGGCTGGAACAGCTGCCCGATCTTCTTCGACGACAGCCCCGAGCCGCTGTCCTTGATGCTGATGCGTATGTGTTCCGGACCGATCGCGTTGCATTCCACCACTACCGTTCCATGCGGGCTGTTGTATTTGATCGCGTTGGAAAGGAGATTGATCAGTACCTGCTTGACGCGTGTTCGGTCGGCGTTGGCAAACCATGAGTGGTCGAAAGGGCGGAATTCCAGCTGGATGTGGTGCTTTTGTGCCTGCGATTCGATCATGGATTGGCACTCGTGCATCACATCGATCAGCGACACGGGTTCCCGCGACAGCGATAGCTTGCCGGATTCGATCACGGCAAGATCGAGTATCTCGTTGATCAGTTCCAGCAGATACCAGCCGGCCTTGGTGATCTGGTGCAGTCTTTCGGCCTGGGAGACCGTAAGCGACGGCGACCCGGCTTCCAGCAACTGCGAGAAGCCGAGAATGGCGTTGAGCGGCGTGCGTAATTCGTGACTCATCCTGGAAAGAAAATCCGACTTGGCGAGATTGGCCTTTTCCGCAGCGGATTTTGCTTTTTTCAGGTCGATATTGTTCTGCTGCATAACTTTATCCATCTCGTTGCGCTCGGTGATATCGCGCAGGATGCAGGTAAAGTAGCGCTGGCCGTGCAACCACATCTCACTGAGCGCCATCTCGATCACAAAGGTGCTGCCATCCTTGCGCTTAGCCAGGACTTCATGACCTAGAGGGGTGTCCTGTTCATCATCGCAAACCTGAAGCTCCTGGAAACTATTGCTCTGATCCCTGTTGATCTCGGGTATCAGCATATTGAAATCCTGTCCGACTAGCTCTTCCGCGGAATAGCCGAACATTTTTTCGGCGGCAGGATTTGAGGTCTCGATCTTGCCGCTGCCCGCAATGAAAGTGATGAGGCCGTCCGCCACGGTATTGAGTACCGTCTGTACCATTGCGGCATTGTCGCGCAACGTCTGCTGCACGATATATTCCTCGGTGACGTCGCGGAACACCAGCACGGCACCGATCACATGGCCGTCGCGGTCGCGTATCGGTGCGCAACTGTCGGCAATGGCGCATTCGCTTCCGTTGCGTGCTATCACAATGGTGTGGTTGGCCAGGCCCTGTATGGTGCCGTTCGCCAGGGTTTCCTTGACCGGGATAGGGGAAGGCAGACGGGTTTCCTGGTTGATGATGTGGAATACTTCGTCCACGGGGCGACCAAGCGCTTCCGCCTTTGTCCAGCCGGTGAGCTTTTCGGCCAGCGGATTCAACAGTGTCACTCGCGATTCTGCATCGGTGGTGATCACCGCATCGCCTATGGAGTTGAGGGTCACGGCGAGTCTTTCTTCGCTGACCTGCAGGATGTGATTGCTTTGCTGCAATTGCTTGCTCGTCCGCTCCTGAATGTCGAGCAATAGCTGCCGTTCGGCCTCTATCTGCTTGCGCGCAGTGTTATCGGTACCGATCAGCAGATAGCCGATGATCGCATCCTGCGCATCGCGCAAGGCGGTGACCGACACGACAGCCGGGAAGCGGGTGCCGTCCTTGCGGATATAGGTCAGTTCATAGATGTCCTCGATACCGCGCGAGGCCTTGAACACCAGCGCTTCGAAACCCGGCATGATGGTTGTACCGAGTTCCGTGCTCAAAG
>MLJW01000642.1_pt1 | contig 12540 bp, 9 predicted proteins | sample 888231 | NCBI WGS metagenome assembly MLJW01 (sample SAMN05788063, study PRJNA343431) | mine drainage metagenome | isolation source: sample collected from the inflow into an acid mine drainage treatment plant... | place: Germany: Lusatia, lignite mining district
TTCGGGCCGGCTGCCGCCTACGGTTGTCCGCTGGACAAGTAAGAAGGGGGTGTTGAGCCGCCTGCCTCGCACCGCCCGTGGCAAGCGAGGCAAGCGGCTCAACGAACCGGTTGACGTTCGAGGTGCGGTTTGACTGAATTTTTTGGTTTTCCCTTGCCCCTGCTGCTGGGGCAACTCATGCTCGGCCTGGTCAACGGTGCGTTCTACGCCATGTTGTCGCTGGGCCTGGCGGTGATCTTCGGCCTGATGGATGTGGTGAATTTCGCCCACGGCGCCTTCTTCATGATGGGCGCGATGTTCGCCTGGATGGGCGGGCAGTACTTCCACCTGGGCTTTTGGTGGATGCTGTGGATCGCCCCCTTGCTCGTGGGCCTGGCTGGCGTGCTGGTCGAGCGCCTGATGCTGCGGCGCCTGCGCGGCATGGACCCGATCTACGGCCTCCTGCTGACCTTCGGCCTCACCCTGCTCATCGAGGGGGTGTTCCGCTCATTCTTCGGCGTGGCCGGCGCGCCCTACAGCCCGCCAGATCTGCTCGGCGGAACGGTGAACCTCGGCTTCATGTTCCTGCCGGTGTACCTGGCCTTCGCCGTGGCGGCCAGCCTCGTGGTGTGCTTCGGCACCTGGTTGCTGATCGATCGGACCAAGCTCGGCGCCTACCTGCGCGCCGGCACCGAGAACCCGGCGCTCGTCCAGGCCTTCGGCATCAACTTCCCGCTGCTGGTGATGCTGACCTTCGGCTTCGGCTCGGCGCTGGCCGGCCTGGCCGGGGTGCTCGCCGCGCCGGTCATCCAGGTCTCGCCGCTGATGGGGTCGAACCTCATCATCGTGGTTTTCGCCATCGTCGTCATCGGCGGCATGGGGTCGGTGATGGGTTCCATCGTCACCGGCCTTTCGCTGGGCATGATCGAGGGCTTGGCCAAGGTGCTCTATGCGCCCATCTCCACCACGGTGGTGTTCATCTTCATGGCCCTGGTGCTCACCGTGCGTCCGGCAGGCCTGTTCGGCAAGGACAAATGAACATGCTCTGGCGCACACGCTTACCCGCTTACGTCGCCTGGGTCCTGCTGCTACTGGCCGTGGCCGCGCCCTGGCTGGGGCTCTATCCCGTACTGGGCATGCGCATGATGTGTTTTGCCCTGTTCGCCTGCGCCTTCAATCTTCTGGCCGGTTATGCCGGGCTGATTTCCTTCGGCCATGCCGCCTTGTTCGGCGGCGCGGGCTATCTCACCGGGCTGGCGCTCACGAGCTGGGGTTGGCCCACGCCGGCCGGGGTGCTGCTGGGGGTGCTGGCTGCTCTCGGCATCGGCCTGGTCATGGGGGTGCTGGCGGTGCGCAGGCAGGGCATCTACTTCTCGATGATCACGCTGGCGCTGGCGCAGATCGTGTATTTCTACTGCCTGCAGGCCAACTTCACGGGCGGCGAGGACGGTCTGCAGGGCATTCCGCGCGGCAGCTTATTCGGCCTATCACTGCAATCCGATCGCGTGATGTACTACGTCGTGCTCGTGGTGTTCGTTGCCAGCTGGTGGTTCATGCGGCGGGTGGTGAATTCGCCTTTCGGCCAGGTGATGCAGGCGGTGCGCGAGAACGAGCCGCGCGCCGTTTCGCTCGGCTATCGCGCCAACCGCTACAAGCTCGGCGTGTTCCTGTTGTCGGCGGCGTTCGCCGGCCTGGCCGGTGCCATGAAGGCGCTGGTGATGGGTTTCGAGACCCTGACGGACGTGCACTGGAGCACGTCCGGCCTGGTCATCCTCATGACCCTGGTGGGCGGCCTTGGCACCGACCTCGGCCCCATCCTCGGTGCCGTCATCATCACCGTGCTGGAAGAGAAGATGGGCACCATCTCCCGCTTTCTGGAGCACAGTACCGGCATCCACTGGTTCAGCCAGCTCAACGATTCGGTGAGCATGGTGATCGGTGCGATTTTCGTGCTCTGCGTGCTGCTGTTCCGGCGCGGCATCGTGGGCGAACTGCGCGCCCGCTTGCGCGGGGCGCAGCCGTCCGGAGGTTGATGGCGGGGCAGGGACTCGGGCGGCACGGATAGCTGCCTGCCGCCTTCCAAGGGCCTCATCACGAAGCCAATCAACCTTCTTCGTGCGTTCTCCATCCCCTGCGGGAAGAACGCTGGGAATCCAGGCGGGATGCGCGCCGAGTTGAATCTCCAATCGCCTGCCGCGAACGGGTTGTATCGGTGGCCGCCTGAGTAAGATGGGGAGGCATCGATTGGATACGCGTTCGGCATGTACCGCCAACTGACTCGTCTGCGCATGCGCTGGTATGCCGCCGCCACCGGCCGCGTCCTGGTGCGGCATTGGCAACTATTCGTCATCGCAGGCGTGTTCGTGCCGATCGGAACGCCGGTCGGCAAACTGGTGATGAGCCTCGCCATGCCGCTGATGATGGTTCTGCGTCTCGGCAGCGACAGCCCTTGGCATTTCGAGCGCATCGTGCTGATTCAGGGCATCGCACTCGTCTGGGTCATGGTGCAACGCCGTCACATACTCGGCGGCGAATTCATGGTCTATGCGCAAGCGTTGCCGATTTCTCTGCGCGAGCGGCGCTGGGTGAACGTGTCGGTGCTATTGCCCGCCAACAGTCTTTTACTGGTCCCGGTCGCAGCCTTGCTCATGGTCGCGCCCGCAGGCGTGTTCGGAGCGACATCCGTCGCGTTCCTGCTCGCTTCGGCGGGAGCACTGGCCAGCCTTGTGCTACTCGCTCAGCTCGCCGTGCTGGAGCGACACCCTGCGGCTGTGCCCGCGATTGGCCTGGCCGATGGGGTGCTGAGTTGGGGTCTGACCCGTCCGGCCGGTGCGGCGGGCTGGCTTGCCCTTGGCGCCTGCGTGCTTTTCGGCGTGTCCTTCCTGCTCGTTCCGCCCGGCCTGTTCAAGGCCTTGCGCCAGGCCATATTGCGGTGCGCCTCGGCTGGAAGAAAAAACCGTCTTCGACAGTTCTTCCGGTTCTTGCCGCCGGCCAGGCGCATGCAGATGCAGGTCCTGGGGTTGCAGCACGCTGGGAGCACGGCTTTGCGCATGGTGATGGCCATGGGGCTGGTCTTGGGCGCCGACATGCTGATGCAGATCTTTGCCTACGACACCCGTGCTTTGCCCACCGCCATCCTCGCCATGGCTGCCGTGGCCCTGATCATCAGCGGCCTCTACCGCGTGCTGCGATCGGCTCATCTGCCGGTGCTGCCTTATCTGCACGCACTGCCGCTCCCAAGACGTTTCTGGGCGACGCAGGATACAGGCCTCGTCGTCGCCTTGGGGGCGGTGCCGCTGGCGGTTTTGTTGATTCCTTTGGGCCTGCACCGCGGCTCTGCCGCCCTGACCCTGCTGGCCCTGACTCTGGCCTACTTCGCACTGCTGGCCTTGCTGCGATTCCCGCTGATCTACGGCGGGCGGCAAGCCGTTTTGCTGGGGGGGATCCTGGCCAGCGCCTGGTCCGGCGTGGCGATGGCAGCGGTTGTTCGATAGGAGCGTGGCGATGCTGCGATTCACTGGTATCACGAAGGCGTTCGGCTGGCACCTGGTATTCGGCGGCATTGGCGACGATCTGGCTCCCGGCGTCTATGCCCTGCAAGGGGCGAATGGCAGCGGCAAATCCACGCTGCTGGGCATTCTCTCGGGGGCGATCGCCCCCGACGCCGGCGATGTCTGGATCGACGGCATCAACCTCAACACCGACCCGCTCGCAGCCCGTCAGCGGCTGTCTTATGCGCCTGATGAGAGTCCCATCTACCCGTTCATGGGCGGACGGGACCTGCTGGATTTCGTCGCGATGGCCAAAAAGACCAAGGTCGATTCCGCCATGCTCGATCTCGCCGCGCAACTCGGCCTGGGCCCGTACATGCAGACCCGCTTCGGTGCCATGTCGCTGGGCACGCAAAAGAAGTTCCTGCTCTGCGCCGCCTGGATCGGCGAGCCCCGCGTGATGCTGCTGGACGAGCCTTCCAACGGCCTGGACACGCGGGCGCGCAAACTCCTAGCTCAACGTATCCGGGCACGCGGGCGGCAAAGCTTGACCCTGTTCGCCAGCCATGACACAGGCTTCGTCGAGGCTTGCGGGGCGACAGTGCTGCAGATGGACCGTTTCACGGCGCATGACCCTTGCCCGCAGGCACCCGGCTGACTTTCTGACCGGCCGACCGTGAAATCTTGGGGGTGAGCTTGTTCAGTCGGCGTCAGGCGGCAGATCGTCCTGCGGCTTGGCCGCGTCCGGGCGTGACACCAGCACCTTGTCGATGCGCTTGCCGTCCATGTCCACGATCTCGAAACGCCAGTCGCCCCAGTCGATGTGGTCGCCGGTGTGCGGCAGGCGGGCCAGCAGCAGCATGAGCATGCCGGCCAGCGTGTTGTAGCGCGCCTTCTCCTCTTCGGGCAGGGATTTCAATCCCAGCTTGTCCTTCAGGTCGCCCACCGGAATCAGGCCGTCCAGCAGCCAGGAACCGTCGTCGCGCTGCACGGCCCAGGGCTCCTCGGACGGATGGCTCTTGAACTCGCCGGCGATGGCTTCCAGGATGTCCTGCACCGTGACGATGCCCAGGGTCTGGCCATATTCGCCCAGCACCAGCGCGGTGTGGTCCGCGCTCTGTTTGAAGGTTTGCAGCAGCTCGAGTCCGGTGAGGCTTTCGGGCACGAAGATGGCATGGCTCGACGCCTTGCTCAGGTCCTCGATGCCCTCGCGCCGGATGAAGCGGCCGAGCAGTTCCTTGGTCGATACCAGGCCGAGCACGTCGTCCAGATCGCCGCGCACCAGCGGAAAACGCGAATGCGGCGACTGCGCGATCTTGGCCAGGTTGTCGGCCAGCGGGTCCTCGACGTCCAGGAACTCGATCTCGTTGCGCGGCGTCATCAGCGAGGCGATCTGGCGGTCGTCGAGGCGGAACACGTTGCGCACCATCTCGTGCTCCTGCACCTCGATCACGCCGGCGTCCGAGCCTTCCTCCAGCACGACATTGATTTCTTCCTCGGTCACATGCGTCGGCGCATCCGTGCGCACGCGCAGCAGGCGCAACAGCAAGTCGGTGGAGAACGACAGCAGCTTGACGAACACCGACACGCTGCGCGCGAGGACGAGCATGGGCTGCGCCATGACCAGGGCGATCTTCTCCGGCGCCAGCTGCCCAAGGCGCTTGGGCACCAGCTCGCCAATGACGATGGACAGATAGGTAATGACCAGCACCACCAGCGCGGTGCCGGCGATGTTGGCAAACTGCGGCAAGAGCCCGAGGCTCTGCAGCCACAGGCTGATGGGCTCCGAGAACGCCGCCTCGCCGATGATGCCGTTGAGAACGCTGATGGACGTGATGCCGATCTGCACCGTGGACAGCAGCCGCGTGGGCTGCTCGGTCAGCTGCAGCGCGGCGCGTGCCGGAACGCTGCCGGATTCGGCCATCGCGGTCAGGCGCGCGCGCCGGGCCGTGACCAGGGCGATTTCCGACATCGCGAACAGGCCGTTGAGCAGGATCAGGGCCAGGAGAATCAGGATTTCCGTCGTCATGGCAGAAGGTCGGGGTGCAGGCGTGGCGTGTGCGGGCAACGGCCAGCCGCACGCCACGCGGTACGCTGGCTTGATTCCACGGTGGAGAAGATGGAGGAGGGCGCACGGACGCCGGCTGCAAGCTTGCAGCTCTCAAGAAAACGCTGGGCCGCCCCCAAGTGTTCTTGACCCCCATGGGGGGCGGGGTGGTGTGCCGCCCCTGGGGCACTCAGAGGCGATCGGGGCGCGGGTTCAGGCGAAGGGTCCAATGCAGCGGGCAGCGTGGTTGCGGTTCGAGCCTGGTCTTATGCTTGGGCCATGGCTGTACAGAGATCGAATGTTTCGATGGAGAACCTTCACGCATGTCCAATGACACACATGAGCCGCAATTAGAACAGAACCCCGCGGCGAGCCCCGACGGCCTGCGCCTGGCCACGCGCCTGCAGCACGCAGGTTATCAGCCGCCTGCCGGATTCGACAGCGTGCAACCAGCCACGCACCGTGCCTCCACCGTCATCTTCCCGAATGTGGCGGCCATGCGCGCGCGCGATTGGCGCCACAAGACCGGCTACACCTACGGCCTGCACGGCACGCCGACGACCTTCACGCTGGAAGCGCGCCTGGCCGAAATCGAGGGCGCCGCGCACTGCATGCTCTGCCCCTCGGGTCTTGCGGCCATCGCCCTCGTCGACCTGGCCCTGCTGGCACAGGGCGATGGCGTGCTGTTGCCGGCCAATGTGTATGGTCCCAGCCGTGAACTGGCCGAGCGCCTTCTTGCCGGCCTGGGCATTCGCGCCAGCCTCTACGACCCGATGAACCCGGCCTCGGTGGAGGCCTCGATCACGCCGCGCACCCGCCTGCTGTGGCTGGAGGCGCCCGGCTCGGTGACCCTGGAAATGCCGGATCTGCGCGGCCTCGTCGCCATTGCCCGGCGGCACGGCATCACCACCGCCATCGACAACACTTGGGCCGCCGGCCTGGCGATCAAGCCCTTCGAGGTCGGCATCGACATCTCCATGCAGGCGCTCACCAAGTACCAGTCCGGCGGGGCCGATATGTTGATGGGTGCCGTGATGACCTGCGACGGGGCCCTGCACGAACGCCTGCTCTATGCCCATATGCGCCTGGGGCTGGGGGTGGGCGGGGACGACGCGACGCTGGTGCTGCGCGGCCTGCACAGCCTGGCCCTGCGTTATGCCGCGCACGACCGGTCCGCCCGGCGCATCGCGGCCTGGATGCGGGAGCAGCCCGAGGTTCAGGTCGTGCTGCACCCGGCGCTGCCGGGTAGCCCGGGCCATGCCCACTGGGCGCGCGACTGCAGCGGCGCGGCGGGACTGTTCAGCTTCACCTTCCACCCGCAGGTCGATGCGCGGCGGGTCGATGCCTTCGTCGACGCGCTGCGGCTGTTCAAGATCGGCTATTCCTGGGGCGGCCCGGTCAGTTTGGCCGTGCCCTACGATGCGGCGGCCATGCGCGGCGGGGCCTGGCCCTATGCAAGCCCGCTGGTGCGCCTGTGCATCGGGCTGGAAGATCCGGACGACCTGATCGCCGACATCGCCCAGGCCATGCGTGTGGCGCTGCGCTGAGCCGTCCGCCCGGCAAGAATCATTCAGACCGACAAGGGAGAACACCATGGGTTTCCGCTCCATCCTGCTGATCGTGCTGTTCGCGCTGCTGGCCGCATTCGCGGCGCTGAACTGGGCCGCCTTCACCGCCAGCACGTCCCTGACATTGGGTTTCACTTCGGTCCAGGCGCCGCTCGGCCTGGTGATGCTGGCCCTGAGCGCGTTGCTCGCGCTGGTTTTCCTCGGCTTCGCGTTCTATGTGCGCACCTCGGCCCTGCTCGAAGGCCGCCGGCAGATGAAGGAACTGCAGGCTCAGCGCGAACGGGCCGACAAGGCGGAAAGCTCGCGCATCACCCAGCTGCAGCAAAGCCTCGAAGCCGGTCTGAACCGCGTGGCCGAGCAGATGAGCGCGCACAAGAACGAGCTGCTGGTCCGCATGGCCCAACTCGAACAAGCCCAGACCCAGCTCATCACCGAAACCGCAAACGGCCTGTCCGCGGCCGTGGGGGAACTGGAAGACCGCATGGCGCGCAGGAACTGAGCTTGCAATATGCTCCTCTTACTCCGGCTGCAGCATGCCGGATTGCGCGCCGCGCAAGGAGCCAGGCGCGGAATGTGACGGAACCCGAGGGCCGGGCGCGTCATGCGATCTTCACGGCTTGCAAACTCATGGCTTGGTTTTCAGCCATTGAATGAATTCGGCATAGGGTTTGGGGCTGCCGACTTCCCAACCCGGAATGTGCAAGGCTTTGTCCACGGCGTGCGAGGATCCATCGAGGAAGGTCGAGCGCACTTTGTCCACGGTCGCGGCGGGGACGTCCGGGGCGGCCAGCAAGGCCCAGAAGGGCATGGCCTGGTGCGCCAGAATGATCCCGCCATGGGCCTGCCACTGCTTGGAGAAAAGCGGGGTGACGGTACCGATCACGGCCACGTGCGTGCTGGCCATGAGATCGGTGACGGCGTTTTGATATTGCGTGTAGACGATCGGCGGGATCTTGCCGCCGGAGCGCTGCAACCACATTTTTTGCGCCATTTTGTCGACCAAACTGCCCTTGCTCGCGGTCAACAGGACGGCTGCCGGCGACTTCCAGACATCGGCGATGGGGACGCAGGAGGCATGGGTCGACGCCTCGCTGGTGCCCAAGATGACCAAGGTCGGACCACCCAGTAGCACCTGCCCGGGCTTGTTCGGGCAGGGTTGGGCGATCAGATCGGTCCCGAATTCGACGGCAGGCTTCGCAGCGACCACCAGTTTCCAGCCCTGGGCGAGAAGCGTGGCGGTGAGGTTGGGGGGTTTGCTGAACACGAAGTCGAAGCGTGCCCCGGCCTGCGCTTGTTTGGCCGTGTCGGCCTTGGCGTAATTCGCTTCCCAGATGACCTTGCGTCCGGCCGCGGTACCAATCATGTTGGCGAGCAGCTGTGCCGTGTTGAACACGGAGACCGCGTCCTCCTGCACGCGTCCGTTTTGGACCCCGAGCACCAAGGGCGGCGAGGTCTGTGCGGGGGCTGCTTGCGCACTGGTTGCCAAACCAAGCGCGCCCGCCAGAAGCCACCCTCCGAAACGCAGCCCTGGGCGACGGTTTCGGGTGGCGATGGTGGGGGATAGGCGCGGCGCGGAACATGGAACTGCGTCGGCCGCAGCCGTGCGACCATGCGCCGGACGCAACGCATTGAAGCGATCTTGCATCATCCTTGTCTCCAATCTACTTTTATGAGCTGAATCTAATTCGGATGGGAGACATCGGGCCGGCGCCGTGTCGAGAAATTCGACGAATCGTCTACTTTTTCACGCTTTTCCGCTTGAATTTCGCGCGCGCTGCGAGACAAATACTGCGAGGACTATCCTCCAAACCCGTCCCGCGGGCTTGGAGCAGATTCGATGCCATGCGCAGCGAAGCAGGCGCCGCGCATGCGGCACGCGTCAGTCCTCGAACAAGCGCAGCGCGCCGTCGAGGCCGCAGACGTTGAGCGCGGCGCTGGCTGCGTCGCGCACGGCGGGTTTCGCGTGGTAGGCCACGCTGAGGCCCGCGGCGTCCATCATCGCCAGGTCGTTGGCGCCGTCGCCGATGGCGATGGCTTGGCGCGGGCTGCAGCCGATGCGGGCACAGGCGTCGAGCAGGGCTTGGCGCTTGCCCTCGGCGTCGACGATGGGGCCGATGACATGACCGGTCAGCCTGCCGCCCTCGATTCGCAGGGTGTTGGCGGCGACGAAGTCCAGCCCCAGGCGGCGCTGCAGACGCTCGGTGAACCAGGTGAAACCGCCGGTGGCCAGCAGCACCTTGAGGCCACGGGTCTTGGCGGCTGCGATGAGGGTTTCGGCCCCGGGGTTGAGCCGCATGCGGGCGTACACATCTTCCAGCACGCGCTCGGGTGTGTCCGCGAGCAGGGCCAGGCGGCGGCGCAGGCTCTCGGCGTAGTCGGCGATCTCGCCGCGCATGGCGGCCTCGGTGATGGCGGCGATCTGGGCCTTGCGGCCGCTGGCCGTGCCCAGCTCGTCGATGGTTTCCATGGCCACCAGGGTGGAATCCATGTCCAGCACCAGCAGCTTGAAGTCGGCCAGACGCAGTCCGGCGGGCACGACGGCCCAGTCGACGCCGTGTTCGGCGGCGATGGCCGGCATGAAGCTGCGCGCCACATGCGGATCGACGCCGAGGTCGCGCAGGCGTACGGCGTGCGTGCCCCAGTCCCCCGATGCGCTGGGCAGCTTTTCCAGCCCGAGAGGCTGGACGTGCTCGCTGATGCGCCCGACCAGGTCGGGCGACAGGGTCGACGCGGCGGGGACTTGCAGGACGAGGTGATGCGTGGTCATGGCGGGTGTGGTGTCGATGGGCAGAAGGGGATGGGATGTCACGCGCCGACGGGCTCGCTGCGCGGTTCGCCCAGCAGCCGCAGCGTGTCGCGCACCAGGCGGGCGCGGGCGGCGGCGTCCTTGGCGTCGCGTTCGATGCGCAGCTTGTCGTTGCCGGCCAGGCGGATATGGCGATGGTTCTGCACCAGCCAGATGATGCGCGCGGCGTCCACTGGAGGGTCGGTGCGGAACTGGATCAGCGTCTGCTTGTCGGCGGCGTCCACCTTGGTCACGCCGTAGCGCTGGGCGAGCAGGCGCAGGCGGTGGGTTTCCAGCAGGTTGAGCGCGGCCGCCGGCATGCGCCCGAAGCGGTCGACGATCTCCTCGGCCACCTCCTGCAGCCTGGCGTCGTCCGTCGCGCTGGCCAGGCGCTTGTAGAGCGACAGGCGGGCGTGCACATCGGGGCAATAGTCCTCCGGCAGCAGCGCGGGTTCGTGCAGGTTGATCTCGGTGGTCACGCTCAGCGGGTTGAGCAGGTCGGGCTCGCGTCCGGCCTTCAGCGCCTTCACCGCGGCCTGCAGCATGTCCACGTACATCTGGTAGCCGATCTCCTGCACATTGCCCGACTGCGCCTCGCCGAGCGCCTCGCCGGCGCCGCGGATTTCCAGATCGTGCATGGCCAGGTAGAAGCCCGAGCCCAGTTCCTCCATCTGCGTGATGGCTTCCAGGCGCTGCTGCGCGTTCTTGGACAGCGACTGCACATCGGGCACCAGCAGATAGGCATAGGCCTGGTGGTGCGAGCGGCCGACGCGCCCGCGCAGCTGGTGCAGCTGGGCCAGGCCGAACTTGTCGGCGCGGCTCATGACGATGGTGTTGGCGGTGGGCACGTCGATGCCGGTCTCGATGATGGTCGAGCACAGCAGCAGGTTGAAGCGCTGGGCGTGGAAGTCGCGCATCACGCGCTCGAGGTCGCGCTCGTGCATCTGGCCGTGGGCCACGTCGATGCGCGCTTCGGGCAGCAGCGCGGCCAGATCCTCGCGCCGGCGCTGGATGCTCTCCACCTCGTTGTGCAGGAAATAGACCTGGCCGCCGCGCTTGATCTCGCGCAGCACGGCCTCGCGGATCACGGCCTTGCTCTCGTTGCGCACGAAGGTCTTGATCGCCAGGCGCTTTTGCGGCGCGGTGGCGATGACCGAGAGGTCGCGCAAACCCTCCATGGCCATGCCCAGGGTGCGGGGAATGGGGGTCGCGGTGAGGGTGAGCATGTCGACCTCGGCGCGCAGGGCCTTGAGCGCCTCCTTGTGGCGCACGCCGAAGCGGTGCTCCTCGTCGACGATGACCAGGCCCAGGCGCTGGAACTTCACGCCGGCCGACAGCAGTTTGTGGGTGCCGATGACGATGTCCACCGTGCCCTCGGCCATGCCCTTGAGCGCGGCGCCGACCTCCTTGCCGGTGCGAAAGCGCGACAGCTCGGCGATGCGCACCGGCCAGTCGGCGAAGCGGTTGCGGAAGGTTTCCACGTGCTGCTCGGCGAGCAGGGTGGTGGGGGCCAGCACGGCCACCTGCCTGCCGCCCATGACCGCGACGAAAGCGGCGCGCAGCGCCACCTCGGTCTTGCCGAAACCCACATCGCCGCATACCAGGCGGTCCATGGGCCTGGGCGAGATCATGTCCTGCACCACGGCGTGGATCGCGGCGCGCTGGTCGGGCGTCTCCTCGAAGCCGAAGCCGGCGGCGAAGGCCTCGTAGTCCTGCGCGGCGTAGCGGAAGGCGTGCCCGGGGCGCACGGTGCGACGGGCGTAGATGTTGAGCAGCTCGGCCGCGGTGTCGCGGATCTGCTCGGCCGCCTTGCGCCTGGCCTTGTCCCACTGGCCCGAGCCCAGGCTATGCAGCGGTGCGTTGTCGGGGTCGACCCCGCTGTAGCGGGCGATGAGGTGCAACTGCGCGACAGGCACGTAGAGCTGCGCGTCCTTGGCGTAGGCCAGGTGCAGGAATTCGGCCGGCCCGTCGCCCAGGTCCAGCGAGATCAAGCCCTGGTAGCGGCCGATGCCGTGCTGCTGGTGCACGACGGGGTCGCCGGGCTTGAGTTCCGACAGGTCGCGGATGAGATGTTCGACGTCGCTCGCGCGCTCCTGCTTGCGCGTCCTGCGCTGCGAGGGGCTGAGCGCGAACAGTTCGGTTTCGGTGAGCAGGGCGATGCCGGCTTGCGGCAGGGCGAATCCGGCGGCCAGCGGCGCAACCGTCAGGCCGAAGCGCGTATCGGCCCGCGCGAATCCGGCCCAGTCCTCGACAGGGCGCGGGTCCAGGTGGGCTTCGCGCATCAGCTCCAGCAGCATTTGCGGGTGCGGTTTGGACGCCGTTTCGTCGGCCGTACGCGTCGCGTCGAACATGCCGCGCAGCTTCACGTTGGCCAAGGCCTCGTCCAGACCCTGACGCGATTTGCCGGTCGCGACAGCCAGCCAGTGATGACGCGCCTTGAGTCCGCTCAACAAGTCGAGGCTCCCAGGGAACAGCGTCAGTTCGTGTTGCCGTGCAAAGTAGTGATGGCGATAGCGCTGCGCCATTTCAGGTACGCGGTCGCGCGGCAATTCGGGTACGGCATGGGCCAGCGCTTCGTGCAACCCCATGCCGATCACGTAGGCGGCCACGCTATCGGTGGGACGCGGCAAGCCCAAGTCTTCACAGGCAAACTGAATGCAGCGCACGATC
>MLJW01000643.1_pt1 | contig 12511 bp, 13 predicted proteins | sample 888231 | NCBI WGS metagenome assembly MLJW01 (sample SAMN05788063, study PRJNA343431) | mine drainage metagenome | isolation source: sample collected from the inflow into an acid mine drainage treatment plant... | place: Germany: Lusatia, lignite mining district
TCGCCGAGCCGCTGGCGCCCGAAGGCCGAAACTTGCACAAAGCGCCACGGCAGGATCAGGCCATGGTCGGGCGCCTGGGCCGCAGCGGTGAACAGTTGGCGAACCTGCTCAGCATCGGGGCCCGGCTCACCGAGCCGCTTGGGCGAGATCTGCTGACGCTTGCGCACGAGCTCACCCATGAGTTCGGCGTAATCGATGGGTTCGACGAGGGTCATGATCTTGGACACAGGGGAGTTGACATGCCGGTCGGGTTCACGAACGGCCGCAACGCATCGTGGTTCGGCATATCGTCCTCAGTTCAGGCCCAGGATCCAGGTCACCAATGCCTTGGCCGGCGCCGGCGTGACATCAGCGTTGGCAGGCATCGGCACCGGGCCCCAGGTGCCGACGTGGCCGAGCAGCACGGCGCTGACCAGCATCTGCTCGGCGCCAGGCTTGCCGGCATATTGGGCGGCCACGGCCTGGTAGGCCGGACCGACGACCTTGTGATCGAGCGCATGGCAGGCCAGACAGTTCTTCCGCTTGGTCAGAGCCAGCATGGCTGATGGACCGCCAGTTTCCGTCGAGGCAGGCGCGCTGGCCGCGGAGACATGTTGCGCGGCCGCTGGAGCCTGGGTTATCGCAAGGGAAGCGGCGCCCCACTTGGCTGCCGCTGTCGGGCTCGAGGCGATCATCACACGAGCCACCGGCGCGATGCGCTTGGCGATCGCGCCGGCCGACACCGCCAGCGAGGTTTTGCTGGGCCTTGATTCGTCCGACGCGTAGGTCACGGCCAGCAGCAGGATCACCACCGGGACAGCAAAGCTGATCGGCAGGATCCAGATCAGCTTGCGCAGGGTCGCCCCGAACGGCAGTTCGGGCGCCGGTGCGGCTGGGGTGTGGGCTTGGGATGCCTTGTGCATGATGCGAGGGCTTGGTCGGAAACTGATGCTCAATGGCCTGGGCAGACGATGTCGCACAGATTGGCCACGAAGGTGTTGCGGATGCGGTACGTCACTGACTGACCGTTCCTCGCCCGATCCACAATGCCGATCTGGTGCAGTTGGCGCAGATGCAGAGAGGTATTGGGCTGACTGCTGCCGATCCGGTTGGCAATCTGCTGCACATTCATGTCCTGCCTGCGCAGGTGGCAGACGATGCTCAATCGCATCGGTGATGACAGCGCGGCGAACAGTTCGGCGGCCGCGTCGAAGACGGCGGCGACGTCGTCCTCGCTCGCGCTGCGGGGCTTGCCGGCGGCTCGGCCGCGACGGCTGGCGCCGCCGGAAAAAGGAAGTTCGTGGTGCATGGGTTCCGGGGTCGAATGGAGGCATCTCCCTGAGAGATTGTGGGTGAGCATGCCAGCCGAGGTGCCATGCGGTGACGCCCCCGACTGTCCCGTCTTTCTTCTGTCCGGCTGCTTTATTTCAGGCTCAGGATCCACGCGACCAGTTGCTTGGCTTGCGCCGGGGTGACGTCGGTGTTGGGCGGCATCGGCACCTGACCCCAGGTGCCGACATGGCCGTGCAGCACGGCGCTGACCAGCATCTGCTCGGCACCAGGTTTGCCGGCGTATTTCTCGGCCACCGCCTTGTAGGACGGACCGACAATCTTGGCGTCCACCGCGTGGCAGGCCAGGCAGTTCTTCTGCTTGGCCAGTGCCAGCATGTCGGGCGCGGCCCAGGCCTGGGCCGCAAACAGGGTCAGGGATGTGCACAAAAAGAACTTTTTCATCGTGATTCTCGGTTGATGGGTTGACATGGAATGCACCTCCTCCCGCATTCAAAAAAAGGGCCCCAGCGTAGGAGCCCAAGGAACTGCCGCCCGAGGAGGACAGCGGTTCTCCCGAGGCCGCCGTGGCCTGGGAGAATTGGAACGATTCAAACCCCGTACATGCGGCTCTTGGTCGAGACGGTGCGTTTCCAGTCCGGCATCGAGCCGACCCGGCGAATGTCGGCCCAGGTTCCCTTGTGATATTCGAGGAAATGCACATCTGTGGCGGTGGTCACCACGGAACCCACGACACCTTTGGGAGCGCCGAAGACGACGAAGGACTGGTTGGGCTTGATGGTCGGCTCCGGGTAGGCCATGGCCGTCAAGGATCCGTAGTCGTTGTAGATCTCAACCACGTCGGTGGGCTTGACCCCCAGAGTGGACATATCGTCAGGGTTCAACTGAACGATCGCAATCGGATAGCGATCCTTAATGAAGGGGTCGTACTGGTTGTTGTACCAAGACTGCCAGACTTCATTGAACCGGCCGTTATTGATCCAGAACCTGTACTTGGCCCTGACCTCGGCCGCCGGCTTGAGCAGGCCATGGGCGCCGTGGTCCATGCCTTGCCACTTGGCCGGGAAGAACTGCACCTTGCCATTGGGCGTGTCGAACTTGTCGTCGGGGTAGAGCGTCGGGGAGCCGATCAGCTTGTCGCCCTCGACCTTCTTGATGGGCATTTGCACGCCGTTATTGCCAGCTTTGCGAAGCAGTGCGTAGGTGGCCATGTAGCCCGTGTCGTAGCCCTCACTGTCGATCTTGGGGGCGCCCGGGCGCCCGACCCGGCGGAAGCCGTCGTTGAAGGCATCTTCCGGGGTGGACCACTCGAAACCCTCGAAACGCTGGGCCATCTTGACGTTGCCCTCGGCTTCGTACATCACGCGGATCGTGTTGGCGATGCGCGCAGCGATGAGGCAGTCGGGCAGGGCTTCTCCCGGAGGATCGATGAATTGTTCGGACATGCGCAGGCGGCGCTCGCCGTTCATCGAGGTGAGGTTCATCTCCCCGGGCAAGGCCCCCGGGAACATCACATGCGCAGCCTCGGCCAACATGGTGGGGTAGATGTTCATCATGCCGACGAACAGGCCACCCTTCTTGGTGGCGTCATAGATGACATCGACCATTTCCTTGGGGCTTGCACCCCGCGCCTTGGCCATCGCCTGGCGCACGATCTGGCTGCGGCGAATGACCGCCTCGCGCAGGGCCTGGGCGTTGTTGGTGGTCTGGAACGTGTTGCACGCCCAGTAGGTCATCATCTTGCCCTTGCCGTTGATGAGGTAGGTATCGACCTCGATCAATTTGTCATGGCGTGGGATCGGAAAGTCGGCCGCCGGATAGCGCGATTTGGGCTCCGGATAAGGGGGCCGGGTGTAGCCTTCCTGGTGGCCGCCCATGCGCACCCAGCCTGTCCCACGTCGGCTGCCCACATTGTGCGTGGCCACGACCACGGCGCCGATGGCCTGCTCGGTGACATAGTTGTTGTTGCCCCAGATGATGCCTTTCTCGAAGGCGTGCATGGCGCGCGGCAGCTTGCCCGGAGCCTTGGGTTTGTAGCTCCATGCCGCGGCCTGCTTGATCTGCGCCACGGGGAGTCCGGTGATGCGGCTGCATTCGTCGAGCGACATCTTGTTGGCCTTGACAGCCGCGTCGAAGCCTTCGGTGTGGTTGGCGATGAAGTCCTTGTTGATCCAGCCCTGATCGACGATGTATGTCAACAGGCCATTGAACAGCGCGCCATCGCTCCCGGGATTAAGCGCCAGGTGCAGAACCTGATCTTTGGCGAGGTTCTCGCAAATCGAGATGGTCGGATTGCGGCGCGGATCGACGAAGATGAACTTGCCCGCCCCGACCGGTTCACCGGGAAACATCTTTTTCTTCTTGTCCAGCGTGCCGCCCTGCAGATTGGGCAGCCAGTGCACCAGGAAGTAGTTGGTCTGGTTCTCGTAGGGGTTGTTGCCGATCGACCAGATCACGTCGGCGAGTTCGGCGTCTTCGTAGCTGTTGTTGAGCTCGAATATGCCCATGTCGCGGTTGCCGAAGCACTCGGAGTTGTAGGCCGGGCGGTTGTGGATGCGACAAGTGGGTGTCTGGATCGCCGAGAAAATCAACTTTCCAGTGCCCCAGGTGTTCTCGAAGCCGCCGCCGGCACCACCGTGGTCGAACATGGCCACGGCGATCTCATCCGGACCATCCTCGTCGAGAACTTTCTTGGTCACGCCGCCGTAGATCTGCAGCGCGTTGTCCCAGGACGTGTCGAGCCATTCGCCGCCCATGTAGACGCGCGGATGCAGCAGGCGCTCGTTGGTGATGCCACCGGCGTTGTAGAAGTAGGACGCCATCTTGCCTCCCCGTGTCGAACTCAGACCCTGGTTGACCACGCAGTCCTTGTCCGGCACGATCATGATGGCCTTGCGCTTGCCATCCTTGTCGGTCAGCACGTTGGTCATGGCCGGGGTCATGGTGGTGGCGAAAGGCGGGAGCTGTTTGCGGAAGTCCAGCCCGAGCGCATTCTGGTGGGGCGCGCGCCCGCCCTCGCGGTCAGCATCCCAGGTGTAAGTGTGATAGCCGCAGCCGACGATGCAGAAATGGCAGGTCAGGTTGGTTTTCTGAGCATCTGCCGGCGGCAGCGCGACGCGATCCTTGAATTGCGACATGGTGTTCGTCTCCTCGATGGGTTTACAGCACGTTGGCCTGGCGGCCGTAGATCAGGCCGGTGACCGCCACGGCGTGCACGGTATCGGTGGCCGCGTCGTAGCTGAGCTGGATCTGGGGCAGGTCCTCGGTGGCCTGGCCGCAGATCATCTGGCCCGACTTCTCGGGGTCGAACATGCTGTAGTGACAGGGGCACTTGAAGCTGCGCGTTTGGGGGTCGTACATCAGCGGACAGCCCATGTGGGTGCACAGATTGCTGTAGGCGACGACGTCGCCGTCGGGCCCGACACCGCCGGCCACGCGCTGGCCCATCTTGATCGCCACGCAGGGCGAATCGGCGTCCGGGTAGTTGAACGACACCGGGGTGTTGGCCTGCATCGCCTTGGCCTTGCCCACCGCGGTTTTCGGGTAGGGCAGCACGGCCATGCCGGCTGCCGCCTGAATCGCGGCCCGGTTATTCCCTGCGGCGGCTGCCGTTCCGATAGAACCCAGTGACGCTCCTGCTCCAGCCACGCTGGTTCCCGCAACCTTCAGGAATATGCGACGTGAAACGCTCTCAGTCATACTGCCTCCTCATGGTAGATACACAAACAGCGGGTGGAACTATGGAGGAGATTCTATTTTTATATGATTGAAAATGTTGGATTAAGTAACGAAAATATTTTGACTTTGATTCGTCAAATCCATTCAGGTTACGCAGTCGTAACATTCAACCCATTTAACGTTACGATTGCGTAACACGGAAGCTTCCTATTCTTAAGCAATCGACAAGATGCAACAAAACTACAATTCAAGAAAAATCAATATAATCAATTTCTTAGATAAATTCACAGGTGAGTTATATTGACCCTTCACCAAAGAACCCATGGTTAATGCGGATGAGTCGTCTACCAATAATATTTGTTGCAAAAAACTAGAAGTTTTACCGTTGGCAGATAATGTTGAACTTCGAGGCACCGGCGAGCCGGATCGCCTTCACCGAGTATGACTTGGCTGTGCAGGCGTGCGATGAACGGGTTGATCGACTCAGCACGTTGTTGCTGCAGGCGATCCCCCAGCGCCAGGATCCACCCAAGGGCACCGACCTGCCCGTGCACTCCCAGGCCGAACTCGACGCGATGGCTGACAGCCTCAACAGCAGACCACGCGCGAGCCCTGGGGTGCTGTGCTTCACGGTAGTTGGGCGCGATCGGCTTGTCGAGGCCGGCGCCGTGGCAGGCGATGCAGCCACCCTTGTTGACCAGATCCTCACCCTTCTTGATGTTGGCCGATATTCTCGACTGCTGAGCGCCCCCAGGGCCGGGCTGCGCCCAGCCCTCCCCTCGTGGGGGTCAACGAAACTTGGGGCGGCCCGGCGTTTCCTTGAGAGTAATGCTGCAAGTTCTTCATCAGAGGGGGTGGTAAGGCGGGCCCATGGAGTATTTCATTTTCGGTTTGCAACACGGCCGATAGAAGCCTGCCGGGTACGGAACCGGCGCATCAAGCCACGCACCCATCGAGCCCACCGGTAATGCCCTCTCGAATGGTCGGGATCGACGGCTTCCGGATGATCGGGCGACCAAGTGCTATGCCAAAGAGCGCGATCCAATGTTTCGACGATATCGCTGCGCTTCTTCCTGCGCATCACACGCTCCCCGGTGTTTCAACGTCCCAGGCTGCCGGACCATCATAACCCGAACCCGGCTGGTTGATCTGTCGATGCATTCCGCGCGTCTATTCCCCAGCGTTGCAGCGCGGTGTCGTCGCTTTCGCGGGCATCGACCCAAGCTGAGCCTTGCGGTGTGGTTTCCTTTTTCCAGAACGGGGCCTGCGTTTTGAGATAGTCCATCAAGAATTCGCCGGCGCAAAATGCCGCATCGCGATGCGCGCTGGCCACCAGCACCAGGACGATCGGGTCCCCAGGCAACAAACGGCCCACGCGATGGATCACCGTCACACCGAGCAAGGACCAGCGGCTTTGCGCCTCGGCCACCATCGCGGCCATGGATATTTCGGCCATGCCCGGATAGTGTTCGAGTTCCATCGCCTGCACCGCGGCCGACGCGGTGCCCTGTTCCGGGTGGCTGTCGCGGCACACACCCTCGAAACAGACCACCGCGCCGATGTCGCGTCGGCTCTCGCGCAATGCGCGCAACTCGGCGCCGGTGTCGAAGACTTCAGACTGGATGCGAATGGTGCTCATGACCTCACCCCCCAGTGACCGGCGGGAAAAATGCCACTTCGCATCCGGCTTGCAGTTTGGTTTGGGCATCCCCCATCGTCTGGTTGCAGGCCATGCGCAAGGGCCGCGCGGAATCCAGCGCCTCTGCGTGGCGCTCACTGCGTGTCGTCAGCCAGGCGCGCATCTCACCCAGGGTGCGAATCTGCTCCGGCAGTTCATGGTCTTCCCGGCCCGTGCCGAGGCACTCGCGCACATGGGCAAAGTATCGAACGGTGATGTTCATGGGGACCTCCAGGACAAGGAAATCAAGGCAGCCGCCGATTCTGCATGGACGCATGATCCATGCCGACAAATTGACCGCCGGACCGGCGGTGAGGAACGGTGGACGGAGATGATGCCTGCGTGGCCGGGGCAGACCCCGCTTCAGCTTGCAGCCTCTTGGCGCCAGGTACGATACCCGCGCGGCGCTGCCGGGCCGAAAGCGGCTTCCGGACCTGCACATAGGCCACGAGCGCGTCGCGTTCGATGGCGTAGCGGCCGAGCCCCAGTCGCATGAGCCAACCGCGTTGCCTGAGCCGAGACAACGCTCTGCTGGCCGACTCCATCGCCACGCCGAGCAGGGCGGCCAGATCGTCCAGCTTGGGCAGCAACAGCGTTTCACCCGATGGCGCGTCCGTCAGCGCCAAGATCAATTGTGCCATCCGGGGTGTCACGGGACGCTGGCCCCCATAGAGACAGGACCCATCGTCCGCCTGCTGCAGGGCACGATGCCAATGCTCCAGCAGCATGTCCAGGTCCGAACCGCACCGCCCTGCGTCCTCGTTCTGGAGCAATGTGATGGGGATGCGGCAGACCCGCACGGTTTTGACGGGTGAAGCCCGATGCAGGAAGGGCTGGGTGACCAGACTCTCCAATCCGATCACGTCCCCGCGTTTGGCGATGCGGGAAATCCGGCGCTGGCCGTCGGGTTCGATGCAAGCCAGCGTGACGAGATGGGTGCGGATCACGTAAACATGGTCGCCGCGCAGCCCAGGCTCGTAGAGCGCTTGCCGGGGGCCATACTCCACGTCGTCAATATTCTCGGCAACGGCGCCCAGATCCTCCAGGGGCCAATGCTTGAAGACGCACTGTGCGCGAATCGCGCATTGGTGGCATTGGGCGCGGCCCTTGCGGACGCCCTCGCCCTCGTGCTGCCGGCTCGTCACGTTCGCGCTCCCGGTTGACTTGCGGCGCATGGGCGATGCCTTGGTGCTTTCCTCTGGAACGCATGGGAGCGTGCGTTCCCACAGCATGACACGCCCCGAGCAAGATCCTGCAGCGTGATCGCTTGTAAAAACTCCAGGCGGCAACGATTCAAGGCCGTCTCGAGTGCCCGCAATGCGGTGGCCTCCAGGCTGGCCCTGTTCCGCGCTCCGATCAGCTGGCCACGGGCGAGCCCGCCTGGCCCTTGTTGGCTCGCCAGAACGATATCCGCCGCGGTGATCCAACGCGGCGCGCGTGCCAGCGCATAACAACGGTCAGGGGCAGACTTGCAGCGCAGCAGTCCTGCGTCCATCAAACGCTCGAACAAGGCTTTCAGGGTGGACGGGGCCGTCTGCAGCGCCGCTCCGAGATCCTGCACGCTGACGGACCCACTGCGCGCCCTGGCCAGGGCCAACATCACCTCGAGTACAAGCTGTTCCTGATGGGTCGGTTTCATGCATCGCCTCCGCATGTTTGCCCCAGGACCCGGTCGACGCGCGATCTTGTCTGCGGGAAACCATCTTGCCTCGCCCACAGCCAAAAGGACACCGATTCCACGAGAAGCTGGCCACAACGCGTTTGCAAGATTCGCATCACACCAGCCCCTCGAACGGCAAAAAATCCACCAACTCGCCGGCTTGCACGCTGCCCTGTTCGTGGTGCAGGACGATGAAGCCGTCGGCCCGGCTCATGGAGCGCAGGATGCCGGAGCCCTGGTCGCCGGTGGTGCGCGTGGCCAGGCGCCCGTCGGGCAGGCGTTCGAGCACGGCGCGCTGGTATTCGGTGCGCCCGGGACGCTTGCGCAACGCGGTCTGCGCGACCACGCTCAGCAGCGGCAGGGGCTGCATCTGCGCCCCCATCATGTGCAAGAGGGCCTCGCGCACGAAGTGGTAGAAGGTCACCATCACGGCCACCGGGTTGCCGGGCAGGCCGAACAGCATGGCGCCGTGGCCCGCGCTTTCGATGCGGCCGAAGGCCATGGGCCGGCCTGGGCGCATGGCGATGCGCCAGAACACCACGTCGCCCAGCGAGGCCATGACCGCACGCATATGGTCGGCTTCGCCCACGCTGACGCCGCCGGAGGTGATGACGGCGTCGGCGTTTTCGCAGGCTTGGCGCAGCGCCGTTTCGAGCGCGGCGGGGTCGTCGCGCACCACGCCCAGGTCGAGCACCTCGCAGCCCAGGCGGGTGAGCATGGCCCAGAGGGTGTAGCGGTTGCTGTCGTAGACGCAGCCTTCGTCCAGCGCCTCGCCTATGGAGCGCAACTCGTCGCCGCTGGAGAGAAAGGCCACGCGCAGCCGGCGCCACACCATGACCTCGGCCTGGCCGAGCGAGGCGATGAGCCCGATGTCGGCCGGGCGCAGCAGCTTGCCGGCGCGCAGCGCAGGCTCACCTGTGCGCAGGTCTTCGCCGCGCTTGCGGCGGTTGTCGCCGAGTTTGAGCACGCCGGCGGGGATGCGTACCTGGTCGCCCTCGATCCGGCAGAACTCCTGCGGCACCACGGTGTCGCAGCCGGCCGGCATGACCGCGCCGGTCATGATGCGCACGCAGCATCCGGGAGGCACGTCGCCGCGGAACTCGTGTCCCGCCAGGCCGGTGCCGATCCTGCGCAGCGCGGCCGAGCCATCGGCTGCGAGGTCGGCACCGCGCAGGGCGTAGCCGTCCATGCCGGCGTTGTCGTGCGAAGGCACGTCGAACGGGGCGATCACGTCCTCGGCCAGCACGCGCCCGAGCGCGGCGCGCAGGTCCACGCGCTCGGGGGTTTGCAGCGGGCGCACGAAGCCGTTGACGATGGCGTGCACTAGGTCGACGCGCAAGGCGTCGGTGTCGTAGCCGTCTTTGCAGCCGACGACGGCGGCAAGGTCGGGGAGTGTCGGACTCGCGGGCATGTGCTTAACCTCCGATGTACGACATCTCGGGTTTGACCAAAGCCGGCAAGATCCCTGCAGCGTAGAGACCACGCAGTTCGGAATAACGATCATGCCGCCGCCTCCAGACCTGCGCCACGGCGGCGCGCAGGGCGGCATCGTCCACGGCGTTTACGCCCAGGGTCCGGTCGCCGCGCAGCAGGGCGCGCAAATCGTGGCCCTGGGTCGCGAACAGGCACAGGTAGAGCTTGCCCTCCATCGACAGTCGGGCGCGGTTGCATGCATGGCAGAAGGCCTGGGTGACGCTGGAGATCAGGCCGATTTCCAGGCTGCCGTCCTCGAGCATCCAGCGTTCGGCGGTTTCGCCAGGGGCGGTAGGGTCGATCTCATGCACGGCATGACGGGACCTGATGCGCGCCAGTACCTCGGCCGAGGGCACGACCTGCTCCATGCGCCAGCCGTTGGTGTTGCCCACGTCCATGAATTCGATGAAACGCAGCACCGTGCGCGTGCCGCGGAAGTGCTCGATCATCGGCAGGATCTGGTCGTCGTTGACGCCGCGTTGCACGACCATGTTGACCTTCACCGGGGCCAGCCCAGCGTCCTGCGCAGCGGCGATGCCTTGGAGCACGGCGCGCACCGGGAAGTCCACGTCGTTCATGCGGCGGAATACCGCGTTGTCGAGCGCGTCGAGGCTGACGGTGACACGGTTCAACCCGGCGCGCGCCAAGGCTTGCGCTTTGCGCGCCAGAATGGAGCCGTTGGTCGTCATCGCCAGTTCCACCGCATCGCCGTCGGGGGTGCGGATCGCAGCCAGCATGGCGATGAGGTCTTCCACGCCCTTGCGCAACAGCGGCTCGCCGCCGGTGATGCGCAGCTTGCGCACGCCTAAGCTGACGAACACGCGCGCCAGGCGCTCGATTTCCTCGAAGCGCAGCAGGTCGGCGTGGCGCAGAAACTGGTAATCGGCGTCGAACACGTCCTTGGGCATGCAATAGGTGCAACGGAAATTGCAGCGGTCGGTGATCGAGATGCGCAGATCGTGCAGCGGCCGCCCCAGGCGGTCGGCGAGCAAGCTGCCGGCCGCCGCGCCCCTGGGCACGCGCGGCACGCTGGCGCGATGACGCGCATCGACGATGGGGATGGTTCGCTCGGACATGTCTCGACCCTTGTCGCTGCTGGAGATCAGTGATTCGAAAACTTATTGCTCTGCTGGGGATCAGCGTGTGATGCAAACGGCCCCACACAGGGCATCAGCCAGCAAACTATCCAAGCGATACAGCACCTGTCGGCCGGTGCGCTTGCGACGCACGATGCCGGCTTGCCTGAGCAGGCGCAAATGGCCCGAGATATTGGGCTGGGAGCTGTCGATGTGGTCGACCAGGTCATGCACGGTCTGCTCGCATTGCCGCAGTTGGCAGACGATCTGCAGCCGCGTCGGGCACGCCAATGCGGCAAAGAGTTTGGCGGCTTCCTGGAACACCGCCTCCAGTAGGTCACTCTCGGGCGCCCGGTCGGCCATCGAAACGGGGTGTGAAAAAATCTCCTGCCTGGCCATCATTCGAGCAACCCATGCTGGTAGTGCGGAGCGAAGCCCGGGTGCCACGCTTCCCCGAGCTCGGAACTGAAGTAGTCGACGAGGCGATAGCTCACTGGCGTGGGTTCGTCCATCAGCGCTCGGTAGACGGCGACGCCATCCTCCGGGTGGAGATCCCGATGCGCGCGCGCTGCCGCTTCGACATAGCCTTGCGTACCGATCGCCAGCACCATGCTGCGCTGCTCCGGCTCTCCATGGTGAAAGCTCTGCGCGAAATAGACGACCCGATGGGGGCTCTTTTTGGAGGATGTTTGCATCACATGTTCCCGCGTTCTAGTCATAAGGCGCTGACAAAATCCGAGACTGCCGGCCGTAAGCGAGTCGCCTTGGCTTTGGTCACGGTGCCGACGACGACGAAACACACAGCTCTTTCGCCCTCGTCGATGGCAAAGAGTTCGCGCAGCGCGCGCGTATCCATGGCCTGCCCACTGACCAGCCCTGCGCCGAATCCCTGCGCATGCGCGAGCAGCAGCATGTTCTGCAAGGCGCAGCCCAGCGAAACGAGGCGTTCGGTCAGCGGGATCTCGGGGTGATCGTCGGGGAGACCGTCCTGCAGACGGGCAATGGCCACCGCGAGGAAGGGTGCGCGCGCCGCCTTGTCGCGTGCGTCTTGAAGCTGTTGCGGAGTGGCCGCCGGGTCGCGCTCGAGCAGCGCTTGGGCGAAGGCTTCGCCCAGCCGGGCTCGTGCGGCGTCGGACACATGGACGAAGCGCCAGGGCCGGATCAGGCCGTGGTCGGGCGCTTGCGCGGCCGCGCTGAACAGAGCATGCACCTGCTCGGGTGTGGGCCCGGGATCGCCCAGGCGTTTGGGCGAGGTCTGCTGGCGCTTGGCGATGAGTTCGCCAAGCAACTCGGCATAGTCGATCTGTTCGGCAAGAGTCATGGCAGCTTCGGGTTGTGGTTCAGGGAGGGGTGGTTCGGAATGAATGGATGAATTGGGCGGTGTGCAGGTACCTACTGGCAGGGTTGAGCGCGAAAAATCGGGGCAAAAACGGGCCTCGTTCGAGGCCCGGTCGAGATTCCGCTTGAGGAGGAAAGCGGTTCCCCCGCCGGCTGCCGCCATTGGAGAACACGCTCGAAAGCTGCCATGTCCGTCGGTGCTGCTCAGCCCTCGTACATGCGGCTTTTGGTCGAGACGGTGCGTTGCCAGTCCGGCATCGAGCCGACGCGGCGGATGTTCGCCCACGTGCCCTTGTAATAGGGCAGGAAGTGCACATCGGTCGCGGTGCTGGTCACCGA
>MLJW01000644.1_pt1 | contig 12459 bp, 11 predicted proteins | sample 888231 | NCBI WGS metagenome assembly MLJW01 (sample SAMN05788063, study PRJNA343431) | mine drainage metagenome | isolation source: sample collected from the inflow into an acid mine drainage treatment plant... | place: Germany: Lusatia, lignite mining district
CCAAAGTTTGGCCGAATTGCCGGCATGAGGTGGCAGGCTGTCCAGGGCGCGCAGGTAGATGGCGGAAACGACCAGCAGCGCGGCGTACAAGCTCATTTGCAGCGCCGGCGCAATTACCGGCCCGATCAGCCAGATGGCCATGGCCAGCATGAGTACACCGAAGAAATTGCGCACGGCGTTCATCCAGGCCCCGGCCCTGGGCAGCAAGGCACCTGCCGAAGCGCCGATCAGCAGCAGCGGCACGCCCATGCCGATGGAGAGCGCGAACAGGGCAATCCCACCCAATAGCACATCATGGGTCTGGCCGATATACAGCAGCGCACCTGCCAGCGGAGCCGCGACGCAGGGGCTGATGATCAGCGCTGACAGCGCTCCCATGGCGAAAACGCCGACGAACCGTCCTCCCTGGATGCGGTTGGTAATGTTGACCATGCCGCTTTCCAGCCCGCTAGGCAGTTGCAGCTCGTAAAGGCCGAACATGGACAATGCCAGCAGCACGAACAGCAGCGCGCTGATGCCGAGTGCCCAGGGATTTTGCAAAGCGGCGCTGAGGAGATGTCCTGAAAGTCCTGCCGCTAAGCCCGCCAGGGTATAGGTCAGGGCCATGCCGATGGTATAGGCCAGCGACAGGTTGAAGGCATGCAGTCGGGTTGGATGGGTGCCCTGCCCGACAATGATGCCGGACAAGATGGGGATCATGGGAAACACGCAGGGGGTGAATGCCAGCAACAGGCCGAAACCAAAAAATCCGGCTGTAATCAGCCACAGTTTGCCGCCCTGCAGCAGGGTCGCCACGGCGTCCTGGTCTGGTACGGGTGTCGCCGCCACGGTTTGGCCGGCTGGCGGCAGCACAATTTCCAGCGTTTTCTTGATCGGCGCGTAACACAGGCCTTTTTCGCTGCATCCCTGATAGCTTGCCAGCAAGGTCATGGTGGTCGGCGACGGGGTGGCGTGCCGAAGTCTGATGACGGCGTCGATGCTGCGGTGGAACACCTCGCTATCGCCGAGCCTGGCATCATGCTTGGCTTCGCCCCTCGGCAGATCCACGCTGACTATGCTGCTGGTCGACCCCTGATTGAGCTTGAAACTGATACGGTCGCGGTACAGGTAATGGCCGGGTGCGATGGTGAAGGCAGCGCGCAACGTCTGCCTGTCTTCGGCAGTTACAGTCAGTTTGAATGCCTGGTCCGGCTGCAGAATCCTGCTGTCGGCAGAATCTCCAAACAGGCGGCCCAGGCTGCTGCCGGAGGTGCCGTCGGCAAGCGCGGGTGCGGTGACCAGGCAAAGGAACAGGAACAGGTTGCGTAGCATTAGCGAGAAGTCTCTTCAGATACCCATGTCAGATAAGCCGGCAGGCCGCCCTCAACTGGGACATGGATGATTTCGGGAAGTTCGTAAGGGTGGAGCTTGCAAATGGACGCTTCTACCTCCAGGTAGCGGATTCTGGTAGTCTTGATCAGCAACGGGATTTCTTGTGTGCGTGCAGTCTTGCCCCGCCAGCGGTAGATCGAGGTACATGGCGCGAGGATGTTGACGCACGCGGCCAGCCCGTGCTCGACCAGATGTTCGGCCAGCGTTGCGGCGACGGTTTGATCCGGCACATTGGTCAGGACGAGAATTTGATCCATAAAATGAAGGTCTCGGGGCATGTTTGCTGTAGTTTCCCACAAGGTTGCCAAAGATAGCACGCTGGGTGCTGGACGGGAAAAGTCGCGAGTGCCATTTGATCCGCAAGTTTTGCAAAGCTGCAGGCACATGTTATCTTTAGACGCTCCTGCGGAACGGGTCGTTTTGGCCTTATCTTTGTCGCACGCCGCTTGCAGTGGCCTGCACCACCGCCCGTGCAGCCACGGTTGGCATTGCCAAATTGCCGCCCGTTGCACGCGCAAATACCGTGAAGACGCCCCTAAATGCGCTTATTGATACTACTGGCAATTTTACTCGCATTCCCTGCTCTGGAGTTGGTGCTGATGATCTGGCTGGCGGAACGCTTCGGCTGGTGGCTGCTGGTCTATCTGATCTTCGCTGCAGTGTGCGGCTGGCTGCTGATCCAGGATGAACGCTGGGTGGCGTTTGGGCGTATGGCGGCAACCCTGGGCGAGGGTCAGCATCCGGTGCGCGCCCTGCTTGCCAGTGCCAGGAAAGTGGTGGCGGGCATTCTGCTGATTCTGCCAGGCGTGCTGGGTGACGTGCTGGCGATCGTGATCCTGCTGATCCCGATGCCGCGCGTGCAGCCGGCACGAGACGACAGCCGGGTAATTGAAGGCGAGTGGCGACGTGAAGAGTAGACTTGCGCTATGGTAAACTGGCCAATTTTTCCCACGCAGCCAGAAAGTTGACGCATGTCTTTCCAGGTCACCCTCCAGCCCAGCAATCACCAATTCACAGCCCAGGGCGACGACACCATATTGGGCGCTGCGCTCGATGCCGGTTTCAACCTGCCGTATGGTTGTCGCAATGGCGCATGTGGTGCCTGCAAAGGGCGGGTGCTGGAGGGCACGGTCGAGCACACGGAATACCAGGCCCATGCCCTCAGCGAGAAAGATCTCGCGGATGGCCTGGCCCTGTTTTGTTGTGCCAGGCCGCGGACCGATGTGGTGATCGAGTGCCGCGAAATCGGATTGCGGGCCGGTATCCAGCCGAAGACCCTGCCGTGTCGCGTGGAACGGAAAATCCAGTTGGCGCCGGATGTGATCGTCATGTTTCTCAAGTTGCCGGCCAGCGAACGTCTGCAATTCCTGCCTGGGCAGTATGTCGAGTTTTTGCTTAAAGACGGCGCCCGCCGGGCCTTTTCCCTTGCCAATGCTCCTTTTGACGACCAGACGCTGGAGCTGCACCTGAGACTGATCCCCGGGGGCAAGTTCACCGAATACGTGTTCAATGAAATGCCGGAAAAAGCCATTCTGCGTTTCGAGGGCCCGTTCGGCACCTTTACCCTGCGCGAAGAGTCCGACAAGCCCATTATCTTCGTCGCCGGAGGTACCGGTTTCGCGCCGATCAAAGGCATTATCGAGCATGCGCTGCACCACAACTGCCAGCGCGAAATGGTGCTGTATTGGGGTGCATTGTCCAAGCCGGATCTGTACATGCCCGAGTTGCCGCAACAATGGGCGGCAGAACATGCCAATTTCCGTTATGTTCCGGTGTTGTCGCAGCCAAAACCGGAGGATGCCTGGACCGGCCGCACCGGTTTCGTGCATGAGGCCGTATTGGCGGACTATGCCGATTTGGGGGGGTGTCAGGTTTATTGCTGCGGCGCCCCCGCCATGGTGGAGGTGGCTCACCGCGATTTCACCGCCAGCGGCTTGCCCGACGAGGAATTCTTCTCCGACGCATTTACGTTCGCGCCGAAGAAGTAGAAGACGCTTCCCGGCAATTAATGGCAAGCCGGGTTTGGCTGGCCTGAAGCGCCCTCTGGAGGCTGCTATGCAGCTTCCTGCAGGGCGTATTCCAGGCTCTGCCGGTAATGCCCGTTCGCTTTTTCCTGCTGCCCTGTTCGTTCCAGCAGCCTGGCCAGTGCGAAATGTGCCGCGCTACCGGGCATGACGCTGATGCTGGCTTCCAGATAGCTTTGTGCCTTGCCCCAGAGTTCCTGGCGCAGGCACAGGTTGCCCAGCGACAGCAGCAGGCCGGCGTCATCATGGTGACTTTGCAGCCAGAATTCCGCTTGTTGCAGCTGCTTGAGAGTGTCTTCGCCGGCGCAATCGCCATACAGCCCCGAGAGATCGCTATCCCATTGTTTGGTTAGGCTCATTTCGATGGCCTGCGCGGCGCTGACGCCGTCGCCGGCGGCGAGAAAATGACGTGCACCAAGACGCGCCATCTGGGTTTGCAGGCGGTCGGCTTCGGGGATTTTCTTCCAGTAGGCGAGCAATTCCTGCGCATTTTCGGCATGCCGCTCCAGCAGTTGCTGGTGGGCGTGATATTGCACCTGGCGACGGTGCACGGGTTCGATGGCGCCGAGCTTTTCCAGCCGGGCAACGACAGCCTGCACCTGCTCCCAGTTTCCCAGGCGCTGGTGCACCTTGAGCAGCAGCTTCAGCGCCGGAGCGTAATTGGGCTCGATTTTTTCCAGCCGCAGCAAGGGTTGCAGGGCTTGCGCATACTGGCGGCCGTCCAGCAGCAGTTCGGTATGCGTCAGCAGGCGGGCGACTGCGGATTCCGGCGCCAGGCGTTCGGCCTCGGCCAGGTAGAAATCACGTTTGGCCCGGTGTTTCATGCGGTGGGCGGCCCGCGCCGCCACCAGTGCGCTCAGGCCGGCATCCTCGCCCAGTTCGAGTGCGCGTGCGGCGGCCGTTTCCGCCTTGGCATAGCGGCCCTCCACCAAGGCGTGCAGGCCCTGCAGCATGGCCTGGTGGGCTTCTTTCTGGCGCTGCACCTGCTTGAACTTGCGCACGTTCTCCGGCAAATGCAGGGTGTACTGGATCAGGCGCAAGGTGCCATGCAGCGAGGCGAAACCGAGCACCAGCAGGATGACCAGCAGGTTGAGCGAAAACTCGACACGGTAAGGCGGTTGTACCAGCAGCACATAACCGTCGTTGGAACCGAACACCAGAGACAACGCGACGGCGCCGCCCAGAATGAATAACAGCCAGACCAGGAGCTTCACTTGTTCCGCTCCAGCGCAAGCTTGTATTTGGCAACCGCATTCAGGCTTTCGCTGATGTCGGGCAGCTGAATGGTGATGCTGCTGGAGGATAGCTGTTGCAGGATGTCCAGCGCGTTTCGGGTCGTCGCATCCCCTACATCGAAGTAACGTTTGATCCAGAGCGCGGCAGTCTGGAGGTCGACGCGATAGGTGGCTTCATCGTGCTGCAGCAGGGCGATGCGCGCGTCCAGCAGGCGCAGTTTGAGATTTTCCCGCAGGAAGTAATTCTGTTCGGGCGCCAGCATCGGGGTTTCCGGATGGTCCATGTGTTCCACCCGCACCATGCGCTGGATATCCTGCCAGACTTCCTGGGCCAGGCGGTGCCACGGGTTGGAATCCCAGTCCGGTCTGGCGGTGCTGTCGGTCCTGGGATGGCGAATGCTTGCCAGCGGAAGCTTGTCGGCAGCGTCCGCCAGCGCGTCCAGCTTGAGGCTCATGCCGACGATATCCACGCTGGGCAGCGCCTGCAGCTTCTGGATGTCGCGATTGATGATTTTGCGCAACTGGATGATCTGCGGCTTGTCCAGTTCCTGCAGGCGGTTATCCGCCGTTTGCAGTGCGAGCAGAGCCGGTTTGACGTTGCCGGCCAGCTGCAGCTGCTGGCTGGCAATGATGACCAGTTGCTCAGCTTCGGAAATGGTCCAGGCATCACGGTTGCTGGCAAGTTCGAGATACAGGGTCTGCAGGGACTGCTGCTGGGCACGGGATTCTTCCAGCTTCTGTTCCAGCAGCGCGATTTTTGCGGTCGCCTCTGTGCTGCTCTCGTCGGCGCGTTTGGCGAACGTCAGGCCGGCACGGCTGCGCTCATCGAATTCGGACAGGCGCAGGGCAAGAGATTTTTCCAGCAGGTGACCTTGTTGCCGCTGTTCGAGCCAAAGCCAGCCAGAGCTGCAGATGGCGATGACCGCCAGGACCAGGGCGATCTGTGTGACCGGGAGGAGCGGTCTGGATGGAACGGGTTCCGGGATGGTCTGGTTTTCGATTTTCGTGTCTTCACTCATCGCGTGTATTGCCCTTGTACATGTTGGGTCAGGCATCGCAGCATGCCTTCATCTCCGGGCGCTGCTGCGAGCGCCACCCGCAGGCCGTGTTGTCGCGCCAGCTCCGCAATACGCTCATGGTTGACGCAGAGCAGGGCCTCCCGCAGCCATGTAGCATCTCCGGCTAGTTCGAGCAGGTTGCGCAAGGCTTCGCTGCTGGTGACTACCAGTGCATACAGCCTCTTATTCTGCCACAGCCGCGCCAAATCGCCTGCATTCTGTTGCGGATTGACGCGCCGGTAGCATTCGGCAAAGTGCACTTCCGCGCCGCGTGCGCTCAAGGTTTCCGCCAGCAGTTCGCGTCCGCCCTGCCCGCGAAAAATCAGGACGCGCAGTCCCGCCACGTCCTGCATTTCCGGCAGGGCCAACAGATGCTCGCTGTCATAACGGAGCTGTGGCGTCAGCACCTGCCTGATACCGAACTTTCGCAACTCGGCGGCCGTGCTGGCCCCGATGGCGGCGAACCGCAGCCCTGGCGGCGGCGCAGGAGCATGCCGCAGCATGCGCGGCATCGCCTGTTGCACGGCGTTGCTACTGATGAAAATCGCCCAGTCGGCCCCGCCGAGCTGGTTCAGGCAGGCATCGAACTGGCTGTAGTCTTCCAGCGGCATGATGGCAATCAGGGGAAACAGCAGGGGCGTCCCGCCATGCCGGCGGATCAGGTCGGCAAGCGGGCGGGCCTGTTCGACCGGTCGCGTGATGGCGATGGTGCGGCCGGCGAGCTCCGCATCAGGCATGGTCGCCGAGATCCGCCAGGATGCGGTCTGCGCCCTGCTCCACCAGTCTCTGGGCAAGTGCCAGACCCAGGGCGTCGGCCTGCGCGGGAGGGCCGCTGACTTCGGCGCGCACCATTTCGCCGCCGTCCACGCTGGCCACGAAGCCAATCATGTGCAGCTGGTTGCCGCGCATGCGGGCGAAGGCGCCCAGGGGTACGGTGCAGCTGCCCGCCAGCGCACGGCTCATGGCGCGTTCGGCTTCTACGCAGGCAGCGCTTTCAGTGTGGTTCAACGGCTGCAGCAGGGCATGCACATCCATGCGGCCGCTGCAGATTTCGATGCCCAGCGCACCCTGACCCACGGCAGGAATGCTGTGCTCAGGATCAATGAGCTGGGTGATGCGGGCCTCCAGCCCCAGGCGTTTCAGGCCGGCAGCGGCCAGAATGATCGCGGCATACTGGCCATCGTCGAGCTTGCGCAGACGGGTCTGCAGGTTGCCGCGGAGCGCCTCGATCACGAGGTGCGGGAAGCGCGCCTGCAACTGGCTTTGACGACGCAGGCTGGAGGTGCCGACCACGCTGCCTTCGGGCAGGTCTTCCAGGCGCTCGTGGCGCACGGAGACAAAAGCATCGCGCGGGTCCTCGCGCTCGCCGGTCGCGGCCAGTACAAAGCCTTGTGGCAGGTGCATGGGCACATCTTTCATGGAATGCACCGCCAGATCGGCACGGCCGTCGGCCAGTGCCTGTTCCAGCTCCTTGACGAACAGCCCCTTGCCGCCAATGCGTGCCAGTGGCGTATCCAGAATCTGGTCGCCGGTGGTCGTCATGCCGAGAATCTCCACCTGGATGTCGGGGTAGAGCGACTGCAGGCGTGCCTGAATATGGCGTGCTTGCCACATGGCGAGCGCGCTTTCGCGTGAGGCGATGACCAGTTTGCTGAGCGGAGTGTTGTCCATGGGGGAGCTGGGGCCTGAGGGTGAATGGGTATTTTAACCTTAAAAAATGCAAATCACGCCACCACGGCAGCATGGATATAGAGCGCGGGCGCGGGGAGGCGTCCGCAATGGCTCGATTGATCCGGGAAATACTGCAAACCCGGTTCCGGTACCCGCTGTCGTCAGGGCCTCAAGCCCCTAATCGCCGAGTTCACGCACGATGTGCTGCTGACGGCGACTGACCGGCAGGGTGTCCTCGATTTCATTGAGCAGCGCCACCCAGCGCATCTCGCCGTCGGCACCATGACGGCGCTCGAAACCGCGGATGGATGATCGGGCCGCCAGGCAGTTGCGGTGCAGGCGAACGAAGCGCTCGGGGAACTCCTGTTCAATCTGGGTCAGGGATTCTTCGATCAGGTATTCACGCTCGACGGTACGCACGGTCAGGTATTTCAGTTCCGCACGCAGATAAACGACCTGGGCTACCGGCACCAGCAGCACGCGACCGCGCTCGGAAATGCTGAGATGGGTGCGTGCCGAACGCAGCTGACGCAGCTGTTCCATCTGTGCCGGCAACAGCGCGCGCGCCTTTTTAAGGGCGTTGGCCAGGCGCTCCAGGCGGATTGGCTTGAGCAGGTAGTCGATGGCATTCAGATCAAACGCCTGCACGGCGTGAGCCTCGAAGGCCGTGGCAAAGATGATGGCGGGCGGATGCTCCATTTTCTGCAGGTGCAGGGCGACTTCCATGCCATCCATTTGCGGCATGCGGATGTCCAGCAGCAGTACGTCCGGCCGGTTTTCTTCGCACAGTGCGATGGCGTCCAGGCCGGTCCAGGCTTCGCCAACAATGCGGGTGCCAGGAATGTCTGCCAGCAGTTCGCGCAGGCGGTTGCGGGCCGGCGTCTCGTCGTCCGCGATCAGAATGTTCAGTACGGCTTCATTCATGAGGACGGAGCCTTCCGGTACGGAATCACGATATGTACCCGGTACTGGTTGCCGGTCACCTTGATCATGAGCTGTGCCTCGGCATCGAAATGCAGGGTCAGCCGGTCCCGGATATTGGAGAGCGCCATTTTGTTGCCGTTGTGGCGATCACCGTCAAGGTGGTAGGGGTTGGTCAGCACCAGGTGCACCAGGTCGCGGCTGCGGTACAGATTGATATTGATTTCGCCACCCTCCTGGTAGGGTTCGATGCCATGGTACACGGCATTCTCCAGCAGCGGTTGCAGCAGCAGTGGCGGAATCAGCGCATCTTCCGGCATGTTGTCGATATGCCAGACCAGCTGCAGCCGGTCGCCCAGCCGCAGTTTCTCCAGCGACAGGTACTGACGGCACAGCTCCAGTTCGCTTTTTAGCGGCACCAGCTGGCGATTGTCCGCCATCAGCACGCGGAACAGGTCGGCCATATCCTCCAGCGCGGTTTCGGCGCGCCTGGGGTCGCTACGGATGAGCGACAGCGCGGCATTGAGGGTATTGAACAGGAAGTGCGGCCGAATCCGCGCCTGCAAAGCCTGCAGCCGCGCCTCGGCGATAGCTGGTGAAAGTGTCCGGCTGTGCAGATTGAAATAAAGCAGCAGTGTGCCGACCGCCGCCGCTGACAGAAACCAGATGCGCCACAGGGGCGTCTGGACTTCCGCACCGGCCAGGCTGATGCTGAAGCGATATGCGCCGGTGGCCAGCACCAGCACCAGCACCAGCACGGCCAGCATGCCGAGCTTGTATGGCAGTCGGGCCAGTCCCCGGCTGAGGGCGAACAGGCTTAACAGCGCTCCCAGCAGGATGGGCTGGATGGCGCCAGTGAGCTGCAGCAATGCCAGCCAGGCAGCATCCAGCGAATCCGAGCGGACGACTGCGGCCACCAGGGCCATGGCGTTGACCAGCAGCAGGATGCGCAGGTGAACGCCCATGTTGCGAAAGTCCGGCAGTGCGACGGGAATGCGCAGGTGGTTTTGCTTTATACTTGCCATGTTGTAATTATTTGGTAATTGGTGCCCGCAATGCAAGACAAATCAAAGGCTTGGTCAGGACGTTTCAACGAACCGGTGGCCGAGCTGGTCAAACGATATACCGCTTCGGTGGAATTCGACCAGCGCCTGGCGGAATTCGACATTCAGGGTTCGCTGGCGCATGCGCATATGCTCGGGGCGCAAGGCATCATCGGCATGGATGACGTGGCGGCGATCGAAGGCGGGCTGGGCGAAATTCTGCAGGAAATCCGCAGCGGCCGGTTCGAATGGCTGCTCGACCTGGAAGACGTGCACCTCAACATCGAAAAACGCCTGACCGACAAGGTGGGCGACGCGGGTAAGCGCTTGCACACGGGGCGCTCCCGCAACGATCAGGTGGCGACCGATGTGCGTCTGTGGCTGCGTGCCACCGTGGACGACGTGCTGGCCCGCATCCGCAAGCTGCAACTGTCTCTGCTGGACCTGGCCGAAGCTCACTTCGATACCGTGATGCCCGGGTTTACCCACCTGCAAGTGGCGCAACCGGTGACTTTCGGTCATCATCTGCTGGCCTATTACGAAATGCTGAAACGCGATGCCGAGCGTTTTACGGATGCCCGCAAGCGCATCAACCGGTTGCCTTTGGGCGCCGCCGCCCTGGCCGGCACCAGTTACCCCATCGATCGCGAGGCCGTAGCCCGCGAACTGGGTTTTGATGGCGTGTGCGAAAACTCGCTCGACGCCGTATCCGATCGGGATTTCGCCATCGAATTCACCGCTGCCGCTGCGCTGGTGATGACGCACTTGTCCCGTTTTTCCGAAGAGCTGATCCTGTGGTCCAGCCCGCGCTTTGGCTTCGTCGATATCGCCGACCGATTCTGCACCGGCTCATCCATCATGCCGCAGAAAAAGAATCCGGACGTGCCGGAGCTGGTGCGCGGCAAGGCCGGACGCGTCAGCGGTCATCTGGTGGCGCTCCTGATGCTGATGAAGGCGCAGCCGCTGGCCTACAACAAGGACAACCAGGAAGACAAGGAAGGCCTGTTCGACACGGCGGATACTCTGGCGGTGACACTGGAAATCTACGCCGACATGTTGCGCGGCATCAAGGTCGACAAGGCCGCCATGCGCCAGGCTGCGCGCGAAGGATTCGCCACCGCGACCGATCTGGCCGATTATCTGGTGAAAAAGGGTCTGCCCTTCCGCGATGCGCACGAAGTGGTTGCTCGGGCCGTGCGTCAGGCGGTGGATCAGGGCTGCGATCTTGCCGACCTGGGGTTGGCTGCATTGCAGGCGTTCTCGCCGCTGGTAGGTGACGACGTGTTCGATGTGCTGACGCTGGAAGGCTCGCTTGCCAGCCGCAACCACATCGGCGGCACCGCGCCGGAGCAGGTCAGGCGCGCGATTGCGAGAGCCAGGCAGCATCTGGGCTGATTCCATGGCAAAAGCGTGCTGTTGAGTCGCACTCAGCCGTAGCGTTTTAGCAACCCTTCCACTGCACTGGCGGGCAGAGTGGCGACGACGGCGACGCGCTGGTCGAATTGCTTGCTCAGGATTTCGCCGTCCAGTTTGCCCAGTTCGCGGGTGAAGCTGTCCAGACGGGCATAATCGAGTACCAGCCGGACTTGCTGCATTTCCCTGAACGGTACGATGCCGGCGGCATCCAGCGCCATTTTCGCCGTACCGCCGTAGGCGCGTGCGAGGCCGCCCGTGCCCAGGTTGATGCCGCCGTAATAGCGAATCACCCCGACACAGACATTGACCAGGTCGCGGCCCTCTAGATGCTGCAGCACTGGTTTGCCGGCCGTGCCCGATGGCTCGCCCGCATCGTGAAAGCGCTGTACCAGTCCTTGCGGCGTCCTGATCCTGAACGCATAGACCAGGTGGTGCGCGTGAGGGTGACCGCTGGCCATGCGGCGCAGCATCAGGCCGGCAGCACGCTCATCGGCGCAGTATTCTGCCAGCGCGATGAAGCGGGACTTGTTGATGGTCTGATCAAACTGGCCTGGCCGGGTAATGCGCTGCATCAGTGCAGAAAGAGCTGCAGCAGTTCGTTGAGAAAACGCTGGCCGAGCAGTGTCGGGGCGATGCGGTCGGCGGAACGGTTCAGCAGGCCCCGGTTCTGTGCCTCGGCGAGTGCCGGTTCGATGGAGGACAGCGGCCGTCCCGTGCGTTCCTCGAACAGCCATGGTTCGAAACCGTCAAGCAGGCGCAAGGTGTTGAGCATGAATTCGAGGCCCAGGTCGTCAGCCGTGAGGATGCGCTCGCTTTCGATGTGGGTGTTGTCATGAACGCTTTTCAGATATGCGGCAGGATGCTTGGTGCGGGCCTGGCGCAGGATGCGGTCCGGCAACGTGAGCTTGCTGTGCGCGCCAGCGCCGATGCCGAGATAGTCGCCGAATTCCCAGTAATTGCGGTTGTGGCGGCACTGGCTGCCGGGCCGGGCGAAGGCGGAGGTTTCGTAGTGCTGATAGCCGGCTTGCGCCAGTTCGTTCTCGATCGCCTCCTGCATGGCGGCGCTGCTGTCGTCATCCGGCAGTGACGGTGGCGTCCGGTGGAACGCGGTGTTGGGTTCCAGCGTCAGATGATAGGCTGAAATGTGCGCGGGGCCGTAGTCGATGGCCGTGCGTACGTCGGCCAGGGCTTGCGCCATGGTTTGCTCGGGCAGCGCGTACATCAGATCGAGGTTGACCTGGTCGAATGTGGCGAGCGCCAGTTCGACAGCGGCCCTCGCCTCCCTTGCATCATGAATGCGGCCGAGCGCCAGCAGGTGTTTGTCGTTGAAGCTCTGGATGCCAAGCGACAGCCGGGTGATGCCGGCGTTCCTGAATGCCGCGAAGCGCTCCGCCTCGACGGTGCCAGGATTGGCCTCCAGCGTAATTTCGGCTTCGATCGCCAGCGGCAGCAGCATGCGGAGTCGCGCCAGCAGGTCGTTCAGCACTTCTGGCGACATCAGGCTCGGGGTGCCGCCGCCGAAAAAAATGCTCTGCACGCGACGACCCCACACCAGCGGCAATGCCTGTTCCAGGTCGGCAATCAGGGCGTCGGCGTAGGCCTGGTCCGGGGTCTGTTGGCGCGACTCGTGCGAGTTGAAGTCGCAATACGGACATTTGCGCACGCACCATGGGTAGTGGACGTACAGACTTAGCGGGGGCGCGTGTGGGGGCGGCGCGTG
>MLJW01000645.1_pt1 | contig 12429 bp, 11 predicted proteins | sample 888231 | NCBI WGS metagenome assembly MLJW01 (sample SAMN05788063, study PRJNA343431) | mine drainage metagenome | isolation source: sample collected from the inflow into an acid mine drainage treatment plant... | place: Germany: Lusatia, lignite mining district
GGCCGGGCCGCTCACACCGCAGCCGCCAGTGCGTCCACCAGTCCGACCGTCGGCCGGCCGAGGAGCTGCCGGAGCTCGCCGCGCGTGCCGGCGAGGTCACCGTCGCGGGTGTTGCCCTCGAGGGCGACGACGAAACCCGCGGTCCCCTCGTCGAGCCCGGCAGCGAGCAGACCCTGGAGCCTCTCCTCGGGCGTCACCCTCCGGTGGACGACGGGCCGACCCGTGATCGTCGCGAACGCGGCGGCGAGCTCGTCGAAGTCCCAGGCTTCGTCTCCCGAGAGCTCGTACACGGCGCCGTCGTGCTCGCTGCCCGTCAGGACGACGGCCGCCGCCGCCGCGTAGTCCGAGCGTGGTGCGCTCGCCACCCGACCGGCGCCGACGCTCGAGACGAGCTCTCCCGTGGCGCCCGCCTGGGCGAGGTCGCCGAGGTAGTTCTCCGTGTACCAGTTGTTGCGCAGGATCGTGAAGGCGAGACCGGACGCACGGATCAGCTCTTCGGTGGCCTTGTGCTCGGGCGCGAGGACGAGCGCGGTGCTGTCGGCCCGGGGCGCGCTCGTGTAGACGACGCGTCGCGCACCGACCGTCCGGATCGCCTCGAGCGCGTTCGCGTGCTGCTCGACACGGCGGCCGACCTCGCTCCCGGAGACGAGCAGGACGTCGTCCGCCCCGGCGAACGCGGAGACGAGCGACGCGGGCTCGGCGAGGTCCGCGCGGCGTACCTGGACGCCCCGCTCGGCCAGGTCCGCGAGCGCCTCGACCCGGCGACCCGTCGCGATCACCCGCTCCGGGGCGACTCCGTCGGCGAGCAGGTTCTCGACGACCAGGCGACCCAGGTGACCGGTGGCCCCGGTGACGACGACAGACATGGTGGATCCTTCCGTTCGGCAGCACTGCGCTGACGACAGAAGAACCGGGCGACGACCTCGATGCTTCCTCAGACGCAGTGCGCACCTCCAGACGACGTGCCGGGACGACCCACTCTTAGCGCGCACACAGTGTGACGCCGTACCGTGTCCCCGTCCGCCGTGCGCTCGACGCCTCGAGAGCACCACCGTGACGGCGGGCAGCCGACGATGAAGGACGTGACCCGTGCGCCGACGAATGGCCGCAGCTCTGCTCGCTCCCCTGTTCCTGCTGGCTGCATGCTCCGGCTCCGGCAGCACCTCACCGACCGGTTCCGCTACCACGGGCGCGGCCACGGCGGCCCCGACGGCTCAGGCCACCGCGACCGCTGCCGACGTCGCCGCCCTCGCCGCGGTCAAGGTCACGGGAGCCGTCGGGGCCAAGCCGACGCTCACGTTCACCCAGCCGTTCACGGTCACCGCACCCGTCGCCCGCGTCGAGACCCCGGGCACCGGCGCGGTGCTCACCGACGGCGAGTCGCTCCAGATCAACTTCGTCGCGGTCAGCGGCAAGGACGGCACCGAGTCCGGCACGAACTACGGCGCCACTCCGGAGACCGTCAAGCTCGGTGACACGAGCCTCGTCCCCGCGATGAACACGGTCCTCGCCGGCCAGAAGATCGGCGTCCGGTTCCTGCTCGCGGTGCCCGCGTCGGACGGCACGACGACGGTCATGGCGATCGAGGTCGTCGGCGCCAAGGTCATCCCGAACCGCGCCGCCGGGACGGCAGTCACGCCCCCCGCCGGTCTGCCGACCGTGACGCTCGCGGCCAACGGCGAGCCCACCCTGGCGAAGCCGACGGGGACGGCACCGACCGCCCTGGTGAACCAGCTGCTGATCAAGGGAACCGGCGCGACCGTCCAGTCCGGCCAGACGATCACCGTCAACTACACCGGCTGGTTGTGGAACGGCACCGAGTTCGACTCGTCGTGGAAGGGCTCGCCCCTGTCGACGCAGATCGGCGCGGGCAAGGTCATCAAGGGCTGGGACCAGGGGCTCGTCGGCCAGACGGTCGGGAGCCAGGTCCTGCTGATCATCCCGCCGTCGCTCGGCTACGGCAACACGGCCCAGGGCTCCATCCCGGCCGGGTCGACGCTGGTCTTCGTCGTCGACATCCTCGACGCCTCCTGACCGACCGGAACCGACCGGGACCGACCGGATCGTTGCTCGCGGCCCCTCGCTCCCTCGCGGAGCGGGGGGCCGCGCTGCGTCCCGGGTCGGTGCGCGCTCCCCGTCACGGGCGTCACGGGGCTGGACGCCGGGCGACGTCACGGTGCGAGGTCTCGCTCCCCGGCCGTCGCGACCCGGTTGCCGCCCTCGCGCTTCGCGACGTACATCGCCATGTCGGCCGCATCCACGAGACGCCACAGCCCCTCGACCGCGGCCCCCGCGTCAGGGGTCGCGGAGGTCGCGACGCCGATCGACGCGGTCATCGGGTGCGGGAGCGGCCCGTCGGACACGGCGCGACGCAGCCGCTCACCGAGCAGAAGGAGCTCGGGGAGGCTCGCGACCCGATGGAGGACCAGGATCTCCTCGCCGCCGATCCGCGCGACGATGCTCTCCTCGCCGGCCGACTCCCGGATCGCGCGGGAGACGCGCCGCAGCGCCTCGTCACCGGCCGCGTGCCCGTGGCTGTCGTTCAGGACCTTGAAGCTGTCCAGGTCGAGGACGAACGCGGCGAGCAGCAGCCGCTCGTCGGCGACCTCCTGCCAGAGCCGCTCCGCCTCGATCTCGACCGCGCGGCGGTTGGCCAACCCGGTCAACGGGTCCGTCGTGGACAGCAGCTCAGTCTCCCGCAGCAGGCGCTCGCTCCGCATGCGCAGCCCGTAGACGAGCAGGGCCGCGAGGATCAGCACCCCGCTCTGGACGACCACCTGGATCATCAGCGCGCGACCCGTGAGCTCGGAGTTCGAGAGACCGACCCAGCAGATCGGCGGCACCACCAACAGCTGGACGACGAACCCGCGCGCCTCCAGGAAGCTCGCCCCCGCGGTCAGCGCCAGCAGGAGCATCAGGGGACCCGCATACAGGTGCGCGTTCACGGTGGTGAGCGCGACGACGACGTACACCGCGTTCCCGTACGCGATCAGCAGTGCGACGGCCCGGTAGCTCAGCTGTGCCAGGGTCAGGAAGTAGATCCCGATCACGACCAGCATCACCATCAGAGCGGCGTAGACCGCCCGCCCGAACCCCGGGCGCAGCACCCCGTCGACCCCGAGGTTCAGAGCACCGAGGACCGCTCCTGCCACCACGATGAAGCCCAGCGCGCGCGCCGGAACGACACTGGCCAACGGGGCGGCGCGGAGACGAGGCGCCGGTGGTCCCGACCGTGGTGCCCGCCCGACCGCCTGCCCTGTCATCCGTCCATCATGACGGGCGGCGCACGATTCTTCCCGGTTGCGACCGGGCGAAATCGGCCGATCTCGGACCCGGGACTGTGGTGCTCGTGGTGCTCGTGGTGCTCGACGTGTGGTCGACGCGGACGGCGCGGGCCACCTCCTCGAGCCGGTCGAGCACGACTCCCGGCGTGCTCAGCCAGGCCGGGAGCCAGACGCGCTCGACAGCGGGCCACCGGAGGGATCGGACGAGCACGTCCACGGGCAGACCGTCGCGATCGGCGACCGTGCGGCGGGCCGCCCAGGCCGGACCGTCGAGCAGGACGGCGAGGACCGCGCGCACCGGGTCGTCCGGGAACGACACCACGAGGTCGATCCGGAACTCCGAGAGGCCGACGTCGGTGCACACGGTCAGGCCGCGCGACCGCAACCCGTCCGCGACCTGCTCGCGGTGCCGGTCCACGACCGAGAGCAGCCGTCGGCCGGCGGCGCCCGACCCCGGGCTGGGCGCAGCACCCGCACGCGGGGCGGAGCCGGCGGCCGCGAGATCGAGGTAGCCGCGCAGGTGCTTGATCCCGACGCTCGTCGTCTCGTCCGCGTGGAGGTCCCCGGGGTCGAAGGACGAGAAGACGACGACCTCGCGACGCGCGCGCGTGACGGCCACGTTGAGGCGCCGCTCCCCTCCCTCGCGGTTGAGCGGACCGAAGTTCAGCGGCAACCGCCCGCTCTCGTCGGCCGAGAAGGCCGTCGACAGCAGGATCGTGTCCCGCTCGTCACCCTGGACGTTCTCGAGGTTCTTGACGAACAGCCCCTCCCCGTCCGCTCCGCCGTCGAGAGCCTGCAGCACGCGATCGTCACCCGCGTCCCGCAACAGCTGCTCGACCAGGGCGCGCTGCGGTGCGTTGAGCGTGACGACGCCGAGGCTCGGCACGACGTCCTCCGACGCGGCGAACCTGCCCAGCACGTCACGCACGACGGCCTCGGCCTCGACGGGGTTGGTGCGCAGCAGGCCGCCGACCCCGACCGTGTCCTTCAGCGCTCGCGGGCCGCGGGCCGCGGTCCGGTGGAAGTGACCCTCGACGCGCTCGAGCCGGATCCCGTACCCCGACCGCCCGGGCGACGACGGCGCGGGGAACGTCGAGAGGCGCCCGTCGTAGTAGTGCTGGTTGCTGAACGCGATGAGCGACTCGTCGCGACTCCGGTAGTGCCAGGTCAGCCAGAGCCGGGGGACGCGAGCCTGCACGCACTCGGACAGGATGCTCTCCTCGTCCACCACCGCACCCGCGGCGCCGGCGTCCGGCCGCGACAGGTCGACGCCGTCCGCACCGGCCCGTGCGTCGTCGCGCGGTGCGTCCCCCGCATCCGGGTCGTCCGAGGCGTCACGGGTGCTCTCGGCGAACGACGACGGCGGCAGCTGCTTGCTGTCCCCCACCACCACGACGGCTCGCGCCCGGCCCATCGCCCCGACGGCGTCGGCGACCCGGATCTGTGACGCCTCGTCGAACACGACGAGGTCGAACATCCCGGCCCGCACCGGGAAGAACCGGGCCAGCGAGTCGGGGCTCACGAGCACGCACGGGGTCAGGCGGGTCACGAGGTCGCCGTAGGCCGTCATCAGGGCACGGACACCCGCGCCTCCGCGCTGGCGCGCGAGCTCCCGCCGCAGCGCGCCGAGCTCCTGCGCGTCGTGACGGTCCGACGCCTCGGCCGTGCCCGGTCCCCGATCCGTCGGGACAGGCGCGTCGTGCGGGGCGCGACGTGCCGCCAGCACCTCGGCGGGGATCGCGGTGCGGAGGTGCTCACGCACCGCGTCGGACGCCATGGCGAAGCGCCGCACCGCGCGGTCGTGCGCCTGCGGGTCGAACCCGTCCAGCCCGGTCGCGGCCCGACGCTCGCGCCCCGACGCCGACGCCACACCACGATCGAGCGCGCGCACCGCATCCTCGAACCCTTCCCACGCTGCCGATTTCGGCGGCAGCACGTCGTTCATGCCCTTGACGGCACTGAGCTTTGTGTTCATTCGGTGTGTGTTCAGCGGCCGGCGGGAGTGCCCCAGCGCTGCTCGATGTAGCGGTTGACGATCTCGATGAACTGCGTGGCGATGTCGGCGCCGCGCAGCGTATGGCGTTTCTCGCCGTCGATGAAGACCGGCGCGGCCGGCTGCTCGCCGGTGCCGGGCAGGCTGATGCCGACGTCGGCGTGACGGCTTTCGCCGGGGCCGTTGACGATGCAGCCCATCACCGCGACGCGCAGGTTCTCGACGCCGGGGTAGCGCGCCTGCCACAGCGGCATCTGCGCGCGCAGATGCACGTCGATCTGCTGCGCCAGTTCCTGGAACACGCTGCTCGTCGTGCGCCCGCAGCCCGGGCATGCGGTCACGCTGGGCACGAAGGTGCGCAGCCCCAGCGCCTGCAGGATCTCGAGCGCGACGACAACTTCCTGCGTGCGCGCCTCGCCCGGCGCCGGCGTCAGCGACACCCGGATCGTGTCGCCTATGCCTTCCTGCAGCAGCACGGCCAGCGCGCTGGTCGACGCGACGATGCCGCGCGTGCCCATGCCGGCCTCGGTCAGCCCCAGATGCAGGGGGTGCTCGCTGCGCCGCGACAGTTCGCGGTAGACCGCGATCAGGTCGCGCACCGCCGACACCTTGCACGACAGCAGCACCTGCTGCGCTGGCAGTCCGAGCTCGACGGCACGCGCCGCGGAGTCCAGCGCCGAACGGATCAGCGCTTCGTACATCACTTGCTGCGCGTCGCGCGGCGTTGGCGCCGCTGCGTTGGCGTCCATCAGCGAAGCCAGCAGTTCGGGATCGAGGCTGCCCCAGTTCACGCCGATGCGCACCGGCTTGTTCCAGCGCGCGGCGACTTCGACCATCTGCGCGAACTGCCGGTCCTTCTTGTCGCCGCGGCCGACGTTGCCCGGGTTGATGCGGTATTTGGACAAGGCCTCGGCGCAGCCTGGGTATTGCGTCAGCAACAGGTGGCCGTTGTAGTGGAAGTCGCCGATCAGCGGGACGTCGACGCCCATGCGATCGAGCTGCTCGCGGATCGCCGGCACCGCGGCCGCGGCCTCGGGCGAGTTCACGGTGATGCGCACAAGCTCGGAGCCGGCCTGCGCCAGCTCCTTGACCTGGATCGCCGTGGCGATCGCGTCGGCGCTGTCGGTGTTGGTCATCGACTGCACACGCACCGGTGCATCGCCGCCGATGAGGACTTCGCGCGCGCCCCAGCGCACGCTGGCCTGCAGGGTCGGACGCCGGCGTGGCGTGGCGTCGGGTATCGGTGTCGGATCGATCACGGCAGATTCAGATGAACGACGTTGCCTGGCGCCGATGCGATCGGCACCGGGCGCTCGCGGAACACGACGCGCGTGTGCGCGGCGTTGCCCACCGTCAGGCGCAACGGCAACTGGGCGGCACCGACCTGCAGCGAGCGCGAGCCCCCAGCGGCGACGGTGCCCTGGAACACGGTGTGACCCTGCGCGTCGCGCACTTCGACCCAGCTGGGCGCATCGGCCTGCAGCAGCAGCGGCGATGACGCCGACGCGCTGGGCAGCCCCAGCGGCGCCGGCACCGACGCACGCGGCGTACCGGCGAGCGGTCGTGCCGGCTCGGCCGGCAGCGCGACCCCGGAAGCGACCCGCGGCACAACCGCCGATGCGACCTTCGGCTCTGCCGGCGGCAATGTACGCGGCGTCGTAGCCAGCGGCGCTCGCGCGCTCGCCGGCGCTTCATGCCGCGGCTGGCGGCGTGGAATCAGCACGATCACCGCGGCCGCGGCAAGCAGCAGCAGCGTGGCAATCAGCCACGGTCGCCGCGGTCTCGAAGAAACTGCGCTGGGCACCATCGTCACCGCAGCGGGCAGCGCGCCGATCATTGGCGGCAGCAGTCCGACGATCGCGTCGGCGTCGGCATGCAGCGCCTTTGCCGCCGCGCGCAGCAGCGCGCGGGCGTACGACGCGTTGTGCAAGGGCACCCAGTCGCCAGCCTCCAGCGCGTCGATCTTGTCGCGGGCGACCTTCAGTTGCGTGGCCAGCTCGGCGCTGCTGCGCCCGGCGGCCTCGCGCGCGAGGCGCAAAGCGGCCCCGGCGCGCTGCTGCGCGTCGCTGGAAACCGCGTCGGCTGGTGACGCCGACGGTTGCTGCGCCGCCGGCTCGGTCACGGCAACAGCCCGGAATCGTCGAAATGCCCCTGCTGCACCGCGATCGCCTCCTGGCTGTTCGGGAAGCGCTGGGTGAGCTGCGAGCTCCACTGCGCCTGATCCTGTGCGTCACCGGCGCGGCGCGCGATCAGCACGCCCAGCCACAGCGACTGCGCGCTGGCCGTGGTGCCGCCGTTGACACGGCGAATGTAGAACAAGGCGTCCTTCGCCTTGTTCTGACGGTACAGCGCCAGTGCCAGATTGGTCGCCAGCGCCGGGTTGGCCGGATCGATCGCAAAACCGCGACGAAGCGTCGCCTCGGCACCGGCCACTTGGCCCGCGCGCAACTGACACACCCCCAGAGCCAGTTCAGTGCGTTCGACGCTGCGGTAGCCCTGCACCTTCAGCGCGCGTTCGAACATCGTGAACGAGTCGGCGTAGCGGGCACGGCTGCACAGGAACCAGCCGTAGTTGTGCAGCGTGTCGCCGTTGTCGGGTGCCAGGTCGAGCGCCTTGCGGAAACTGGCCTCGGCCTGGTCGGGCTGGCCCAGACTCATCTGGATCAACCCCTTGACGTTGTACGCCGCGACGTAGCCCGGCGCCATGTCCAGCGCCTTGTCGACTTCGCCCAGCGCGACTTCGGGCTGACCACGCTGGTAGTAACCTTCTGCCAGCTCGAGGCGGATGCGCGCGTTCTTCGCGTCGGGTCCGCTGGGCTCGCTGCCAGTACCGGCTTGCGGCGCCGCACAGGCGCTCAGAAGCAACAGCAACACCGCGGCAGCGGCGCCGTAAACCCTGCGCATAGCTCTCGACTGCATCATCGCATTCCTCCGGGTTGGGCCGTGTGCGGCCGGATCGGAATCGTCGCGCCGGCGCGGCGCGTCAGACGGTCCTGCACGTCGCCGGCGAGCTGTCCGCAGGCGGCATCGATATCGTCACCACGCGTCTTGCGCACCGTGGTGACAAATCCGGCGTCGACCAGCACCGCGGCAAACTCGGCCACGCGCGCAGCCGGCGATCGGCGCAGCGCCGAGCCGGGAAACGGATTGAACGGAATCAGGTTGAACTTGCACGGGAAACGCCCGCGCAGCAGCGCAACCAGTTCCGCGGCATGCTCGCGGGAGTCGTTGACGCCGTCGAGCATGCAGTATTCGAAGGTGATGAAATCCCGCGGCGCATGCCGCAGGTAGCGCTCGCAGGCGGCGAGCAGTTCGTCCAGCGGATGCTTGCGGTTCAGCGGCACCAGCTGGTCGCGCAAGGCGTCGTTGGGCGCGTGCAGCGACACCGCCAGCGCCACCGGACAATCGAGCGCGAGCCGGTCCATCATGCGCACCATGCCCGAGGTCGACACCGTGACGCGGCGCCGGGACAGACCGTAGGCGTCGTCGTCCAGCATCAGCCGCAGCGCCGGAACCAGCGCCGAGTAGTTCTGCAGCGGCTCGCCCATGCCCATCATCACGACGTTCGAGATCGCCCGCTCGCCGGCGGGCAGGCCGAGCTCGGCGCGCATCGTGAATTCGGCGTGCCACAGCTGGGCGACGATCTCGGCCGTCGACAGGTTGCGGCTGAAGCCCTGCGCACCGGTCGAGCAGAACGCGCAACCGATCGCGCAGCCGGCTTGTGACGACACGCACAAGGTGTTGCGCGACGACTCCGGGATGAACACGCTTTCGACCGCGTTGCCGCCGCCGACGTCGAACAGCCACTTGACGGTGCCGTCGCTCGAACGGCGGCAGACCTGCACCGGCAGCGTCGCCACCTCGGCGTCGCGCTGCAGCCAGGCGCGCAAGGGCTTGGCCAGATCGCTCATCGCGGCGAAGTCGCGCTCGCCGCGCTGGTGCACCCAGTGCATCAGCTGGCGCGCGCGGAACGGCTTTTCGCCGCGCGCGGCGAACCAGTCGAGCAGACCGCTGCGATCGAACTCGAGCAGGTTGGTCGTCATCGCCTCGGCCTCGCTCGCCTCAGCGCGAGAAGATCCAGTTCGACGGGAAGAAGAACGCGATCTCGATCGCGGCATTCTCGGCGCTGTCCGAGCCGTGCACCGCGTTGGCGTCGATGCTGTCGGCGAAATCGGCGCGAATGGTTCCCGGCGCGGCCTTCTTCGGGTCGGTCGCTCCCATCAGCTCGCGGTTCTTCGCGATCGCGTTGTCGCCTTCGAGCACTTGCACCAGCACCGGTCCGGAAACCATGAAATCGACCAGATCCTTGAAGAAAGGGCGTTCCTTGTGCACCGCGTAGAAACCTTCGGCTTCAGCTCGCGACAGATGCATCATGCGCGCCGCGGCGATTTTCAGTCCGGCGCTTTCGAAGCGATCGATGATCTTGCCGATGCAGTTCTTCGCGACGGCGTCGGGCTTGATGATCGAGAGGGTACGTTCCATAGAAATTTTCTCCAGAAATCAATAGATTAAACGTCAACGATAAAAATAGTAATCAAGTTCCGCCGGCGTCGTCACCGCGGCGCGGCGGCCTATGCGCTCAGCGCGGGAAATTGCGCCGCTTGTTCGCCGGCTTCGACGAGGTGCCCAGCGCTGAATGCGTCGGATCGGGCTGGCCACCGCCCGGCTTGCCTCGGGCGCGCCGGTTGCGTCCGCCACGGCCGCCGCCGGCACCACCGCCACCGCCGCCGCCACCAGCACCACCGCCACCGCTGCGCGCACCGCGGCCGAAAAGTGCGTCGACCGCGCTCATCGCGTAACTGTTCGGCCCGGGCTCGCGCTCAGGAAGTTCGCGGTCGTCGTCGACACGGCGCAGCTGCGCTATGCGCGCTTCGCGGGTGGCGCGGCCGAACAAGGCGTCGACCGCACTCATCGCGTAGCTGTTCGGCCCCGGTTCGCGTTCGCCTCGTTCAGTGCGTTCACCACGTTCACCGCGGTCAGCGCGGTCAGCGCGCTCGCCGCGGTCACCGCGCTCATTGCGTCCGCCACGGTCGCTGCCCTTGCGCGACTTCGCCGGCGGCGCCGTACTGGTCTTGCGCTTGGCGGCCTGGCCGATGCCGGCCGCGGCGAGCATCGCCTTGACGTCGTCGCGCTCGATTTCGGCAAAATCGCCGCGGCGCAGCCCGGCCGGCAGCGCGATCGGGCCATAGCGCACGCGGAGCAGGCGGCTGACGGTCAACCCGACCGCTTCGAACAGCCGCCGCACTTCGCGGTTGCGGCCTTCGGCGATCGTCACCCGGTACCAGCGGTTGGCTCCCTCGCCGCCGGCAGCGTCCAGTGTCAGGAAACGCGCTGGACCGTCGGCCAACTCGATGCCGGCGAGCAGCGAGGCACGCGTGGCGTCGTCGACCTCGCCGAGCACGCGCACCGCGTACTCGCGCTCGACGCCCTGGCTCGGATGCATCAGCTTGTTGGCCAGTTCACCCGATGTCGTGAACAGCAGCAGCCCCTCGGTGTTGATGTCCAGCCGCCCCACCGCGGTCCACTTCGCGCCCTGCACGCGGGGCAGGTTGCGGAACACCGTCGGGCGCCCTTCCGGGTCCTTGAACGTGACGACTTCGCCGACCGGCTTGTGGTAGATCAACACGCGCGCCGGCGGCGGCGCGATGCGCACTTTGAGCGGCTTGCCGTTGACGCGGATCTGGTCACCGGGCTGGATCCGCTGCCCCAGATGAGCGGGCTCGCCGTTGACCGACACCCGACCTTCGGTGATCAACTCTTCCATTTCGCGGCGCGAACCGATGCCGCCTTGCGCCAGCACCTTGTGCAGCTTGGGCGAATCGGGCGCTGCGGCCAGCACGCGGCGAGTTCCCGGTGCCGCGGCGTCGGCCAGTTCGACCGCACGGTCGAAGTCGCCCGACGCGATTTCCTCGACGCGCACCGGCGCGACTTCGGCGCGACGCACGACCTCGCCGGCATCGCCGGCATCGGCGGCATCGGCGGCATCGCCGGCATCGCCGACCGCTGCCTCCGGCGCGGCGGCCTGCGCGTCACGTGCGCCCGCCTTGCCGCGCCCGCGCCGGCTGCGCCGCCGCGCGCCTTCGCGCCGCGGCGAGCCTTCAGCGGCCTCGGGCGATGCCGGTGGCGCCGACGTGCCCGGCTCGACGGGCTGGGATTGCGCGTCGTCGTCTCGTTCGATGTCTTGGTCGCTCATGGGTGATTCGGTCGGGTGATTCGGTGGAGTCGATCGATCGGATCGACCGGTGGGGGCAAGGTATCGGCGCAAAAAAACGGATCAATCAGCCTGCGGGGCCTGCGATGCAACGGCCTGCGGCAGCGGCTCGGGCTCCGGCGCCGGGTCGATGGGCAACGCGATCTGTTGCGCATCGGCCGCGACGGCTTCCTGCAAAGCAGGCAGTTCGGCGATCGAAGCCAGGCCGAGGTCGTCGAGGAACTGGCGCGTGGTCGCGTACAGCTGCGGTCGCCCGGGGCCTTCGCGATGGCCGATGACTTCGATCCAGCCTCGATCTTCGAGCTGACGCAGGATCTGCGCGTTGACTGCGACGCCGCGGATGTCCTCGATGTCGCCGCGCGTGACCGGCTGCCGGTGCGCGATGATGGCCAGCGTCTCGAGCACCGCGCGCGAGTAGCGCGGCGGCTTCTCCGGATACAGCCGCTGCAGGTAGGGATGCATGTCCTCGCGGCTTTGCAGCCGCCAGCCTCCGGCCACCGCGCGCAGCTCGACGCCACGTTCGGCGCAGTCGGCGCGTATCTGCTCGAGCAGCGCGCGCACCGTATCCGCGCCAACCTGCCCATCGAACAGGTTGCGCAAGGCGGAAACGCTCAGCGGCTGGTTGGCACACATCAGCGCGGTCTCGACGACCCGCTTGGCCAGAGCAATATTCATGCGTGACAGGAACGATGCGCGTTGCACGGACCGCCGGCTCGGAGCCTGGCGGGAGCGGACGCGATCGGTATGGCGATCGATGCGGGCCGCTCGACGGCGCGACGTGGCAACAATTCTACCCGAACGCGCGTGCGCCACCCGCATGGTAGGCATCGGCGTGCAAATCGCCGGCGGCGACTCCGCGCTCGCGCAGTGACGCGCAGACCGCGTCGACCATGGCCGGCGAGCCGGCCAGATACACCTTGGCGCCGTCCAGGCGGCCGACG